>Ga0182736_1003466_pt1 | contig 10609 bp, 13 predicted proteins | sample eDN5th30CKraftBY_FD_128882 | JGI IMG/M metagenome (GOLD analysis project Ga0182736, IMG submission 128882) | Enriched backyard soil microbial communities from Emeryville, California, USA - eDNA 5th pass 30_C Kraft BY (version 2) (version 2) | ecosystem: Environmental > Terrestrial > Soil >...
CCGAACGGGCTATTTGCGGCGGGCCGGCTTCACCGGGCGTGAATTTGCTTCACACGCCGTGAAGTGAATCCGTATAGAGACGGGGTTGGCCAATGGCTTTTGCCCTCCGGCCCGTCTTTGACGGCGGCACGGTCCCGTAGCTCAGTTGGATAGAGCATCTGCCTTCTAAGCAGAGGGTCGCAGGTTCGAATCCTGCCGGGATCGCCAACGATTTCAATCGCTTAACTTGGAACAGGTGTTCCGTTCCGACTCTGCTTTGGTTCGCTATTCCGACTCTTTGTCTGATTTTGTTCCTCCTGCCACGCGCGACGCTTGCGAGCGGCGGTGAGGCGCTGAGCCTCCGAACGCTTGACGTAACGGCGCTTGGCGTTCGGCGTCGTGTGGCCGGACATGGCCATTTCTTGCGTCTCGGTGAGATCAGAGTCGGCGAGTTCATTGAGGCCCGCGCGGCGGCAGGCGTCGAGTGTCAGCCAATCCGGTAGCCCCGCGGCCCGGGCAGCATCGCGCACCCGAGCCCGAGCATCGCGCATCTTGAAGGCGCGGGCCGGGCCGCGTGTTCCCTTGAAGCGATTTATGATCGGCTGAAACAATACGACGGCCACACCCAGACGTGGCAGTTGGTCAAGATAGGCAGTCAGGTGCGGACTGAACGGGCCCTCTCCGTCGGCTAGCGGTTGCCACGTCATGGCGCCCGTCTTGTGGTGCTCAATTCGAACATGGTTGGGCCGTTCGGCAGGGCGATAGTCAGTCCAAGCGAAATGCCCGGCAATGACGTTCTCAGGACGTTGCATCCATTCCAGACAGACAAGGGGCGCAACAGCAAGATGCGGCTCGCCGGCGGCCACGAGTGCCTCGTGCAGCGCGACGGCTTGTTCCCGCGTCGCCGCCGGCCTCTCGCCTTTACCATAGGTGAGCTCTACGCCCCGGAAAGGGTTTTCGGCCGGGACGTCGTTCGGGTAAAGGCGCTGAACCACATCCCAGGCGCGCGCGGTGCGGAGAATGCACAAGTTAGCCTGCCGAACACGATGGCCACGGGGTCCGACCTGCAACTTAGCGTAGATCTTATCAACGGCCCGGGCATCGATCTGGCCCAACGCGGCCGACCCAATGTCACCGCCCGACTTACGCGGCGTGGCCAGCAGCAGCGCGAACGCGCGCTCATAATCGGGGCGCGAACGCCCGGAAACTTTCTCCCATGCGGGAGTTCGCTTGTAGCGCTCGACTAACCAAGCCAGTGTGCCAAAGCCAGGCTGCATATCAAGGTCGCGCGGGGAATCACGGCCGCGGCGCCAGTCGTCCAGATGCCGGTTGAGCTCATCCGCGCGAGCCTTGGCGACTCCGAAGTCTGTCCCCAGTGCCTCAGAGTGTAGCGTAAAGCCATTGCGAAGGTCGCGAGCTCGTGGCGCCCAATAGTAAGCGACGCTTCCGTTGCGCAGCCGCTTTTCGACCATGTAACGGGGCCAACCCATCACAAGTCGTCGGCGAGGGATGCAGTCGCACCCCCCATTGCTACCGCCGGAAAAAGGTCGAGCTGATTTCGATCCCAACGCCTGCACCGTCCCTTACCGGCCACCGCGCAAGGATAATCCCGGCCGACCTTTCTAAGAAAGGCCCTGACCGACACCTCGTCCACATATCGAGCCGCCGTGGCCGCCCGCATAAAGCGCGGCCACGGTTCGAGCGCCAGGGCGGCAGATCGAGCGAACGATTGATATTTCTCGTGGCAGCTCATGGCACTGCGTCGCTAAATTAAACTGCCGCGACAATACCAGCGCGAGCGCGACGCCGAAAATTGCGTTGCTATTCTAGCGGTTATCTCGAGCAAAGATTTTATTTACGCCTAAGTCTTACAATGCCTGCATGCAGGCATTGTAAGCCCGACGCGGCGACTGCACATTTCAACTATTAAGTTTGCGGATAAAACGGACGCGGATTCGAAATTTCGAATTTGGCGGCTCCTGTGGCGTAGTGGCGGCATACGCCGGAAACAGGAGAACGACGCTATGAACACGCATAACGCCCGGATTTATCTTAGCCCTGCCCAGCTCGTGGCACGGTATAGCGGCAATCTCAGCCTAAGAAGCCTCGAGCGGATGCGCGCAGCCGGCGACGGCCCGCGCTTCCTAAAACTGCAGCGGAAAGTGATGTACGCGCTGCAGGATGTTGAGACCTGGGAAGCTCAGCGCATGGGCCTCCAAAACACGAAAGCAGCCTAAATAAAGACGAACGGCGCCCGGATTGAGCCCCTGGGCGCCGTTCGATTGTCAGCGGATGCGGATTGAGTTGACCCGATGATAGTGCCCTATTTAACGGACACACGCAAAAATCGAGCCCGGCTTTCTCCGCTCATTTCAACGGAGAGATCCAATGGGCGATTATCGCCGCCATCAGAAGTTTGACGAGCGTACCCCGGTCGATGTGTGGCTGGGCTTCTATCCTTTCGGCTTCGCTGAAGACGACGCGCGCGAGTACGCGAGCGGCCGGCGCATTTCGGATGCCGACCGGCTGGCTTGTGAACGGGAGCGGCATGGCGAACCAGATGGGTACAATGACGGCATATCCATGTGGTGTAGGGTGTGCACCGCGCTTCCAGATGAAGTATTGGCGTGTGGCCTTCGTCCATCGAAGGGTGATGTCCCGGTGCGCGTCACTTTTCGCACGCCGACAAGAATTGATTCCTCGGGAACATTCCATGTCGGGCTGTTTGTTGTCAGCAATCCAGACGCCGAAGAGATAGACGATCTTACCTTAGAGAGCCCGAATAGCTTCCATGCCCCGCTGGGGCTGTATTGGGACGACTCACCGCAGCCAACGCCTATCCGCGGATTGAAGCGGTGCTTCCGGTTGACGGATGATGGTTGGCAAGAATGCGGACCGTGCAACCGCAACTCCGTAAGGCGATCGAGCGCATTCCGTCCATCCGAGTGCGCCGACTTCGATACCGCATTCGACGCAGCGGCTCGTGGTGGTGCCTCGGCAGCCCTATCGGCGGTTCGAAGTGCATACGTCGGTCAGCGCTCCGGCAGTGCTGGCGCCAAGCGCGGGGCGTGGCACCGCGCCCTCCAAACGGCCAGGGGGGAGGGATATCTCATTACCGACGACCTAATCTCGAAAGGCGTTATGCGTTACGCGTAACGCCCCCGTAACGCGTAACGCTTCGGGCCGTTGGGCGTTACGCGTTACGCGTTACGGCAGGCCCCTATAAGGGGGCCGCCGGACGTAACGCATAACGTAACGCCCGCGGTGACGCCGCACGGTGTTCCGAAATGGATAAGAAAAAGATTGCGGCCCCCGTGACTGTATGTTTTTGCGCGTCACTCTAAGAGGCTTCATTTCACTGCGCATAAAATATGCGGTTCGAAACTCAGCCCTGGCCGATAGCGCATAAAATATGCGCAACGTTTGCGCTCGTTCGGTTTTTTGCGCATAAAATGTGTGAAGATTTCCTTAAATTATTTGTTTCCGAATCGTGGCCATACTCTCTGCGTCAACGAGAGCACGGAGATGGACAGCCACGATGCCAAAACGTGAGGAAGGACATTCACCCGAATCTGACCATGAAGGCCGCGAGCATTGCAATGCGGCTTGCCCACGATCTGCCCGAGCGGCCGGACCTTCGCGCCGGTCGGCGTGTAGCGGAGGATGCCAGCACGTTGCTTCGGTTAGCGCGGCCGGTGATCGCCGCACTTAGGGCCGGACGCAAGAACCCCGCGGGCCTGAAGCGCATGAACGAGATCGCCGCTCGGTACGGGGCACACGTCCGCCAAGAACAGCCATGGCCCGAAAGTTGGACGTGGATTCCGCCTAAGCCGATCATTTTGGAGCTTCATCATAATGGGCCGTCGCGTTCTCCGTGGCGTTTGGCCGATGAATTCGATTTTGAGAAAGAGGCCACCTGACGCATTGTTTCGGTGCCGGTCAGAACGCGCCGGCCACGAGTGACGAAACACGATAGAACCCGCGGAGCTTCGGTTTCGCGGGTTCAATTTTTGCGTACCTTTCGACATGCAGGCACTCTGAGGCAATCGTGTTTTTGACCTCGGAGTTTCTGATTCATGCCTTCCCCTATCCGTCTCCCCCGTACTTCGGCCCCGGTTTGGGCAAATGCCAATCAGCTCGCAGCCGTTGTTGCCAGCATCGATAAGGTCACGACGGCTTTTGCCGATTTTCGCGCTCAGAATGACAATCGGTTTGCCGAGATCGAACGCGATCTGAAGGACATGAACGCGCGCGGTTCTCTTGCGCGCACCCATGGCGACGGTTCATTTTCTCTCGACTCACCGAACGCCCGAGAAGAACGGGAGATCTTTGCCCAGTTTGCCCGTGGCGATCTTCGCGCCGGCATGACGACCGACAGCAAGCCGGACGGCGGTTTCCTCGTTCCTCAGACTATCGAGAGCGGTATCGCGCGCCTGGCTCGAGACGCGGTTTCCATGCGTAGCGTGGCCCGCATTGTGAACGTTAATTCCGACGTGTACGTGCGCGTCGTCTCTCAGAACGGCCCTACCGGGAATTGGGTGGGCGAAAAGGATGCGCGTCCGCAGACCCAGGGGATGAAGCTCGCTGAGCAGGAAATCCCGCTTCATGAACTGCAGGCCATGCCCGCCGTTACGCAGCGGCTCCTAGACGACGCTCGCGTTGATGTCGCTGCCGAGTTGTCCACCGAGATCTCGACTGCCTTCGGCGAGCTCGAGAATGTCGCCTTCGTCGCCGGGGACGGCATCAAGAAACCGCGCGGCTTCCTGTCTTAAGCGCGCCGCTGGCGCATTACGGTCCAGCACTTGACGAACATGCGGCGCCTGAGACGCGGCCCGGAGTTCGCAAAGATCGGCGAAGGCGGCATTCGTTATCGCGCTTCGGTCATCATCAAATATGAGTTCGCCTGCTTTGTGAAAACGAAGGCCGTTGAAATCAGAAGGATTAGACGCCTTGGCCGGCGAACTTGAACGGCTGCTGATCCGCCTCGAGGCGGATACGAGCCAGCTCCGCAAAGCGTTGGACGACGCGGACAAGCAAGTTGCCGGCTTCGGCAACAATATCGATCGGCAGCTTGCGCGCACCGAACGGCGCTTCTCGACTTTCGGCGCCATGAGCACCCGCATTTTCGCGGGTCTCGGTGCCGGCTACCTCATCAAAGAGACCGTGCAGCTCGCCGACACGTACACGAACATGGCCAACCGGCTGAAGTTTGTCACGTCGTCGTCTGAAGAGCTCGCATCCGACCAACGGCGGCTTTTCGAGATCGCGCAGGCCACGCGGCAAGATTTATCGAGCGTGACCGAGCTCTATGCTCGCATGGCGTTTGCGCTTCGCGACACGGGCGCGTCGCAAGAGCAACTGTTGAGGTTCACAGAAAATCTAAACAAGGCCCTGGCCTTATCAGGTGCTAGCGGCGCCGAAGCCTCGGGTGCGCTGATTCAGCTTTCGCAGGGCCTGGCGTCGGGCACGCTGCGCGGCCAGGAACTAAACTCGATCCTCGAGCAGACGCCCTATATCGCGGCGCTGATCGCGAAGCAGCTCGGCGTCACGACCGGTGAGCTTCGAAAGCTCGGCGAGCAAGGCAAGATCACGGGCGCCGAAGTCTTCAACGCAGTCACCGGAGCGTCTGACGAGCTTGACCGTAAATTTTCGCAGACGGTGCCGACTATCTCGCAAGGCTTCGTCACGATCGGCAACTCGCTGCTGAATTTCGCCGGCCAAGTCAACGAAACGACGGAGGCCGGTAAGGGCCTTGCGAGCATTTTGCAACAGATCGCCGGCGCGATCGACACGATTTCCGACGCCGTTGATAAGGTCGGCCCCGCGCTTCGCCTTATTATGCCCGAAGGCTCAACCGGGCAGGATATCTTCGGCAAATTCACGATGGGTGACGCCTACAAGCTTCTAGGCGGTGGTCGCTCCGCGAGCATTACGCCGGACAATGCTAGCGCGATGGCGCCACTGCAATCGAACACCACTGACCAGTTTACGAAGATCGAAAAGCAGCTCGAGCAGCTTCGCGTTCGCGCGCTTGATGCGCAGAACCTTCACGCCGAAGCGATCCAAGCGCAATACGATATCGAGCTGCAGACGTGGCAAGACATGCTCGATAAGAAGCTCGTCACGCTTGAGCAATTCGAGCAAGCGCGTTCGAATCTGCAGACGGTCGCTGACCGCCGGCAGAGAGACGCACAGTCGCGCTTGTCCGACGCGCTGCTTTCGCAGATCGTGAGCACCGGCCAGGCGGCGTTCGGGCAGAACAAAAAGTTCGCCATCGCTGAAGCCGCAATTTCCACTTACCAAGGTGTGAGCAAAGCGCTCGGCGCCTTCCCACCCCCATTCAACTTCGCGATGGCTGCACTCGTGGCTGAGCAGGGCTTCGCACAGGTCAACGCGATACGGAGCACCAGCCCCGGCGGCGGGAGTGGGCCAGTTGGCTTGGCAGGAGGTGGCGCGGCACCGTCGCCCGGTGCCAACATCAGCGGTGAAACGACCGCCGGCGGCCCGAAGCAAGCGATCAGCATTACTCTCGTCGGGGAGAGCTACTCCCGCGAACAGGTGCGCCAGCTAATCGAGGGCTTCAACGAAGCGATTGCGGACGGCGCGCGGCTGTACGTGAAGTAAGAGCGCAAAAAGTTTTAGAGGATCGCGCGGGGAGACCGCCGCAGAGGGACGCACTTTCGAATACGCAGGTTAGAGGTTTTCATGAAACCGGGTCCGAAGAAGAAACCGACACACCTTCGCCTCTTGGAAGGCAATCCGAGCGGCCGGCCGATCAACGAAGGCGAGCCCGTTTGCGATCTGCCGCCCTTCAAGCCGTCATTCGTCGCCGCAAATGCCGTTGCGTCGGCCGAATGGGATCGCGTGTTAGCGGCAATGCCCCTGGCCTTTACACAGCCTTGGATACGGCGACGCTGGCCGCCTACGCGCTCGCGTGGTCGATGTTGGACCAGGCGCAACGCGCCATCGCGGCGGACGGCCTCACAATTGCGACCGCGCGCGGGCGTATCTCGCACCCTGCCGTTCGGGTCTGGAAACAGAGCGCCGACACCCTGGCCAAATGCGCCGACCGGCTGGGGTTACACCCCGGCGCGCGTAGCAACCTCAATATCCCAAGCCGCTGCGGCAAGCCGAGCAAGTTCGCCGGGCTGTTAAACCTGCAGCGGTTGGGGAACTAACGGGAGCGGTGACGCGTAAGGCTTCTTGCAGTTCAATTCAGGAACGCGGCTGGTCTGCTCCAACACCCGTGCGATCGCAAAGTACTCGAGCGCTGCGACGCATCCCATCGTCTGCCAATCGCTGGGCTTGGCGAGAGTCTTTTTCGCCAAGCAATCCAACGTAACGGCAGCGAAGTAAAACTGCTCCGGATCCGCTTCGGAGTGCGGCCGGCCCTTCCACTTCCGGTGCTTCCTAGCGCCGTAGTGCTTACCGGTCCATCTTACTCCGTCAGCGAAACGCTGCAGACGGCGACCAACGCCCTTAGCGTCGTTCGACATGCCAACATAATACACATCACTGGCCTCGACGCGCTGAACCGCAAGATCCCGTGAGCTGTAGGCTAGCAGATACACGCCGGGCATTTTGAGGGGTTGAAGCACGCCGGGAGCAAACAGGGATTGCCAGCGCTCTGAGAAAAGAACATCCAGGGCCGGTTCAAATTGTGAAAGTTTTGTCATCTTGGATACGTATTAGGTAGAGAGTGCTAGGCGGGCCACGTCGCTGTTAGCGCAGCGCCGCGGCCCTAGAGCCAATCCTAGATTGAGTAGGAATGACCCATGAGCGCAGAAACTAGCGGCCTCGCCGGCCGTTGTCTTGGCTATTTTGTAACCGCAACTTTCATCGCCGCATCAGCAAGTCAGAATGCCTTGCACGGCTGGCAGCTTGGCCTTCGAACCTCAGAAATCACTGCAACCATCTTCGCGGCGGCGTCGATCGCCGGCGCGGTCATGATGCCGATCGCGCTCGCTGCGTCCTTCAGGGCTCTTCGCAATCTCGAGCTGGGCAAGGGTGTCGTCGCCGCGCTCTTGGCGGCGTGCTGCTTTACCTACGCGATCGTTTCCAGCGTCGGCTTTGTCAGCGGGGCACGAGACCAAGCCAGCGCGTCGCGATCGGCAGACGCCGACGCCTATAAGCTCGCCAAGGCCAAGAGCGACGCGGCGGTGACAGAGCTTAAAACCCTGGCCGACGCGAAGACGCGGAAGGCAGCAACGCGGCGTGTGGAGCTAGAGGCTACGATTGCCGCCGCAGAGAGCGTCATGCAAGCGCGTCTCGGCGTCGGCCAGGCGGATCCTACCGCAAGCACGATCGCGGCTTACGCGGGCGCCATCGGCTTCGATTGGAAGCCCGACGAGCTGGCGCCGTGGCTGTCGCTGCTAGCTGTCGTGTTCTTTGAGCTCGGCGCGGCGGCGAGCCTGATCGTCATTGCGCCGCCGACGCCGAATGTCGCGAAAGCCGAAGAGGCCAGCGCCCCGGCGCCCCTGGCCGAACCGGCTGCGGCCGAACCGGCGAAGCGTGGGCGGAAGCGCCTTGTGGCCCTCGAGAAGGTGCAGCAACGCATCGTGGAGGCGGGTGGCGAGCTTGAGGGCAGCTATGAGGCCCTTGGCCAGCGGCTGGGCCTGTCGAAGGCGTCGGCGCATCGCGCGCTGCACGCTCTAGCTGCGGCCGGCGCGGTCTCACTGGCGACCGGCCAAATGGGCACGATTGTCCAACTGAGATAAGCTCCCGCGCGCTTACGTATCAGGCAAAGTTGAAACAGGGCATAGGCTTCGGAGGTCACGAATGACACCCCCGATCTCGATAAGTTTCTAGGCGATCAGATCGCTATTTCGAGCCCGCTTGGCCGCAACGGATGCCGACAACGAGCAATTAGTGCTCTTCTTTGTGGCTGCACTTGGTGAAGCGTTGGAGTTTGGCGTTAAGGCGGGTTGTGGCGCCTCGATACTCGGGTTCCAGGCGGCAGTATCGAAAGTTACGGGGAAGCAACGGGCGCCTCACTAGCAGCCGAGCTTAATTCGTCGCTCCAAGTGCGTGCTGCTACCATCGGCGGCGCTTTTTCTTTTCTGGGGCTTGGTTGATGGAATTAGATTCGCTTGAGGCTGAACTTGCTGTTCGCGCTACCGGCGTCGTTCGCAAACTAGACGAGATCAACGACCTTGTTTCGAGAGTCGCGCAGTCGATCGCGCAGACCGGGGAAGAGTCTGACGCCAGCAAGCAGCTTATAAGTGTTTTGAGCGTCCTCGCCGATGGCTACGGCGTGCTGTGCCATGAGGTGGCGAGCATCGGCGAGATAATCAAGGTACGGGAGAAGTTCAGGGCCGCTGGCGCGCTCAAAGCCCCATTATCGGCGGCGCGGCAAATTCCAAACTGAAGATCGATACTGCGCCATAGCATTGCTTACAGGCTCGTCTTTGCGGTAGGCGCCGAGTAAACCGCCTGCCATTGCATTGCCTTCACAATGACGCGCCCTGAGGTTCCATGGCTCGTCAGTGCCCCCATCGCATTGCGGTATAGGGTAGTGATCAACCTCCCAGCCATAGAGACTCGACCGATCGCCGTATTCTAGCCACTTGATGCGGCGCCCATCACAATCAATTCGGTCACCGCTTCCGGAGATCTCAGTTGCCTTGCAATAGGCTTGGCGCAACTGCTCGACAGTGTAACGGCTCATCGGCATCGTCTCCGCAACCAATGGGCGCAGAATAAGCTATTCACACGCGACGACGGAGGCTCAAGGTGCGGCTATCCACAGCCGCCTGCGAGGAAACTATGTTGCAGCCGGGTTTACCAGCCTCAATGGCTAAGGGGCGCATTCGGCCAACGGAAGTATCACGACCACTTCGTATGGGCCGACCGCCGCGTTTTTGAAAACCTCGCTGATTTCTCTCGCCGCGGGTACAGCACCGCCGCGCGCCATATCGTCCGCGGCTACTGTGCGCATTGCAGAAATTGCATCAGCGATCGCCGCCTGGGGTGTGTCGCCGCCTCCGTGCACGCCCGGAAGATCGGGGACGCGGACGCCCCATATGTCGCCTGACCCGTCGAGTATACCGACGTAGTAAATCATTAGGCCCCCACGCCTCATACGAGCATCGCAGACAAGCGTTCCGACACCCTAGCTAACTCTTTGATTCTTCGAGGCGAGAACGTAGCGCGAAAAGTCAGAACGGTCGTTGATTTTGTTAGTTTTTCTCTTGCCTTCTAAGCAGAGGGTCGCAGGTTCGAAGCCTGCCGGGATCGCCAATTAAATCAATGCATTAGCTTTTTTGTTCTCTCGTTTAGCCCAAGGTTTGGCCCAAACTACGAGGTCTTCCGGCGCCCGTCCGCTGTTGCGGCTTCGGCACGAAAATCAGGGTGATGATGGCATAGCGTCTTTGCCATCGAAGGCCCGCCAGATCGGCTGACCGGCCTTGTCAATCCCGACCCGCTCAGCGTGGCCGGCTGCCGCTGCCACCTGAAGCCAGGACCGCCGTAGCTTCTTCACCGGACGGCCGGCGTAGTGAATGACGTAGGGCACTTGCACGCGCTCGTACACGCGGCTGTTGCCGACACGCTTGCGACGGCGCAGGCCGACCTCCATGTCCTGCAGCCATGGCAGGAACTATCTTGTCCGGCATCTCATCGGGTTCCCGCA
>Ga0182736_1003467_pt1 | contig 10609 bp, 9 predicted proteins | sample eDN5th30CKraftBY_FD_128882 | JGI IMG/M metagenome (GOLD analysis project Ga0182736, IMG submission 128882) | Enriched backyard soil microbial communities from Emeryville, California, USA - eDNA 5th pass 30_C Kraft BY (version 2) (version 2) | ecosystem: Environmental > Terrestrial > Soil >...
ATCGGCTTGTTGCCGCCGACCCCGCCGTTGTCCGCCGCGCCGCACGCGGCCGCGAGCGCTGCGCACAGTGCGAGAACCAGCACTCCGCCACGTCGGGACAGTCGGGATCGCAGCCGCACCACGCTCAACTCCTCATCGAGTGTCGATACCGCGGAGTGCACCGCGCGTCGCAAACCATGTGACAGCGCACGATTCCGGCGCTGTGATCAGCTGTGTCGGAGCATCCCGTGACCGCCGAGAAGCATAGCTTTGCTCATCAATATTGCCAACGAGATTGTTGACAATCGCAACGCGGCAGCCTCGTCGTTGTGCCCACGTCATGTCCCGCCGACCCGACCCGACCCCGGCCGCAACCTCACTGCTGCCTCGCCGCCGCGAGACGACGGTGAGGTTGCGCCCGACCCTCCGCGCGCAACCCCAGCGCTCGGATTCGCGTCGCCGCGGACGGTGAGGTTGCGCCCGGGCTCTTCGCGCGCAACCCCAGCGCTCGGATCCGCGCCGCGGCGGACGGTGAGGTTGCGCTCGGGAGGGCGGGTGGGCCCGGGCAGGGTGCGGTGGGTCCGGGGCGGGCACACAGGCGAGCCGTCCACTGTGGCGGATGCGGTGCCGGCATGTGCCTCGGGCGTCGAGGTCCCCGCAACACTCAGCCGGCCGAGCTCCTGCCGCACAGTGTGATCGCGGCCGACGACGTCGCGGGGGCGGCGGGCCCCGCGTGGTGTCCGCCCGGTGCGACGGGACGGCTCGCGGTCGCCGCGGCGGCCGCCGCCGGCTGCGTCGCGGGCGCCCCCGCGGTGAGGCCGACGACGACGCCGGTCGTGACGGCGACCGCGGCCAGCGCGGCGGCGGCCGCGGCGACGAGTGTCCGGGCGCGGCCGGTGGCGGACGGCGGCTCTCGGTCCGGGGGGCTCGGCGCAGGGTTCGGCGCGGTCATGGCGGCGGCACCTCCTCGGATCCGGCGGCGGGGTGTCTCCCTCGACCGATCGAGACTCCCGCCGAACACCCGCCCGCACCGTCGGCCGACGGGAGGACGCACCGGAGGACCCGCGTGTCCGTCGATCGGTGGACACGCGGCCCCTGCGCCCGGTTCAGGCCGGCGGTACCTCGCGGCGGATCTCGTCGAGCCAGATCCGCGCCGACATGTCCGACGGCGCGCGCCAGTCCCCCCGCGGCGACAGCGACCCGCCCGCGGACACCTTGGGCCCGTTGGGCAGCGCCGACCGCTTGAACTGCGCGAACCCGAAGTAGCGCTGGGCGAAGACCTCGAGCCAGCGCCGGACGTCGGACATGGCGAACGCGACCCGGTCCGCCTCGGGGAAGCCGGCGGGCCAGTCGCCGGCCTCGACGTCGCGCCACGCGTGCCAGGCCAGGAACGCGATCTTCGACGGGCGCATCCCCCAGCGCAGCACGTGGAAGAGGGTGAAGTCCTGCAACGAGTACGGCCCGACGGTCGCCTCGCTGCTCTGCACCGGACGCTCGTCGTCGACCGGGACGAGCTCGGGGGTGATCTCGGTGTCGAGGACGTCGGTGAGGACGGCGCCGACCTCGTCGTCGAACTGCTTCGACGACACCACCCAGCGGATGAGGTGCTGGATCAGCGTCTTCGGCACGCCGCCGTTGACGTTGTAGTGCGACATCTGGTCGCCGACCCCGTAAGTCGACCAGCCGAGCGCCAGCTCGGACAGGTCGCCGGTGCCGAGGACGATCCCGTTGCGCTGGTTGGCGGCCCGGAACAGGTAGTCGGTGCGCAGTCCCGCCTGGACGTTCTCGAACGTGACGTCGTAGACCGGCTCGCCCGACGAGAACGGGTGCGCGAGGTTGCGCAGCATGAGCCGGGCCGTCTCGGTGATGTCGATCGTCTCGAACGTGACGCCGAGCGCCTCTGCCAGCCGGGTCGCGTTGTTCTTCGTGCGCTCGCCGGTGGCGAAGCCGGGCAGCGTGAACGCCAGGATGTCGCTGCGCGGCCGGTCCTCCCGGTCCATCGCCCGGGCGGCGACGATCAGCGCGTGCGTGGAGTCGAGCCCGCCGGAGACGCCGATGACGACCTTGGGCTGGCCGATCGCCCGCAGCCGCTGCTCCAGCCCGGACACCTGGATGTTGTAGGCCTCGTAGCAGTCCTGTTCCAGCCGCGCGGGGTCGGCGGGCACGAACGGGAAGCGCTCGACCTCCCGGCGCAGGCCGATGTCGTGGCCCGGCGGCTCGAGCCGGAACTCGATGCGCCGGAACGAGTCCAGCCGTGCGGCGTGGTGGCGGCGGTTGTCGTCGAACGTGCCCATGCGCAGCCGCTCGGCGCGCAGCAGGTCGAGGTCGACGTCGGCGACGGCCTGGCGCGGCCCCCTCGGGAACCGCGGGCCCTCCGCGAGCAGCACGCCGTTCTCGAAGATCATCGTCTGGCCGTCCCAGGCGAGGTCGGTGCTCGACTCCCCCTCACCCGCCGCCGCGTAGACGTACGCGGCGAGGCACCGCGACGACGCCGAGCGGCACAGCAACGCCCGGTCGTCGGCGCGACCGACGGTGATGGGGCTGCCGGAGAGGTTCGCGAGCACCGTCGCACCGGCGAGGGCCGCCTCGGCGCTGGGCGGCACGGGCACCCACATGTCCTCGCAGATCTCGACGTGCAGGACGAACCCGGGCACGTCGGCCGCGGCGAACAGGAGATCGGGCCCGAACGGGACGTCGGCACCGGCGAGGCGGAGCGTCCCTGCGATGTCGTCGCCCGGCGCGACCTGGCGGCGCTCGTAGAACTCCCGATACGTCGGCAGGTAGGACTTCGGCGCCACCCCCAGCACCCGCCCGCGGTGGATGACGACCGCGCAGTTGTGGATGCGGTGGCGGTACCGCAGCGGTGCCCCGACGACGAGGACCGGCAGCAGGTCGGCCGAGCCGGCGACGATGTCGGCCAGCGCCCGTTCGACCGCGTCGAGCAGGGTGTCCTGCAGCAGGACGTCCTCGATCGAGTACCCCGACAACGTCAGCTCGGGGAAGAGCGCCATGCCGACGCCGTCGTCGTGCAGCGCCCGGGCCGTCTCCAGGACGCTCGCGGCGTTCGCGGCCGGATCGGCGATGACGGTGCGCAGGGTGCAGGCGGCGACGCGCAGGAAGCCGTGCCGGTACGCGGAGTAGAAGTCCATGGCCGGCTGCGGTGACCTTCCTCGCGACGGGGCGCGCCCGGGTCCGGACGCGTTGCCTGGAGTGTGCCGCAGCGGTGTGTCCGAGCGGTTCCAGGGTGACGTGCGGTTCTAGGGTGGCGTGTGCGCGTCCGCCCCGCCGGCATGCTGACCACGGCCGATCTCGCCGCGACCATGCTGTTCGCCGTCGAGGGCGGCGCGCAGGCCGCCGCCGCGGGGCTCGACCTGTTCGGGGTGCTCGTCGTCGCCTTCGCGACGGCCGTCGGCGGCGGCATCCTGCGCGACCTGCTGCTCGGCGACGTCCCGCCCGCGGCGCTGCGCTCGGTCGCCTATCCGGCGGTCATCGCCACCGGCGCGACGATCGTGGTCGTCCTGTACGCGGGCGTGCGGGCCGTCCCCGCGCCGGTGCTCGTCACGCTCGACGCCGCCGGCCTCGCGCTGTTCTGCGTCGTGGGGGCCACGAAGGCGCTCGACTTCCGGGTCGGCGGCGTACTGGCCGTGCTGCTGGGGACGATCACCGGGGTCGGCGGCGGCGTGCTGCGCGACCTGCTGCTGCGCGAGGTCCCCACCGTGCTGCGCACCGACATCTACGCGCTCGCCGCGGCCCTCGGCGCGTTCGTGGTCGTCGTCGCGCGGCGGTCCGGGATGCCGCGAGCGGCGGCGATGGTGGTGGGCGCCGCCGCCTGCCTGGCGTTGCGGCTGGTCAGCGCCGCGTTCGGCTGGCACCTGCCGCAGGTGGTCGCGTAGTCGCCCCTCCCACGGTCAGAGCAGGTCGCGCCTGCTCAGGACGCCGACCAGCCGTCCCGCCTGGACGACCGGCAGGATCCGGAAGCCCCGCTCGGCCATCAGCGCGCGGGCGCGGGCGAGCTCGTCGTCGGGACCGACCACGACGGGGTCGCGGGTCATCGCACCGCCGACCGTGCGCGGCGAGCCGGTGCGGCGCCCGTCGAGCGGGTCGCGCAGCAGGTCGGCCTCGCTGATGACCCCGACGAGCCGGTCCCCCGCCGTCACGACCGGGATCGAGGTCAGCCGCCGCCCGGTGAGCAGCGCCGCGGCCTCCTCCGTCGGCCGGTCCTCGGTGATGGTGACCAGGTCGCCCGTGGTCATGGCGGCGCGGACGGGGGCGTCGTCCGGGAGGGAGCGCGGCGGCCGGGCGGGCGCCCGGTAGATGTGCGACGGGCGGTTCTCCTCGGACCGACGTTCCAGGAACCGGCGGACCGCGCGGCGGATCGGTCCGCCCGTGGGACGGGGCCGGATCAGGTCGCTGCGCGTGACGACGCCGACCAGGACGCCGCGGTCGACGATGGGGATGACCCGCAGCTCGCCGTAGGTGCGCATGCGGTGGGCGACGATGCCGACGCCCGCGTTCGGCGACATGTGGACGATGTCGCGGGTCATGACCGACTCGACGGGCGTCCGCGCGTCGCCGGGGTTCTGTTCCCGGTGGCGCAGCAGGTCGACGACGCTGACCATCCCCACCAGCCGGTTGCGCTCGTCGACGACCGGCAGGGCGCTGAACCTGAACTCCGCGAGCCGCTGCTCGGCGAGCGTCACGGGCGCGTCGGCCCGGACCGTGACGACGCGGCTGGTCATGATCTCCCTGGCGCGCAGGACCATCCGTCCACGGTAGTGGCCGGGGCCCCGGTGATCGTTGCTCCGGACGGGCCGTCTCCGGCGCGGCGGGGTGAGGCTTCGGACCTCGGGCCCCGCGGCGGCGCGTCGCTCAGCCGGTCGCGGGGACGCCGAGGATCGCGCGCGTCTCGGCGATCGACGCGGGTACCCGGCCCATGTCGGCCAACAGCTCCCCGAGCGCCCGCAGCAGGTCGGCGTTGCTCGGCTCGCCCGGCCCCGCGTGGTCCTCCAGGCCCACCCGGACGTGCCCACCGCGGCGCACGGCCAGCTCGGCCAACCCGCACCCGACGACGTCGCCACCCAGTACCGCCACCGACCACGGCAACCCCGACGGCGCCAGCAGTTCCAGGTAGGCCTCCAGCGCCGTGGGCGTCGGGGGCAGCCCGAACTCAAGCCGCCCCCCGAAGTACAGCTTGACGATCGCGCCCGCGGGCAACCGACCGGTGCGGTGCCAGGTCAGCACCGTCCGCAGGTAGCCGGGCTCGAAGATCGAGATGCTCGGTGCCGCCCCCAACGCGGCGGTCCGGGTGATCATGTGGTCGGCGTCGGCGTGCGGGTTGGCGTAGGGCTCGGCGGCGGCGACGGGGTCGAGCACGCCGTCGGAGGTCAGGCCCAGGTTCACCGACCCGGGGTCGACCAGCGTCATCCCCATCCGCCGCCGGGCCAGCTCCTCGACGTGCGCCCAGCGCCGCTCGACGGGGATGCCCCGGGCCGCGGCGCCCATCGTCGGGTAGAGCAGCACGTCGGGGTACCGGTCGAGGATCGGGGTCCACGCCCGGACGTAGGGCTCGACGGCGTGCACGCCGTCGGCGGTGAACATGGGGTCGTCGTTGTGGTTGTGGACGATCGACGCGCCCAGCTCGATGCCCTCCAGCGCCACGGCCGTGATCTCCGCGGGCGAGCGCGGCACGTGCCGGTTCACGCTGCGCGGCGTGGGGCCGTTGAGGGCGAGTTCGACGATCACCGGTGACGTCACGCGCCGATGATGGTCGAGGGCGCCCGAGCCCACCAGCCGATCACCGTCGGGCACGTGAGCCGTGCCACGCCGGCCGCGACGAACCGGACAGCCGGGACGCACCGCGGACGATCTTCAGCGAACGCTCAGCGTCCCCGGCCGGGACGGGGCTAGCGTCGGAAGGGCCGACGGCGGCGGGGGGCCGCCGGGAGGGGGACCGAGCCATGACCCGAACCGTGGGGAACACCGACCCGATTCCGCTGGACGACGACTTCTTCGCCGACCCGGACGCGCTCTACCGGCGGCTGCGCGTGGAAGCGCCGGTGACCAGGATCGTCGCTCCGCCCGGGCTGGTCGTCTGGCTGGTGACGCGCTACGCCGACGTCCGCCCCGCGCTCAACGACGCCCGGCTGGCCAAGCACGGCCGTAGCTTCCAGGACCTGATCGGACGGCACGCGGCGCCGACGATGCGGATGGCCGAGTTCGCGAACTCGCTCGTCGAGCACATGCTCAACAGCGACCCGCCCGACCACACCCGCCTGCGCAAGCTGGTGAACCGGGCGTTCACGGTGCGGGCCATCGCGCAGATGCGGCCCCGGATCACCGAGATCGCCACCGAGCTGGCCGACTCCATGACCGCGCACGGGCCCGAGGTCGACCTGCTCGACGAGTTCGCGTTCCCGCTGCCGATGACCGTCATCTGCGAGCTGCTGGGCGTCCCGCAGGACCGTCGCGACGAGTTCCGCACCTGGTCGAACACGCTGCTGTCCGCGGGCGAGCCCGAGGAGCGGTCCGCCGCCGCGCAGGCGATGGCGCAGTTCCTCGCGGAGCTCGTCGCGCAGAAGACGGCCCAGCCGGGCGAGGACATGCTGTCCGCGATCGTCGCCGCCTCCGAGGACGGCGACCGGCTCTCGCACATCGAGGTCATCTCGATGGCGTTCCTGCTGCTGGTGGCCGGCCACGAGACCACCGTCAACCTCATCGGCAACGGGATGCTCGCGCTGCTGCGCCGTCCCGACCAGCTCGCCGCGCTGCGCGCCGACCCGTCGCTCGTGCCCAACGCGGTCGAGGAGTTCCTGCGCTTCGACGGCCCGGTCAACCTCGCGACGATGCGCCACACCAGCGCGCCGGTCGAGATCGGCGGGGTGACCATCCCGGAGGGCGAGCTCGTCCTCGTCTCGCTGATCGGCGCCAACCGCGACCCGGGCCGGTTCGAGCGCCCGGACGAGCTCGACGTCACGCGCGACACCTCGGGCCACGTCGCCTTCGGCTACGGCATCCACCACTGCCTGGGCGCGCCGCTGGCGCGGCTGGAGGGCGAGATCGCCTTCCGGACGCTGCTCGACCGGTTCCCCGACATCGAGCTCGCGGCCGAGCCGGCGGCGCTGGCCTGGCGGGAGAGCTCCCTGATCCACGGCCTGCACCGGCTGCCCGTCCGGTTCTGAGCCGGTCCCGGCCGCGTCCGGCTCAGCCGGTGGCCCGCAGCACCAGGACGGTGATCTCGCTGGGCGCGAAGACCCGCAGCGGCGGGCCCCAGAACCCGGAGCCGCGGCTGGTGTAGAGCCGGGTGCGCGGGCCGTGGCTGCTGAGCCCGGCCAGCGCGCCCTGCTCCAGCCGGACGATCAGGTGGAAGGGCCAGATCTGGCCGCCGTGGGTGTGCCCGGAGATCTGCAGGTCGACGCCCGCGGCGACGGCGTCGCGGACCTGGCGGGGCTGGTGGGCGAGCAGCAGGACGGGCAGGTCCGGGTCCGCGCCCGCGAGGGCGCCGGCGAGGTCGGGGCCACCGGAGAGCTCGCGGCCGGTGCCGGTCGGGTCGTCGATGCCGGCGACGACGAGCCGGTCACCGCCCCGCTCGACGAGCCGGTGCTCGTTGACCAGCGGCTGCCAGCCGAGCCCGCGCATGTGCTCGACCCATTGCGCGGCACCGGAGAAGTGCTCGTGGTTGCCGACGATGGAGAACCGGCCCAGCGTGGCCTGCAGCTCCCCGACGGGCCGCACCTGGCCGCCGCGGTCGGCGACGTCGCCGTCGGCGATGTCCCCGGCGTGGACCAGCAGGTCGGGCGCCAGCCCCGCGACGACGGCCGCCACCCGGGTCGACCAGCGGGTGCGGTCGAGCGGCCCGAAGTGGGTGTCGGCCAGCACGACGACACGCGTGCCGTCCAGGCCCGGGCCGAGGCGTTCGAGCGCCACCTCCCGCGTGCGGACCCGGGGCACCCGCAGCGCCTCGGTCAGCCCGTACGCGACGAGCAGCAGCCAGCCGCCCACGACGACGCCCGCCACGACCCGTGAGCGCAGCGGGTCCGGGACACCGATGACCAGGAGCACGAGCTCCAGCAGCAACCCCAGCACGCTGCAGGTGAACAGCAGCCAGGCGACGCCGAGCAGCGTGTCACCGACCCGCGCCGCGGCGTCGACGTGCCGGCGACCGTGGCCGACCGCCATCAGCACGGGCAGCCCCGCGAGGGCGAGGACGGCCAGCACGACCCCCGCGACGACGACCCAGGCCGGCCAGCTCTGCCCGCCGAGCACGACCGTCCACAGCGGGACGCCGAACAGCAACAGCGGCACGACGACCAGCGGCACCAGCAGCCCGCCGGGTGGGCCACCGCGGCGGGGGCGGGCCGCCGGTTCGTCCGTCGCGTTCGTCTCGCCGGCCGTGGTCACCACTCGTGTCCTCCCCTGGCCCGGGGGCCGGGCGCGCACCTCCTCAGCATGCCAGCGGCGCGCACCCGGCTCTCAGCGGTCGCTCAGGCCCGTGCGCACGGACGCCCCGATCCGCGCGGCCACCGGCATACTCCCCGCGTGGAGCTGCCCGATCCGGCGCTGGTGGTGCTCGTCGGGCCGGCCGGTGCCGGGAAGTCGGCGTGGGCCGCGGCCCGCTACCGCGACGCGGAGATCGTCTCCTCCGACGCGCTGCGCGGCCGCGTCGGCTCCGGCCCGGCCGACCTCGACGCCACCGACGACGCGTTCACCGTCCTGGAGGCCGTCGTGGCGGCCCGGCTGCGCCGCGGGCTGACGACGGTCGTCGACACCCTCGGGCTCGACGCGCGCCGCCGCCGGGCCTGGCTCGCGGCCGGTCGCGCCGTCGGGCTGCCGTGCGTGGCGGCGGTCTTCGACACTCCGGCCGCGGTGTGCCGCGCCCGCAACCGCGGGCGCGACCGGCCCGTACCCGCGCCCGCGCTGACGTCGCAGCTGCGCCGGATGCCGGGGGTGTCGGCGGAGATCGTGGGTGAGGGCTGGGACGTCGTCGTCCGGGACGACGGCGGTCCGGCGCCCGACGGGCCGCAGGCGCCCGTCGCCGAGCACGCCGCCGGGACACCGCTGTTCGCCGAGCCGGGACGGCTGTCGTTCGTCCTGCAGGTCTCGCGCTTCCCCTGGGGCGACGACCCCGCGTCGTGGCTGACGTCCGTCGCTGCCGCGGCCGAGGACGCCGGGTTCGCCGGGCTCGCACTCATGGACCACCTCATCCAGATCCCGCAGGTCGGACGGCCGTTCGAGGCGATCCCCGAGCCGCTGGTGACGCTGGGCCTGCTCGCGGGCGCGACGACGTCCCTGCACCTCGGGACGCTCGTGTCACCGGTGACGTTCCGCGCCCCCGGCATCCTCGCCAAGGCCTTCGCGACGCTCGACGCGCTCAGCGGCGGCCGCGCGTTCTGCGGGCTCGGCGCGGGGTGGTGGGGCCGGGAGCACGCGGGTTTCGGGCTCTCGTTCCCCCCGCCGCGCGACCGCGTCGACGCGCTGGAGCACGCGGTCGCGACGATGCGCGCGCTGTGGGCGTCGGGCACCCGGCCGGGCGCCGGGCTGCCGGAGACGACCTGCTACCCGCGTCCCGTGGGGCCGCTGCCGATCGTCGTCGGCGGGACGGGGCGCCGGATGCTGCGGCTGGCCGCGACGGTCGGGGACGCCTGCAACGTGCCGGTCGCGCGCGTCGACGAGGTCGCCGCGGCGGGGCCGCAGAAACACGTCACGGTCCTCGACGTGCCCGTCCTCGGCGAGGACCGCGAGCACGTCGCGACGCTCGTCGAGCGCCTGCGCGGCCGCACGGACGCCGTGACGTTCGCCGGCCGCCACCACGCCGGGACGGCCGCCCGGCACGTGGCGCGCTACCGCGCGCTCGCCGAGGCCGGGGTGTGCACGGTCTTCGTCGCCCCACCCGACCTCGCCGGGCCCGACGACGTCGCGCGCTGGGCCCCGGTCGTCGCGCAGCTCGGCGGCCCGCCCGGGTAGCCGCCCGACCGGCCGGTCCCCCCGTGGTGAGACGTTGCTGGACAACGCGTCCCCGCGTGGTCACGATGATCCCCGGCGCGAGTGGCGGGAGGAACACGGTGGAGCTCGACGAGGACTTCCGTGCGGCCCTGGAGCGGGTCCGCCGCGCCGTCAACGACTTCGTGAACGGTGATCCCGAGCCGTACAAGGCCTGCTGGCACCACCAGGACCGGGTCAGCATCTTCGGCGGGCTCGGCGCGTACGAGGCGGGCTGGGACGAGGTCGGTCCGCGCCTGGAGTGGGTGGCCGCCGGGTTCGTGACGGGCTACGTCGAGGAGGAGGTGCTGTCGGCCGGGTGCAGCGGCGACCTCGGCTTCACGGTGTGCCTCGAGCGCGGCCGCCAGCAGGTCGCCGGACGCGACACGGACGCGCCCGTCGTCCTACGGGTCACGCAGGTCTACGAGCGGGTGGACGGGGTGTGGGGCCTGGTGCACCGGCACGCCGACCCGTTGACGGACAAGGGCGGCGCCACCGCGATCCTGGCGGGCGGCGGCCACGCCGCCGGGCCGGGCCCCGCCGGCTGAGGCGACGGGCGCCGCGGGCGTGACCGCCTCGCCGCTGGCCCGCCGGCTCACGACGACCGACGCCGTCGTGATCGGCCTCGGCTCGATGATCGGCGCCGGGGTGTTCG
>Ga0182736_1003468_pt1 | contig 10606 bp, 10 predicted proteins | sample eDN5th30CKraftBY_FD_128882 | JGI IMG/M metagenome (GOLD analysis project Ga0182736, IMG submission 128882) | Enriched backyard soil microbial communities from Emeryville, California, USA - eDNA 5th pass 30_C Kraft BY (version 2) (version 2) | ecosystem: Environmental > Terrestrial > Soil >...
GCCTCCATCCGATCCATGAAATCGCGAACGCGTTCAGCGCTCGTGCCCTCCGAAAGGCCACGCGCAAGCGTTGGAAGGACCGATGCCCTGGAAAACGCGGCCCAGCGCGCGCCAAAGGCTGTCGCATTGCCGTCGGTAAGGAAATCGCGCCAGATCGCGTCGTTGCCCTCGAATATCTCGATGTGCTCCAGTTCGAGGCCGGAAGGCTCACCGCTGGTGAAAGGCGCGGCGAACTGCGCACGCGTCCGACCGACGGTGGGGATTGCCATCCTCGCCGCCTCCTCGTGGTGGACCACGCCCTCGGTCACCAGTTCCTGCAGCGCGTCATACATGGCCGTCAGAACTGGCCTATAGCCAAAGTCGCCCTCATCGGTGAGGGCCATGGTGATGATGACGAGACGGCCGCCCGGACGCAGTTCGCGGCGGCGATGCTTCAGGAAGACCATCCAATCATCGGCGGCCTGGGCCGCGAACGCGGCGCGCGTGGGCTCGTCCTTGCTGTAGGCGACCTGCACATGATCGGGGATTGCCACCGGCGCGCGGCTCAGCCATTGCACGGACCAGGCGCACCATCCGAGCGTCACGCTGTCGTCGGGAAGGATCTGCTCGTAGAAGGAGCGTCCAATCGCGCTGGCAAAGGCGCATGGGTCCAGCTTCAGATAGCTTTGCGGATCGTTGTTCAGCAATTCGAACAGGGCGCTGAAGTCATTATCGGCAAGATCGGTATGGACGACCGATATCGCCCGACCGCTCTCCAGGCGCTGTCGTAAGATCCGCACTGCGATCGACATCGGCATCAGCGAATTGCGGCCCTGGGAAGCACCGTAATCGGCGACGACAATCGGACCTGTCCCCGGCGACAGGGGAACGTCGAGGGCAGCCCGCTCGAGCCGCGGCAATGCCGGTGAGGCCCCCGAGGCCTGCACGGCGGATCTGGAATTGTAGCTGCCACGTCCTTCCATGGGTGCTGGGCTGGCCAACAGTGCTTCTTCTTCCATTCGATCTATCCCATTGAATCGAGGCTGATCGCACCCCGGACGTTGAGGCGGGCTCAGACGGTATGGCGGGGGGTGGCGCTCCCCGTTGGGGTCACTTTCACGCCGAACAACAAGATAGCAACAGGGCCGCGCCTTCGGCGTTGTGCCCGCCTAGTTAAACGTCGCCATCAGGATCGCGCCGAGGATCAGCGCGATCGGAAGATGGACGATGAACTGCATCGCTGTGAATCCCACCAGATCCTTCGCCCGAAGACCCAATATCCCGAGGAGCGGCAGCATCCAGAACGGATTGACGAAATTCGGCAGTGTTTCCGCGATGTTGTAGACCATCACGGTCCATCCCGGATGGGCGCCTACCGCTTTTGCCGCCGTCATGACATAGGGCGCCTCGATGATCCACTTGCCGCCGGCAGACGGGATGAAGAGGCCCAGGAACGCCGAATAGAGCCCAATAACCCCCGAAAAGACCGTGGGGCCGGAAGACGCGCCGATGAAGAAGGTGGCGATCGCCTCGCTGAGCGTATGGCCCGCCGCGTTTCGCGGCACCGTCAGCATGGCGGCGATTCCCGCATAGAAGGGGAACTGCAGCAGCACGCCCGAAACGCTTGGAACGGCCCTGGCAAAGGCGCTAGCCAGATTTCTGGGCCGCCAATGCAGCAGGATGCCCAGGAGAAGAAAGACGAAATTATAGGTGTCGAGCCCGGAAAGGTGCTGGATCGGATTGCCCGCGGCGAAACGGTTGGCAATCCAGCAAAGGCAGAGTGCGACAACGAGGATGGTCAGGATCGGGCTGTCGGCGAGCCGGTCGGCAGGGCGTCGGTCCTGAACCGCCTCAGGCTCGGAAATCGACAGATCGACGCCGAGGTCGCTCGCGGTGCGAACGCTGCCGGGTCCGGGAACCGTCCCATAGCAGACGGCGGCGGCGACCGCCGTGATCACGGCGATCGTCAGGCCGTTCTGCCAGGTGAAGATCGTCTGGGAGAAGTTGATGACGCCGGTGATCGGCAGCAGCGAGGCGGGAATGCTGGCCGGGTTGGCCTGCATTTGCGCCGCGGACGAGCTGAGCCCCAGCGTGAAGCCGCAACCGAGCCCGAGATAGGCAGCAGCTCCCGCGGCGCGGTAGTCGAGCGCGAGATCGGTTCGGCGGGCGACCTCGCGCACGAGGAGGCCCGAAAAGATCAGGCTCAGGCCCCAGTTGACGAGCGAGAGGCCAATGCTGACGAGCGCGATCCAGACCACGGCGGAGCGGCCGGAAGCCGGCAGCCCGGCAATTTTCCGTAACAACGCCGCCGCCGGCGGGGAGGTTGCGACCACATATCCGCCGATCGCAACATAGGCCATCTGCAGCGTGAAAGGGCCCAGCGACCAGAACCCGTCGCCAAATGCGATGCCGACCTGCATGGGGGAGGCGCCATGCGCAACGGCCGCAACTGCCACAAGAACGACGGCGGCGAGCACAAAGACATACGCGTCCGGAAACCAATGATCGGCCAGATCGATGATGCGGCCGGATAGCCTCTCTGTCGCGCCGTCACGCCCCTCTTTCGGATTTTGCATGCCGCCCCCGCGCAATGCGCCCATTCTCGACGAATGCGAGCGCGCGGCAAGGGCCTTTGATTTCCGGATTGTAACGCGCTACATAGGGTTCATGTCGATACTGGATCGGCCGTCAGACGGCAATCTTCGCGAACAGGTCCTGCAACAGGTGCGGTCCGAGATCATTTCGGGGGCCAGCGGGCCGGGCGCGATGTACTCGGTCCCGAGCCTTGCCGCGGCGCTCGGCGTCTCGACCACGCCGGTGCGCGAGGCGCTGCTCGAGCTGGCACGGTCCGGGCTTATCGAGCCGCTGCGCAATCGCGGCTTCAAAGTCGTCACCCCGACGCTGGCGCAACTCCGCGATCTGTTCGACATGCGGGAGCTGCTGGAGGTTCATGCCGCCGAGACCGTGGCGTTGAAGCGCAAGAAGGATCTCGCCAGAGCGCGCGCCATGGCCGATGAGGTCGCACGTGCGGTCGAAGCCGGCGATGTCGCGGACTATCTGGAAGCCGACCGGCGCTTCCACCAGGCATTCGTCGAGGCGACCGACAACGAATTGCTCACCGAAAGCGTGATGGCGTTTCGGGACAAGATGCGGCTTTACGGCATCTCGTCCGATCAAGGACTTGAGCGGCAGCGGGAATCCGTGGCCGAGCACTATCGGATACTCGATCTGGCCGAGGTCGGCGACGCGGCGGGCCTTCGGACCCTGATGCGCCATCACATTCGGTCCTGGGAGCCCATCTTCACCGAGGCTCTGCTGGCTGTCTCGAGGAATGACATCGCGCCGCCGGCCAATGGTTTGCGCGGCTCGCGGCAGTAGCCCGTCCTATCCGGATGCCTGCCCGGCGGCTGGACCCTCCATCTTCTCGAACGCGCTTTAGTCCCTCCAGGACGGCCTCGTCATGCCCGCGACGGCCGCGTCTGCGCGCAGCGTTTGATCGGTGCTGGCGCGGCGGAGGCCGTTGCCGAGGGCGCTATCGCGCCTTAGCCGCTGCCGCGCACTGACGCTCGCACCAACAATCTTGCCCTCCCCCGATTTTCCCCTTGCAGCAATTCCAAATCAGATCTAGTAGTGCGTCACACATCAAGCGTAGCGCGTTACACATTACACCATGGAGACAGGCGATGACGGACGAACCCTTCAAGCGGCTGATGTGTCTCGGCTGCGGCTTTTCCTATGATGAGGCGCTGGGCCTGCCCGAGCACGGCATCGCGCCGGGCACGCGCTGGGAAGACATCCCCGCCGATTGGGTCTGCCCCGACTGCGGCACGCCCAAGCATCTCTTCGAAATGATCGTCGTCGGCTACGCCTCCGGCGGCGCCGACCTGGCCCGGACCGCCTGAGCGGCGCACAGCAAGGAGCGATACAGATGAGCCAGTCCTTCATCATTCGGAACGAAGAACGCGGTCATGATCTGATCAAGTCCGACGGATCGCGGTCGTCCTACATCGCCGGCCATCCCGACGGCTTCGTCACACGGGCGTCGAGCTTCAACTTCCACGAATATCAGGGCGGTCGGCCGGGCTTCGGCACGATCCGGGTCTTCGGCGACGAGGTGTTCCACGGCGCCGGGTGCGGTTACAACATGCATCCGCACCACAATTTCGCGATTTGCGCTTTCGTCTTCGGCGGCGAGCTGACGCACATCAACACAGCCGGCGAAGGCATGGTCGACCGGTTGCGCGTGGGTGACTACTACGTCTTCTCGGCTGGCTCGGGCGGCAAGCACAGCGAGCTCAGTGTCACCACCGAGGACATGCAAGCGATCTATCTCTGGGTCCTGCCGGAGCAGCTCTATCTGCCGCCTTCCTATCATCGCGGCCATTTCGACTTCCGCTGCCGCCGCAACGAGCTCGTGCAGCTGGTAGGCGATGCCGATGGAGCGTTGCCGATCCCGCAGGACCTGCGCGTTTCGCGCCTGATCGCCGACAAGGGCCGCAGCTTCCACTACGCGCCCCGTACGCTGGGTCACGGAACCTATGTCTTCGTGCGGGAGGGGAAGATCCGATGCTTCGGCTCCGAACTCGGCCATCGCGACAGCATCGGCATTTCGAGTGTCGACGGTTTCGACATCGAGATCATCGACGACGATAGCGACGTGCTGATCGTCGAGACGGTGCTGGTCGACGAGGCGAACATCAGGAAATGGGAGAGCGAGCATGCCGGCCATTGATGCGCGGCCGGAATCTTCTTGCCCGGGCGCAGCAGCCGCGCTCGCGCTCCAAGTCTTCGGCATGGATCCGACGGCCGATTTTGCGCTCTGTCCGAATTGGTCGACCTGCCGGTCGCCACGCTGCAAACGCATGGCGTCCGCTCCAAGCGACCCGATGCCAGTGAACGGAGGCTGATATGCCCATCATGGAAGTTCAGTACCATGCCGGCTATCTCGATCCGGCCACCAAGGCCGATCTCGCCGAGCGCCTGACGCAGATCATGATCCGCATGGAGGGCGGCGCCGATACATTTGGCGGACGGGCCTTCGCCTGGGTGCTGTTTCGCGAACTATCGGCCGACGATTGGTGGGTCGGCGGCGAGACGGCGGAGACCTATGTGTATCCTCCGGGACGCTTCCTCGTTCATGTCACCATTCCCGAAGGCTACATGAACGACGAGCACAAGAACGAAGTGCATGACTGGGTCGCGGCGGCGATCCTCGAGGCCAAGGGCGCCAGCGGCGAGAACGCGGGCAAGAGCATTCTCACGGTGATCGACGAGGTGACCGAGGGAAACTGGGGGTGCGCCGGCCTTCCCCTCGGCATGGCTAAGATCGCGCCTGCGGTTGGATTGGCCAAGACCAGCGAGCGCTTTGCCTGGACGACCGCCTATTTCACCGCCAAGGCCCGCGAGCGCGTCGGCGCCGGCTATCCCGCCGACGTCGGAGGCATCATGGCGGGCGTCGAGGGCGGCATCGCAAACGAGAAGCAGGGTGCCGGCCAGGCCGACAGTGCAGTTCCTGTAGACCCGTAGCATTCGTAGAATCGCACTGGGAGATCACCAGTTCTGAGGATGCCGGCGGCGCCAGCGCCAGCCGTTCTGCGCCCGTCGATCTCGATCGACACCGCCAGTGCTTCGAATGTCAGCAAGAACGGCACTGCGGACGGATTCGTACCGGTTGCGGGCAATCAGACCAAAAGGGGCCATCGAAATGACCATCACCTTCCTGCATTCCAGCGGAACAGAGCCTCCCATCAAGATCCCTGCGATCGGGCTCGATCTGTTCGTGCGGATGCCCCCCGCGGCAAGCGGCGGCGATTTCTGCTTCATCGAGACGATCAATGCGCCGGGCTTCGGTCCGCCGCGTCACCGGCATCCCGAGGCGGAGATCTTTCGCGTCATCGACGGGCGCTATCTCTATGAAGCCGATGGACGGCGCTTCTTCGCCGAGGTGGGCGATGTTGTCTGCATCCCAGGCGGCGTCGAGCATGGATTCGTCAACGTCACCGACGCGCCGGCCCGGCAGTACATCCTGATGACCCCGGCGCTCGATGCCGCCACGTTCTTCACCGAGTTGGGCGGCGTCATGCACAACGGCCTTCCCGACACCGCGGCTCTGAACGCGTTCGGCATCAAGTGGCAGGTCGAATTTCTCGGACCGCCGGTGAAGCGGGACGAGTTGCCCACCGCGTAGCAGCCGTCCCTCCGGGGCCGGTCGAGGCCGAATGACCGGCTTCTTGCGAGTTCCGAGCGGCGCGCGCCCTGGCGTTCGCCGCCGGGGAATGCCTCAACCGCCCCGGAGGCCGCGGCCGCCCGCAATCAGCGGCCAGTGCGGGGCTTGCTGCCTGTTCCAACGAAGCTCGGCCGATCCGTGACCGGCGGCCGTCCCCGAGGCACATCATGGCGACGATCCGCGAACTGACTTACGACCTACTCCGCCAGAGCGGCATCACGACGATCTTCGGCAATCCCGGCTCGAACGAGCTGCCGTTCCTGCAGGAGTTCCCGGCTGACTTCCGTTACATCCTCGCCCTGCATGAAGGGGCCGCTATCGGGATGGCGGACGGCTATGCGCAGGCCACCGGCCGTACCGCGCTCGTCAATCTCCATTCCGCTGCCGGTACCGGCAACGCCATGGGCGGACTCGCCAATGCCTGGAACTCGCATTCGCCGCTGGTGGTGACCGCGGGCCAGCAGACGCGCGCGATGATCGGCATCGAACCGCTGCTGACCAATATCGACGCCACGATGCTGCCGAAGCCGCTGGTGAAATGGTCCCATGAACCGGCGCGTGCCGAGGATGTCCCCCTGGCCATGAGCCGGGCTCTGCATATGTCGCGCCTGCCGGCGCCTGGGCCCGTCTATCTCTCCATTCCCTATGACGATTGGGCGAAGGAGGCGGATCCGGAATCGTGGCGGCTGCTCGAGCGCAGGGTCTTCGCCGCGGGCGCCCTCAATGCCGAGACGACGGCAAGGCTGGTTGAGCGCCTCGACCGCTCGGCCAACCCGGTCCTCGTGCTGGGGCCGGACGTGGACGCGGCGCGGGCGAACGAACACGCCGTGAAGCTCGCCGAGAAGCTGAGAGCGCCGGTCTGGGTCGCTCCGTCGGCTCCGCGCTGTCCCTTCCCGACCACCCACCCGAATTTCCGCGGCCTGCTGCCCGCCAGCATGGCCGGCATCTCCAAGCTGCTCGCGGGTCATGATCTCGTGCTGGTGGTCGGCGCGCCAGTCTTTCGCTACCACGAATACGAGCCGGGACCGCTCCTGCCGCCCAGCGCCGAGCTGATCCAGATCACCTGCGATCCCGACGAGGCCGCCCGAGCGCCCATGGGCGACGCGGTGGTCGGGGATGTTGGCCTCATCCTCGCCGCGCTTGCCGACGCGGTGGCCGTGTCGGGGCGGACGGCGCCGCAGCCGCGGACGACACCGAAGCGGATCACGCCCGGTGAGACGCCGCTAGCGGCCGAACGCGTTCTCGAACTGATGGACGAACTCGCGCCGCGCGATGCGATCTATGTGAACGAATCCACCTCCACGATCGAGGCCATGTGGGAGCGGATGCGCTGGGAGGAGCCGGGGAGCTATTATTTCGGCGCCGCAGGAGGCCTCGGCTTTGCCATGCCGGCTGCCGTCGGCGTCCAGCTTGCCGAGCCCGATCGACGGGTGATCGCCCTCATCGGCGATGGTTCGGCCAACTACAGCGTCACGGCCCTGTGGACGGCGGCGCAGCACAATCTGCCCGTCATATTCGTCATCATGCGCAACGGCACCTACGGCGCGCTCCGATGGTTTGCCGGCGTATTGAAGGCGAAGGGCGTGCCGGCTCTGGACGTTCCGGATATCGATTTCGTTTCGATCGCGACCGGATATGGGGTGGAGGCCGTGCGGGTCGATACCGACGATGGCTTCGCCAAGGCCTTCGCCAAGGCCCTCGAGGCCGGACGGCCGTCGCTCATCGAGGTCGCCACCGCCTGGAAAGGCGGGTGAGCCGAGCGCTCCACCGATGCCCGGCGATGCCGCCGGGAACGCAGGACGGCCGGCGAACCCGGCCAGACACTCCATCGAACATCGAACCATCCCTTCGGAGACGACTGCAATGCGAACCGGTTTTCTTTCCCTCGCGGCTTTCGGCCTGACGGCCCTGGTCGCCCTACCCGCCTCGGCGGCCCCGATGATTGCCCCGGCCGCGGCCCCGATCGCCGCGCCCGACGCCAACCTCATCCCCGTCGCGCAGGGCTGCGGCCCCTATGCGTGGCGCGGGCCCTGGGGCCATTGCCGCGACACCCCCTATACGGGGCGCATGCCGGGCGGCGGCTGGGCCTACAACTATCCGCCGGCCTATGGCTATTTCGGCAATGGTTGCCCTCCCGGCTTCTGGCGCGGCCCTTGGGGTCATTGCCGCGACACGCCCTATCACGGCCGCCTGCCTGGCGGCGGCTGGCAATAGCCCATTCGCGGAAAAACCCCGATCAGCACACAACAGAGCCGCATCATGAGAACGACCTTCCTTACCACCTTAGCGCTCGGCGCGTTCCTCGCCTTCGCGTCCCCCGCCCTTGCCGATGACGCTACCCCGCCGTCCGACCCGCCAGCCGTCGAGCTCTACAGCCCCGCCGACGTGCAGGCCGTTCTCGACGCCCGCATCATCGCCTTGAAGACCGTGATTGGACTGTCTGCCGATCAGGAGAAGCTTTGGGCGCCTGTGGAGACAGCCATTCGGCGGATCGCCGCAAGTTCGGCGGCGCGGCGAGCCGAACGCGCCAACGCCCCTGAGCCGGCGAGCTTTGTCGACATTCTGGAGCGGACCGCCGACGCGGAGGCGACGCGTGCCACAGAACTGAAGACCGTCGCCGCGGCGCTGAAGCCTCTCGTCGCTACGTTGACGCCCGAGCAGCAGCGCCGGATGCCGGCCTTCCTCGGCCTGCGCGAGGCGAACAACGGAATTCCGCAACCGACGGCGGAACTTTGGCTGTTCGAAGAGGAACAATAGGCGACACCGCGAAACCCGAGGACCCGCTGCGGCGGATCCACGGGAGCCAGCCAAGCGAGCGTCGCGCCGCGGTCGACGCAGATCATGCCGGCTGCACTGAATCTTCGCCGGTGGAACAGAAGCTGAGGGGAGCCAAGATGACAGATCGCGTTCTGGTAGCCGGCGCCGGGCCGGTCGGGCTGACGATGGTGCTCGAACTTTCGCGCTATGGCGTCCCGGTGCGGGTGATCGACAAGATCTCCGGACCGTCCGACACGTCGCGGGCTGTCGCGATCTGGCCGCGCACGCTGGAACTGCTCGATCGCTCCGGCGTGGCAGCAGACCTCGTCAAAGCGGGCAACCACGTCGTCGCGGCCAACATCTTCTCCGGCGACAGCCGGGTCGGACAGATCAAGCTCGACGGAATCGCGTCGCCCTTCCCCTTCGCGCTGATGGCGCCGCAATACGAGACGGAAGGCGTACTGCGCCGCCACCTGAAGGCGCACGGTGTCGAGCCGCAATTCTCCACGGAGCTCGCCGACATCGCGCAGGATGCGGAGGGCGTTACCGCTAAGTTGCGCGCCGCGGACGGGACGGAAACGACGGAGCGCTTCGACTGGCTCGTCGCCTGCGATGGCTCGCACAGCGTGGTGCGCCATCGCCTCGGCCTCGAGTTCGAGGGCGACACGTTGGGCCTCGATTGGACACAGGGCGACTTTCACCTGACCGGCATGCCGATCCCCTCCTCGGAACTCGCCATCTTCTGGCATCCCGAAGGGGCGCTGATGTTCTTCCCGATGGCGCCGGATCGCTATCGCATCATCACCAGCCTCGGCCCCTCGACGGATGTCGAACCCGTTCCGCTCAACCTCGAAGCCTTCCAGAAGGTCATCGACCGCCGTGGGCCAAGCGGCATCACGCTCACCGACACGGTATGGACGAGCGCCTTCCGCATCAATGAACGCCAGGTCGGTTCCTATCGGTCCGGCCGGATCTTCCTCGCCGGCGACGCCGCCCATGTGCACAGCCCGGCCGGCGGCCAGGGCATGAACACCGGCATGCAGGATGCGATCAACCTCGCCTGGAAGCTGGCACTCGTCAGCCGGGGCATCTCCGCGGCGCCGGTGCTGCTCGACAGCTATGACGCCGAGCGCCGGCCCGTCGGAGCCGAAGTGATCCGTGAATCCGGCCGGCTCACCAAGGCCGCGACCCTCGAAGGCCACGCCCTGCAGGATGTCCGCAACTTCGTCGCGCATCTCGTCCTCGGCCTGCCAATCGCCCAGCACGCCATCGCCGGAATGATCACGGAGCTTGCCATCGGCTATCCAGACAGCCCGCTCAATGGCCCTTCGGACGGCGACAACGCAGGCGCCCGCGTTGCACCGGTCGCCGGCGAACCGCCTTTTGGCGCGACGGATGCTCCCCGCTTCGGCCTCTGCGGCGGCGGCGAAGGGGCCACCTCCCTGCTGGCGCAGTTCCCGGCCCTACTGGAGCCGGAGCTTCGTGCGCCAGAGGCGGCGGGGCGCATCTCCCTCGTCCGGCCCGATGGCTACCTCGCCATGTCCGTCTCGGAGGCAGAGTGGCAGGAGGTCGCGACGTATCTGGCGCGGTATTCGGCGCCGGCCTAAGGGGCGCATGGGCGCCAAGCGTCAGCATTGTCGCGAC
>Ga0182736_1003469_pt1 | contig 10605 bp, 10 predicted proteins | sample eDN5th30CKraftBY_FD_128882 | JGI IMG/M metagenome (GOLD analysis project Ga0182736, IMG submission 128882) | Enriched backyard soil microbial communities from Emeryville, California, USA - eDNA 5th pass 30_C Kraft BY (version 2) (version 2) | ecosystem: Environmental > Terrestrial > Soil >...
CGCAAAACATTGGTAGTCTCGTTCATGGCGTATCGCTCTCTCGCAGAGGTTCTGGCAGGCTCGTCACCCGCCTCGATACGCCGCCCTTCTCACACCGTCATCACCCAGTTTCCGCCATACCTCGGTCTGATTTCGCACAAGGCTGTTGATGAAACCGAGGCTGTCGAAAGGTTTGCGCCGCTTCTTGGGCGCTTTTCTTTCCTCCCGTTCCGTGATGCGTCGGGAGTGTACGGAAAGGTCATACCCAAAGCGCTTCTGAAACTCTTCTAGCGTCTGCTCTCTGGCAAGGATTTGCCGCAGTTCCTCTAAAGCAGGATGTAGGGAACGGGTGGTGTTGGGCTTCGTCTTGCTCATGCGCGATACCTTTTGCTGGAGGCGCAAGATCTACTGCGAAGATAGGGCCGATTAGTTCGTCACGACCGCAAACTCCCTCCAAAATCCTAACAAATTCTTCATCTTCTTTGTTGGCGTTCTCCATTGCCATGAAGAGGAGGACGGGCCTTTATGCGCATGAGACCTTCCGCGAAAATCACGCGAAGCTGAGATCGACCCGCGGATTGATCAGCACTTGTCGCGAGAGCCAATCTTTGGACCCCTTCATGCATAATGAGAGCGTGATCACGTCTTGGCCTGGCAAAGAGAAGCGCCTCGTGCATGGCAGAGGCGCTTCCCTTCCAGGGAGATACGGCCCCCCAGCGTTCCTTCAAGGACGTACCCAGTATGCCCGATATCCAGCGCTTTGGCTGTATCGGAATCAGCACAGGCGCTGAGAGATGAGCCCTCAGAGCCCAGCCAGCAGCAGGCTCAGGCTGATCAGGGCTGCTTGTTAAAGCGCTTCCCAAGAGCCATCAGTCTGTTTAGAAGCCCGGCGCGTGCGGTTGAGTGCGGCGAGGGTTGGACCAATAGCCGTCGTCGAAACCCGCAGGCGCTTGGCCAGAGCGATCGCCGGAATGAGCCGGTGCATTCGATCAAGCTTTCTGATCCTTGCCGCTGCCGCTCCAGCCGATGTGGTCCATCCGTAGAGACAGGAGCACATGATGTAATGCGCTTCACTTTCGGACATTGCAAAGAAAGTCAGGGCATCACCGAGTCTATCGCTCTTGAGGCCGGCGGCTATCAGCGCTGGATCCTCAAGAGCAACCGCCAGAGGTGAGTTATTCGCGCGCATGAAGAGACGTTCGACGTCACCTGCGCACTCGATTTCATCGAGCGTCTCGAGGCAGCGCTCGGGATCGCGGTCAAGGACCTCGGCCCAGCGCTCCAGGCGCTCGCGCCAAGTCATCAGGGGTGACGGGACCAGCTGAATATCTGCGAAGCTGCGGACTTGGTCGATGCCCCGGTGTTGCATCATGCTCTCCTGCGGCAGGAAAATGGCTCGGACACTCACGTACGAACACTCGCAATGCTGCCAGCCAACGGCTTAACAGCCACGGCAGTTCGGCTCGCCGCGGATAACACTCACCATGCAGGTACGGAAGCGCACTAATTATTGCGCCGGCACGCGAACTTAGATGCTGTGCCTCGAAAGGGGATCGAGGGAGTCCAGTTGGAGCCGTTTCGACATCATTGGGCAGCGTGCAGTCATAGTACAGTGTGAGCAACCGCAAGATCTACTGCTCCGGCGTGCAGAGGAAACTACCGAGGTGGAGAGCCGCTCGATCGACGAGCCCGGCGATGGGACCAGCGGGACGGAGGTCCTCTCGGCGCAATCGTGACCCGTCAATTATTGAGACGCTCTGAGACGGATGAGCCGCTCCGACAAGGTCCAGGTTGGCACACCTATTTATCACCAATCGAAGATGATCTCGGTGTCGAGCGCGCTTCCATACCCATAGGGTTGCGTGGGGCGTCGCTCGCGCCAGCGATCCTGCTCTCGCTGAGCATAATCCGCCCTCGATGATGGATCTCGTACGTAGCGACGTTTTGGTTGAAGCTGTTTGACCGCCCGTGTGGAGGAACTCTTCGGCTCGTCTCCTTGAATCACGATCTTCGTGTTCTGAAGACCTGTGCGTTTGACCAGAGCGAACAGCTTTGCGGCGTTTGCTGGAGCTAGGCGGACACAACCGTGTGACGCTGGCCTTCCAAGCCGACGCGTGGCGTTGCTGCCATGGATGGCGTGGCCCCGGTGTGTGAAGAAGATCGAGTGCGGCATGGGCGAGTTGTCCCACTCCTTGGAGGCATGGTCTTTGGCCAAGCGGGATGGAGTGAAGGAGCCGACCGGTGTCTCATGACCGGTCTTGCCGGTCGAGACTGACCAGGAATAGCGCGGCTGGCCATCGACCAGAACCGACATGCGCTGTGAGCTCTTGTTGACCTTGATCAAGACATCTGCATGTGCCGAGCTGGCGACAACGGTGATGATCCCGCACAGAAGGGTGACGCACACATGCACAAGACGCATTGAGAAAAGTCCCCGCGTAGGAAAAGAGAGCAACACTCCTGCAGACGTCTTACCGAAGGAGCAGTTCCGTAGGGCGGTTGGATCTCACGAAACTGTGTAGACTAAGATGGAAGGTCTCATGGCGCCGCACCTCACAGAGCCAATCGCGCCACCAGCCTTGACTGTTCCAAAGCGGAGTTGCATCAGCGCCTACACAGCGCTCTGTTGGCCTATGCTCGAATGAGGATCCCCCTGCTCCTGGTGGGACAAGCCTCTCAGGAGATCCGTACCCTGCCCAGGTGCGGCCTGTCTGCCTCTTCCTTGAGGTCTGCGACCCTCTTGCGAATGGCAGGTACGGCGAACCAAGCGTGGCCTTTAGGAGTTATGCCACTACTCTCCAGATAGTTGAGAAAGGGGAATTCATGCAATTGGGCCTGCGCTTTTCAGTTCATCATGCCCTCGCAGCTCTGGCGCTGCTCCTCTGCTCCGCCCGGTTCGAGGCGGCCTACAGCCAGGTCGGGTTCGATACGGCAGCACCAACAGCTCTTCTCATCGACTATGACACAGGGACGGTGCTCTTCGATAAGAACGCCGATCAGCCCGTTCCTCCTGCCAGCCTGACCAAGCTGATGACGCTGGAGGTGCTGTTCCATGAATTGCAGCAGGGCAAGATCGGACTGGACGATAGCTTCAACGTCTCTGAACATGCCTGGCGCTCAGGTGGCCCCAAATCCGGCAGTTCGACGATGTTCCTGCAGCCCGGCGAGGCGGTCAAAGTCGGAGACCTCATCCAGGGGATCGCCGTCCAGTCCGGAAACGATGCAGCCGCAACGGTTGCAGAGGGGCTGGCTGGCACCGAGGAGGCCTTCGCCGAGCGGATGAACCTGCGAGCCAAGGAGATCGGGCTGAGTGATTCGCATTTCGTGAATCCGCACGGTCTGCCCCATCCGGATGAACATGTCACCATGCGGGACATGGCCCGTCTGGCAGCCCATCTTATTCGCACCTATCCTGCGCGTTACGCCGTCTTTCACGAGGCGGAATTCACCTATAACAAGGTGCGCCAGCATAACCGCAATCCTGTGCTCGGTGAGGTGCCTGGCGCAGACGGTCTCAAGACTGGTCACACGCAGGAGTCCGGCTACAGCCTTGTTGCGTCGGCCGTGCGGGATGACCGGCGCCTGATCCTGGCGATGAGCGGACTGAAGACCGCGGGGGCCCGAGCCGAGGAAGCGCGCAAGCTGATTGAGTACGGCTTCCGTGCGTTCGACGAAGTAGCGGTCGCCAGGGCCGACGCACCTGTGGGCGAGGCGCGGGTTTATGGCGGGGCAACCGATAGCGTGCCGCTTGTTCCTCATGAGGTCATACATGTGGTCGTCCCCAAAGGACAGAGCGCGGATCAGATCAAGTTGAAGATCGTCTACAAAGATCCCTTGACAGCTCCTGTCACGAAGGGCGACCAAGTCGCGACGCTGCGTGTGATGAGAACCGAGGGTGAAAGCGAGCAGAACCTGCGTGAGGTGCCGCTTTACGCTGGCGAGGCGGTTGAGCAGGGAACGCTCATCCAGCGCGCCTGGGATGCAACCGTCGAGTTCGTCACGCAGCAGTGGCAGAACATCTGATGATCTTCACGGGAGCCTCGTGATAGAGAGACTGGCGTGCCTAAAGAAACTGCGATCCCCGACACCACCCTATGTTACCCCACTTTGATGAAGATCATTAAAGCGGCATGATCCCATTGGCTGCGTCCAAAAGAGCAATGACAGTGCTCACGAAGAAAAGTGAGAAATCACTCTTCGCATCGAGTTCCAAAGGCACATCACAAGGATGTGAAGAGATCATGAGCAGTTGTGTCATCGTAGCCCTATGAGGGGCGCCCACTAGGGGAACACGAGGATTCCTAGCCATAAACCATGCCTAGGAACCCGCGATCTCAGCCTGGTCACCTAACCCCGTCGAAGACGGCTGTTCGCATGTGCTCTAGCACTACCCTGGAAGAATTCGTGCTCTCTTAGACCAATGGCTCGCGCAAGATCCCTTGTAGGAGGCACAACAAATGTGCACGCTGGAACGTAGTGATCGGCGGCTGGTAACCAGCAATTAAGCAGCAGCGGCCATCTTGATCAATGTACATTATTGAAGTTAGGAGCAAATCGATGCCGTCGAATAAGCGCATTGCCTGGGAACGCAGCCTGATGATTCTTTGCACGGGACTCTTTGTCTCTGCTCTAGCACTGACCTGGGTTTCTCAGGTTTGATACTGCCGCTTGCAATGCTCTGCGGTGCGCGCACTCCAGACGTTTGGAAATCCCCGGTCGCAGCAGCCTGGCAATCTGCTCCTGAGCCGTGAAGAGCTAGCTGAGGCAACTGGCACCGCGCTGCCTTGCCACTGCCACCTTCACAGAGCTCCTTCAACAGCCCTTTCCGCTGGTCGATCAAGCGTCTCCAGTGACGAAGGTCCACGTGTTGGACGTGTGTGTATCGTCTGCTGTTTAACTCAGGGCTTCGGCGCCGACGGCGCGTCCGACGTAGGCGGACCTGAACCCTCTGTGCTTGGACCTTTGTCACCGATATTATCCTTGAAGGCTGGGGCATTCTGAAGTTGCTCCTTGGTCATCTTCAGAATGAGCCGGTCCGGAATTCCAGTATCATGTCGTGCAGCTGCGCCGGTTGCAGGAGCGGATGGGATTGCCGTCGTTCCAGGTTGGGTCTCAGTGGCCGGTGAAGTCGGGGTCGCCGCGGCGCCAGTCGAAGAAGCTGGTGTGGAATTCGCTTCAACTGCGCCAGGCTGGAACAGCAGCATGGACATGGGAACGGCAACGTCTTTCTCGCCTATTCCCAGAAAGCCCCCTACCCCGATAATAACCGCCGCGACCTGCCCACTGCGACTGATCAGAACATCATTGATCTCACCGATGTTCTCGTTGTTGGCGCCGTATACGCGCGTTCCCCGCAGGTTGGTTGAGCGGAACTGATCCGGCTGACGGAGCTCGAGAAAGACAGAGCTTTTTGGGGCGGTTGGGTCCGCGCTAGCGGTGCCTCCAGGCGCCGGTTGCGATGATGAGGTCTGCGCAGATGCAGGATTGGCCATCAACAGAGAGGCCACGAACCAGGCACCTACATAAGACTTACACATCCACTCTTCTCCCCATTCAACGTCGTAACATTCTGCCTGCTATGGCCGAAGGTTACAATGTGCAATTTTATCGCGCCGGTGAGACAATAATCTTCCATCTCCTCAAGCAAGTCGAGGATGGGCCTGATGCCCGAGAGAGGGAAGCATGGCCTCTCCCCCCTGACAATTGTAAATATGTTTCTCTATCTGCAATCGTGCGCCCCAGCGGTATCGGCCCTATCGGCCATCGTCAGGAACCTCCGGGTCACCTTGAAAAAGCTCACAAGGGCAGCAAGGTTGTGTTGTTCCGGGGCGGCCGACAACCCGTGCGGCCGCGAGCACCCATAGGATCAGGTCTGCGCAAGCAGACTTCAGAGACAGGAGCCAGCAGCGCGCGTGCCACAACCGAAGCATGACTCAAGAGGCCTGTCAGGCCGCCACAGCCCGCTTCCCGCCGCCACGACGGGGGTTGAGCAGGAAGCCGACCTCGGTCAGCCAATCGAGACTGTGGAGGCTGTCGAGCAAGCGACGCAGCACGTTCTCAGTGCAGAGGCCGAAAAGCCTTCCCGCCCTAACAGTATCGTCGGCGAGCTGTATCGCCTCTTCCGTGAATTGCTGCACGGTCGAGCGGGCTGGCCCGTCATTCGACTGGTCTTGGCCATTGTCATAGTGCTGATCGGCAATATGTTCGGTCAGGTGCGGCTGAACGAATGGAACGGCGCGTTCTTCGATGCCGTCGAGAAGAGAAACTCTGTCGCGTTTCTCCACCAGCTCGTCGTCTTCCTCGTCATCATCGCGGTCCTGTTGGCGCTCGTTGTGGCCCAAACCTGGCTTCAGGAGCGACTCAAGATCCGCCTGAGGGAGCGGTTGACCCACACGCTGTTTGATGTCTGGCTCCAGCCGGCTCGGGCTTACCAGCTTGGACACGTTGGCCCGTCTGGATCCCAAGCCGATCAACGCCTTCAGGAAGACTGCCGCCTGTTCTCGGAATTTACGACCGAGCTTGGCGTGGGCATGCTGCAGGCCTTCCTTCTGCTCGTCAGCTTCATTGGCGTCCTGTGGACGCTCTCGTCTTACGCCAGCTTCGAATTCGAAGGACGCGAGATCGTGATTCCGGGCTATATGGTATGGGTCGCGGTGGCCTATGCCGGCATCGGATCGGGATTGACTTGGCTCGTGGGTCGACCGCTCATCCGCTTGAACACTGAGCGGTATGCCCGTGAGGCAGACCTGCGCTTTGCAATCGTCCGCGTGAGTGAGAGCGCCGAAAGCGTTGCTCTTTATTCAGGTGAGCCCGATGAGCGGCGCAACCTCAACAGCTTTCTCGACGCCGTCCTGCTGTCGACCCGGCGCCTGTCCGGCGCTTTGGCCCGCCTGACATGGATCACGTCGGGCTACGGCTGGCTGGCGATCGTGGTGCCGATCCTTGCCGCGGCTCCTGGCTATTTCACCGGGCGGCTGTCGTTCGGCGAAATGATGATGGTTGTGGGAGCCTTCAATCAGGTTCAGGCCGCCTTGCGGTATTTTGTCGACAACTTTCCCAAGATTGCCGATTGGCGTTCAGCGGTTTTGCGAATTGCAGGATTCCGGCAGGCGGCACTTGATCTGGATCGCATTGCCGCCGGCAGCCGGCGCATTGAGCTGCAGCACCATCCCAAGGGGTGGCTCAGCTTTGACAACCTTTCCATCGCACTCAATGATGGAAGCATCCTCATTGAGGAGGCGACGGCTGAGATCCGCACGGGCGAGCGTGTTCTGATCGTCGGTGCCTCAGGCTCAGGCAAGAGCACCTTGTTTCGCGCGATTGCCGGGCTATGGCCGTGGGGATCAGGGGTGATTCGCGCCCCCGATGGCAATGACATGATGTTTCTGCCGCAACGCCCCTACCTTCCGCTTGGGAGCCTGCGCTCAGCCATCAGCTATCCGGCTGGGCCGGATACGTTCGACGATGCTGCGGTCAAAGCGGCTTTGAAGCGTGTTCATCTCCAGGAATTCGCGCAATCACTCGATCGCGCCGAGCGTTGGGACAGGTCGCTTTCGCTCGGTCAGCAACAGCGTGTGGCCTTTGCACGGGTCCTTCTCCACAAACCCAAATGGGTGTTCATGGACGAGGCCACATCGGCGCTCGACGATGACAATCAAGCCTCGATGTTGTCGATCTTCGAGCATGAGCTTGCGAGTACGTCGGTGCTGTCGATTGGGCATCGACCTGGACTGGAGAAGTTTCACACACGCACCCTCCACATCCGCAAAACTGACGAAGGTGCCATTCTCTTGTCACTTCCGACGCCCCAAACAGGTCGGCCTTGGATGCGCTGGATCCGACGATTGCATGCAAAAGAGAAATGACCTTATTCCTCAGCGCGAAACCCAGATAAAGCTAATCAGAGTGCCAGCCGATCTCAGGTGAGACTAAGTGTTGGCGAATGAAAGTGGGTTCCCCTCCGACTCCGCTTCACATCAGCTCAACTTGCGAGCCATTCTCACGACTTCAGCGGCGGCACGGAGGGCAATGGACTGGCCGGCAACACTACTCGGCAGCAGATGGCATCCCGGAGGTGGCTCGCTGCATCACCGCATTTGGGATGCCAGTCATGGACATGCGCAGCTGCGGTAGGACGTTCGGATACTCGGCTTGCAGGAACGCGACCAGCTTCTCGCGCACCTCGCAACGCAGGTCGAAGGCTCGACTCGAGTTGGAGGCGCTCACCAGGATTCGGACTTCCATGATGCTGTCCTTGAAATCCGTCACCTGCACATTCACGACCTTGCCGTCCCACAAGCGGGACGCCCTGGCAATGTCCTCGACCTTGGCACGCAGGACAGCCACCGGCACGGTGTAGTCAAGATAGACCATCACGGAACCGATGAGGGATGCGCTCTCCCGCGTCCAGTTCTGGAACGGATGCTCCATGAAGTAGCTCAAGGGCAGGATCAGGCGGCGCCAATCCCAAATGCGAACGACCACATAGGTTGATGTGATCTCTTCGACGTTGCCCCACTCGCCCTCGACCAGCACGGCATCGTCGATCCGGATCGGCTGGGTGACGGCGAGTTGGATCCCGGCAAAGAGGTTCTTCAAGATGGGCTGCAGCGCAAGACCGGCAACGAGTCCCGCTGCGCCGGCGGAGGCAAGCAAACTGACGCCGTATTGGCGCACACCCTCAAAGGTCATCAGAGCGGCCGCAACCGCAATTGTTGCGATCAGCGTGTTGCCGACCCAGCCCAGGATGCGCGTCTGGGTCACGTGTTTGCGCGCCAGCAGATTGTCTTCAGCGTCCAATTTGAAGCGTCGCAGGTAAACGGTCGTCCAGATGTGGAGAGCTATTCGCGCGGTCCAGGCTGCCAATGCGATGAAGCAGATCAGCAGAATGTGGCCGAGGGCATCGGCCTGAGATGCGTCCAAAGGTGCGATCGTCTTCGCCACGCTCAGGGCGGCGATCATGATCGAGAGTCTCAGCGGACGCCGCGAGCGCGACACCAACGACCGCCAGAACAGGTCCCGGTTCTCGACAAGGCGTGACAGCACCCGGAACAGTGCCCGATGAACCACGAATGCAAGGCAGACGGCGGTGGCAAGCACCAGCAGGCTTGCCGGACCCCGCGGTAGGGTCCCGAAGGCATGCTCCAGGCTCTCAAGCACAGCATTGTCAAAGTTCATGAACAGTCCCCGCTTTAGGGCACTAACGGGACGCCTTTTAGACTGTTCCGCAGTGCGGGGAAATGTCGTGCTGCCCTGGATATCTCCTTCCTTTGTGGCGTCCGGGACATCGGGAAGTAAGCCGCCTTAGCCAGCAACATCACCTGAGCGAAGGACACGCTTCTGTACTTGCGTTAGCTAAGGACAATCCTGATTGCCTGCCGCTTTGACGAAACTCATGCGGTCAGAATGTGTCGCATCACGGGCGCGGGACTGGCTTGTAGCACGAAGCCAGCCTAGCGCGGTTCCGTTGCAAACCCTGATGTAGGTCAAGAGACTGCCCGAGTTGACCTCAGGTTAGGCGGCAGCAGCGAAGAGAGTAGCTATGAAATCACTTTGAGCCCGCACATCGTTTGCTGGTGCACCCGCGATTTGGCCCTTGCGGACCATCGCCATAGCCTCGTAGCCCGCCACAGTCCGTGAGGCCGTCACAAAATTCTTGAAGCCGAGCCCCGGGCGAACCAGCCGCTTGATGCGTCGGTCGTCCTGCTCGACGATGTTATTCAAAAACTTCACCTGCCGGACTTTGGCGAAGCGCCAGAGTTCTCCATCCCGCTTCATGGCTTTCGTTGCGATTGGATAAGCAGCATTCTTGTCGACCGTGATGGTCCGCGGATTGACCGTATGCGGCTGCCTCAAAGCCTTACGGAAGAACCGCTTCGCGGCAGCCGCATTCCGCTTGGGTGAGAGCAGAAAGTCAATGGTCTGCCCGGTCGCGTCGACAGCGCGATAGAGGTAAACCCATTCACCCTTCACCCGAATATATGTCTCGTCCACGCGCTAGGAGCCGTTTGTCATGCGTAGATGCGGACGAATGCGCTTGTCCAGTTCGGGAGCGTAAGCCTGGATCCACCGAAACAGGGTCGTGTGGTCCACCTGAATGTCGCGGTCCGCAAGCATCCGCTCGAGATCACGATAGCTGATGGGGAACTGCAGATACCAGCGCACCGCCCACAGAATGATCTCCGCCGTGAACTGCCGACCCTTGAACGGGTTCTTCTTACCTGCCGTCACCATGAGCCCCTCTCAACCCCATACCGTCATAGCCTGGGTGGTAGGAAGCTTCAAAGCTGCAACAAAACCGGGCGTCGGCTGCCGCGCGGGCCGCCCGCCCGCTGCCGTCCCAGGCCAGGATAATCCGCCGGGCGCCGAACACGTCCCGGTCGGACGGGACGACGAGGAGCGGCCGCCCACTGTCCATCAGCAAGGCATCAATCAAGCCCCGGTCGGGCGCGAGGGCATCCGGTTCAGCATCGACGATGGTGAGGTCGTGCAGACGGGCCTGCGTCCTGAAGGCGGACAGCAACTCTGGATAGCTAAGATGCGAGCTCTCGGTGAAGCAGGCGCCCCCCGCAGCCGCAGCATCGGCCTGTGCGCTACGGGCAACCGCTTGGGCAAGGGCGTGCAGGC
>Ga0182736_1003470_pt1 | contig 10603 bp, 9 predicted proteins | sample eDN5th30CKraftBY_FD_128882 | JGI IMG/M metagenome (GOLD analysis project Ga0182736, IMG submission 128882) | Enriched backyard soil microbial communities from Emeryville, California, USA - eDNA 5th pass 30_C Kraft BY (version 2) (version 2) | ecosystem: Environmental > Terrestrial > Soil >...
CTGGATCCGGTATCGACCGTTCGGGCGGCGGGGTTCTCGGCCGCGGAAATGCGGGTCATCGCCGAAGAGAACCCACGTCGTCTGTTCCCGCTGTTGACTTGAACTAACGAAAGAACGGGCCATCCTATGATTATCGATGTGTTCAACCACTTCATGCCGAAGCCTTATCTCGAAAGGCTGACGCAGCTCATTCCCGGTCATGTCGCAACGACGGCGTTCCCGCGCCTGAAAGCGCTTGTCGACGTCGACGCCCGTTTGCGGTTGCTCGACGAGTTCGATGGTCTGCAGCAGGTGCTGTCCCTCGCAAACCCGCCTTTGGAGCTGGTGGCGGGGCCGGATGTTACGCCCGATCTGGCGCGTCTGGCCAACGACTCGCTGGCCGAGATTTGCCGCAAATATCCTGACCGCTTTCCGACGTTCACCGCGGCGCTGCCGATGAACAGTATGGAAGCGACGCTGGCGGAGACCGATCGTGCGATCAAGGATCTTGGCGCGCGTGGCGTCCAGGTCTTCACCAATGTCGCCGGCAAGCCGCTCAGCGATCCGGAGTTCCGGCCGCTGTTCAGGCGGATGGCCGAGCACGATCTGCCGATCTGGGTTCATCCCATGCGCGGACCGAACTTCGCGGACTACGCCAGCGAGAAGCAGTCCGAAGACGAGGTGTGGTTCAGTTTCGGTTGGCCCTATGAGACCACCGCCTGCATGACGCGGCTGATCTACTCAGGTTTGCTCGACGAACTGCCGGGGCTCAAGATCATCACCCATCACATGGGCGGAATGATTCCGTACTTCCCGGTGAAGATCAAACTGGGGTTCAAGCAGATATTCTTCGGCACCACCGAGACCAATCCTGTCGCCGAAGAGCGCGGGCTGAAGAAGGCGCCCATCGAGTACTTCAAGATGCTCTATGCGGACACCGCAATTGGCGGCGAAGTTGCGCCGACGCGCTGCGGACATGCTTTCTTCGGAACGTCGCGCTGCCTGTTTGCGACAGACGCGCCCTTCGATGCCGATCAGGGGCGCGCCCTCATCGTCGACACGATAAAAGGGGTCGAGCAATTGGAGCTTCCGAAGGCCGAGCTCGAACGCATCTGGTCGGGTAACGCCCGTGACTTGTTGAAACTTTAAGGACCGGAACCATGAGAACAGAAAATATCAAGGTCAAACTGCGCGACGGCGAGATGGGTGCGTACATTGCCTATCCGGACAAGAAGCCGGTCGGGGCCGTTATCGCCATCATGGAAATATGGGGCGTCAACGACACGATGCGTCATCACGCGCACGAGTTCGCCGAGGCAGGGTTCATCTGTCTTGTGCCCGACCTTTTCTGGCGGCAGGAGCCGGGCGTCCAGCTTTCGGACGGCAATCCCGAGGACATTAAGAAGGCCTTCGATCTCTACTATGACTTCGACTACGACCTCGGAGTGCAGGATATGGAGGATATCAGGCACTATCTGGAGGGGCTGGAGGAATGCAACGGCAAGGTCGGCGCCGTTGGTTACTGCCTTGGCGGCAAGCTCTGCTATCTGATGTGTTGCCGCACCGATATCGATTGCGCGGTGGCCTATTACGGCACTTACATCGAGCATCGCATCAGCGAAGCGAAGAACCTGCACCGACCCTTCGTTCTGCACATGGCCATGAAGGATCGGTGGGTTCAGGCCGAGGTCAACGAGTTGTTGGAGCGCAGGCTCTCACCCAATCCCCTGGTGACAATCCATAAGTATCCCGGCGCTGACCACGCTTTTGCTCGCGTTGGCGGAAAGACATACAGTAAGCCCGAGGCTGATCGTGCTTTGGGGCTCACAATTGATTTTTTCCGGCGGCACCTTTAGGGGCACCCACTTAGCAGGCCGCGGCGTTCGTCCCGTCGCTGTTGAGGTGCGTTATTCGCCTAATGGTCGGAGAGCTTATCCGCTTCGACCTTTTCGGTCGTTGAGATAACGCGCGTCCAAGTTCGGGCTAAAGGCGTCTTTCGGTCGCTTTGGAATAGAACCGCTCAACGTGCGCCATTGATGGTGATGTAGCCCGGGCGCTTTCGCCGAAGAACGTTTGCGCAGCCCCATCTTGATCGGAACGGCAAGATCGATGCGATGGCGTTCTGCTTCCCGCATGAATTTCCCGATCGGTTTGCACCGGTTCTGAGGACACCACGTCAGGTGTGCAAGCCTCCGCGCCAGCGACCGAACCGATGAGATCCGACGCGTCTGAGGGGGCCGGATTCCTGGCTTTAGGGCGCTCGATCCCCGACCCATGGCGCTCTCGCCGGCAACGCAGGGTTGCCATACTGATATTCCAGTCGCGCGCGAGTATCCGAAATCTTGGCGATTTCATTGAGGTTTAGCGCGCACAGACGTCTTGACAGCGGAAAATAGTACCGTGTTAAATCAAAACTGAAATATCAGAGAGGGTGTCCGTGCCGGAGTCCCCCGTACTTGCGCGAGAAGAAGCCTATCGTCGCCTGCGCGACGACATCATCTCGTGCCGGCTCCCTCCCGGAACGGAACTGCGCGAAGCCGCGCTCGCCAAAAGGTTTGAAACCAGCAAGTCCCCGGTTCGCGATGCGCTGCATCGCCTGGAGGTCGAGCGGTTGGTGACGGTGTTGCCGCGCCGCGGCTACCGCATCGCGCCCATCTCCCTCAAAGACACCGAGGAGGTGCGTGAATTTCGCGCGGTCGTCGAGCAGGCCTGCGCTCTCCGGGCCGCCGTTGCGGCAGCGGACGAAGCCCTGCGCGACCTCGACCGGTACCGCCACTTTGGCGGGGGCACGGCCGAAGAATTCATCGCTTATAACCGGTCGTTCCACCTGGCGATTACGCAGCTCGCCGGCAATGAGCGCATGTCGAATTTCTCCGAGAGTCTTTCCGATTATCACGATCGTTTGGTCAGACTCAGTATCTCGTCGAACGCCGGCCAAAACTATGAAGGCTTTGTCCGGGAGCACTGCGGCATCATCGACGCGCTCCAGGAGAGAGACGGCCGCCGCGCGGCGCGCTTGATCGGCATGCACATCAATCGCGGAGGCAAGCGCATTATCGCCGCGCTTTCTCGTCCGCAAATCGTTCTGTGATCCGGCGCCATTCTCGGGTGGTGTCGGCAAATACGTCTGAAGTCTGAAAACTAAAAAAGGCGGACCGCACGTCAATGGTCTGCATGTAAATAGGGAGAAGCACATGACCAAATCACGCTTGAAATCCGGCACGGCAACGGCGGGCCTACTTCTGGCCGTTTCTCTTATGCTCGCGCCTTCGTCTGCTTTCGCAGAGAAGTTCTCGCTCAAAATCGCGTCGGGCCATAGCCCTGGCTGGCACTTCGTGCAGCTCACCAAGGACTTCTTCATCCCCGAAGTGGTCAAAAGGGTAAAAGAGAAGACCGGCCACGAGATCGAATTCGTCGAGGGCTGGTCCGGTGCGATGGTGAAGCCAACCGAAGTTCTCGAAGCGGTCGAAACCGGCATCATCGACATCGGGATGTTCTGCATCTGCCACGAAGGGCAGAAGCTGGCGCTGCACAACTTCTCCTACTATCTGCCCTTCGGTCCGGCGGACCCCGTGATTTCGCTCAAGGCGACGCGCAAGGTCTACGACACGGTGCCGGAGCTGAACCAGGTTTTCGCCAAGCACGGTCAGGCGCTTCTCGGCTTGGTTCCGTTTGAGCCCTACGATTTCGTTGCGAAGAATCCGATCACCAAGGCCAGCGACGTTAAAGGCCGCAAGGTCGGTGCGGCGGGGCCGAATGCGTTCTGGGTCGCGGATGTGGGCGCGCTGCCGGTGTCGGTCGGTGGTCCCGACATGTACACGTCGTTCCAGACCGGCTTGATCGACTCGATGGTAATTTTTCCGAGTGTGATGGATACGCTCAAGCTGCACGAGGTCGCTCCCTATCTGGTTAACACCTCGTTCGGTTCGATGTCGGTGGCGGGCCTGACGGTGAATAACCGCAGGATGAATCGCCTGCCGAAGGAAGTCTCTGCGATTATCGTCGAGGTCGGGCGCGAGATGGAAAATCGTGCGGGCACCTTCACCAAGGAGCTCGTCGAAAAAAGCACCAAGACGCTTGAGAGCAAGGGCGTGAAGGTTGTGTCCGTATCTCCCGAGGAGCGAAAAGTCTGGGCGGAGCTGCTCGTCGCTGCGCCGGGACGGATCGCCGCCCGGTATGAAAAGGAAAACAAACAGCCGCTCCGCAAGGTCATGGAAGCCTATATGACGGAGACGGAGTCGCTCGGTCACAAGTGGCCGATCAGATACAAACTCGATTGATCCGATCCAACGGCGGAAGCACAGAGGCCGCCAGCCACTGTTCTTCCGCCGCCACCCGCATGCGACCCCGATCCGGCTTGTTCGCAGATCCAGCGCGGCAAGGATAAATCATGACAACCTTCATGCGCGGCATCGATGCCTTCACCAGAGGCTTGATGGTGTTCACCGCCTTCTGTGCTTTTGGAATAGCGTTCTGGATTTTGCTTGAGGTTGTCGCGCGTAACGCCAACCTGCACATTTACGGCGCGGCCGAGTACATCAGCAACTTCCTCATCGTCATCGTGTTTCTCCAGCTTCCATATGCCGTGCGGATGCATGGAATGCTGTCCGTCGACATATTCGCCTCCAGCCTGCCGACCCGCACGGCCGTGCCATTGAGCATTCTCGCCAGCATGCTGGGGATCGTCTTCTTTGGCCTGATTGCGGCCGGCTCCATTGGCCCAGCCGTCGAAGCCTGGGTCGAAGGCCAGTACGAAGGGGAGGGTGTCGTCGACGTGCCGGCCTGGCCGGCGAAGTTCTCTATCGTGATTGGATGCGGGCTCGCGGCGTTCTTCTACCTGGTGCGCATTGTCGAGACCTGCCGGACAGGCCGTGCGGTGACCGGCGTTTCCGAAGCCTCTTCCCCTTATTGAAAAGGCCATAACCGTGGAAGCCGCCGTCCCCTTCTTGCTCGTCCTTCTGCTGCTGGCGCTCGTCTTCGCGGGCGTCGAGATTGCCGTCTGTCTCGGCATGGTCAGCTTTATCGCGATCTTCTACGCCACCGGCGATATCGAAATTTCGCTCGCCTTCCTCCACAGCACCGCTTACGAGGCGCTGCGGCAGTATCTGTTCGCCGTCGTTCCGCTCTTCATCCTGATGGGCCAGTTCATCGCCCAGTCCGGCGCCGCCGCCGATCTGTTTTGGGGGCTCGACCGCTGGCTGCACCGCTTGCGCGGTCGGTTCGCCTACGCAACGGTGCTCGGTAACGTCATCTTCGCCTTCGTGACGGGAACGAGCCTCGCTTCCGCGACCACCTTCACGGCGATCGCCTACCCGCAAATGAAGCAGGCCGGCTACGAGCGGCATTTTTCGCTCGGACTGATATCGGGCAGCGCCTGCCTCGGGATGCTGATTCCGCCCAGCCTGCTCCTGGTGGTGTGGGGGATATTGACCGATATCTCCATCGGCCACCTGTTCATCGCAGGCGTCATTCCCGGCTTCCTGCTCGCGGGATTGATGATCCTCTACATCTTCATCATATCGATCGTGCGTCCCGACATCGTCGGGCACAAAGTCGCCGGCGCAAAGATGCCGGCGGAGTCAACGGCAGAAGCGAGGCCGGCTCCCAGTTTTACCGACATGACCATCAGCGTGACCGGTTTGATAGCCATTGTGGTCGGCGCGCTCGGTGGCATTTGGGTTGGGTACTTTACGCCCACGGAAGGCGCGGGGATCGGCGCCCTCATTGCGCTCGGCGTCGGCATCGCGAAGGGAATGCGGTGGCCGGCAATTTATAGTGCTGTCTTGCTGGCGGGACGTACCGGCATTCCGCTGATGATTATCGTGTTCGCCGCCCAATTGTATTCCCGAACGCTTTCGATGAGCGGGATCGGGGCGTCGCTGCAGGCTGCGATGCTCGAAAGTGGACTGTCGGCGTGGGGCACCGTGCTGTTCATGATTGGCGTCTGGCTGGTGCTTGGCATGCTGATCGACTCCATCTCGATCATGCTTCTGACGGTGCCAATCTTTGCCCCTGTCGCGCTGGCGCTGGGTGTGGACCCGCTGGTCTTCGCAATCGCCGGAATCTTGACGATCGAAGCCGGCCTGCTGACCCCGCCGTTCGGTTTGGTGGTCTATGCGGTTCGGGCTGTCGTGCCGGACGACGAAGTTTCGATGAAAGCCATATTTCTCGGAGCCGCGCCGTTCTGTCTCATTCTGTTGCTCACAGTGGTGATCGTGTTCGCCTTCCCGGCGACCGTCACGCTGTTGGCGCGAATTATCTGAATTAGCCGAAATGGGGGATGCGTGATGAAGGCCATGATTCTGAACGACTGGAACCAGCGATTTGTCCTTGGCGAACGCCCGGATCCGAAGCCCGGAATCGGCGAAGCGGTCATGCGCGTGCGCGCTGCCGGCGTGGGACTGACGCTCGTCAACATGCGCGCCGGCCGCCTCGGCGGCACGACGCCGCGGGTCATGGGGCACGAGCTGGGCGGCGATATCGTCGCGATTGGCGAAGGCGTTTCCGGGTTGTCCGTCGGTGACCGCTGCGCCGTCTATTTCTATCTGACGTGCGGACGCTGCCGCTGGTGCCGCGGCGGCCGCGAGACCCTCTGTGAAAAATTTAACGGCTACGTCGGTGCCGCGCGCGATGGTGGCTATGCCGAATTCGTCTGTTTGCCGGCGGAGAATTACTTGCCGATCCCGGATGGGTTGAGCTACGAGGCCGCTGCCGTCGCGGCCGATGCCGTCAACACCAACTGGCACTGCATGCGTGAGCGCGCTCGCATCAACCCGCATGACTCGGTGCTGCTGATCGGCGCTGGCGGTGGAGTCGGCATCCACGGCGTCCAGGTGGCCAAGCTGTTCGGGGCGCGTATTATCGCGGCGGATGTCTCCGACGAGAAACTGGCGCTGGCGCGTCAGTGGGGGGCGGACGAGACCATCAACGTCCGCAAGGTCTCGAGCCTGGCCGAGGAGGCCAAGCGCCTGACCGGCGGAAAGGGCGTCGATGCGGCCATCGATTACGTGGGCCATGGCGAAACCTTTCAGGCGGCTTACGATAGCCTGAAGACCTCCGGGCGCGCGGTGGCCATCGGCGTCGGGCGCGGCGATATCCGTGTCGATCCGTTCGAACTCGTCATGTCGGAAAAGACAGTGACCGGCTCGCGCCATTCGACGCGGACCGAACTCATCGAGTCAATGGAGCTTATGGCCCGCGGGCTGGTAAAGCCTGTTATCGGTATGCGCGTGCCCTTCACCGAGATTGAGACGGTCTTCGATGCGATCATGAATGAAACGCTGCTCGGCCGCGGCGCCTTGACCTACCCGTAGGGGGAGGTTCGAGGCGCATGTCTGCGCCCGGGCAAGCTTAAGACTTCGGCGGACTGACAGTGGGCGGGGCGCCGAAAAAGTTCTTTACCGCCTGCCACAGAAGGTGGCGGTTGCACCCGAACGCCGGTGCGTGTGCCGTTTCAGGCAGCACAGTGAACTGCTTGTCGGCGTTTGGAAGCTGCAGAAAGAAATCGATCAGGTCTTCATTGGTTGAATTGTTGTCGTACTCGCCGCGCAACATCAGCACCGGGCACGGTATCCGCAGGGGATCCACCTTCGGGAGATTCACCGCCATATCGAGGTAAGTGCCGGTGGGAATTGTATCGCCGAACTTCATTTCCTCTGCGATGATCGCTTCCGGTACCGCCATATCGTACAGATGAGGGTGTCCATCGCGCGTGAAGATGGAGCGGATCATCGCGGCGTCGCGTGTCCGGGTTGGCTTCGCGCGAAACTCGGCAATGCGGGCCGCACGCCGTGCGATCTCCGGCGATCCTGTCCCCTTGTAGGTGAACGCCGATATGATCAGCCGTGCAACGCGGTCTGGACGCTCCTGCGTATAGGCACCCGCGCGAATGGCGCCCGCCGAGGTTCCATACATAAGCACCTGCGAAGTGCCGGTTTCCTGCGCCACGACCTCGACCGCCGCGCGAAGATCCTCAACGCCGCTGCTGAAATCCGAGTTGTTGCCCGAGCTGCCGGATCTCCCGTATCCGTCGTGATCCATTGTCCAGACGTCATATCCGGATTGCGCAAGAACATTCATGAATGAATATTCCTGCTTGCCGGGAACGGTCAGATCATACGACGTGCGCCCGCCGTTCGATGAGCCATGAACCAGGAAAACCACCGGCAGGCGTTTACGATCATCCGGCGCATTGAGGCGTTTGCGCCACAGATTGAGTTTGACGCCGGCCTTGTCCGCCCAATACTCCCGGCTCCAGATTTCACCCGGTGCGGCGGCGGGAGGAATATGCGGGCGCTCGGAATCTGCTGGGGCGGAGGTGGTCTCGCTCATGGCTCGCTCCTTCAGCCTCCGGCGACGGCGCCAATCTGTCGATCGGTCGCCAGGGGCGGCATCTTGCCGCAGTTAGCACGACGGAGGCGCCTGTGCGATCCGGCGCCTCCGCATCAGCATCAAGCGCTCTACTTGGAGGTGAGCATGCGTTCGGCCACCGGCGGCAGGAACTTGTCGGTATAGACCTCCGACGGCGCCGGCTTGGAGGGCAGGTTGTAGGCCTCGGCGATCGAGTCGATGGTGAACTGCAGCTTCTTCGGGTCGACCGTGCTCAAGCCGTTCTTTTCGACCCACGGCGTCTTCGTGAGGTCGAGGGCCAGACCCAGGCGAACCTTCTCGACGTCGACCTTCATCATCTGGTCGCGCTTCTTCATCAAAGCCAGTGCTGCGTCGGGATCGGCGATGGTTTCCTTGGTGCCGCGGTTGAGCCCCTTCACGACCGCGCGAACGGCGTTGGGGTTTTCGTCGGCGAACTTCTTCGTGGTCACCAGCGTCAGGCCATACATGTCGGCGCCGTAGTCGGAATACTTTAGCACCGTGATTTCTTCCGGCTTCATGCCGACGCCAAGCAGGGCCGGAACGTTCGAGTTGGTGAAGGCGACCGTGCCCGCCACTTCGCCGCGCTTGATCATGGCGCCATACAGCGTGTTTTGCACGGGCACCCAGTCGATCTTGATGCCTTCGGCGCCCGACGCCTTGAGCAGAATGCCGATGGTGTCGTGACCGGCGCCGCCGCTGCCGCCGGCCATCTTCTTACCGTTCATGTCGCGCGGGTGGCGAATGCCGGCGGCGGCATTCGCGATAACCGCCAGCGGTGAAGCATCGAAACTGATGTAGACCGCGATCAGCTGGGAGTTCGGGTTCTTCGCGTTGAAATTGATCATCGAGGGCAAGTCGACCCAGCCGAAGTCATAGGCGCCGCTGGCGACGCTGATGGCGACGTTGGTGGCGCCTTTGCCCGGATCGAGCGCGGTGACGTTGACGCCGGCGTCTTTGAAGTAGCCTTTCTCCTGCGCAACCACGAAGGGCGCGTGCGTGCCCTGGATGATCCAGTCGAGGCCGATCTTGACGTTGTTTGTCTGGGCCTGAGAGGGCGCTGCGAAGGCGAGAACCGACGCCGCAAGGCAAGCCACGCCCGTTAGTAACGCGCGGCGACCGAAGCCTGCCGTCCGCTTTGCCGCATGTTCGCTTTCTCTTCCGGTCCAAATTGACGCAGCCATGTGTCCCTCCTGTGACTTTGCCGTTTTTCGTTATTTGGTCTCGATCGCATTGCATGTTATCAAGAAAATTGCTCCGTGGGAAAGTATGTTGCATGATCGGCACGAATGGTTGCAAATGACACAGGAGGCGGGCTTTCCCTCTCGGAAGTGGCGTAGTCGCGTTCGTTCGTAGTCACGTGGCTATGACCTCGCCGGTTTGATTGTGAGACCCACGCGCTGCAATCGGCGCTTGGCAATAACAACTTGAAACAGTCGCCATGACGTTGGGTCGGGCGATTAGTATTTGAGAGGAGGGAACGATGAACAGACCGTTTGATCCGAAAACGGTAGGCAAGACGCATCTTTTGCAGTCATCGCCGGAGACGGTGCATTGGGGCTTTTTCTATGGTGGGCTGAAGCCGGTGCTCACCATCGATCCGGGGGATCGTGTTGTCATCGAGACAGTGTCGGGTAATCCCGAGCGGCCGCCCCCGCCTGAATTCAAGATTCTGCCCGAGCTGAAGCTGATCCATGAAAAGGCCAAGCGCGGCACCGGCAATCACATTCTAACGGGCCCGATCTACGTCAACGGCGCCGTCGTCGGCGACGTACTTGAAGTCAAGATCCTTGACATCGAGCTGCGTCAGGACTGGGGCTACAACGGGTTTCGTCCCTACGTCGGCACGGTGCCGGAAGACTTCCCGTCGAGCGGCATGATCCAGATCAAGCTCGACAAAGAAACCAAGATGGCGACCATGCCGTGGGGCATGAAAGTGCCGATTGTGCCGTTCTTCGGCCAAATGGCGGTGCAGCCGCCGGCAGCCTTCGGACGCCAGAACAGCAAGGAGCCGCGTGAGTTCGGCGGCAACATCGATTGCAAGGATCTCGTGGCCGGCACCACGCTGTACTTGCCGGTGTGGAACGAAGGCGCGCTGTTCTCGACCGGTGACGGTCACGCGGCGCAGGGGCATGGCGAAGTCAACGGCACAGCCATCGAGACCTGTCTGAAGGGCACGTTCGAGTTCAACCTGCGCAAGGGTCTGGGCTGGACGCTGCCGCGCGGCGAGACCCCGACGCACTACATCACATTCGGC
>Ga0182736_1003471_pt1 | contig 10602 bp, 10 predicted proteins | sample eDN5th30CKraftBY_FD_128882 | JGI IMG/M metagenome (GOLD analysis project Ga0182736, IMG submission 128882) | Enriched backyard soil microbial communities from Emeryville, California, USA - eDNA 5th pass 30_C Kraft BY (version 2) (version 2) | ecosystem: Environmental > Terrestrial > Soil >...
CTCTGTTACCGTTTGGTGCCGGCCGTTACGGCACCGCACTCCTTGACCTATGGTCGGGGAGCCTGTGGCGTATACAACAGGCTTTCCGAGCTAAAGGCCATGGGGCCGTGTAACAGCGGTTTCGAACTCCCCGATCACCAAGAGTCAGAGAGAATCGTTTGCGGGGGCGCACCGCAGACAAGCTCTCTCGGATACGGGGAATGACTATGCGGGTGCATGTCGAACTCGATCCCGATGTGGATGATGAAGCGCCGACCGGGGACACCATAACCGTCTATGACGAACGGCATTACGTCACCTATCTGCGTTTGCTGGATGCGAAGGCCGAGGGCGCAGACTGGAAGGAAATTGCGCGGATCGTGCTGCATCGCGATCCGGTCTCCGATGAACTTCGCACCCGCCGTTGCTGGCAAAGCCATCTCGAACGCGCGCAATGGCTATCGCGTGAAGGCTATCGGAAGATTCTGGAGCAGGCGGCAGCCAACAAGGCGTGAGGGCCACGTCTCCCGATCAACGCTTGCCGGGTTTGATCGGATATTGAAGCAGCAGGCGATAGCCGCCCCGCATCATCTTGATACCGTGCGCGACCAGGCGGCGGGCTTTATTCTTGCGGGGGTTGTTCTCGAAATCCTCCTTGGTGCCGCGAAAGCCGAGCAGGACTTCGGCGATGGTGCGATAGCTCTCGCCACGCAGCCGGGCGTCAAGCGCGCGCAGCGACAGGATATGCCATTGCCGAAGTTGGGTGGGAACGGCCCGGAAATCAGGACCGGGCGCACGACCGTTAAGGGATCGCCAAAAACGGCGGACAGCGTGAGCGCGTAGCTCTAGAAAAGCATCCATCGGCAGCGTGACGGCGTAAAACGCGGCGGCGTCCGGCACCGCCTCGGGCAGCCAGAATTGATGCGCGACGCCATCGACCAGCCAGATACCGTGCCAGCCATCGGCAGCGCGGCGCAGGTCAAGGCCGTCGAGATGCGCCAACGTCAATATCGGTTCGGTGTCGTCATCCTTGTGATCGACTGGCGACAACACAACGGCTTGCGGTTGAAGGCGCGGACACCAGATCGGCGATTGCCGGTCATGCTGCGCGTCGGGATCGCACGGGAAATCGCAACCCCCAGCGATGCGCAAACGCTTCAAGGGCGCGGGCAGCCGCCGCTCCGGTCGATGCGATGTTCTGGCAGTCCCGACGATATTCGTCGTTGCGGCGCAAATATTCCCAAGCGAAACCAGCGGCAGGGATATGCTTTGTGTGCCCGTATGCCGCCGGAGATCGCCAATCGATGCTGAGCATGGCGTCACCTCCCCAAGCCGGGATGCTGGGCAGCGCCCGGCGAAAAGAGGTTCAAGGATCACTGGAAATATAGAAGCCGCTCAAAGCAGATACCTTGAGCGGCTAACCCGATCATTCTTTGGTGTTTTTAGCTTAGCGACAGCCGGTACTTTCGAGATGCCTGCCCGCATGAGCACGGACAGGCAGTCATGTTTTCACCCGTTGGAAAACACATGCACCTCGCCGTGTGCGGTTTCGATGGTGAACAGGTCGCCGCCCATTTCTGCGTCGCGCGCCATCGCGTCCCAATCGACATAGTAGCGCAGCGCCTCGGGGATCGTGACGCTTTCAGTGGTCAACTCCTCCATATAGTCGGCAAGGCTGGCGAACTGGCCGTGATAGCAGTCCTCCAAGGTGGATTCGGCTTGGCCCATGTCGCCGCCAAACAGCTCCAGCAGGCTCGCGCCGAGTGCGCCATGCTCTGAGATGAAAGCGGCAATCCGCGCCACGCCGTCGATGCCGGCATATTCGGAGATGCTGACGCCCTCGAAGCCCTCATAGTCGTGAATGGCATATTCTTCCGCGTGCTCGGTGGGGGACCGTGCGAGCATGGCCGCGATCTCGTCCCTGATTTCGTCCACGTCCTGATCCGCGTCGATCCACGCTCCATGCAAATAGCCGTTACTGTAGGCGGCAAGGCAGGCAACATAGATGCGGGGGGTGCTGTCGGATACGTTGGTCATGTCTCTGATCCTCGGGTCTGAAGGTCAGCGAAGCGGAACGCCGCGCCTGACCTTCTGGCCGTCGCCGAGACTGGGGTAGCAACGAGCAAGGGCGGCCGGGGTGGAGGGGGATCACCCGGCCTGCACAAGCCCCTTTGGGCGCGGAAGGCTGGGGATACCGCCCCGAACGGTTCTACTTACCTTGCTGGCGCGGGGGCAATGCCCTTAGCAATGGGGGGCGAGGTCACAGGATCGGCCCGGCAGGCGCACAAGCCAAAGGCGCGGGGCTTGGGAGGCCGCGACCTTGGCCGCGCCGGCAAAGCCCATAGCCAGCCTCAGATAACCACCGATAGTCTTCACTTGAACGGAGCGCAAATCATGGTAACATGATTTCATTATATGGAGTGGTCATGAGCAGCCTCAAGCAATCCGACCGTGAAAACACGCTTCAGATCACAGTTCCCGCAGTGACGAAAAAGAGCCTACGGCTCAAATCGGCGGAAAGCGGAGAAACGATGAGAGTGATTGTTTTGCGTGCGCTAAACGCGGCTGGAATTGAGGTGCCAAACAAGGAGCTTAAGGACCGGCGTAAGGGCCAATAGGAGCGGCAGTTGACGAAAAAGAAAAAAAATGTCGGCAAGCTGGCGCGGGGCAATGGGAAATCCGATGTGCTCGCATGCGATTTGTTCGCCGGAGCTGGCGGATTTTCTTTAGGCGCTTACCAGGCAGGCATAAAGGTGGCAGCCGCCGTTGAATGGGACAAGCATGCCTGCGCCACCTACCGATCCAACTTAATTGACTCCAAGATGACGAAAACTCAGTTATTCTCGGACGACATTACGGCGCTCGATCCCCGCGAGGTGCGCAAAAAGGCTGGCTTCGACAAGTTTGGGTGCGACATTCTGCTGGGTGGTCCGCCATGCCAAGGCTTTTCCACGCACAGGATAAAGGACGCTGGCGTGGACGATCCCCGCAATGAACTGCTTCTAAGATATTTTGAGTATGTTCGGGTTTTGCGACCGACATTCTTTTTGGTTGAGAATGTGCCAGGCCTGTTATGGCCGAGGCACGAAAAATACTTAGAAGCTTTCTATACGCTTGCTGCCTCGGCCGAATACGGCGTTCTCGAACCACAAATACTGAATGCCAGAGACTACGGAGTCCCGCAAAGTAGGCGGCGAGTTTTCATTCTTGGATACGATGAGAAGAAACTATCTGCGCCACCGGCTTGGCCTCCCTCCGCTACGCATGCTGCTCCTGACGCGGAATCGAACCTGCCTGCATGGGTATCGGCGGCTGTCGCATTCAAAAAGGCACCTTCTAAGAGTGATCCAAACGACATCCATATGCAGCACGGAAAAGAACTTCTGGATGCATTTAGACGCACGCCGCCCAATGGGGGATCACGTAGCGATTCCGGTCGGATCCTTCCGTGCCACAAAGCTCACTCCGGGCATAAAGACGTTTATGGCAGGATCGATCCCAGCCGTCCCGGACCAACAATGACAACGGCTTGTATCAACCCTTCGAAGGGCCGATTCGTTCACCCGACGGAGCATCACGGGATCACCTTGCGCCAGGCCGCGCGCCTTCAGTCGTTTCCGGATTGGTACAATTTCGAAGGTGGCCTAATGGCCGGAGGAATACAGGTCGGCAACGCGGTGCCTGTGGAGCTTGCGCGGGCACTCCTTGCGCCGCTCAAAACGGCTGCTCTCGCCGCAAGAGCCACCGGAAAGATTGCGAAGGCCGCATGATCGACACCCTGTCTTTCAAAACACAGGCAAGGACGATTGACCACCTTGGACGGGAACAGATCGCCGACTGTCCGACAGCCATTTCCGAACTCTGGAAGAACTCGTACGACGCTTACGCGCGGTCGGTAGGGCTGCATATTTTCGACGGCGATGAACCTGTAGCCGCAGTTCTTGATGACGGTCATGGCATGAGCCGTGACGAGTTTATTGAACGATGGCTCGTAGTAGGCACCGAGTCCAAGTATGACGGGCAAGGGGCGGACGAGAAAGACCGGAACGGGCTGCCGAAACGGTCGAAACAAGGCCAGAAAGGTATCGGACGTCTTTCATCGGCCAATCTTGGTCCGCTGCTGCTGATCGTCTCCAAACGTAGAGGCCGCGACTTTGTAGCCGCCCTTGTCGACTGGCGTGTATTCGAAAACCCTTTTCTCGTTCTGTCCGACATCCTAATTCCCGTAACGGAATTCAGCGAGACGGGGCAGCTATCCTCTCTGCTTCCAGAACTATTCGACAGTCTCACAGACAATGTTTGGGGTGGGAAAAAAGACCCTCAGCGTGTACAGAGACTGAGCCAGGCGTGGGCGGCGTACGATGCTCTGATGCAAGAGACGGACCCTTCAGCACCGAAGCCGTCCGAAGAAATCGTGGGTACGATCATCAAGGCGCGCTTCGATGAGTTCCATTTTTCACAGTGGAGCGTTTGGAACGGCGAAGCAGATAGCGGCACAGCAATGTTTGTGTCGAACATAAACTACGATCTTCGCGCTCAACTACCAAGCATCTCCCCTGACGGATCGACCAGAAGCATACGCGATAACTTTTTTGCGACACTCTCTGCCTTTACCGATCCGTTTGTCAGCGCCGCAGCGAACGAAACGAACGCCTTCGATCCAGAATTCAACTACGAAGTGGTTACCTGGACGGATGGAGTTCCCAACCCGATCATCGGCAGGGACTTGGACCGCCTCACTCGCGACACCACTGATGACATGGAGCATGTCATCAGTGGCAATATCGATGCCGACGGTGTATTCCGTGGACAGATCAAGGCGTTCGGCGAATGGCGGGAAACTGGCGCCGACTATGTGATCAGGCCACCCGCCGATTATACCCCGCCTCACGGTCCCACAACGTTCGTCGGACCGTTTTCGGTTCACCTTTCGACCTATGAAAGGATGCGGGAAAACTCGACCCACACCGACGACCAACATGCGAGACTGCACGAGCTAGCTGATCGCTATTCCGGCTTCCTGATCTATCGCAACGGCCTACGAATCCTTCCCTACGGTCGAGTCGACAGCGACTTCTTCGAAATTGAACAGCGTCGCAGCGTTAGTGCTGGCCGTGAATTCTGGAACGCACGACGTATGTTCGGCAGGGTCGCTCTGTCCCGGGAGCAAAACCCAAACCTTCGGGACAAAGCTGGTCGAGAGGGCTTTATCGACAATCGTGCGGCCAAGGCGCTCAGGACCCTGGTCGTCAACATACTGCGTACCTCGGCGCGGGACCATTTTGGTGCGGAATCGGAAACTCGTAAGACTGAACTGCAAGATATCAAGGATCACAACCGCAAGGCTCGAGCGGAGCAAGAACGAAAAGAATTGGCCAAACGGAACCGGAAGAGGTTCAGAGCCCAGCTGAATAAAAACCTTCCTCTGGTTCTCGAACTGGCAGAAGAAATAACCGCTTACCGGTCAGAGCTGGCTCTTCAGTCTGAGGCCGACGTTATGCGCGCACAGGCAGCGTTCACAGAGTTCGACGAACGCATTTCCGCACTACGAGTTGTCGGTGCAACCTCCAACCTCGGGACCGCCGAAGACGATTACCGGCAGTTTCGGCAGATCTACACAGACGTTCAGGGACTTCTTTCCGAGATGGTGGAGGCACGGAAGGAGGCGTTGGAACGGATAAAACCTGCAAAACCCGAACAGATTGTCGTTCAGCACATCAACCAGCTTGCCGGACAAATTCATGCCCGCACCCGGCGCTGGAAGAAAGAGGTCGATGAACTGCAAGACACGGAGAAGGGTCGCATCGAGGCCCTGTTTTCCAGCCGGAACAAGTTTTTTCATGAGCAGTCTGCTCCGGTCCTTACCCAGGTGGAGAACGGACTTTGCGACCTACATGAGGCCTTGGAAAAACTCAGCACACTGCGCCACGTCATCGATGAAGAGAACGAAGGAATTTTCCAGTCGTATATCGACACACTAGAACTTCTTAAGGCGAACATCGATGTGGAGCTGATCGCCCGACAGGGAACTGCGGAGAATTCTGAGCTACGCGATGAGCTGAACAGGCTAAACCAAGTTGCTCAGCTAGGTATCACCGTCGAGATTCTCGGACACGAGCTCCACACAAACGAGCAGCTCATCCGCATGGGCCTCCGTCAGGTGAGGGCCGCCGGCTCCCCGCCGGGAACCGAACAGATAGTACTCGGCTTCGAAGGACTGAGCCAGCAGCTCGAGTTCCTCGCGCCACTGAAGCTCTCGGGCACACGTGTCCGGCGGAGGATTACTGGCGAAGAAATCATCGACTATCTGCACGCCTTTTTTGCATCGGTGATCCGGACACGTGGGATAAATATCGAAGCGTCCGATGCATTCCGGGCGTTCTCGATTGAAGAACAGCCCTCACGACTGCTTCCCGTCTTTATCAATCTGGTCAACAATAGCATTTACTGGCTCATTCACCGCGACACGAGCACCCCTCTTATTCGTCTTGATATCGTCGACCGGTCTGTCGCCGTTTCGGATAACGGTCCTGGCGTTGATCCACTCGACCAGGAGCATCTATTCCGAATGTTCTTCACGCGAAAAATGAACGGTGGGCGCGGTATCGGCCTATATCTTTGCCGTATGAACCTGACCGTCGGGGGGCACTCCATACGCTATGCGAGTGAGAAAAAGTTCCGGCTGTTGCCAGGTGCAAACTTCATTCTCGACTTCAAGGGAGCGGAATTCGGAGGATGACGACATTGAAAAGCCTCATCAGGGAAGCATTCATCGATCCCATTCGCTCGGTCCTAATCGTAGACGATCAGTATCCCACGTGGGACGAAGTCTTGAACAATGCGCTCCCGGAGCCATCTCGAGACACGGAGCTTGAAGCACGATCTTCGAAGAAAAACTGGCGAGTGGATTCAGCAGGGGCGTTGAGTGTTATAAGCCAGTTTCGAAAGAAGAAACCTGCGTTGATCCTTGATATACATGACGCCCCCGACGCCGCCGCAGATCATTTACATCAGTCAGATCTCCTTATCCTCGATTATAATCTCGAAGGCGCTGAGAGCGGACTCGGCGGCGCAATGGCACGTGACATCATACGGTCTGTCCTACGCAACCAGCACTTCAACCTTGTTGTTGTCCACACTCAGGAATCTGCGCTTGAAGATGTGTTCCATAGCTGTCTCATCAGCCTGAGTACGCCGCTGTCGAAAGAGTTCGGCAAGGAGCTGGCATTGATCGACGAGCTCCAGGAAAAGCTCGACGAGCTTAATGCGGAAGAGAAATTCAATCCGAAAGACCTGTCGGAGCATTTCGATATCGGAACCTATTTACGGCTTCGACATCCGACGGTGACCTGTGGAGATGAGCTGAAGCTCTATATGAGTGGCAAGGGTATCCTCTCAAGACTCCACGATTGGGCAAAGAATATCGGTCTGAACGGGCGCGACAAGAAAGCTTTCGCGTTCTGGGCCATCGCAGCGTTCGAAAAGTCGCGGAAAGATGATTTTGCGACAGAAGCCTTCGAAGGCCTGAAGTGGTCCCAAAAAGGCGACAGACTATGGCTGCGGACAGGTCGTGGTTTCATTACATTCGTCGAGAAAAATCATCACGACCTGCTTACAGAACTTGAATGCGCTTTAGAGGCTTGGGAACCGACTCCGTCACGGCTGCTGTCGGCAAAGATCAGACATGAGATCAGCTGTAACGGTGTTAAAGCAGAGGATCGCACTCTCTCAAAGGCACAGGTTTTCGCCTATTTTTACGACTTGATACGCAACGCTGGGTCGGTGGAGGGGAGAGCGTCTCTGATCCGCGACCATTTGAACGGACAGGCAGAAGCTCTCGGCACACTGATCGAACCGGCGATCATCAAATTCGGAGAGCATATTCACGCAATAGATATTGCCACTAGCAACAAGTTCGCCGGCCATTACGGCGTTGACCTAACAGAATCCGAGGCTCTCAGATCCGCAGCGACACACTTCAACAGCTATATCTCGACTCTTCCCGTGATAACAGGGAATGGACATCTCGATTGCGGCCACATTTTTAAGCTCAATAATGAATGGTGGGTATGTGCAACACCCGCCTGCGACATGCAGCCTGGGCAGAACACTGTCGCCTTTGTGGGCGACAGCAAAGAATTGCGGCCGTTCACAGCGTTGAAGCTTAATGTCTTCGATGTAAGCTCTCTTGAAGAAAGTGACATCAATAGCGGACTTTATTGCTTCGCCGAAACGTCCATCAATGAAATTACTTGTTTAGGCCTCCCCCTCCCCGCCAACGCCCAGGGGGCGTCGGAAAAAGTAACTTGGCGGACATTTGTAGCCAAAAACGACGGTGTGTTGAGCGGCACAGAGTTCGACCTAATCAAACCGCAACTGGCTGGCGGATCACTCGAACTTGCCGAAGCTAAAGCCTCCGTCCATGCAAAGCTGCGCTACGAATACGCCCTAAATTTCATACAGAAGGTTGGAACAAGCGTGACTCGCATCGGTCTCGGATACAGAGGTGGCGCTTTTACTAATCGCGGCGATATCCTCAATACTAATTAATAATGTGTACAACGCAGCTAAAATAGATGGGGAATTCAGCTAGTAGCGTTGTTGGATCGAAATAGAACCAGAATTTAGAAATGTGCTCAAACGCTTCAGAAGACTCTCTAGGTCTTTGATTTCACATTCCCAAACTGTGAGCGAGCTCCATCCGAGCTGTTCCAGATTCTCGTGATTTCGCTTGTCGCGTGCACGATTCTTTTCGATCTTATCACGCCAGAAATCCACGCGAGTTTTGGGAGCTCGGCCGCGGGGGCAATCGTGCCCGTGCCAGAAACACCCGTGGATGAGTACGGCTTTCTTCCTACCGGGGAAAACAATATCCGGCGAACCGGGTAGATCGCGACGATGCAATCTAAACCGATAGCCACGTGCAAACAGCGCCCTGCGAACAGCTAGCTCGGGCTTGGTATTTTTTGACTTCACGGCTTGCATGTTTTTGCGCCGTTGTGCGGTCGTGTGAGTATCCATTCGAGCAGTGTAGTTCGCTCGCGAACAGGCTGCAAAGATTTTGGTTGCTTAAAGGTCCCACCGTATTACGGAAATAAATAAGGAGTTGTCTCTCGGTAGCAAAAATGGAAAATTTCCGAATTCGGTACACGCAATAAAACATGTAGTTCAATGAAAGCCGTATTCGACACAAAGCCGACCTCTATCTATGACGACGACCAAACTGAGCATTATCAGTTCCCTCGGCGTTATCTCAACACTGTTCGACAGTGTGTGAACGATTGGGTGGTGCTTCGTAGACCACGCGCCGACGGAGGAAATCTCGCGTACTTCGCTGTGGCTCGAATTGCCGAGGTCGAGCAAGACATTAATAATCCATCTATGAGCTATGCCAGGTATGCCGATTACGTTCAGTTCGACATTCCAGTGCCGTGGCGTGTCGACGGACAATATGCGGAAGAAGCGCTGCGGATTATTCCCCAAAAGCAGGTCGGTGTGTATTTGCGCGGCCGCTCCGTCAGGACAATTTCCGATGAGGACTTCGCGGCTATTGTGGTTGCCGGATTGGGGCAAACGCTTTCGAAGTCAGCCGCACTTGACTTATTCGATGGCGTATTTGGGAATATGGCTGAGGCGCTTAGCAACAGCCTTCCAGAAGAGCGAGACTATCGGGTACAGAAGGTTCTAACGAGCCGCATCGTTAGGGAAGCAAATTTCCGAGCATTGGTTTGCGAAGCGTACGAAAATCGTTGCGCAATCACAGGCCTTGTGTTGTTTGACCATGCTGGCAAGCCTGAGGTGCAGGGCGCTCATATTTGGGCGGTGGCCAACGGCGGGCCTGACGTGGTGCAGAACGGAATTGCACTTACTGCCACCGTACATTGGCTGTTCGACAGGCACCTTATATCCCTTACGGATGAATATGAGCTGTTGGTGTCGGCAGATAAGGTTCCTCCTACATTCTTGGAAATTTTTGGCCGGCTGAGCAAACGAATCGCACTTCCTGCACGAGAGAATGATCGGCCTCATCCTAGTTATATCGCCAGGCATCGAGAGCTTTTTTATGAAAAGAGCCGAAGATGAATCGAAGGACCTTTGCATGGGCGTAGGTGGTGCGACACCATTCCAGGCCCCGCGAGTGGGTTCAGGGTGGCGCGATAAACAACGGCCGGTGTCGGGGTCCGGGCTGCCATGAACCGAGCCCGCGTGTGGCGGTCTCGGCCATCCGGCTTCCATGCCTTGTCCTAGAAACAGTTTTGTAGACCCTATGATGGTCACTTGCCCCGTGCGCTGGGGTTTCTGGATGTTGTGCGTTGAGAAATGTGCAACGGAAGGAAGAGACTATGACCATTTCAACAAAATTCATCGGCCTTGATGTTCATCGGGACACGATATCGATTGCCATCGCCGATGAGGGTGAAGATCGTGAAATCCGGTTCTTCGGCACCGTCGCCAATGACTGCGAGGTGTTGCGCAAAGCGCTTGCGAGCATCGGCAAGAACGGTGCGACGCTGAAGGTCTGCTACGAGGCCGGCCCATGCGGGTTCGTAATCTATCGTTTTCTGAAGCGCCTCGGGATCGACTGCGTCGTGATCTCGCCGTCCTCAATGCCGCGCCGGCCGA
>Ga0182736_1003475_pt1 | contig 10587 bp, 8 predicted proteins | sample eDN5th30CKraftBY_FD_128882 | JGI IMG/M metagenome (GOLD analysis project Ga0182736, IMG submission 128882) | Enriched backyard soil microbial communities from Emeryville, California, USA - eDNA 5th pass 30_C Kraft BY (version 2) (version 2) | ecosystem: Environmental > Terrestrial > Soil >...
AGGCGAAAAGACCCGCGAGCCGAACGAGGAAGCGGAACATGGCGATCCTTTCGCCCAGAAGGCTGAGTTTTCCGGATGGACCATAAATAGGATCAGAGGCCCGCTTCGGCAATCGCCTGTGCGCAGGATGGCCGCGCAGCCGGCGAAGCAGCAAGGCGGCCTTGCATGGCAGGCGCGCTTCGTGATAGCGCAACGCTCGTTCGCGAGCCGGTCCGCCGGCGCATTGCCGACCAGGGTCCGGAGTTCTCCGGCTGGACGGGCAAGAGCGGATCCGCGGGCACGTTCCCGTACGACGGAGGGGTGGCCGAGTGGTTGAAGGCGCACGCCTGGAAAGTGTGTATACGGGAAACCGTATCGCGGGTTCGAATCCCGCTCCCTCCGCCACCATATAACACGTTGATATTGTTATTCTTTTTGTCTTTTAACGCTGCGGGAAAGACCGATATTTCCGCGGCTTGCGGCAGCCTCATGGCTGTCGTGGTTTCAGGAGACGTTTTCCCGGCCGAATCCGGGCCGCTTTCTCGGCCGCGTCTCCCTGCCGGCTTTCGGCAGTACGGACGCCTGGGCCGGTCGGGACTGGACTTTCGCAGACTGCGCGCTTGCCGGTCCCTCTGGACGCGCAGGAGGAGACAACGGCATGCCGTTCCGGCGCCTTCGACGATTATTGGTATCGTCGCCAGCGGCATCGCTGCCGCCAGAACAACAGGCAAGGCTATGGTGATTGCGGGAGGTCGTTTCCGCCTCTAGCGATGGCCGGGGCGGCTGGCAGTACTCCCCAGCCGGCACCGATGTATCGGGTTAGTTGATGGTGTCGCTAAGCGGTCCGCGAGAGATCGCTATTCAAACCCGAGCGTCTGGCGCTGCCCAGCCCAGTCGATGGGAAGCCGGGTATCGGCCATGAGCTTGTTGGCGGAGAGTTCGGTCGGCTGCCGGCCCTCAAGGATGGCGGTGACGATCTCAGGCGCTAGGAAGGCCAGCCGGAGCAGCCGGGTCAAATAGGAGGCCGTCAGCCGTTCCTGTTCGGCCAATTGGGTAATGGTTTGATCGGGATCGGCGACGAGTCGATCCCGCATCTGATGGGCGCGGGCGATGAGGCGAACGAGGCTTGTATCCGGCCGGGCTGCTGTTTCTTTGCCCGGAACGACGAGGCGCAGCTCGAAGCCTGATCGTTTGAAGATGATCGGGACCGTCAGTGTGATGACGTCGCGCTCGCTGGAGTTCGTTGCTGAGGTCGGCTCGGCTGCAGGGCGCGTTCCGCCATCATCCTCGATGACCACCGGATTGTCGCCGCGGACAGTCTCGTCGGTTTCGTGACCATGGCCGTCACGCAGGCGCTGCAGCAGTCCGGTCCGATCGATCCCGATCTCGACCCGGTCACGATACACGTCGACCCTTTGCAAGACGGCGAGCAGAAAGTCGCGCTTCGCGACAGTATCGGCCGCTGCGAGGGCAGAAGCGCTCCGCTGCCCTGCCTCCAGCAACTCACGCTGTCCGACTGCATCGATGTTAGAGCTCGGATACTCGGCTGAATCGAGCGCCGACTTCCCAATGGCGAGGACCTCTGACGGCGAGGCCAGGAACTGAAGCAGCCGTTCGAGGACGAGACGCTCGATGCCAGCCGCTGGCAGACGCAGGCTGTTCTTGGCTTTGAGGGCCGGCTCTTTGCCGATCGGCGCAGCTGCGCCGCTGGAGTCCGCATCCTTTTGTCGGCGGGTGCTTGCCTGCCGCGGTGTGATCAGCGTCTTGGAGACATAGTATCGATAGCGCACACCCTTCTTGCTGGCATGGGTCGCCGTCATCCGGTTGCCATCGGCATCGAACAGGAGACCGGCCAGCAGCGACGGCTCGTCGGCATTGACGCCGCGCTCGCGGTCGACGCGATTGGTGGCGAGAGTTTGCTGGACGTCGTTGAACAGCGCCTCGTCAACGATCGGATCGTGCTGTCCGGGATGCGCGACGTCCTTGTGGACGATCTCGCCGCGATAGAGCCGGTTCGACAGCATGGCATAGAGTGCGCCGCGGCCGAGCGGCTGGCCGCCACGCGATGGTCCATTGTCGCGCTGGCGGAGCTTGCTGACGATGCCGCGCCGGTCGAGTTCGGCCTGCAGCAGGCGGACCGACTTCAGCGTCTGGTAGCGCTCGAAGATGAAGGTGACCGTCTCCGCCTCTTGGGCATTCACAACCAGCTTGCGATCCTGGACGTCATAGCCGAGCGGCGGCAGGCCGCCCATCCACATGCCCTTCTTCTTCGAAGCGGCGATCTTGTCGCGGATGCGCTCGCCGGTGACCTCGCGCTCGAACTGCGCGAAGGAGAGCAGCACGTTCAATGTCAGCCTTCCCATGCTCGACGTGGTGTTGAAGGCTTGGGTGACGGAGACGAACGACACCTGACGCTGATCGAAGATCTCGACGATCTTGGCGAAGTCGGCCAGCGAGCGGGTGAGGCGATCGACCTTGTAGACGACGACCACATCGATCTTGCCCGCCGCCACATCAGCGAGCAGCCGCTTCAGCGCTGGCCGCTCCATCGTCCCGCCGGAGATGCCGCCATCGTCATACATTGCCGGCAGGGCGATCCAGCCCTCGTGGCGCTGCGACAGGATATAGGCCTCGCAGGCCTCCCGCTGGGCATCGAGCGAGTTGAAGTCCTGCTCCAGACCCTCCTCGCTCGATTTACGGGTGTAGATGCCGCAGCGGAGTTTGGTCGCGCCGGCAGGCGGCATTCTCATGGTGTTGGAGGAAGGCGATCTAGCCATGCTGGACCGCCTTCCGCTTCACAGGTGCTGATGTAGCTGGTGCAGCGACCTTGCTCCGTTCGGATCGAGACGGTGTTCCGTCCTTTCGACCTGCTCCACCGAGACCGAAGAACCGCGGCCCGGACCAGTGCGTGCCGGTGATCTCTCGCGCGATCTCGGTCAGGGATCGGTAGCTGCGACCGGCATAGTCGAAGCCTGCATCCGTGACCGTGACGCTATGGGTCTTGCCATGCCATTCGCGGATCAGCCGCGCACCCGGCAGAAGTGTGGGTCGAGGAGATTGGCTTCGGCGGTTCGCTCTCGCCGAATCGGAATCACCCGAGGTGGCCGCATCCTTCGCCGAGGCTGCCTCGGCTGCGGCTCCGGCCACAGTGCGCAGCTTGCGCGCCGCCCCTTTAGAGAGACCGCCATGCTCCAGTTCCTGATAGCGATGGCCGATGGCCCGCATCAGCAGGTCACGACTGATCGAAGGCGGCTGTGCGCGGAACAGGCGCCGCCACTCGGACCGCAGCGCCTCCTTGGTCATCGTCTCCAGCTCCGTCAGCTTGATGGCGAGCGAGGTCGGCATGGACGCGGCCCTCATGACGCTTCGTCCTCGGCCGGAGCATTCGCCGTCGCGTCAATCGAGGTCGACGACACGATCCGATAGGTCGTGTCGACGAGCAAGGCTGTGGAGCATCTCGCCAGCCAGGCAATCCTGCGCCACCTGGCGCTTGAACTCGATGCTGTAGGTGCGGTGTCGGCCAATGGGCTTTCATCCTTCGAAAGCCCGGTTCCCCGGTCAATTCCCTGTCGTCACACTGTCCGCCTCTCGGGGCGCACTCCAACTAATGTTCCACAATCGACCGCCGCTTTCGCCATTCCGAAGGTGTGATACCGCTCCACCGCTTAAAGGCGCGGATGAAGGATCGCAGTTCGGCATAGCCCAGAATATCAGCGATCTGCGGCAGCTTCTGAGACGTCCTTTCGAGCAACTCGCAGGCAACCTCGAAACGCGTCTTGTCCAACAGTTCCTGGTGACTCACGCCATGCTCGGCCAGGCGCCGGTGGAATGTGCGGACGTGCATGTCGAACAATTTCGCCAAGCGGTCTGCCCTTGCGTGATCGAATGTCACGGCCGTTCTCATGACCGCCTGCACTTGATCCGGGAAGGAACGCGCATGAGCCCGCTCTTGCTCAGCAACCTTGTCGAGGATCAGACGGGCCAGTGCCGATTCGGTCGGCGGCAGTGGTCGGGACAGCCAGGTGACCGAAAACACAAGGCCGTAGTTTTCAGCATCGAATTCGAGATGCACGCCCAGAATCTTCTTGTATGGTTCCAAGATCTTGGGCCGACCATGTGCAAATCGAGCCTCTATCGCCTTGAAATCATTTCCGCAGAGGTCTCTCATGACGTTGAGCATCGCTGCCACCGCGCCATCGCCCGTTTGATCGACCCCAGGGATTCGCGGTTCGGTAATTCTGTAGGACAGGGTCGCTGCTCCCCCGTCAACATGGAGCTGCAAGGATACCCCGTCGGCGTGAAGGAAGAAGTGCCGGCAGAGATTTCGAAGCGCGCTTCCGACATCCGGAGAGTGCTTTGCCAGGACGCCCACAAGACCGAGTGATTCGAGCCGGCTCCGGCTGCCGACCAGAAGGCCGAAATACGGACAGCCTGTAATCTTGACGCATCGTTCGAGAAGTCGTCCGCGTGCCGACAGCGAGATCCGGTTATCCGGGCTGCCGAAGAGCGTCGAGTTGAACTCAGGGAGCAGAGCGTTCTCCGAGGGTCCTGTCCGGAGCTCCCGCAGCACGTCGGGCACTCCAAGGGTCGCTCCGATTCGGAGGATCGCCTGATCGCTTGTGTTCCGAACTGTTCGCATGGCCGCCTGGATATTTGTTTTGTCCCAATCTGTCCACCTGTTGTCCAGATCGGACCTGTTCGGAAGCCTCTTGCCGGTCGAAGAACTCTCACAGGACGGCTTCGGGCGAAAACCGGCTGAGCTCAGAACGTGTTCCACCGTGAACGATGATGACCTTGTCGGTCGGCATTCCATCTGGAGGAAAATCGATGACCACCCAACGCGTTTCGACAACGGTTCCACTCGATTGGAAGCAGGTCTGGTTCACGAACTGCCCCATGGTGTCAGCCAACAATGTTGATCAGGAACTTGGCTGGTGTCGGGAGGAATATAAGAAGATCGGCGTTGAATACGCCTATTTTCGCCACGCGCCGGGAAACAACTGGTATCCTCACTACATTCACAATCTGGACAATCTGATCCGCTTTGGCGGACTTTATCCGCCGATTCAAGTTAACGCGGATATCCGGCGGACCGTTTTGCTTGGCGCGACCTGGGTCTATGAGGGCGGGGTGATGCAGGTTCGCGCCCGCGACAAGATCTTCCGGATCCAGGATCTGAAAGGCAAGAAGGTCGGGCTCACGAAGAGCCTGAACACGATCAAGAACGACTGGTGGCGAATTCAGGAGCACATGGGCATCCTGAACATATTGAAGCTGCATGACATGACCATCGACGACGTCGAGATCGTCGAGTTCCCCTACGCAGACGACTGGTACGACAAGCCCGAGATGCTCGTGCCGCCGATGAACAACCCGTCCGAACTCTGGATGCGGCGCGACCACAAGCGCGACTATGCCTTCCGGCCATTGGAGAAGGCCCTGCTCGCGGGGACCGTCGACGCCATCTACAACCAGATGGGCCAGCTGGGGCAGCTTTCGGAAGCGACGGGCGAAATCAAGTCGATCTTCGACCTGTCCAAGCTGCCTGATTGGACCATTCAGGTCGCCAACACGCCCGCCGTCATCACCTGCACGGACGTGATGGCCAAGGAGCATCCCGAACTGGTCGTCGCCTACATGAAGGCCATGATCAAAGTCGGCCGCTGGGCCAACAGAAACAAGCCGGCAGCAGCCGAGATCCTCAATCGGCAGACCTTCTACCTGGATGCCGAGCACACCTATGAAGGGATCAAGCATGTCGACATGGTGCCGAGCTTGAGCGCACAGAACCTTGAATGCGTCCGGATCGGCAAGGACTTCATGTTCGAGCATGGCTACATCAAGAACGATTTCGACGTCGCCGAATGGGCCGCGCCCGAGTTCCTCGAGAAGGCCGCAATCGAAGTTCTCGAGGAGGAGTGGGAGCGGCGGAGTTGGAGCAAGCTGCCCGCGGGCGGCGGTCTCGACGTGGAGGGAACGCGCCTCGGCTAGCCAGAGCATTTTCGAGCGAAGTGGGAACCGGTTCGCGTGAAGAAAATGCGTGAAAACAAAAGGATAGAGTGCTTCCGGTGAACCATGCTTCACCGGAAGCACACTAGATCAAACCGGCGGCGCCATCAGTTTGGTTGATCCCGATTGGCGTTGCCCGACCGCGGGGCCATGGCGATGGCACGGCTCGCAGGATCACACCCCGAGGGGGGACATGCATGCGCCGCACTGAACCGAGCCGCTGGCCAGTGCCGTTCTCTGGATTGCGAAGCGCGACCCTGAGTGGCGCTCCCCGCGAGATAGCCGCGGGAATTACGCTAGCGGCTCTGATCATTCCGCTCAATATCGGCTACGCGCAGGTCGCAGGCCTCCCACCGACGGCGGGGCTCTATGCCGCGATCGTTCCGCTTGTTGTCTTCGCCCTGCTCACCTCGTCGCGTCACCTCATCACCAGTCCCGATGCGTCGCTTGCCGCTTTGGCATCGGCGGCGCTCATAGGATTGCAGTTGCCCGACGCCACAGCTCGCCACGACTACGTGCTCGCAATGGCACTGGTCGCAGGCGGATTGTTTTTCGTGTTCTGGGCCTTCCGCCTCGCGTTCCTCGCCAACTTTCTATCCCGCCCGGTGATGGCCGGCTTCGTCTCGGGCTTGGGACTGGAAGTCTTTGTGAGCCAAGTCTTCAAGATCCTTGGAGCTCCACACATCGACATGACGGGCACGGCAGCCGCGACCGCACGCGACGCGATGTCGTTGCCGTTCGAGACGACGGGGTTCTTTCTGGAGCTTGCCACCCTGGCTCGTGCTGTCCCACATGCGAGCCTCTGGTCAGTCGTCGTCGGGCTCTCCGCCTTCTTCATGGTCCGGCTGCTCAAGCGCTTCGCGCCGGCCGTACCCGGCTCTCTCGTCGTGCTGGCGATCCTGACGGTTGTCGTTGGTGCGTTCGGGCTCGACCAGAAGGGGGTCAGCGTCCTCGGCGCCATTCCCTCAGGCCTGCCCCAACTGACATTTCCGCGAGTTCCTCTTTCTGCCTTCATCGACGTCCTGCCCGCGGCACTCGCAGTCGTCGCGATCACGCTGTGTGAAGGGCTTCTTCTGTCGCGCCGCTACAGCCGCAAATATGAATACAAGGCTGACGGCAATCAGGTCCTCTTCGCCTTCGGGGCGGCCAATGTTTCTGCTGCACTTTCGGGCGCCTTCCTGACCGCCGCAAGCCCATCTCGCACTGCCGCCATGGACGCTGCGGGCCAGCAGAGCCAACTACCCTCCCTGGTGGCGGCCGTCACGATCACAATCGTAATTCTGTTCTTCACCGACCTACTCGCCTATTTGCCGAATGCAGCATTGGCGGGGATCGTGGCAAATGCCGTCATCGGCCTCGTATCCGTTTCAGAATTCCGAGACCTCTGGCGGATGCGCAAGACGGAATTCTGGATCGCCGCGGTCTGCTTCCTGAGTGTGCTGGTCCTGGGGCCCATGCTGGCGGTCCTCATCGCTGTTCTGATGTCGATCATCGACGTCATCGGTCGTGCATCGCGGCCGGAAAGCTGGCTTCTCGCCGCGGTCTCAGACGGCAGCCATCTCGAACCCATTCCACCGGGTGAGGAAGATACCGCTGCCCCGCTTCTCGTTTATCGCTTCGGCACTGCACTCTACTTTGCCAACGCGAACACCTTCCTGGAGGACGTCGAGGCCATCCTCGAATGCCGGACGGCGCCGCTCGACTGGTTCGTGCTTGATGCCGAGGCGATCTCCGAACTTGATACGACCGGCGCAGAGACCCTGCACCAGGTGGCGAAAATGCTCGACAGCAAAGGTGTCACCCTGGTCATCACGCGGGCGAGCACCGCCCTGGTGGCGCAGTTCGGTCAACTCGGTCTGCATGAACAGGTCGCCGAGGCCCAGATGTATCCAACCAATCGACAGGCGGTGGACGCTTTCCGCAACGCGAAGACGTCCCGTCATGGACGAGGAGAACCCGCATGAAAGTCATGATCATTGGCGGTGTCGCCGGTGGCGCATCCTGCGCCGCCCGCCTTCGCCGGCTGGACGAGACGGCCGAGATTCTTCTCGTGGAACGCGGCCCGTTCATCTCCTTCGCCAATTGCGGCCTTCCCTATCACACCAGCGGCATCATCGCGCGGGAGCAGGATCTGCTCGTCGCGAACGAAGCATATTTCAAGGCCAACCTGAACATCGACGCCCGGACGAGATGCGAGGCAATCGCGATCGACAGGAAGGCCAAAACCGTCGATCTGCGAAACCTCGATACGAAGGAGGTGACGACGGAGAGCTACGACAAGCTCGTTCTTTCGCCCGGCGCTCCATCGGTGGCGCCACCCATCCCGGGCATCGACCAGCCTGGCATCTTCCAAATGCGCACGGTGCCCGACGCTCGCGCCGTGCGGGAATGGATCGAGAAGGGCTCCTTGTTCCTCACGGGGATGAGCAAGTATTCGGGCTTCCAGACCGCCCGCCCCAAGACGCGTGCCGTGGTGGTTGGAGGCGGGTTTATCGGGTTGGAGATGGCCGAGAACCTCGTCCATCGCGGATTTGACGTGACGGTGATCGAGTTGCGGGACCAGGTTCTCGCCCCGATGGACCGCGAAATGGCGGAGATCGTTCAGCGCCATCTCGACCATCACGGTGTCAGCGTCGTGCTCGGTGATGCCGTAACGGCGTTTACCCCAAGGGAGGACGGTGCCATCGAGGTGGCGACCCGTTCTGGAACCGAGTTCCCGGCCGATATCGTGATCCTTGCGCTCGGTGTGCGCCCGGATACCGCGCCGGCCCGGTCGGCAGGTCTCGAAATCGGAAAGCTCGGCGGCATTCGCGTCAATGACCACATGCAGACCAGCGACCCGGAGATTTTCGCCGTCGGCGATGCAATTGAGGTGCGCGATACGGTCACGGGGGCGTGGAGTCTCGTCGCTCTCGCCGGACCGGCCAACCGGCAGGGCCGGATCGCGGCAGACGTGATTGCCGGACGTGACAGCCGCTACAGGGGAACGCAGGGAACCTCGATCATCGGTCTCTTCGACGGGGCGGCAGCCTGGACGGGCGCGAGCGAAAAGGCGCTGCAGAATGCCGGCCAGCAGGACTACGAGAAGGTCTACCTCTATCCCAACTCGAATGCCGGCTACTATCCCGGCGCCAAGCCCATTGCCATGAAGGTCCTGTTCTCCAGGACGGATGGACGACTTCTCGGTGCGCAGGCGGTCGGCATGAAAGGAGTCGACAAGCGCATCAGCACCCTTGCGATGGCCATCCAGATGGGCGCAACGGTCTATGACCTTGAGGAGGCCGAGTTGTGCTATGCGCCGCAGTTCGGAAGCGCCAAGGATGCAGTGAATTTCGCGGGCATGGTTGCTGCGGACGTGCTCCGGGGTGATATGCCCATCTCCCACTGGGGCGATCCTTCGGAGGCGATCCTGCTCGACGTGCGGGAACCGGCCGAGTTACGCGTGGAAAGCGTGGCCGGTGCGGTCAACATTCCGCTTCGCCAGCTCCGCGACCGAATCACTGAACTGCCGCGGGATCGAGACATCCACGTCATCTGCAGGTCGGGCCAGCGCGCCTATTATGCGACGCGCGTCCTGCTCCAGAACGGCTACCGGGCACACACGATGTCCGGCGGCATGCTCGCCCGCTACCATCGCGGCGTACTCGACAGCTGAGACCACCGATGTCCTAGAACCCCTCCGCCAGGGCGACTGCATTCGAGGTTCAACCCATGGCATCTCTCGAGGAAGCTGCGACCCGGTTCCTCGCCCACATTCTGGAAAGGCCTGATGGACCCATGGCGTTTCGCCTCGTCCTGCAGCCGATCATGGCTGCCATTCTGGCGATCCGCGATGGCATTCGCGACGGCAAGACCGGTGCGCCATCCTATCTTCTTGCCGTATTTGGTGCCGCCGATCAACGGAGGGAAGCCTTAAGGAACGGATGGCGCTCGACATCGAAGATCGTAATTCTCGCGGCGGTGCTCGATACAATCTATCAGGTCATCGTGTATCAGGCCGTCCGCCCCGGTGAAGTCATGGTCATCGCCATTGTGCTCGCGATCGTTCCGTACACGATCTTGCGCGGTCCGGTAGCGCGGATCGTCAGGTGGGCGCGGGCACCGGCCGAGAAGGTCTGACAGCGGCCGCTAGCAGTTGCCGGCCGGTTGATCCATCGTCCGAGCCGACCCGACCACCGTTCTGGGATCGGGGGACGCTGAATCTGCTGAATTCAATGACCGGAGAAAGCCTCGGCGAACAAGTCCGTCGAGCCGAACACGGTGCCCCACGACTGGAGCGAGCTCCACTCAATAAATGCCCTGTCACGCATCGATCGGGAGCCGGTCGGACCCGCGAGGAATGAAGCGCACCGAACTCGCCTTTGGCTTGCAGAGGAGACGACCAAGGTCGAGCGCTGGGCCGAAAGGGACTGCTTGGCAACGGCTCTGCTTGCTCTGCCCCCCTGAGAACTGGATCGTTTGAAGCTGGAGTTCTCCGCTAGAGCAGATTCGAGTTACTCCGGGTCATATCCTGCGGCTGTGAAGTAGTTTCTGCATTCGCCAGGCGTGAATGCGGAGAGGCATTCGGCGACGGCGGCCCAGAGGTCGTTGACCGTTCGG
>Ga0182736_1003476_pt1 | contig 10586 bp, 8 predicted proteins | sample eDN5th30CKraftBY_FD_128882 | JGI IMG/M metagenome (GOLD analysis project Ga0182736, IMG submission 128882) | Enriched backyard soil microbial communities from Emeryville, California, USA - eDNA 5th pass 30_C Kraft BY (version 2) (version 2) | ecosystem: Environmental > Terrestrial > Soil >...
GATTTCCATCGGTGAGACCGCGGAGCTGATCGCGGAACTGATGGGCGCCAAGATCGAGGTCGCGTCCGACCAGGTGCGCATGCGGCCCGAGCGCAGCGAAGTCGACCGGCTATGGGCGAGCAACGACAAGTCGCTGCGGCTCTACGGATGGAAGCCAAAGTTCGCCGGCCGCGACGGTTTCCGCGAAGGATTGAAACAGACCATTCCGTGGTTCGTCGATCCCGACAATCTGCGGTTCTACCGGCCGTCCGTTTATACGATTTAGGAATGCTGCGGTGACCGCTTCGCTCAAAACTCTGGCTCCCGACACTGCGCTGACGGGCATCGTCGGCGCGATCAACGAGGTGCTCGGTCCGGCCGAGCGTCCTGTCGGGCTGCACGAGCCGAAGTTCACCGAGCGCGAAAGCGCGCTGGTTCTCGATTGCGTCAAAAGCAACTGGGTGTCGTCGGCCGGCGAATACGTCAATCAGTTCGAGAGGACGACGGCGCAGGTGGTGGGCGTCAAGCATGCCATCGCCATCGTCAACGGCACGGCCGCGCTCCATGCCGCGCTGGTGCTGGAAGGCGTCGAACCCGGCGACGAGGTGATCGTGCCGGCCATCACCTTCGTGGCGACGGCCAACGCCGTCTCGCATGCGGGCGCCATTCCCCATCTGGTCGATTCGACGTGGGACACGCTGGGGCTCGACCCGGTGGCGCTCGACGCGCATCTCGCCACGGTCGCCGTGCGTCAGGGCGACGACCTGATCAATCGCGAGACCGGCCGGCGCATCAAGGCCGTGTTGCCGGTGCATATTTTCGGTCACCCGGTCGATATGGACGGCGTTCTCGCCGTCGCCGAGAAGTACGGCTTGATCGTCATCGAGGACGCGACCGAGTCGCTCGGGTCGGTCTATCAGGGGCGCGCCTGCGGCTCGATCGGGCATTCGGCCGTGCTCAGCTTCAACGGCAACAAGATCGTCACCACCGGCGGCGGCGGGATGATCCTGACCAATGACGACGCCTTCGCCGCGCGCGTGCGCCACGTCACGACGACGGCCAAGCTCAAACATGCATGGGCGTTCAATCACGACGAGGTCGGGTTCAACTACCGCATGCCCAATCTCAACGCGGCGCTGGGCTGCGCGCAGATGGAGCGCCTTGCCGGCATGATCGAGGCCAAGCGGCGTCTCGCCGCGCGCTACAGCGCGGCCTTCCAGGGGCTGCGCGGCGCCACCGTCTTTCAGGAAGTGGCGGGCAGCGAGAGCAACTACTGGCTCAATCTCCTGATCCTCGATCGCGATCTCGCGCATCTGCGTGACGATCTGCTGACGAAGCTGCATGGGGAAGGCATCCAGGCGCGTCCGCTCTGGACGCCGATGCACCATTTGCCCATGTACGAAAAGTCTCCCCGGTCGTCGCTGCCCGTCAGCGAGGACATGTTCGCGCGTTGCATCAATCTGCCAAGCAGCCCGTTCCTGGTGTCGCCGGTCTAGACATTTCTCGCGCTGAGACCGGGCACGCGTCATCGCGCCATTCGGCGAGTGTTTCTTTCCAAAGTGATCGATCGGATTTCGATGCCACGGGTCGTCTTTTTCACGATGCACAGCACCACGCCGTGGTGGACCTATCTCGGTTCGCAGCTGAACTTCGCCGACGCCAAGGTGGTGAGCGATCTGCGCGGGGAGGGCGACTGGTCGCTGGTCGATGACTTCTACCGTTTCTACCGCAAGGACGACGCGGCCGCGGCCGCCGTCGACCGGTTCGGCGAAGACGGCTGCGCCGATATCATCGCGCGCTGCCGTGTGCTGCGCAGCCTCGATCGCGACCGCGCCAGGCGGATGGTCGGCGCGATGACGCAGGCCATCGAAGTGGCCTTCGACCAGCTCGATCCCGATCTCGTCATCAGCTTCACGATCGACCGTTACGTCATGGACGTGATGGATCGCGTCGCGCGGCGGCGCGGCGCCGATTTTCTCGAAATGACCACGTCCATCATTCCCAATGAAGTCATCTTCATGCGGCGGGGGCGTCTCATTCCGCTGTGGGAGCCGGACGAGGCGCGGATTGCCGCGGCCGCGTCGGTGCTGTCGTCGTCGACCTTTGCGCCCAGTTATGTGCGGGACGCCAAGCGTTTCTCCGCGCTCAAATTCTGGAAGGTGTTCGGCTATTTCGCGCTCCGCGGCGCCTACTTCAATCTCCTGCGCATCATGCGGCGCGATCCGGAGAACCTGCATTACCTCGATGCCCTGAAGCGGCTGAAGCACAAGGTCCGGGTCGGCGACGTCGCCGTCCTCGACCTGTTCGACGCCGACTGGCAGCGCAAGGCCGCCGCCGTGCCGAAAGAGCGCAAGGTGTTCCTCGGCCTGCAACTGTTTCCCGAAGCATCGATGGACTACTGGCTGAGCGACCTCGCCATGGTGCAGCATGACAACGCGGTGCTGCGCTATTGCGAAGTGCTCGGCGCCGCGGGCTATCGCATCCTGATCAAGGACCACCCGCTGCAGTTCGGTTTCCGCCAGCGCGAACTGATGCAGGGGCTGGCGAAGATGCCGTCGGTCATCATGGTGCCCTACGATGTGCCGGCGACGCTGCTGCTCGCCGAATGCGGGGTCTCGGTCACGTTTACGGGGACCATCGGTTTCCAGGCGGCGCTGGCCGGCAATTGCTCGGTCGTCAGCGATCCCTATTATGCGACCGAACAGCACTACATTCATGTGCGCGATTTCGCGGAGATCGATGGAGTCGCCGATGCCGTGCGGAACTGGCAGCCGCCCGCGGACCTCGAGCGGGCGCGGCTCGACATCGTCAGGCCGCTGGCGCAGGCCAGCGTGCCGGGCGACTATTTCACGTGGCGCGGGTTCGACCGCGACAACGCCGCCGCGCGCGCCGCGGCGCAGCCGCTGGTCGACAGTCTCAATACGTATTTGCCGCGGTTCATGCGGGGCCGCGAATCCGCTGCGCGTTGACGGGTGATAGGCCCGGCGAGCGGGCCCCTACCGACCCAAAGGATACCGGCTTGCTGGGCAGAATGACGAGCATCTTGCGGCGGCCGGCGGTTCTGTCCGGCGTCGCCGTCATGAATTTGCGCGTGCTCACGCTCGGCAGTCGGTTCTTCCTGTCGCTGATCCTGGCGCGCCTGCTGCCGGCCGCGGAACTCGGCAGCTACGGTTTGCTCACCGCCGTGCTGGCGTTCGCGTTGTTCATCGTCGGGCTGGAGTTCTACTCCTATACCTTGCGCCGCCTGGCGACCGTCGGGGCCCGGCGCAAAGTCTTCATCATCGCCGATCAGCTCGTCCTGGCTGGCGTGATGCTGTCGCTGGCGGCGGTAATGGCGGTGCTTGCGGCGTCGCTCGGGCTGCTGCCGTGGGACGTCGTGCCGTGGCTTCTGATCATTCTGGTCACCGAACATATTTCGGTCGAAGGCACGCGCATTCTCATCATCCTGTCGCGCCCGGTGCGGGCCTATCTCGGCCTGTTCCTGCGCGGCGGATTATGGGTGGCGGTCGTATTCTTCATCATGGTGACCGACCCGTCGGCGCGCCGCCTTGAAACGGTATTGGTCTGGTGGGCTCTGGGCGGCGTGGCCTGCGCCGTGCTCACGGCCTGGTCGCTGCAGCATTTGCCGTGGCGCGTGCTGCGCATCTACCGGCCGGACTGGAACGCGATCTGGGGCGGTCTGCGTGTGGCGCGGCCGTTCATGATTACCGCCTTCAGCGCCCTGACGCTGAGCTACTTCGACCGCTTCCTCATCGAAGCCTATCTCGGGCGCGAAACACTCGGCGTCTACACGTTTTACTCGATGCTGGTCATCGGCATCCTGTCGTTTGGAACTTCCATCTCGCACCAGTTCCTGCCGAAGGTGATCGCGAGTTACAAGACCGACGCCGTGGCGTTCCGCCGCGTCATCCGTGTCTATGCGCTGTCGCTCGGCGCCGTCGGCGGCGGTGTGGTTCTGATTGCGGCCGTGGCCATCTGGCCTGCGCTCGTTCTGTTGGAACTCAGACAATTCTCGAGCGGGCTGCCGGCTTTTTACATCATGCTTATGGCTGCTCTGATCCGAATCATGGCAGACATTCCATCGTATGCACTCTACGCAGCACATCGCGACAAGGTGCTTCTATGGTGCAATCTGGCTGCGGCGGCTGTGGCCGTCATCGTGAACACCCTGCTCGTCAAACCTTTTGGATTGGTCGGGGCGGCATGCGCCAGTCTGTTGGCGAGTTCCGTCTTGTTGCTGGCGCTCGGATATTTTGCCTGGAGCGCGCGTCGTCCGGACACACCGGCGACACGGTAGAATGGTCTGACCGGCGCAGGCTCGGTCCGCGGCTGTGGTGACTGGGAATACCTCACATCACTTGGTTAGCCTCCAAAATGTTCCTCATGCGCTTCGTTGCCAATCCCTGGGTCCTGCTTTTCGGACTGTGGTTGTGCCTGCTCGTTGTTCTGTCGGTCGGACCGATCGAATATCCCGGCGCGCCGTCGCTCATGACTCTCGCGGTGATCGGCACCGGCGGTTTGCTGTTCCTGGCGGGACACTTCGGCGGTGTGAAACTGGCGGAGGTGTTCCCGCGCACCTCGCATCCGGTCAATGCGCCGTCGAACCGCGTGATCGAGAAGGCGATGGTGGTGACGTCGATCCTGGGGATCGTCGGCATCGCCTGTATCGCGTTCGACCGCGAGGTGCTGAGCGGCGTCAACAACTCGGCCTATGCGTCGGCCCTGCGCTGTGCGCCGGAGTTCGTCGCCTTCATTGAAATCCGCCGGACGCCGCTGATCTATTTCGGCTATCTCACATTCTCGTTCGGCTACGCATCGATGGCGCTTTATCTGCTGCGGGCCGAAGATGTGCGCGGCTGGCCGTCCTATCTGGCGCAGGCTTCGATCATCTCGCCCGTCGGATATGCGATGCTTTATTCCGGCCGGATGCCGGTACTGCTCCTGCTGACGCTGATCGCGGGCATTCTCGCCGCGCGCGTTCTGCAGGGCAGGACATTGCTGCCGCGCGGCCAGTATCTGGCGGTGAAGGGGATCCTTCTTGTCCTGGCCTTCGCGATCTATACGAACGCCATGTGGTCGATCCGGCAGGACTTCTGCAACAAAATGGGCCCGGCGATCGTCGAGTTGCGCGAGATGATCGCGAAGAAGGCGAAGGCCGCGCAGGAAAGTGGCGGTCCAGCGCGCGGCATGATCAGCGCCGATCAGTTTGCGGCTGTGCTGAAGAATGAAATGGAAGAGGCCCTCGTCAGCGCGCCGAAGGCAGGCGAGAGTCCCGCATCGCATTTCTATACAATTCTGCGGGATTCCTGGGGAGTCAGCCCGCGGTCGTACGTCTCGACTGCGATCGATAGCGGAACGTCTCCCCGCAAGATGATTATCTTGTTGAGCAACTATTTTTACCTGACCCATGGCGTCATGACGCTCGACCGCATCATGACGGCGCCCGGTCCGCTGGGGCCGTTATGGGGCGTCTACGAAATCGGCGTTCTCTCGCCATTTCTCCGTGTCGTGAGCCCGGGCGGCGAATTCCTGCAGAAGATGCAGGACCAGCTCTCGGCCGCGAATATCTACGGCTTCTTTCCGACCGTGTGGGGCGCGGCGATCGTCGACTTCGGCAAAGTCGGGGCGGTGATCTACATTCTGATCTGGGGCGGCCTCGGTGGATGGGCCTATATGCTGACGCGGCGAACGGGATGGATCACGCCGGTTCTGGCGCTCGCCTTCGTTCTGGCCTCGATCCTGTTCAGCCCGATTCAGGGGCCGCTGGGCAACGCCAACTCGGCCCTGGTGCTGGCGTCGATGCTGGCGACGGGGGTGTTCGTGGATCTCACCAGCCGCTTCGGCAGAACGCGGACAGGCCCCACCAAGCCGGCGCCGGACGAAATCAGCTGACGGCGCCGCGCTTCAGCCAGGCCGCGGTTTCGGCGACGCCCTGTTCCATCGTGTAGGGCAGATCGCCGCAGACGGCGCGCGTCGGCGCCAGGTCGAACTGGTATTGCGTCAGGACGTTGTTCAGCCGGAACGAATTGAAGGGGAAGCTGCGCCAGCCCACCGCATTGGCGACGTCGCCGCCGGCGGCCAGCAATCTCGCGACCGCCTTCGGCATGTGCGGGATCGGCCGGCTGCCGAACGCGCGCTGGAACGCGTTGGTCCAGGCGATGAGGTCGAGCGGCTCGTAGTCGGCGAGATAGAAAGTCTTCCGGTGCATCTCCGCGGCGGGTGCGGCGAGCAGCCTCTCGTACTGATGAATGATGTTGCCGAGGTAGCTGTATGACTTGATCAGCGGCGTCCGGCCGACATGGAAATAACGGCCGCGCTGGATCATGCGGAGAAAGCGCTGATAGTGCGCGCTCATGCCTGGTCCCCACACCGTGGTTGGCCGGACCAGACACCACTCGCGCCCGGCGCCATCCGCTTCGCGTACAATGCGCTCGGTCAGCACTTTGCTCTGACCGTAAAGCGTGTCGGCGCGATAGTCGGTGTCGTGGCGGGGAACGTAGCCGACGTTGCAAACGAGTTGCGACGAGGTCCAGATCACGCGCTTGACGGACGGCGTCGCTTCGACCGCGGCAACGAGGTTGCGCACGCCATCGATATTTGCCGCGTAGCCGTTGATGTCGTTCTTCTCGTCGAGATCGGTGCGGGCCGCCAGATGGAGGATGACGTCGGGCGCAAATTCCTGCACCACGGCGGTCAATCGCGAGCTGTCGAGCAAATCGCAGACATATTCGCCGGCGCGGTCGCCCGCCGCCGGCAGCCGATCGAGGCCGGCGACTGTCCAGCCCCGGTCGCGCAACGTCCGAACCATAGCCCGGCCGATGAAACCGGCGCTCCCGGTAACCAGCGCTTTCATGGAGAAGCTTTATGTTTCCGCGGGTGAGAAAAGCCGGTCGCTGCGGTCGCTTGGACTTGCCAGCGGAGGCGCTTGACCGGCACAAGTGGGTGCTTTACCAAAACGATCATAGCGCTGCAAGTTCGCGCTGCTTTTGCAGCGTACCGGGCATCGTTCCCTGCGAATTCGGGCTTGTGACGACACCTCCATGAAATCGATTATTTCAGCAGCGTTTCGCGGTCTCAACCGGGGCCTTGCGCCGCTCGGACTTCGCTTGCAGCGATTGCATGCGCCGACGCGCAGCTTTTCCGCGTTTTTCGACCACATCGGCGCGCTCGATTTTCACGTCAAAACCGTGGTCGACGTCGGTGTCGCGTTCGGCACGCAGAGCATCTACGACAGCTTCCCGAAAGCGCGCTATTTCCTGGTCGAGCCGGTGGCCGAATGCCGGCCGCTGCTGGAGCGCCTGAAGCAGAAGCTGAACGCCGAGTACTTCCTCGTTGCGGCCGGCGCCACCGACGGCGAGGTGGTCTTCAACGTCCACGATGACATCTCCGGTTCGAGCCTGTTCTCGCAGGTCGAAGGCCAGGCGCTCGACGGCGAGGCGCGGCCGACGCCGATGCGGCGTCTCGACACCTTGCTGCCGCCGAACCTGGAGCATCCGGTTCTTCTGAAGATCGACACCCAGGGCGCCGAGATCGAAGTTCTCAAGGGCTTGGGTCAGCGTATTTCGGAGATCGACCTGCTGATCGTCGAGACGTCGATGATGCCGATGCGGGTCGGCATTCCGGAATTTGCCGAGATCGTGCGCTACTGCGACGAGGCCGGCTTCGCCGTGTACGACGTTCTGGAAGGGCACAACCGTTCGCTGGACGGCGCGCTGGCGCAGATCGATCTGGCCTTCGTGCGCAAGGACAGCGCGTTGCGCCGGAATGCGGCGTTCTTCTCGCCGAGTCAGCTTGCCGCGTATCTTGAAAAAGGGCCGCGGAAGCGGACCGGGTCAGCTTCCGCAGCCTGATCAGGTTCAGCCCGATCGAGATCGGCTGAACGGGCGGATCAGATTTCCGCCAGCAGCACAAACACGCAGCGACGCTCGCCCTTGTTGACCATGCCGCCGCGGTGGATGCCGTGGCCGTCGAAGATCACGCAATTGCCGAGATCCGACGTGAAGGACACATGGCCTTCCTTCAGCCGCGTCGCCTCGGCCGAATTGTCGAGCACGTCGGCGCCGAAGTCGGCCTTCTTGCGAAGGAAGCGCGGCAGCGCCATGAACTTGCGGCGGGCTTCCGGCTTGCGTCCGGACAGGCCGGAGAAATCATTCGTGCGGCGGATCATGCCTTCAATGAAGCCGACCTTGGCGCGATTGCTGCCGCGGACGTAGCAGAACGGGCCGTTGTCCGGGCCGATATCGTGCATGTAGATCGCGCCCTTGAGCACGTTGTAGCTGGCGTCAATGTGCAGATAGGTCGTCGACGGATCGGGCACTTCGGTGTCGGCGAACTGGCGCTTCCAGAACGCGTAGTCCGCTTCGTTGACCTGCGCGTTGACGTGTTTCACGCCCACCGGACGGCCGAGATAGTTGCTGGCGGCCTCGAGAACGCCGGTGCGCTTGAAGATTTCATCGACCGCGGCGAAGGGCTCGGGATCGGCCGAGCGCGTGCACCAGTAGACGTTGTCGTCGAACTTGCGCTTGTCGAGCGGGATCGAGGCGCGGCGTTCGTCCAGTTTGGCGAACGGGGTGGCCATCGTGCGGCGCACCTCGTTCATCTCGTCTTCGGTGAGCTGAAGTCCGACCACGCCATCGGCGCTGAGACGCTTGTAGAGGGCGGGATTGGCCGGGGCCGCGACGCGCCGCGCGCCGGTCAGCGTGCGCCAGAGGCGGCTCAGCCGGATCCGCGCGAACATCGTGATGTAGCGCCAGGCGAACGAAAGGGTGAAGCGGTTGCCGCCGGCTTCCTTGGTCAGGAGCGGCATGTTTTCGTAGTCGATGAGCTTGCGAATACCGACGAAGGCGAAGCTCATGCCGAAGGTCTTCAGCGCCTTGAGGCGCTCGGCCGCCGACGGAGCGGGGAAGGTGCCGCCGTAAGCGGGGTGTGCGTCGTAGTCGATGTCTGGCAGGTTGGTGCCGCGATAGGCGGGGGCCGGCAAGCTTCCGCTGCCGAACAGAGCCTGATCCTGCGCCGTGGTCGCATGGTCTAGACTGGTCATTGTTGCGGAACTCCCTGCAACGACATCGATTATGCTGAAAGTCGGATGTGTACTCCCGAGTCCCTTGCTTAGCAAGCTGACGCAGGGGGGCTGTCGCCAAGCCGCCGCGTTGAAACGGCCGACTGTGACAAAAATAAACTGGTCAAAAAATACAGTTAGAACAGATGCTTGGGAGCGGCGCCGTCGGTTCGGACCCTAGCCGGTTACGGCCACCCGGCGGAACTTCACGGTCAACCATGCCGTCAGTCCGAAAGCGCTCAGCAGGCACGCCGCCAGCGCGAGAAAAGTGGTCTGCTGGGTGGCAATCACGGCGAGCACGGCCAGCGCGGCGTTGAGCGCCAGGATGCGGCGGACGACCCAGGGGTGCGACGTGGCCGCGGCGGCGATCTGGTAGGCATGGGAGCGGTGCGCCTGCCACACCTTCTCGCCGCGCCTGGCGCGCAGCAGCAGCGTGCTGGTGGCGTCGACGACGTAGTACAGCGGCAGGATGAGCGCCGGCACCGGCTGGCCGCCGGCCGCCAGCACGAGCAGGGCGAAGCCGATCAGGAAGCCGCAGGCCGTGCCGGCGATCGCCATGCCGAGCGGCGACAGAGCCGGCGCTGAAGCGGATACAGCGGCGACAACGGCCAGGCCGGCGCCGAGGCTGGCGGTTTCGATGCCGCTGATGCCGTCGATGCCGTCCATGAAGTTGTAGAGGTTGATGAACCAGATCCAGCCGATGGCGACCAACAGGTGATCGAGCGCCGGCGGCAGCAGCCCCTGGAACACCAGCGCCGACGCCGGCAGCGCGGCAAAGCCGAGGACGATGGCGGCGACCTGGGCCGCCAGCCGCACCCGCACCGGCAGGCTCTTGCGGTCGTCGCGCCAGGAGATCGCCGCCAGTCCCAGAAACGCGACCAGCATCAGCAGCGGCGGCAGCGGCGCGCGCCCGGCCAGCAGCCAGCCATGCACCGCGACCGGCACGACCAGCACCGCGACCACTGCGAGCCCGCCGCCGCGCAGCACCGGCGCGACATGGCTTGAGCGCTCGTTCGGCCGGTCGACCCGGCCCCAGCGCTGCAGCAGCGGTATCAAGGCCCGCGTCGCCGCCCAGGCCGCGGCCATGCACACCGCGAACCAGGCGATCGCGGTCATCGTCGTCGTCATCGTCGTCATGGGGTCAGATCGTAGAAATGTTTGGGAAAGGCGCGGGCGATGTCCACCTCGCGCAACAGCTGGGCGATGCGCACCGAGGCGCCGCCGCGCCCATAGGGCGGCTCGGCCGTCATGTCGGGCCGGAACGCGCCGTCGACGATGCTGCGCAGGGCGCGCTCGATCGCTTCCGCATCGCCGGGGCAGTCGATGATCGAGGCGGCGCGCAGCCGTCCGTTCTGCCGCTCGCCGATATTGACCGACGGCGTGCCGGCCGCCGGCGCTTCCAGAATGCCGCTCGACGAATTGCCCACCACGGCGGTGGCGTGATGCAGCGCGCGCCAGTACCGCGCGCTGCCGAGCGAGGTAAACAGCCGGCGGCGCTCGGGTCTTGCATCGACGAAGGCGCGGATGGCGGCGTCGATGACGCTGTTGC
>Ga0182736_1003480_pt1 | contig 10579 bp, 8 predicted proteins | sample eDN5th30CKraftBY_FD_128882 | JGI IMG/M metagenome (GOLD analysis project Ga0182736, IMG submission 128882) | Enriched backyard soil microbial communities from Emeryville, California, USA - eDNA 5th pass 30_C Kraft BY (version 2) (version 2) | ecosystem: Environmental > Terrestrial > Soil >...
CCCCATGCAAGGGTCGCGCGGTACATGCGCTGCCACAGATACTCATAGTCCCAGGGATCGTGGCCGATAACGAGGGGGGCGAGGTGCTGATCGATGATTGCCTTCGAAATCGACGGCGCCAGTGCCACATTGCCCAGACCCACAATGCCGCTGTCGGTTTCGACCTCAATGACCAGCCATGAGTGGAACCGGAACGTACTCATCGTTTCTGATTTTGTATAGAGAGCATCCATTGCGTTCGAACAAAAATTCCCTTGCGGTGGAACCGTATCCCCTTTCCATTCATAAAGCCTGGCCCTAACAGATTCGATTTTCACCGCTCCCTCCAAAAACAAAGTCTTTTAATGGATGTTGAAAAATATTGTATTGGCTTGTTTGATTCCTGTATATTCACTATTCTTGAATATTTGATAGCTGGTGGTTATCATTTCTGCGCCTGATTTCGACCTCACGCTTTTAAATCGCCTCCGCATGCGGCAGGTGGCCTTGCTGTTGGCTCTGGAAAGGCATGGGACACTGCGCAGCGCCTCGCTTGAGCTTGGGATGAGCCAACCTGCGGCGACCAAAATACTGGCTCAGCTTGAAGAGACATTGGGCCACTGTTTGTTTGATCGAGTTGGTCGCGGGCTGAAAATTACAGAGGCTGGCCGATGTGTATTGGGACACTTTGGCGGAATGGCCGGCGCCGCAACCGCGCTTGGCCGAGAATTGACACAGCTACAGCAGGGCAACGCCGGGAAGTTGGTGGTGGGAAGCATAATGGCTGCTTCACCGTTGTTGCTGACGAACGCGGTGATCAAAATGAAACGTGAATATCCGCTTTTGTCGGTTGAAATTACCGAAAACACCAGCGACCGGCTTATTGCGTTGTTGGATGCCGGCGTCCTGGATTTGGTAGTGGGGCGTGTATCAGGCCTTTCACGACAAAAATATCATTTCGAGCCTATTGCCACAGAACCTTTGGATCTGGTGGCGGCCAACAACCATCCGCTTTCAAATAAAAAGGTCTTAGACTTCCAGGCATTGCTTGCGTATCCATGGATACTTCAATCAAAAGGAAGTCCGATGCGCGACGTAATCGAGCATGAGTTCAGTATGCGCCACACGGCTTTACCGCAAGGGCTGATAGAGACCTCGTCGATATTAACGACGATCAACTTGATAGCGGTGACTGAATATATAGCTGTAATTCCCCACTCCATCGCCTTACGATTCCAGGCGCACAGGATGCTGCATATCCTGCCATACACCGTCACGCACGACCTGTCCGCATTCGGAAGCGTTGTCAGGGCAGATCGTCCATTGAGTCGGACCACTTCGCGATTTCTGAATTTATTGCATTCAGAATCTCGGCACGGCGAGTAATCGTTCGACAGTCGGCGGCGTCGCTGTCAGCCGCAACCGCCGATCGCGCCGCAGGCGAAGCAGAAATCGCAGCCGTCTTTGCGGATGACGGTCGAATTTCCGCATTCGATGCACAGCTTGCCCAAGGCAAGCCGTGGGCCCCGCGCTGGCGCGGCCGGCTCGCCGGCGACCACGCCCATGGACTTGATCGGCAGCCCGTCATCCGTCAGGATGTTCAGCATGGAATAGCGGTGTATCGCAAGTTGCGCGACATAGGCGACCGTGGATGGGTAATTGGCTTGCCGGTCGCTGCCGGGTACCCGGGCCAGAAAGTCGCCGCGCGGCTCGGCATAATTGAGCAGCTTGCGCAGTTTCATGGCGATCCACGCCGGATCGATGACGCGCATATCCAGGCTCAGCAATTTGCACAGGCCGTCGAGCGCGCGCGGCTGGCCGCCGGTCAGCCACATGCTGTAGGGGCGCCGGGTGCCATCGGGCATTTGAAGTTCCTTGAGCATCAGCACGAACTCATCGCCCGTGGCGGGGTTCCTGATGTCCGTCACCCAGGCCAGGGTGCCGTCGGGTCCGGTCTTGGGCTCGTTCAGGGCGAACAGCGCGTCCAGCACGGGCGTGGGGTCGCCGGCGTCCGGATTCAGGGCGCCCAGTTCGTTGTAGCGCCATTCGATCAGTTTGGCCAGGGCGGCGGTTGCGCTTGGCACAAGCACCGGTTCGCCGTCGGGCGGCATCGGCATCTGGAAGGCGTCGCCCGGTATATGAGTCAGCAGCGACAGTTTTTTGCGGAGCCACCCGCGATCGTTGGCCCGCATGTCGGTGGAAAGAGTTTTTGCGATGGCGTCGAGGCCGCGCGGCGGCTGCCCCCCCAGCACCCAGACTTCGAAGGGAACGCCGCCCCGGTCTGAAACCGCCACAGCGAAATCGCCCTGCGGAGTCCGTATGGTTTCGCTGATCCATCCCGAGGCGCCCGAGGGCAGGGCGGGGCGCGAGGGCCAGCGCAGGGAATCGAGGGGCGGCGACATGGCGACCTCGGTCAGCACCAGGCGTTTGTCCTGCTCCGACAGGGTGATGGGCCGCGGCGCACTGCCCGGAGAGGCTTCTTCAAGGGGCGCCGCCGGCACCGACAGGACCGACCCCAGTATTGTGTTGGGCCTGTAGGTCGTGATGCCTTTCAGCCCTTTGCGCCAGGCCTGCATGTACAGGTCCTTGAAATCATCGTAGGGGTAGTCTTCGGGAACATTGACGGTTTTCGAAATGGCGGCGTCCACATACGGCGCCACGGCCGCGGCCATGAGCATGTGGTCGACGGCCGGAATCTGCAGAGCCGACACGAAGGCCGGCGGCAGTTTGTCGACATCGAAACCCAACGAGCGATAGACCCGATAGGCATGGTCTTCGACGGTGTATTCTTTCTTGCCGCCATCGGGCATGCGCTTGAGGCGGCTGTAGAACCAGGAATAGGCGGGCTCGATGCCGTTGGAGGCATTGTCGGCGAAGGCCAGCGAAATCGTTCCCGTGGGCGCGATGGAGGTCAGGTGCGAGTTGCGCAGGCCGTGCGTGCGGATTTTGTCTTGCAGCGGATCGGGCAGGCGCGACGCGAATCCGCTGCGCAGGTACTGCTCGACGTCAAGCAGCGGGAAACAGCCCCGCTCCCCGGCCAGGTCGGCGGATGCGTCGTAGGCGGTGTCGCGCAGTTCGCGCGCAATCCGGGCCGCCAGATCGCGGCCTTTGGCCGAATCGTAGCGAATGCCCAGCATGATCAGTGCGTCGCCCAGCCCGGTAAAACCCAGGCCGATGCGTCGCTTCGCGGCGGCCTCGCGAGCCTGCTCCTCGAGAGGCCACTTGGTTGCCGTCAGGACATTGTCCAGCATGCGCACGGCGATACGGGCGACCCGCGCCATCTGTTCAAAATCGAAGCGGGCGTTTTCCGTGAAGGGCCCGGCCACATACGAGGTCAGATTCAGGCTTCCCAGGCAGCAGCAGCCGTAGTCGGGCAGAGGCTGTTCGCCGCACGGGTTGGTGGCGGTGATCGTTTCACAATAGGACAGATTGTTGTCGCGGTTGATGTGATCGATGTAAAGAACTCCGGGTTCGGCCGCCGCGTATGTGTTTTCCATGATCAGGTCCCAGATCTCGCGCGCCCGCACGGTGCGGTAGGTCCATGTTCCGTCGCCGCGCGCGGATGCGCCGGCTTCGATGAGCGCGGCGGACGGCTCGGCGGCGTGAACCAGATCGAAGGACTGGTCCGCCTCGACCGCGCGCATGAAGGCGTCGGTCACGCCCACTGATATATTGAAGTTGTTCAATTGCCCCCTTTCCTGCTTGCCCGTGATGAATTCGCGGATGTCGGGATGGCTCACGTCGAGCACCGCCATTTGCGCGCCGCGGCGGGCTCCGGCCGATTCCACGGTTTCGCAGGACTGGTCGAACACCTTCATGTACGAAATGGGGCCGGAGGCGCTGCTGCCGGTCCCTTTGACAAGGGCGCCCTTGGGCCGGATCGCCGAAAAGTTGTAGCCCACCCCCCCGCCGCGGCGCATGGTCTCGGCGGCCTGGGCCAGGGCGGCATAAATGCCGGGCCTGCCGCCCACGGTTTCGGTGATGGAGTCGCCCACCGGCTGCACGAAACAATTGATCAGCGTGGTTTCCAGGCCCACCCCCGCGGCGCTGTTGATGCGGCCGGCGGGAATGAAGCCGTGCTGCATGGCCCATAGGAACTGGTCCGCGTGTTTTTTACGGTTTTTAGGCAGTTCGATGTCGGCCAGCGCGCCGGCGACTCGCGCCTGGACCTGCCGCAGGCCGGCCTCGTCGCCTTTGGCGTATTTTTCCAGAAGCACGTCTGTGGATATTGTTTGGATACCGATATCGATGGTCGAGCGGTTTACAAGTTTCTGCATGTGGATTCCCATTTCTGCGGCGGACATGACCCCATGGTAGGGGATCCTGTGGCGGCATTCATTGTTTCCCGTTAAGAGAATGGGGCTAATTGCCCGTCCATGGCCGCGATTCCCATCCGGAAGCGCGGTCGGAGCGGCGCGGGTTCATTATCCGGCCCTTTTTGATCTGGCTCTTTGTGAGTCGATTGGTTCCATGCCGCGCGGCGGCCTTTTCCATCCTCGCGGCGGGCAAGTTCCCACCCCGGACTAATTGATGTAATGTTATGCCAGTTTTCGCCGCCGTACGGGGCAATGACATCTCCGCGGCTCGATCGCGGCGAGCCGCTGTCTCATGGCTGTCGGGCATCGACCGGGAGCCCGGGCGCGGTTCCCCGGAAACTCGGATATCTGACATGCAAAAAAACAATTACACCATCAGGGTAATGACCCGCCAGGAAGTCGGGAACCTCGCCGTCGACTGGGCCGCCGGCGAAGGATGGAATCCGGGCCTGTACGATGCGGACTGTTTTCATGCCGCGGACCCGGGCGGCTTCCTGGTCGGGCTGCGCGACGATGAGCCGGTCGCGACGATTTCGGTCGTCAAGTACGGAGATTTCTTCGGGTTTCTGGGCTTTTATATTGTCAAGCCCGAGCATCGCGGCAAGGGGTATGGAATCCAAATCTGGAACGCCGGCCTAGCGCGGCTGGCGGGCCGTGTGGTGGGCCTTGACGGCGTCGTCGACCGGCAGGCGGACTACCGGAATTCCGGCTTCAGGCTTGCCTATAGGAACATCCGGTATCAAGGGGAGGGCGGCGGGCATTGTCCGGCCGACCCGGACATCGTGCGGCTGTCCATGCTGCCGTTCGAAGAGGTCCGTGCCTACGACCAGCCATTCTTCCCGGGGAGCCGAACGCAATTCCTGAAGCGCTGGCTGAATCAACCTGAAGGCACGGCGCTGGGCCTGTTGCAAAACGGCCAGCTGGCCGGCTACGGAGTGCTGCGCGTTTGCCGCCAAGGATACAAAATGGGTCCATTGTTTGCCGACAGCCCGGCGCTTGCAGAGCGCCTGTTTCTGGCGCTGAAGGCGCGCGCTCCGGCGGGTGCCCCGCTTTTTCTGGATACGCCGGAAGTCAATCCGGCGGCGGTCGGGCTGGCGCGGCGGCATAATATGGCGGCGGTCTTCGAGACGGCCCGCATGTACACGGAGAAGGCGCCGGATCTGCCTTTCGACCGGTTGTTCGGCGTGACAACGTTCGAACTGGGGTGAGCGCCATTTCCCCGCCGGCCCGATCGGGACCATGGGCTGGCGGTCCATGCGCCCGGCACAGGCTATTGGGCGCGCTCAGGCCGGCTGCCCGGAATCGTGGCGGGAGACGGCTGCGATCGCCTGGGCCGCCTGCTCTTTGAGCCAGTCTATCACCGTCCGCAGGGTGGGGTCCTGCGCCTGCGCCGCCCTGGACAGCACATAATATTCGCCGGCGCTCGGCATGGCGGGCTTGAACGGCAGCGCCAATTCACTGCGCGAAATATTTGACAGCATGAGCGACGGAATGATGGCGAAGCCCAGTCCTTCGCGCGCCGCTTCGAAAGCCGTGAAAAAATGGCCGAACTCGATGTCTTTCGCCGGTTTGATATTTCGCATGCGCCGGCTCTGGAACCATTCCTGCCAGCATTTGGGCCGGTTGAAGTTGTGCAGCAGGCAATACGGCTCGGCGATGTCGGGACGGTCCTGGTCCTGTCGCCTGATCAGATCCGGTACGCAGACGGGGGTAAGGATGTCGGGGGCCAGGAATTCCGCGTGGATTCCGCGCCAGCTGCCGACCATTTCGAAATCGACACTGGGGGCTTGTTTCGGATACGTCTTGCCCGGCAGCCGGCCGAGGCGGATGGCGATGTCGACCGAGTTGTTTTCCAGGTCCACCGGCTCCATGGACGTCACGATGCGCAACTCTATCTCCGGATGGGTCGTGCTGAACCTCGACAACAACGGAAGAAGCCACAGGACCGCCAGCGACTGCATGACGTTCAGCGTCACGATTTGAGTGGACAGGCGGCTTTTCGAGGGTATGGCTTCTTCAATAATCGTGAACGCCTCCACCATTTTCAGGAAATAGCCGTAGCCGAAATCGGTGAAAGCGATCCCTTTCGAATGGCGGTCAAAGAGCTTGCGGTGGAGGAACTCTTCGAGAAGTTTCATTTGGCGGCTGACCGCGCCGGGCGTCACGCAGAGTTCTTCCGCGGCCTTGGTAAAGCTCAGATGCCGGCCGGCGGCCTCGAAAACACGCAAGGCCGACAAGGGCGGCAGGTTTCGGCGCTGCTTGTTAGAACTTTCCATGGCGGCCAAAGATTGTCGAACTACTTATGACTTGAGTTTTTCTCACACCAACGCTCACGAATATCGATTGTACTGTGCCCCCGCTTTACTTACGATCCTTTACAACTGGCCGACAAGGCCGGTCCTGATGATTATAAGGAGACTGAAATGAAAATGGCACTTGCTGTAGGGGCGATGCTGGGAATGATGGGGGCGGCGTCGGCCGCCGATATCCAATTTCCCGCCAAGGCCGTTGAACTCGTCGTACCTTTTCCGCCGGGCGGGGGCGCCGATACTGTGGGGCGGATACTGGCCAAAAGCATGTCCGGCGAACTGGGCGAACAAATGGTCGTCCTCAACAAGCCTGGCGCGGCGGGCACCATAGGGACTGCTTTTGTCGCCAAATCGGCGCCGGACGGATATACGATTCTGCTGGCCCAGGTCAATTCCAACGCGGTGGCGCCCAATGTCTACAAGAACCTGCCGTTCGATGCGGACAAGGATTTTTCGGCAATCGGGTATATCGGTTTCTCGCCGACCGTTCTCGTCGCGAATCCCAAGGTAAACGTCAAGACCGTGGCGCAGCTCGTCGATCTGGCGAAGGAGAAGCCAGGCTCTCTGTTCTATGCCTCGGACGGCAATGGCGCCGTCGCCAATATCGCGGGCGAGCTGTTCAAGCAGCTGACGGGCACCGACATCACGCATGTTCCATACAAAGGCAGCACGCCCGCCGTGGCTGACTTGCTGGGGGCGAATGTCAGCATTGGATTCTTTACGATGCCTTCGCTGCTGCCGAACATCAGTGCGGGAAAATTGACGGCCCTCGCCATCGCCACGCCCGGGCGGCATGCGCGGCTTCCCGATGTGCCCACGTTCTCGGAGGCTGGCCTGGAAGAGTTCAAGGTTCAGAACTGGTACGGGCTGGTCGCCCCGGCCGGCACGCCCGAATCAGTGATCGCCAAGCTCAACGCCGCGCTGAACAAGGCTCTGGCCGATCCGGACGTGGGGTCGAGCATGTCGAAGCAGGGCATTGATTTGGGTCCGGCGGGAAGCGCCGGTGATTTTCAGAATTTCATGCGGCAGGAACAGGCGCGCTACGCAAAAGTTGTGAAGGCCGCGCATATTTCCCTGGATTGATCGGGCGTCCGGCAATTTGTTTCGATGGTCTTTAGATAATTTCCTACTCAAGAGGTGTTTCATGACTGTAAATGGTTCCAATCTGGTATTTCCCGATTTTGCGATCAAGACGCTGCCTATCGTCGATAGCAGCGAGAGGTTTCCCGTGCGCCGCATTTATTGTGTCGGGAAGAACTATCTGGCGCATGTCAGGGAGATGGACGGCGATGTGAACGAGCCCCCGTTCTTTTTCCAGAAGGCCTCGGATGCCATTGTCCAGCATGGCAGCGAAGTGCCTTTCCCTCCCAAAACCGCGGATTTTCATTATGAGGCGGAGCTTGTGGTGGCTATCGGCAAGCCGGGCAGGGATATCCCCGTCGATCAGGCGCTGGAGCATGTTTTCGGCTACGCGACGGGCATTGATCTCACGCGTCGCGATTTGCAGAACCAATGCATGGATAAAGGCCTGCCATGGGAAGTGGGCAAGTCGTTCGACTGCTCGGCGCCGGTCGGGGCCATTTATCCCGTTTCCAAGGCGGGGCACCCCGACGGGAGGATTTCGCTGCGGGTCAATGGAGAAGTCAGGCAGGACTCGGCGCTGGCGGACATGATCTGGGATGTGCCCACGATTATCAGCAATCTGTCCGGATACTATCAATTGGAGCCCGGCGATATTATCCTGACCGGTACGCCGGAGGGCGTCGGCGCCGCCAAAGTGGGGGACCGGATCGAAATGCGGGTCGACGGGTTTGATCCCCTGGCCATCACGATCGCAGCCTCGCGGGAGCCATAACGGAGCGAGATAGCCGGTATCGAATACATCCTTCGGCCAGCGCGGCCGGAGGATATTTCTGAATTTCCTCGGTTGGACCTCATGAGCCTGTTTGATATTGTTTTGCTGAGTATTGCCGGGTTTGTCGCCGGTTCAGTCAATGCCGTCGCGGGAGGCGGCACTTTTTTTTCCTTTCCCGCGCTCCTGGCGGTGGGCGTGCCGCCCGTCATCGCGAATGCCAGCAATTCTGTCGCGTTGTGGCCCGCAAGCCTTTCCAGCGCCTGGGCGTATCGCAACGAACTGCGCTCCCAGGGACGATTGCTGATAGTGCTCTGCGTCCTTTCCCTGGTCGGAGGGGTGGGGGGAGGGCTGCTGTTGCTTGCCGTCAAGGAAAATACTTTTACCACGCTTATTCCGTGGCTGCTTCTGTTCGCCACGTTGCTTTTCGCCTTCAGCAAGCGCTTCAGCACCTTGTTGGCCGGGGTCGGGAAGACTCCCAGGGACTCGACGACCGCCTGCTCCGCGGCGGTGGGCATCGGCTATTTCATTGTCGCGATCTATGGCGGTTTTTTCGGAGCGGGCATGGGAATACTGATGCTGGCCGCCCTGTCCATCGATGGCTATGAGGACGTGCATGAGATCAATGCCATCAAGAACCTGCTCAGCGCGGTGGTGTACAGCGTTGCCGTCCTTACCTTCGTCGTAGCGGGGGCGGTGGCGTGGAGCCATGCCTGGATCGTGCTTGTGGCGGCGACCGCCGGCGGATACGCCGGCGCCCAGGCCGCCCGGCGGATTCCCGCGCGCTGGCTGCGGGGGGGAATCATAGGGGTGGGCCTGGGACTGTCCCTGGTCTATTTTTTCAAGGTCTACGGGCCCGCGTAAAACCGTTGCGGTCCGTCATGTCGCGCCCCGGGCGGCGGCTGCTTGCGGGGTGGGGCAATGCCGGCGGGGCGGCCCGGCTATCGCGACGAAAGGGCGAAGTCAGCCCGGCTGCGCGATAGCCGATGGCGTCAGAACATTGGCCAGGGCGTTGCGGATCGCCTCTTGTTGCCGCGGCGTCGCGGGAGGGATCGGCCGCAAGGTATGCCCGGTCGGGACTCCCTGCAGGGATAGTGTGTATTTGGCCAGCGCCACACGATTGTCCGCGTAGAGCGCATTCCAAAGAAGCAAAAGGCGGTTGTGCAAGTCCAGCGCGTAGGGATGGTCCCCCTTGCGCACCGCATTCCATAAATCCAGGCATGCCCCGGGCACCGCGGAGGTCAGCATGGAGATGGCGCCGTGGGCCCCCAGCGCCATGCATGGGTAAAGAAGCGAATCGACGGCGGCGAAGATTCGATCCTGCGGGTTCGCGCCCACCAGCAGGTCGGCGAGCGCCTTGAGGTCGCCCGAACTCTGCTTGACGCCGACCACGCCCGGAACCTCCCGCATGATGTGAAGAATCAGGGCGGGGGAAAGGTAGTTCCATGGAATGACGTTGTAGATCAGCACGGGAATATCCGCCGCCGTGGTGATCTCCCTGAAATGCCGCAGCATCGAGTCCTCGTCGCTCTTGTAGATATAGTGCGCCGGGGTGACCTGCAAGGCCGCGATGTCCAGTCCTTCGAGGGCCTGCACGCGATGGATCGCGTCGCGGGTGCTGTTGGCGATGATCCCCGCCACCAAAGGGATCCGGCCCTGTATCTCACGGCTGGCGATGGTCGCGAGGCGCTGCAGTTCGTCGGTCCGCAGCGTATAGCCTTCGCCCGAGCTGCCCCCCACCACCAGCCCGTGCACTCCTTGCCGCAGCATGAACCGGACCCCGTCGGCGAAGGCTTCTTCGTCGATCTCGCCGTTCGCTGTAAAGGGAGTCACCAGGGGCGGGATGATTCCCTGAATATCTGCGGGTAAAAACTTCTTGGTCATAAACATTCCTTTGGATGCGGGGCTGCGGGAGGCATGGGTTATTGCGGTTCGACGCCGGCGAGCTTCAGGAGCTTGCCGAAGCTGGCGATCTGGCTTTCGATGTAGTGGCCGAATTCGGCCGGGCTGGACGGCGCCGGCTCCAGCCCGAGCTGCAATAGCTTGGCCTTGATTTCCGGGGCATTGACGGCATTGACGGCTTGAGCGTTCAATTTCGCTATGACGGCCTCGGGCGTTCCGGC
>Ga0182736_1003482_pt1 | contig 10578 bp, 8 predicted proteins | sample eDN5th30CKraftBY_FD_128882 | JGI IMG/M metagenome (GOLD analysis project Ga0182736, IMG submission 128882) | Enriched backyard soil microbial communities from Emeryville, California, USA - eDNA 5th pass 30_C Kraft BY (version 2) (version 2) | ecosystem: Environmental > Terrestrial > Soil >...
ATGGCCACCCTGCACGAGGCAATGCGGCCGTCGGACTTCATCGTGCGCGCCGAAGAGTTTGGGGTTCCGCAGCGGCGGCATCGGGTAATCATCGTCGGGATCAGGTCCGATCTGGCGGGTAAGGCGTCAGGCGCCAGCATCCATGTCTCCAAGCCGGCGCGAACGGTCAATGACGCCATTGGCACCATGCCTCCCTTGCGCAGTGGTATCAGCCGCGGGATGGATGGCGCGGCGGACTGGCGGCGTGAGGTTATCAATGCTGCCAGACTGTTGGTGCGCCTCCATGCCCGGAAGGAAGATGAGCCGCTCCGCGAGGCATTCTCTTCAATAGCGGGGCGCATGGTGAAGGAAGCCCCGCGCAGTCGGACGGACTCACGTCTTCCTGAGAGCTATGGCGCCTCCAACGACGAATTGATGCGCTGGCTCGAGCGTCCGGGACTGCGGGCAATCGCCCAGCACGCGACGCGGGGCCACATGGTCTCAGATCTCGGCCGCTACCTCTTCGCGGCCGTTTTCGGGACCGTCCGTGGCTATAGTCCAAAGGCCGCCGATTTTCCGCTTGCTCTCAGCCCGGAGCATCGCAACTGGCATAGCGGCGTATTCAACGACCGATTCCGGGTCCAGCTGGCCGATGAGGCCTCAACCACTGTCACGAGCCATATCTCGAAGGATGGTCACTACTTCATCCATCCTGATCCTCTTCAGTGCCGCAGCCTAACTGTGCGTGAAGCTGCACGCCTTCAGACCTTCCCCGACGACTACCTGTTCATGGGAAACCGGACACAGCAGTACGTCCAGGTCGGGAACGCTGTGCCGCCGTTTCTGGCCCGCCAGATCGCCCAACTGGTCTTGGCGAGTGTTGCAGGGTGAAAGAGATTGCTGCGGCTCACACTATTTCCAAGCAGTAGGTCGAAGTTGATCGTCTTGCGGTGGCGATTGGAACGTCGCCGCAAGTGTTCGAAAGAACTGCCTCGAGGCGACGTCGGTAGTCGAGTGGCATCCTCTCGCCCACAACGATCTGCTTGATAGCTTCGAGGGGGAATTTGCGCAGGATCGGCAATTCGTCCTTCCGATCGGTCTGGACCAATAGACGCCGTTCACGTTCATAGCTCCATTCGGCAGGTTTGGTACCGAAGGCGTGCCGCCAGATATCATGCATCATCTTGATTGCTTCAGCACCAGCTTCTTCATACATCGGGATCTCTGACTGCAACTCCGTCCTGCCTTGGTATTGGATCGCTCTCGTTGTTTCATCGACAGCGGTCTGGCTGAACCAGTCTTGATCCCAAGCTATCCCGTAAACCAAGCTGTCTACAGTGGGCGGCGCCTGCAGATAGGCCACATCGAGCAAGTAGCCTTCGGGGTCAGCTTTCGCGATCGAAGCTTCATCGAACACGATGCAGAACCCGCGAAGACCGTCGCCATAGTGGGACCACATCAGCAAATTGTCCTGTTCGGAACCGAAACAAGCAATGCGAATACCTTGTCGCATTGCTCCAAATGGCGGCGCATAATGCTGGCACTCGTCAAAGTACTCTTCCATGTTCTCAAAGGATGCTCGATCATTCATCAGCTCGTCGACTGAGTCCGCCGGAAACCCCCACGCAGCTGCAGCGGCAAGAAATCTTCCCGGTTCGACTTTTGGATCGGGAATGCCCTCGTAGATGTTGCTCCAGAATTCGAATGGATCATTGTAAGCCGAGTAGTGCTGACAAAAAATCACTCTGTTCTCCAGGTTCTGCAGAGCGTACTCGGTTGGACCGCTAAACTTGTACAGCTTCCTGTTCGCCTCAGGTTGCATCGGCGCCCACGCCAGTTGAAAAGCCTTCACCCTGAAGCTTCTTGAGCGCACTCATAGCAATCGCACACTGTTTGTCCGAGGGCATCTTGCGCGGGATCGCGGCGCAGGTTTCCAGAACGCCATTTTCTCGCGGAGACAACAGGCCTCGTTCCCGCGCCCAGTTTCGAGCCTCGGCCCAGAACGAACCGCCGAGTTGATGCACTTCCAACTCCGCCTCGACACTGGTCTGGACGGTCTTTTCAGCCCGGGCATCTCTAGCTCGTTCATTGGCCAAGTCCGGCGAAATCAGAACGCGGTCGAGTTCTTCCGGGTAGCTGATCTCCCGATCTTCCAGCCCCTTCCAGCAAGCCTGCTTCTTGGCCCATTCACTAAAGTTGCGCACGCCTTCAGGCGGGTGCGTGATGACGTCTTGGGCTTCGGCTGCGGCCACCAGCAGCGCTGATTTCAGATCGGGGGAAACATCTTGGTATCTCCAGACCGCGTCCAGATCGACAAGCATATCCCGTTCTTCTGCATCATGAACAAGCTTGGCAATCGCGTAGGTCACGATGTTGGCGCGGTAGCCGCCTTCGTACCATTCCGCACCCGAGACCAGTTTCTCGGTTGCCCGGAAGATGATGGCCTTGGCGATCATGCGCTTGAACCAGAGCTCATCGAACGCCGCTCCTTCGTAGCCCCATCGCTTGCCGATGTGCTCGGCGAATTTTGCGAAGTTCTTCTGCGCGCCGAGGCTCACGATATGCGGCAGGCACGCCCAGGTGTTCTCGAACTTGGCGAGGTCGGTTTTCGTTAGGAACTGGGAGCGGGGGAACTCGGCATCGAACCTCTTGCGCTCCGCAATGGTTCTGCGCCCGCGTTCGTCGGCATATTGCCCCCTTGCGCGCTCGTAGAACCATTTGGTGTCTCGGTACCCGTCTTCTCCCCGCGCAAGGACCTTGCGCGACAGCTCTTCCGTCCGGATGTGGAAGGGATGGTTGGCGAAAAAGTCCGCTGCGTTCACCTTGTTCTGGCTGTTCGCGTATTCCGAGATGCGCGGGACCACGAGTTCGGATTGTTCGCGTGGCACGATGGTCAGCTTCATCTGAACGTGGACCCGTTCCAACTGCTCGGCAAACGCCTTTCGCGCCGCGTGCAGTGAAGCCGTTGTCTGGCCACCATTGACGATCTGCAGATTGTCCGCCCGCACGAGTTGGAGGCCCAGATCGGTCTGCTCCACCTCGATCGCGTCGGCTGTCGCACTGAGGCCGTTGTTGTAGGAAAAGAACATGTGCGGTTCATCGCGGATCGTATTGCGAATGCCCTGGTTCACCTTGCCGCGTGCCTGAAGAAAGCTTCTGACGTTGGCTTCGAGCAAGCGCGGTCCCCACTTGTCGTAGATGGCCGCCAACTGTTTTCCGGGAATGACCGCGAGATAGCTTTCGAGCGCACTGTCGCTTCCGGAGGCCGCAAGAAGGGGAACGCCCCCGCCGAAATACTTCTCGAAATCGATGATCAGGTTCGCCCGCGCCTGCCCCTGCTCCATGTATTGCTTGAGGCGCTTCAGGTCCCAGACGCTGAGGGTGACCGGTATGCCATCAAGATCCTTCACGTTCGCCGCATCGGCACGGGCGCGAAAGTCTGCATTGGTAACGATGATGAGCTTGACCTTCTCGACGTGCTTCCAAGTCGTGGCGATTAGGTCGGCCACGCCGAACCCGGCACTGGTTTCTTCCAATTGCTCGCGGAAATCGGCCTTGAGACTGGAAACAACGAACCTGTAGAGGCGCTGCAGAAGGCGCTGAATCTGATCTTTGTTCTGTACGCGCACCTCGTCGGAAAGCTCAAAGTCGCACAACACGAGGCTCAGAATGCCATCGCCATCCCTTGGATCCCCGCCGTAGCCGTCGATCCGCATGGGATTGCTGGCGCCGCCTCCCTCGAAATACGCCCTGTTGGCGCCATCCAACTCCCCCGCTTCGGTGAGCAGATCGCCAACCTTCTCGAAAAACGCCTCGACCGTAACAAGTCCGAGGACGTCGGCATCACCCTGGATGTCCGCGATGAGCTCATGATGAAATTCTTCAAGATCACTCATGCTCAAGTCCTGTCCGGATCACGTCGATCAGATCACCTTCCAGTTTGAACGGTTCGCAAGCATCGAGAGCGATCGCATACCGGACGTTCTCCACGCCTGGCGCAAGAGGCGCGGAAATCCGGGGAAAACCTTCTGTCACTTCGTAGTCGGTTGTGGCGCCAAGAAGCCATCGTCGGTCGTCGTAGTCATTCTCCGGATCATACCCTGTCGAATACAGCGTCTCCTCCCACGCTTCGAAGACTCCGCCGTTCTCCTCGAACATTTCTGCCGTCATTCGCACGTGATCGTGCAGGCTCTGACCTTCTGGCAGGACGGCCGACGCCACATTGACCACACGCAGGCACAGATGGCTGCTTTTGACATCTGCCAGCTGGTCTTCGGACGAAATGGCCACGAATGGCTTTGCCGCCGCCCGCCTGGTCTTCACTTCGACGCAGCTTCCGATCAGCTCGAAATCCTTGGCCGAGCCGGTCGGGCCGGTCCATGCCTCGATTGCCGTCTCCGGGCCGAAGGCGGACACAAGCTCCCGAAGGAAGGCCAACTCGCCAACAAGCCCCCTCTGCTCTTCAACGGACAACCCATTGGTCTTTCCACCACGCAGAAGGTGATACCAGCGCCGCGTGCGTTGGAGTGCTCGGGCGAGCGCTTCGTCGCGATCAGCGCCAGCTTCGCCGGCCTCGACCACATCCCGGCAAAGGGTTTCGAATATCTCGACCTGACTTCTTTCCTTGAGACCGAGAACAAATGCCGATCCACCTGAAACAGGGCGGAAGGACGCAACAAGATTCTTCAACTTCGGCAGACGCGGGAGTGGTTGCGGCAGATTGGGGAGCCTCAACATCAGGCCCGGCATGCCTGCTTCCAGCACCACCCAGAAGAAATCGAAGCGGCCCGCAACATCGACTCGCTTTGCTTCGTCCGGATCAAGTCTTTCCCAGGGATCACGAGGCTTCAAGAGCTGCCTCCTGATCCTCGTCTTCGTCTTCTTCACCGAAGAGTTCCTGGTAGCGGACCGTGTTCACCACGTACTCGACCCTTTCCGCCGGGCGCGAAGACACGGGAAGGCTTACGCCCCACGCCACCACGGGGTCGGCGGGTATCAGGTCGACTTCCTTGGCATCTTCCTTTCCATCTGGCGCCTTCGCTTTCACGAAATGCAGAATGAATAGGCCGCGATCTCTTTCTCGGCGGTAGATCGAGTCCGGATAGTTCACGCGCTCGCCGTCCGCCTTTCCTTTATCCTCTCGATAGCGCGCTTCCGCTGCATCAGCTCTTGCTGGGTCGACACCAGCCTTTTCGATGCCCCGTGACGCCACGCGCATTCGCTTGCCACTGAAGGACATGAATTCGTGTTGCAGATCGTGCAGGTCTACATACCGCGTCGAGGGAACGGTCGGCTTGCCAAGCGCAGTGTCCGGCGCCCCCTTGGCGAGACTTGGAATGAGTAGATCCCAAGTCTTCAATTCGTCTGCTCTTCGTGCCCGGATGTAACTCCTAACCGGCCCCGGATCAGTCGTCACGCTCTGCTCTGCATTGCGCCAGCCGGCAAGGAACTCGTCTACGAATTCGACTGGCACGCCTCGTACCAAGGCGCCCCAAGGCGAGGTTTCTTCACTCAGGCCCGCTCCATTCAGCTTCGAAACAAGCGACTTCGCGGTGTCGAGGTTTGCAGAAAGGTCATTGGGCTTGATACTGACTTTCGAAGTTTCCACGAATTTGTTCGACAGACCTACGAGCGTTGTTACCTTCTTGCCCGACCCCATCTTGTTCCGCGCGGTCACGAGCAGTGAAGCGGGGTGGCTTCGTACAGCCAAGCCGAACATGCGAGGCGTTGCCTTGGCCTTCTCCATGGTGCGCAACTCCTCATGCAATTCCTCGGCAGCGTTCGCGATGAACGCGTACCAATCAATTGCTTCCGAAGGCATCCAGATGCGGCAAAGGTCCTCGTAGCCGCCCCGATAGCCGAACCAACGCCCCATCTGCATGAGTGTGTCGTACATCATGGTGTTGCGCAGGAACCAGGTGACGGTCAGGCCCTCAAGCGTCAGCCCACGCGACAACGAGAACCCACCGACGGCAACGACGGTCTGGCCGCGTTCTCCGGAGTTCGAATAGTCCAGATCATTAGCGCGGCTATTTACCTCAACGATTTTGGCGGATGCGGTTGCATCAAGTAGTTCGGACTGGATAGAGGGCCAGTCGAATTCAATGTCGAAGTATTCTTCCTGCCAGACACTATGGAGCGCGGCAATCTCCGGATCATTCAATGCGGCCGTGCCTCGGCTCGCATTGATCCGAAGAGAATTCTGAATCCGCTCCAGCGTTTCGTGAAGACGATTTCGCAGACGTCCCTGCACAGCAGTGAAACGGCTCGCGTTTACAAGCATCGAGCAATGCGCCACTTTTTGCCCGCGCATATTCCTGATTGTTCCTTGCCAGCAGGAAGGTGCGCAATGCCCGCGTCAGTGACCTCGGCAGCGCATCGAGCTCATGATCGATCTTGTGCTTGACCGGCAGAATATCCTCGTTGTCGGTAATGTACCTAAGCCACGTCGGATCACCTTCCTCTGGCAGACCATCGACGAAGATCTTGGTCGGGCCGAAGTAGTTGGTGGGTGCGTCCAAGCCGATGATGAAATCCCTCGGAAAGAGGTCTTCATTGTACATTTCGTCGTCCTGATCGGGGTCGATAAAGATGTTGGCGAACGGAGTTGCCGTATACCCAACATAACAGCTCCGGTGGAACATGTTCAGCAGATCACGAATCTGCCCATTGATCGTCGTAACTAGTTTCTTGCCATATTTCGTATTGATCGATGCGTTGTCGGCTTCGTCATCAATCAGCAACATCGGCTGATCGATCATCTCCTGATCGCCACGCGCGCTGTTGTCCTTGAGCCAGTCGAGCAGGTTGGCGAGCGTGCGGTGGTTCTTCTTCATCACGAGGACGACAGGTACCTTGTAGGAGTCGATCTCGCTGGTGTTGGTGGAAGCCGTGGCCTTGTTAAAGTCCCGTAGCGTGTTGGTAAGGCTGACTGGTGTCTTGTTCGGGTCGAAATGGCCGACACCGATGATGTGTTTTGCCCCGCCCTTCTTTGTTTCCTGAGACTTTCCGGTGTCGCGGCCGATGAAGCCCTCGTCAATCCGGGCCTGAGTCTGGTTCCGAAGGTTGTTGTGAATGCCGGCGATAACGATGATCAACCTGTACCCGGCATCTGCGGCTTTGCAGATCAGCCCAGTATAATTCGCGGTCTTTCCACTTTGAACGTGTCCGACCACCATGCCGCGCCGATCCCACGGCAGGTGTTTGTCAGGGTTCCCTAAACGGCTTAGGATCGTATCCGTCACCTTGTCCGTCGAAATTACGACGTCCTTCGGCAGGCCGTTCTGCAGAAGCAGTTTCTGGTAGCGTTTCCAGTAAAACGGCTCGATAGATGGCTTTGCGTCATCCAGCCATTTCTCGAAGTCCTCTCCGTCGACAACTGCACCCAGACCGGCCTTGATCCCCTGCTTGTGCTCGATCTCCCGCGCAATATGCTCGATCTCTTCCTCCGCTAGACCCGGTGCGACCACGGTGGCGCCCCCTCGGATCATCGAACGCAGTTCGTCTTCGGTCTTCCGGGGCTGATTGAACAGGCCCATTTCGACCATGTTCTTGACCGTCTCGATTGCTTCACTCATGGAATCCGTGTCCTCAAGAAATCTTCCAGGATCGGTGCGGCCGCTTCCCACCGCACTCGCAAAAATGGGTTGCTCTGCAGCGTGTCCGACAGAGCCTCGAGCGGCACACCGTTTTCCATGAGTGTCACCGCGAGGGAGTAGACCAACTCTTCCAGGTCGTTTGCTGATGTCTCGTCAGCCGTCACGGCTTCCGCGTTCCCGACCAGTTCCGCGTGCAGGGTCTCAATTGGCAGGCCTGAGCCGACAATGCGCAGGCAGCGCTCAAAACCCTCTCGCAGGTCTTCTGGCAACTGCTCTGCATAGGTCCGAAAGACCGGGTACTCCAAGTTGGGACGGAAGACGATCTGTCCATCCTTCTGCACCCTATTCCAGATCGGGAAACGGTTTTCATCCACCAGCCTCTGGCCCCGGCTGCGATACGTGCGCTTGGACGTTCCGACAAACCGCTCGACGATCTTCTTAAGGCGCTCACGTACAACCGGCGGAAGTTGGGCCGAGGCCTTCTTGACGTCGATCTTCCACTCCGCGTCCATCGTGTTCGGGATATCGACTGCTATCCGGCAGAGTTTCGTGAGTTCGGTCTGGCGCGCGAGTCCCAGCCATCCACCCGCGATGATGAGACGTTTCTCGCGATAGACGTAGAGTCCTTGCGACTTCAGATGTCCCTCCGAACCACCGATTTCTTCCCACTCTTCCCGGCTCATGCGCTTGTGATGAGGGAGCGTGTGGCATCTGATCAGGACATCACCCTGACGCAGGCGAAGCACCTCTACCGGGTCCTTCTGCGTGGCGGCATGTGACGTTGCCATGGGGTCGATAGGTTTCAGCGGGCGACCGTTGAGTGATAGTTTCAGACGTGGCTTGGCGCCCTCCAGAAAGCGATGAAACACCAACCGCAGATGATGTTCTGCGCGGGACAATTCCGAGTTCATGTGCTCGGCCCGTTTGACGCGGTCATGCTTATAGCCGCCACTCAAGCGATCGAGTTTCTCCCAAATCACGACCGTTCCGGTCTCTGGAAGAAGATCATGTCCTGTCACGAGTTCCGAATTGTCGATGAGTTCGAGGTTCCAGTCGTTCCGTTTCGCGACGCGATCCAGGTCCCATCGCGCACAGGAAGTTCGACCATCTTGCCGCGTCAGAACCGTCAGACTTCGGCACTGCGAGAAACTCGCACTCTTCAAGCCGAGACCGAAACGCCCAAGGTCTTCGGCCGCGCGTTCGTCCGTCGGATTCTTGGACCCGAGGCGCATAGCTTCGACGAGCTCGGCCTCCGTCATGCCCGAGCCGTCATCCGCTAGAGCTATCCACGGTTCATCGGCGACGGTGTCGGCGATAATTTCTACCTTGCGAGCTCCTGCGGTGATCGCGTTGTCGATGACGTCGGCGAGTGCGGTCTCAAGACTGTAGCCGAAGTCTCGATGCCCTTCGATCAGCGAAGCAGCGTAAGGGCTCGCATCGACCTCTCTTGTCTTGGGTATCGGATTCGAGCCATCTCTCATGGCGCAAATCTTATCGCGCGCTCAATGATATACAACCGTCAGTAGAGAGATGTCCTGTGATTAGTGTGGGGCGAGAGAGTTGACCGCGCCGCTTTTTTGGCAAGTCTCTCTGAAGAATGCCACTTGCGTTGCCCATTCCATTGGAAATGGCTCCAGCACCCGCGCCAGCGTCACGCCCGGTCCTTGCTTCCCGTCCAGGATAGACTCGACGATATCGGGTGCGAGGAACGTGAGGCGCAGTACGCGGGTCATGTAGGAGGGCGCGATCCCCTCGCGCTCGGCCAGTTCGGCAATGGTGGCGAACTCGCCTGACTCCAGCATACGCTTCCAGCGGAACGCGCGCGCCAGTGCCGTCAGCCCGTCCATGCGCAGGCGGACGTTGAGCCCATCCGTGCGGATGTCCACGCGCTCGACCAGCAGCGCCACGATGCGCGCCTGCTCGGCTGGGAAGAGTTCGTCCCACAGCGGATCGAGTTGCTGCGGGGCGGCGCGAGCGTCGGCTTCGGTGATGTCGCCGCTCTCCGCGCGTGCCGCCTTCCACGTCCCCGCAACGGACCTCCGGCTGGCGGAAGAAGACGCGCAGTTGGTCGATGACGGCGGCCTCGATCTCGCCCGCGGGGACGCGGCCGACCGGGCAGGAGCCGGCGCCGTGCTTCAACACTGTCTGGCTGACGTAGTAGCGGTACTCCTTACGCGAGTGCCGCGTCCCTCCTCGGTCGCTGACGCCGACTTTGGAGGCGGGGTGGATGCCGTTCCACCTAACTGGCATCTCCCGTGCCAAATTTGAGGTGTCGAAAGACGAGCGTAGGGACGTTCATGGGCAAGACTCGGCATCGCTGCCTTCATTCGGTCACGGCCCATGTTCTGGTCGCCGGAAGAGGCGATAGACCAGCAGGTTCGGTAGAGGCGATGCGCGCGGCGCGGATCTCGCGACTATACAAATCAAGGGCGGATCACCGCTTCGCCATCGATTACGCGATGATGCCGCCAATCATCTACAACTTTGTTCGCCACGATTAATGGACGGACGGTTTGAATGCGCTGTCCAAAGAGATCATTCAGAGCCGTAACAATCGACGGGGCCGGCAGATTTTACCGTCGCTTCATCAAGCGGCGCGGTTCCCGCGCTAATGTTCCGCTGCTGACACCCGTCAAATCGCGTCAGGAGACCGACGCTATGGCCAGCACGCAGTTATTCATTCTCCGGTCTCTTACCCGCGTCCCCAGAAAACGGGAATTTCCCAATAGACTGACAGAGATTTTTCGGATTTTTCGGAATAATTCGGGAGTACAGGGTGCGAATGAGGGTCTCTGTAACAACGCGCGGCTCACAAAAGTCCGCAATTGGCGGGCCTTTTCGACGCTGGGGAAGAAAATTCTCTAAAGTCGAGACTGTATGGCTGGGGCGGGAGGGTTCGAACCTCCGCATGGTGGAATCAAAATCCACTGCCTTACCACTTGGCGACGCCCCAACAGCCGGGAACGGGCGGACACTGCCTGCCCGTGCGCTGGTTTGGTCC
>Ga0182736_1003485_pt1 | contig 10570 bp, 1 predicted proteins | sample eDN5th30CKraftBY_FD_128882 | JGI IMG/M metagenome (GOLD analysis project Ga0182736, IMG submission 128882) | Enriched backyard soil microbial communities from Emeryville, California, USA - eDNA 5th pass 30_C Kraft BY (version 2) (version 2) | ecosystem: Environmental > Terrestrial > Soil >...
GATAGGTGTTGTTGCTCGTGTAAAGCCCGAGAGCTCTGAGTTCCCCGCCGGGGCCAACGCCCGAACCGAGGGAATGCGGGGTGCCCGAGGACGTGCCATTGAACACCACGCCCCAACTGTTCGCGGTGGAGTAGTTCATGAACGCGATGCGCGGACCGCTCTCGGTGGGGTGGTAGAATCCGAACGTACGGTTGGGCGTGTTGTCGTAGAAACGGTACTGTCCGGTATAGGTTCCACCATCAATCGCCAGCAGCGAGGTGCTGCTGTTCTGGGTTCCGATGCCCACTTTCCCGTCCGTCCCAACATAAAGGCTGGGGCTGAGGTTGGTGAGCGTGCTGGAAACGATGAAGCTGCCGGACACCTGCAAGGTGGCCACCGGCGTACCCGTTCCAATACCGACCGACATGCCGTAGGTCTGCTTCTCGGGCAGGAAAATCACATTGGCGCGGCCATATTGGTCATTCGGGCGCACTTCGATGTTGTAGTTGGACAGTGCCGCGATGCGTCCGCGGTATCCCGCGCCTTTGAACATGACACCCGCGCCGCCATTGTTGTCCAGACTCTGAATGTCCACATAGCTGTCACCATTCTTGATGAACTTCGCAGTCGCACTTGGGTGCTGCAAGTACCAAGCGTTTGATGACAGGCTGCCCGAGCCGAACACGGCGCCGAAGCTGGTGAACCGGGCGACATCCGCCCCGTTCACCGTGACAGAAACATAATCGTTCTCATGGGCAACAATGCTGGTCGTCCCGCTCACAATGCGGTCTCCGGATACGGCGAGATTGGTAAGGCCGGAGCCGTCACCCACAAACCGCGTGGCGGAAACTGTCCCGTAGACGTCAAGCTCGGCAGTGGGCGTCACATGCGAGGCAATGGTGGTCCAGCTGGCGATGCGAGCTGTGCCGGCGACATGAAGCATGGCGGTCGGTGATCGCGTGCCGATGCCAAGCGAGGTCATTCCACCGGCAATAAAGGAAGGACCGTACGATCTCAGTTGAACACCCTCACTGCCAGAACTGTCATAGAGTGAAAGCATTCCATTATCCTGCGACATCCATATTCTTGCGCCGCTACCGTCGTTATCATCGCGAGATTCGAAAATCGCCAGCGGAATGTTGGGTGCCCCAGCCCTCCTCACATGCAACGCTGCGAGCGGCGTCGCTGTCCCCAAACCAACATACCCACCCGTTCCGACGTACAAGCTGGGGCTGAGGTCGTTGAGAGAGCTGTTAACGATCAGGCTGCCGCTAACTTGCAATGTCGCGGACGGGGTTGTCGTAGCAATACCAACCGCGCCACCGAAGAAGGCTCCGCCGTCATATCCCACACGGGCCACTTCCGTATCGGAGGCATTCCGGTAGGACATGAGGTTCTGCGGTCCGCCGGCGCGGATTGCCACTGTGCTCGAAAACGCCTGTGACGCGTTCTGATCAGTCAAAAACCGGTGAGCGCCGCCGTTGGCCAGCCCCAACCCACTGCCATCAACCGTCCATTCGATGCCGCCACCGTTGACAAATCGGCTTTCGAAACGCCCTCCCCTGGAATTAAAGAGGTTCGCGGTTGTGCTGCCTCGGGCAATGTGGATCCCCGTAGTGCCCGCCCCGAGGTTTTGAAGGCGCAGCCCATACGCATTGATGTGCCCACCGCCATCGATGACCAAGCCGTTTCCATGCAAATAGCCAACATCTGCACCACCCACCGTAAGACTGATGTTGCCGCTTTCATTGGCAACGAGACGGGTTGTTCCACTTACCACGCGGTCAGTCTCCGCTGCGGTCACATTCGTGAGGCGGGAACCATCTCCACTGAAATAAGTCGCGCTCACGCCACCGGTGGCGGAGACGCCCCCATTGGCAAACACCACACCGTCAATCTGCTGGCTGCCGCTCACGTACAGGTTGCCGGAAAGGCGGAGGTTCGTGGCACTGATGTCGCCATTGACCTCAAGCGTGGCATTGGGATTGGTGGTGGAAATGCCGACGTTGCCGCTGTTCATCACCGAAAACCGGCGCGTGCCTGACGTGTAGAGTCCGATTGAACCGTTGCTGCCGTTGATGAGGTTGAGGCTATTGGTCTCCCCGGCTATCCGGTGCGCGGAATTACGGAAATCAAGCACACCATTCACGTTCATGGAGCCCGACACGTCGAAGGCGTAGCTCGGGTGCGCAGCCACCTTCCCGATGCCCACCTTACCGTCCATGCCTACGTAGAGGCTGGGATTTGCATTGGTCTGCGTAGATGAAACGATGAGGCTGCCGGACACCTGCAAAGTCGCTTGGGGCGCGGTGGTGCCGATGCCGACATTGCCAGCGTTCGACATAGTGAGCAGTGTCAGCCCGCTATTGGCATTGGTGAAATGAAGCTTGCTGTCAGTCCCGGCGCCCACATTCCACCAGTTGTTGCCCTGGTTCCCCAGGAGAGACATCCAAGCACGGTGCGTTGTTCCATTGATCCCCAAGTCAATGCCGGTTGTGTCGGACTTTCTCAGGTACAAGTTCCCATTTTGCCCAAGCACCATGTGCTCGCTGCCCGCCGTGCTGAACGTCAGGCTCGCATCGTTGTGGGCAACAATGCTGGTGGTGCCGCTCACCACCCGGTCGGTGCTGGCCGCGGTCACACCGGTCAGCCGCGAACCATCCCCGCTGAAGTAGGTCGCGCTCACACCACCGGTGGCACTCACGCCGCCGTTGGCAAACACCACGCCGTCAATGCTTTGGCTGCCTGATACGTAGAGATTGCCGGAAAGGCGCAGATTGGTGGCGGAGATGTCGCCTTTCACTTCGAGCTTGGTGCTGGGATTGCTGGTGCCGATACCGACGTTGCCACCATTTGGATTAAGCGCGAGCTTCTTAGGCGTGCCCCCTGTATCGGAATAAGCCAGGACCGCACCATAATTGACATCACCGCCATACATCGCGACGCCACCAGGTGTCGGAGAATAACGCGCAAGCGTACCAAGAGCATTAAATGCAGTAGCGCCAACATTACCGTCCACTTCAAGTTTATCGTTTGGAGCGATCTTCCCCACCCCAACCTTGCCATCCACCCCCACATACAGGCTGGGGGTCTCGGTCTGGGCGCTGGTTGAAACAATCAAGCTGCCGCTCACCTGCAGGGTTGCAATCGGGGTAGATGTGCTCGGCATGCCAACACCAACATTCCCGGTCGGGAACACGGTTTTGTAGGGACCTCCCAAAGCGGCATAAAACACTTCCGTGCCATCTGACACATTCTTCATGCTTACATTGCCCCCGAAACTGGAATGCCCCGAGAACACGAATGGAGAGCCGTATGTTTTCCAGTACGTCGGTTTGTCGGGAGAAAATCCAATATTTTGGCCTCCGCTGCTCAATACGTAAGAGCCATAGCTAAACAGTTCCATGTTGTACGATGATGTCCGGCCGATATAAGCGTGAACATTTCCGTTGCTTCCGCGGAAATTGATGCGTGGTTCTGTCGCCGCCCCTAAGGATCCAATGTCAATCTGACCATCTCCGATATGGAGCGCACTGCTGGGGCTACTGGTCCCAATCCCCACGCGACCGTTCTCACCAATCACCATCCGCTGGCTGCCCGCCGTGCTGAACGTCAGGCTCGCATTGTTATGGGCAACAATGTTGGTGGTGCCGCTCACCACGCGGTCGGTCTGTGCCGCCGTCACATTGGTCAACCGGCTGCCATCGCCGCTGAAGTACGTCGCGCTTACGCCACCGGTGGCACTCACCCCGCCGTTGGCGAATATCACCCCTTCAATGTTCTGCGTTCCACTCACATACAGGTTGCCGGACAGGCGGAGATTGGTGGCACTGATGTCGCCAGCCACCTCGAGTTTGGCATTCGGGTTGCTGGTGGAAATGCCGACATTGCCATTTGCGACAACCGTCAGCCGGTTCATGCCACGCGTTTGGATGTGGTAACTACCTGTCCCAGCCGCATTCAGCAAACCGGTGTAATAGCTTCCGGTCGCATGCGTGAGGCGCGCAAAAACGTTGTTTCCGCTGTCCAATCCATACGAAAGAGCGGGAAGACCTACAGTATCCTTGATGAGAAGCGCCTTCCTATTCTCCAAGAAAAGATCATCCGCGAAACGGCCTGTCCCTTCCACATCCAGCATCCGTACCGGCGTACCCGTTCCTATCCCCACCCGTCCGCCATCGCCAATAACAAGCCGCTGTCCGCCGGTAGTCGTAATGGTCACGCTGCCGTTCTCGGCCACGGTCACGTTGCTGGTGCCGGAAACGACGCGGTCGGCAAGATTGGCGGTGACATTGGTAAGGCCCGCGCCATCGCCGAAGAACGTGGTGGCGGTCACGGCACCGGTGGCGGACACCCCACCGTTGGCAAACACCACACCTTCAATCGTTTGGCTGCCGGACACGTAGAGATTGCCGGAGAGGCGGAGGTTGGTCGCCGAGATGTCCCCCGCCACTTCAAGCTTGGTAGTTGGTGAATTCGTGCCGATACCGACGCTACCCTTGATAATCGCACCTTCCCATGGCAACGCCGCGTTGTGATAGCCCGCACTGCCAATCGATAGTCCACCCGTGAGGTTCGTTCCAAGGTCGCTCACGCGAAAACGCGCAATCCAACCAGTCGTCCCCGTGAAGAGATGGTTGCCAGACGTATGGTACTCGTTCGCCGTGCCATTGCGCCGGATCCAGTGATACGGGTGGTCAAACCGCAATTGACCCAGATTAGGCACGTTGATGTCGCCGTTCACATCCAGCGCAAAAGCAGGGTTCGCAGTCCCAATCCCCACACGGCCGCCATCACCAATCACCACCCGCTGCCCACCGGCCGTGGTGATGGTCACGCTGCCATCCTCGGCCACGGTCACGTTGCTGGTGCCGGAAACGACGCGGTCGGCAAGGTTGGCGGTCACATTGCGGATGCCCGCACCATCACCAAAGAAGGTGGTCGCGGTCACGGCACCGGTGGCGGAGACACCGCCGTTGGCGAATACCAACCCGTCAATGCTGTGCGTTCCGGAGACGTAGAGGTTCCCGGAAAGGCGGAGATGGGTGGCCGAGATCTCGCCCGCAACCTCCAGTTCGGTAGAGGGCGTAGCCGTGGCAATCCCGACCTCGCCGTTCCGGCCAATGACCATGCGCTGTAAGCCGTCGGTGACGACGGTCACGGAACCATTCTGACGTGCCAGAACCACCGTGGTCCCACTATGAATACGATCAGTGTTGAGGCCGGTAAGCTTGGAGCCGTCACCATAGAAGGCCGTGGCCGTGATCACACCGGTCGCCGACACCCCGCCATTGGCGAACACCACCCCGTCAATGCTCTGAGCGCCGGAAACATACAGACTGCCGCTCACATACAGGTCACGGCCGATGAACGTGTCGTCCTCGCTTCGAAGCTCGCGCGCCAAAACGGTGTTGCTGGTGTGGATGCTGGTGGCGGAGACAGGCCCGATGACATCGAGGCTCGCATTCGGCACGTTGTTGTTGATGCCGAACCGGTTGGCGAGCGCGGTCGCCACCGCGCCACCATCCACCACCATTTGGACAGCGCCAAGGCCGCCGGAGGTGTCCACCACACGCACGTCGCTGTCGAAACGAGCAATGCGGCTGTCATAGCCATTGATCCAACCGGTGCCGTCGTAGGTAAGGCCTTGCCCCGCAATGGGAGCGGTGATGCTGACATCGTTGAGGTCGCCGAGGCTCAGCGCTCCACCAATGGCCGTAGAGATACTCTGGCACCCCCAAGCCATCCCATTCCAGGTGATGAGCTCCGTCGCCAGGCACGCGTTCGCAGGCATCGGTGCGGGAACATGGCGGTCACAAATGATCTCCCCGGCATTGAAGTAGCACCAACGGTCGGCAATCGTATTGCCGATCTTATCGCCGCTGTTGATCCACTGACCGCCCTGATAGCGCAGCACCTCGTCGTTGACAGGGTTGTTGAGTTCAACGTCCGCCAAGCCTGCCAGCGTTTGTGCCGCCAGCACGTCCTCTAGGGCCACAGCACCGTCTTTGCAGGACAGCACCACATGGGTTCCGTTGTTCTCGGCCAGAAGCACCTGGCCGCTCGCACAGGCCGCGAGTGACGCCCCAGCAACATCGCTGCGGGCAAAGGGCTGCACCAGAGGGTCCGTCTCGAACTCAATCCCGTGGTCCTGCACGCAGGTGAGCCTGAAGTTGACCATCTTCAGCACTTCGTTCGCACCGCAATTGTTGATTACGGCCGTGTCCGTGCGGGCAAATGCGTGCACCAGCGGATCCGTCTCTTGCGTAAGACCGGCATTATCCACCCCACACTGGAGATCCCCGCCGGCACCCGTGGTGAGAACCATACCCGTTCCGCACGACGGTAGCGGCTGCTTGGCCCATTGCTGAACCGTGGGGTCGACTTCATCCGTCACAAAGGCACTGCTGCGGCAAACAAAATCGCTCCCAGAAGCCGCCAGCATCTGCCCCGGTCCGCAACTCGGCAGATCCTTCTTGGCGAAAGCCTTGACGGTCGGGTCGGTTTCCTCGTCGCACGTCCAATTATCATTCTGCCAAAGCAGCTTCGAACCGCTACCCACGCACGACGGAATGTCCCTCCGTGCAAACGGGCGAATAGTCTTGAGATCCTCCTGGACTACGTCAATATCGTCTTCTGCCCTGGAAAGCCTGGCATTCGTCTTCGCATTCTGCGGTCCCCGCCCACCCGACGACGTCATGAAGACTTCTTGAGCAGCAAGCCCCTGGGCGAACACCCCTACAGCCAGAACAAGCAACGGAATAACCCAGCCCTTCCGGCCAGCCTTCCGCGCGGGCAGCGTTATTTGCGTCATTTTTTCAAAGGTTACAGTAGGCTTATAGAAGTGCCTACAAAGGAACTTGTTATTCCGGCCCTGGGTGTGTTTTTAAAGTTGCATCGTCTTGTCCGCGCCAACCACTCCGGGTTCAGCGATTCGCAATCCGGCCTAAGATCTGCTTTGATACATTGAACCAATATGTTGAATACCCGCCCCGCCGCTCATTACCTCACCAAGTTTAGCAGGCCGGTCGCGCCGCCAGCCACTTTATAGTGGTGGTCGCCAGATTGCCACGATGACGGTAGGACCGCAGGTTCTCCGGCGTCTGTGAGCTGGCACGCCCTTTGCTGCGCTTCCGAAGCTTGCTCGGCCGAGCTGAGCCAATCCTGATAACAGGAAGACATACGGTCTTATGGATCGTTGGCACTATCGCCCACGCGGCGCGAATTTGGTCCGCGAGGCCGCCGCACGCGCTGCACGGTGATCTCGGAAGCGCTGGCCATCCGCCGCAAACGCCGGCTCGCAAGCCGCCGAGAAAACAAACGTGTCGAGGGACCTTCCTACCGGCTTTCGGGGTTTTCCTGTCAGCTCCCAGGAGGCATGCAAGTTGCCATCACGGTATCCTTCGCGCAGCTGAGGCCGAACGGTTCTGGCGGCGCAATCGACACGGACGCGCGTCGCCCACGCGTCGTAGGCGGCTTTGCCATCGATGGCGCGCGCCTTCTGCGAGAATTCCCAGATCCAGATCTCACGCGGCTGCGTCGGCGTTACCTTGGGCGCAGAACCAACTGCCATGAAGAAGGATCGGGTTGCCGCGTTCCTACCAATGACCCGCAGCAAGCCGACCGCACGGACAGCCTCACCGGCGATCGTCTCGGATATTATCGGCGCGACGTCCTGGGCTGCTTTGGAGAGCCTCTGCAGGTGCTGCTCGAGCAACATCAAACCGGCAGCGGCTTGGGCTGCCTGACGGTTCGGAAAGACCCGTGCATCCATCTTGTAATCAGGGCTGCAGGCCGCATCCAACAGCCACTGTGACGCTTTGATCGGCCGGGCGTGCTCCGGATCCTGCGGTGGCGTTACCGCGTAGTCTACCTCGCTCACCAGCTTCCCGTCGGCGTAATACTCTGCCGCCAAACTCTGCTGAGTTCCCGCCTGGCAGTCGACCCGCAGCAACAGAGCATCGGAATTTGAACGCCACGGCCCCTTAGCCGCTGCCGACTTCGATTTGAACGTCCACGTCCACATTTCCACCGGCCGCTGCGGCCATGCCTTAGGTGCCGGCCCCTCGGTCATGGATACGGAGTCGCTGCTGCGATCCGCACCTGGCCCGGTGAACCTGATCGGCTGAGCTTTGCGCCCCGGCCCGGTTCTCCGCGTTGCGACCGCTTCCGGCTTTTTAGCCTTAGCTTGGGTGGTGTTAAATGCCTCCGTAACAATACGTTTGGCAGCCGCATAATCGACGAAGTAACGCGGCTGCTTGCCATAGTGTGGATCACAGGCCGCCTGCACCACAGCATGACCGAGTGAGCCGTCCTTGTCGTACCGGGTGGGAGGCGACGATATCACCTCAGCTTTCACCAAATCGCCATTCAAGACGTATTCCCGCCTGATCCCCTCAGCAGCCAAAGCGGCGCAATCGATGCGGACGAGGGTTGCATGGCTGTCGAAACGATCGCTGTCGGCGCTTCGTGTTTTGTTGAAGAACGACCATTGCCAGCGTTCGATTGGTGCATGCGGGGGTGAAAAAGGCGGCGCCCCTGCCAGCGCATAAACCGTCTCAACTCCAGATGACAAAACTCGCAACGGCCCGCCCGCCCGCAGGGCGTCGCTGGCATCAGCGGACATTCCCCGCCCGCCGTTCAGTCCCTTCGTCCTGAAATGGTGGGCAGCGGCGGATCGCGCCGTGTTGAGGTCCCGCAGAACCTGAGCATCCACCTCAAACTTCGGATCGCACGCCGCGCGGATTATGAGAGCATCAGCGGCCGAGTCAGCCGTCTTTGGCGCATCTTCAGTATCGACGACGTTCCCAATCCATCCGTCGAGAAAAAGCTCCAACTTGACTCGCTGCAACTTGTTGGCTGAACACTCGATCCTGTACGTCGTCGCAAGAATGTCCGCAATCTCAGCTCCGTCTTCCACCTGAGGTTCGGCTAAGAACGCCCACCACCGTAACCGAACCGTCGCCGGTGGCGACGTCTGAGCTGCACCCTCAGCCATGAGGAGCATGTCGTCGAAGGTCCGAATCACACGGAATGGGCCGTGGGACCGGGCCTTGGACTGAACCTTCGCCTCCTTCTCCGCAAAAAGCTTTCTGGCCGCTGCGGTGGCGGCGGTGTGGTTCTGGTATCGCTCTGCATCAGCCTTAAAGTGAGGTTCGCAAGCAATCTTGGCTGCAAGCTGCGCGACGGCCGACTGAGCGGTTCGCGGCGAACCCGACGCATCCGCGCCATGCACGAGCCGTCCGAAAAGATAGGCGCGCCTACCGGTGAGCAGCTGCCTACCGGTATCACAGTCGACCTTGTAGCGTGTCGTCGTCGCATCGAAACTCAGAACTCCGCCGGCGGAAACGGGTTTGCGATTGAACGCCCACATCCACACATCGAGAGGCCGATCTGGACGCGTCATGACCGGATCGCCTTGCGCCATCACGACAGTATGGTCCGTTGTGTTCACAAGGCGCAGCGCAGCCCGCTCCAAAGCCTGCCCACTTCCACCGGAGCCCGACCAGGCTTGTTGCCCACCGCCCAGCATCGCAATGATTGCAACAACCACAGAAACCAGCCGCCGCATCCTCTTCCCTTCTTCACGATCGGGGCAATCTGCACAATTCGTACTGGGAGGATCCGCCAAGCGGACACCCCAATAGCGATGGGTGCCGATGAAATCGATGCACCGCACATGTCGACCAACAGGCCGCCTCCCATCAGAGCCGCCAGAACTGACGATCGCGAAAATCGACATCAGAGTTGTGATCGCTCACCCCACCGCTTCTTCAGTGCGCGCCTCCGCAATCGATGATGATCACGATGATCAGACGAATTCCCGCAACGATCCGGCCGTCCTGTGATGCCCGACGCTCACCTCCGGACCGATCAATGTTGTGAGATAAACATCATGTCTTGCGAGACAGTTCGCTCAACCATGAGCGGCGACGCAGCGGATGAAACACGATCGCCATAGCAATCCGCTGCGCCAGCCCAATAGCCAATCTCTACGTGACGGACTGCTGTGCGGTCACATTGCGATGGATCGCTTGTTGAGACGATCGCACTTTCGCCTTCTCGCGTTTCGTATTCTTCCGACCCTCATTGGCCGAATTGCGGGCGGACACAGCCAGGTTGTGCCCCTTTCCTTTTTCTTTTGCGCACCTCGGACTCCCTGCATCTTGCCGAGTCGTCGCGCCTGTCGTCGCCGCCCTGCTCAGGCAAGGTGAGACGCAGCGAGGAGCGCGAACGCCTCCTACCGATGTTTCGATAAATACCGTGTTCGCGGGACGCCCCGCCAACCGCATGCGTTGGGTGGACGACCTGCTCGGCTCAATTCGCCTCGGACAACGAGGTCACCGTCATAAATGATTGCGTCGACGCAGCTTCACGATGTTGCATGTCGCGCGCGGACCAGCAGCGCAAACGCGTCGCACAACATCTCGGTGAGCTAATCTGAAAGAGGCGGGTCCCGGGTTAAGATCGCTCGTCGCCTCGGTGATGAGGAGCGACAGCGACCGCCCGGGCCAAAACATGCTTGATGCAGCGGCGCGCACCAGGAAGAATGAAGAGTTGTAACATGCCACTAAGCATAGGGAGAAACAAA
>Ga0182736_1003487_pt1 | contig 10565 bp, 9 predicted proteins | sample eDN5th30CKraftBY_FD_128882 | JGI IMG/M metagenome (GOLD analysis project Ga0182736, IMG submission 128882) | Enriched backyard soil microbial communities from Emeryville, California, USA - eDNA 5th pass 30_C Kraft BY (version 2) (version 2) | ecosystem: Environmental > Terrestrial > Soil >...
CTTGGCGCTGGTTCCCTGGAACAGGAAAACATAGGGACAGGTCAGGTCGATCCCGAACTCCTCCGCAAGACGGGCGTTCTCGCGCATCCAAAGCAACTGGTTGCGCCCGATCGGGCTGGCACCCTCGGGCAGCCATTCGCGGATCACCCGGCCGCCGAAGCCATTGTCGCCGATGACCACGCCCCGCCCTGTCTCACCGTCCTCCCGCCATCGCGCCGCACGGGCATATTGGAAGGCGAAGGCAGGCGAGACCCGGCCATGCCCCGTCGCCGCCATAAAGCCGGTCGCGGGCTTTTTCCGATCAATCTCGGCCAGACCGGCACCCAAGGGCCCGATCATCGCGCCGCTCTCGTCGACCATGCCATAGGTGTAATAGGCAAGTTCGCTGGTCGCGGCGTCGAGGTCTGCGGACAGCGCATCGGGCAGGGGACGGTTTTCGCTTTGGCCATAGGCCGGCATGATCTCCAGCGACGTGACGGAAGGTCTGGGGGCCGTCACGCCCCCTGCCGAAAATCCTCAACCACCTCGCGCATGGTCACTGGAAACTCCTGCCCCTCGGCACGACCGCCAATCGCCATCCGGTGGATCGTCCCGTTCAGATAGCGCCCGAACGAGATCCGGTTCGGCGCCGGATCGGTCAGGCCGGCATGCGGCGTCGAAAGCAGGTTGCCAGCCGCGTCATAGCCGCTGAGCAGATCGGCGACGTCGTCGATCTGGCCCGCAAAGATCATCCGCGCGCCATAGGCCACGGCCCCCAGCGTCAGGTTGACCGAGGTGTCGTCGGCGCCGACCGTCTGGATCGTGCCGGAGCTGTTGCGGATCTTGATATGCCCACCGGTGCCGTCAAGGATCTGCCCGATATTCGAGCCGTAGCCGGTAAGCGTCATCTCCACGACGGCAAACAGCCCGTCGGTCGTCGGCTGGTTCGTCAGGCTTTGGGATTGCAGATAACCCCCGTCGCCAAAGACCAGACCCTCGGGCTGAAAACGGATCGTAGTCCCGCTGCCGGTCTTGCCGAGGATATAGCCGCCCGTGCCCCGCATCGTGACGGTCGCAACATCTTCGGCTGTGCCGGTATAGGGCGTATCGGCGTCGAAATAGGCAAGCATCTGATTGTCATAGTCGATCGACGGCGCGACCGGCGCGGAGACGGCGAGCACGGCCTCGGCGGCGGCAACCACGCCCGCGATGTTGCGCCACCTGACCGTAAGGGCATAGGTTCCGGGCAGGCTCAACTCGATGGTCATGGCATCGCCGTCGAGCTGATCGCGCATCGAGGCACCATCGAGGGTGAAATCCCACTCGGCCACCGGCACCGGCAACCCTTCCGCAGCCCCGAGGTTCAGGCTGATGCTCTGCCCCAGAGCCGCCGTCTCCGGCAGGATGCGCGGGTTTTCGGTGACCACGGGCAGGGTGGCGGGCGCCGGCCCGGACATGCGATTGCCGAGCGCATCGAACATCTCGATCTGGGCATCGGCCATATGCACAGCGGCGGTCCCACGCAAAAGCGCGGGATGGATCTGGTCGAGAATGATGATGGTCATGTCAGGCCCCCCGCACCAGAACGATGTCGGAATCGCGTCTCTGTCCGGGCGGTAGCGCCTCGTATTCGCTAAAATGGTTCGCGATGATCAGCCGCGACATGGCGCCTTCGCGCGCGGCCTTCAGGTTCTGCAGCGAGGTCTTTTCAAGATCCCCGAGGGTCTGGGGCAAGCCTGTCGCGATGAACAGGGACTTCACCTCGAAGACCCGCGAGACGAACTGGTTGTAGCCTTCGAGGGTCCAGCTTGTGCTTGCGGCGTCACCCTCTCCGTTGACGATCAGGTCGAGGGACCATTCGCCGTTCGGGCCGGTCGTCGCTTCGACCTTCTGGGTGACGACCCGGATGCCGCCATCGAATATGTCCGAGCCGTTCAGGGTGGCGATGATCTTTCCTTTGGCGATGGGGGACAGGGTGGCATCCATCAGGATACCGCTGACAGTGGCTTTGCTCGGCATGAATCGCTCCTGCGAGGTGAAAACTCACGCCATTATCCGCAGGTGTTTCGGGGGTTGCGTTTCGCCCGGATGCAACGCGCTTCGCGAAGGGTGAGGAGCCAGAACGAAAACTGCCCGGCTAGGCCGGGCAGGTTCTTCGAAACTCGTGAAACAGACCACTCTTGACTGACCGATCAATTATCATTGGCCGGGGCCATCCGAAAGCTGGCCTTTTGGGCAGGTCGTGAGCGTTTCATTTCAACGACTTGCGCGAATGCCTGCCGGGCTCTAGCTCTCATTTGCCTGCATCAGCGCCTCGGGCTGCAGGATGCGCAGGAACTTGCGGCCCGACTCGATCACACCCAGCCGGTTCAGCGTCGCCAGACTGCGGCTGATCGCTTCGCGGTTGGCCCCGATGATGCTTGCGATCTCGGCATGGGTCGGCAGGTCAAGCAGCGTCAGCCCGGGGGCCAGTTCGCCCTGTTCCAGCGCGACGCGCAGCAGATAGGCGCGCAGCCGGTCCTCGACCCCAAGCGCGGTCAGTTCCTGCACACGCTCGGTCAGGTCGTGGACCCGCCGCACCAGCCCTTGCATCACCGCCTGACGGACCGTCGGATGGGTGTCTATCAGGCCGAGGAACACCGGGCCGGGCATTTCCAGCAATTCGCAATCGGTTCGCGCATAAAGCGAAAGCGAGCGCGGCGCGCCGGAAATGATCGAAAGCTCGCCGAATGCGCTGCCGGGGCCGATGTCGCTATAGATGATCTCGCGTCCGGTATGGGTCCATTGCACCGCAAATACCTGTCCCGACAGGACAAAAAGAACGGTCCGGCCCTGATCCCCCCGTTCGAGGATCCTCTGCCCCTGCCTGAAGCCGCGATGGATGCAGGCGGAATCGATTTGCGCCAGCTCTGTTTCGGCAAGTCCCGAAAACCATTCAAGATCTTTCAGCCGTGTCACCGCAGACACCTCCCGCGGGTCGTGTCCGCATCGAAAGTCATCAAATTGACCACAGAAAATCTGTGGTTGTGCGCTCGCGCACAGATTTGCACCGAGTCGTGAGGCAAAAAGGATGCAGAACTTCCACAATCACATGAGCGCGCACCATGACGAGTATCAGTGTTGCTATTTCCCGCGCGAACGACCCCCTCAGCGTGATTGGCGAGGTTCTTGTTCAGGTGGGCGCAATTTCGCTTCACTTGCAGGCAAGGGCCCAGATGCACGATCGACAGGGTGATTTGGCCCTTGCCGACCCGGGCAGCGCGATTGCCCGGGCGACATTCGACGCCCGGGCAAATCTTGCGGCAATGTCGCGCTACTGCCTGCAATATCTGGTTCCGCGAACGCAGAGCCTGATGATGCAGGTCGAATCCGTGGCGAAAGCCACCAGCGCCCTGGCCGAAAACCCGTCGGAGCTTCGTTCGGGGATGAGCTTTGTCGCGTCGCAAATGGATCGCTGTTGCAGCATCCTGCGCGGCCATGCCCGGACCTGGCCGCGCGGCGCGGGTATCATGCGGCTCAGCGAGCAGCGCCTCTGGGGGGCTCTGGCCGCTGAATTGCACCGGGTCGAGGGCAGCGACGGTCCCGTCATGCGCAGTTGCGGCGAGATCGAGCGTATTGCCTTCGACCTTGGCAATGCCATTGCCGTCCTTCTGGAGGAGCGGCACGACCTGCCGATGGAGCAGCGTCGCGATCTCGGGATCGCGCTCATCGAGGCGACCCGGGTGGCGGGGACGGGGACCATGCCCGATCTTTCGGCATTGGCGCGGTTCCCGGCCGGAGAATTGCCGGCTTTGGCCCAACTGATCGAGCGGTTGCGCGACGAAAGCGACGCCCTTGCCCGGACGACGCCGCAGGTTGCCGCAGCCCTCGCGATTGCCACGGAAGCAAGCGCACATACCCAGGTTGCGACCCGGCTTGAAGGCGCACTCCGCGATCTCGACAAGTCTTTGGGTGAATTTGCCGGGGATTACCGCAAGCAAGCTCGGCTGGCAGACCGTCCGGGTCATCGCGGCGGCCTTGTCTCTCGTCTGAAATCGGACGCGCGGATCTGGAATGCCACCGCCGTTGACCTTTCGATATCGCTCAGCCTCAGCCAGGAAGTCGCCGATTTCTGCGGCTCCGAGGGCCTTGCGGCCCTGCGGGAAACCGATCGCAAATCGACGGTTCGTGCCTGAGGCTGCCTGACCGGGACAGGCATTCCCGGTCAGTCCTTCTTGCCACCGCGCAGGCTCATGCCCCGGACGCTCATTCCCTGAATGCTCATGCCTTGCACGCTCATCCCCTGGGCACTCATGCCGCGGGCCTCCGGTCCGTCCGGCCCCTTGCCCAGAAGCAGGTCTTCCAGCGTGCCGGTCTGGATATCCAGCCGGATCGAGAAGTCGCCCTTGTCATAGGTCCATGCGACCAGATCTTCCGGCAGCAGCAAACCGGCCGGTTCGGCTTCGGTTCCGCGCGCCTCGGCCTCCTTGGGCGGGTTCTTCAGGCCCGCGATCGCGTCGGCGGCAGGGGTTCCCCGCCCATGGACCAGGAAAAGCGCCGGGAATGGCAGGACATGATAAATCCCGCCAAGGCCAAAGCCGTAGATGCGAGCGAAATTCGGATCCTCTGCCTGCATCTGCCGGGCAAGATGGCCCGGAGCGCCGGAATGGGGATCCGCGGTCCCATCGGAGGGTTTGATGGCAAGATCCTCGACGAGGCGGCCAAAAAGCAGAACGGACGAGGAAGTAAGCAAGGTTTCGGGCATCTTGGAACTTCTCATAACTGATACTCGGGGACCGTCACGCCGCGCATCCGGGTTCTCGGACTTGCGGCGGATGCGCAATGGTTAACGCATCACCCCGAAACTGTCGATCTAATCTTGCGTATTCGCAAGGGCTTCCGGGCAGAAGCCCTCTGCCGTCCTTAGGGAAGGCAAGGTTGAATAGGCATGTTCCGCGGCGACGAAATCGCGAAATGCGACAAGGTCGGGAAATCCCAGTTCCAGGGCATAGGCGGCAAGATCCTCGGGATAGGGCTCTCCAAGACGCTGGTGGAAATACCAGGCCAGCAAGGCAGGGGGCGGAAGGACCGGCCCCGCATCCGCGGCCGTTGCCTGCCGTTTGGCGCGCGCACGCTCGCGCAACTCGGGGTAATCGCCACGAAGCCGCAGCCCGTCCAGCATCAGGCCGCGCAGCTCGGCATCCCTTTCGCGCAGCAACCCGCGCAATTCTGCTTGCCCCTTCATCAGGCGCGCGAAGCGGTTCCGGTCGATATCGTTCCGCGCGTTCCAGACATCGACATCGGCCTGCCGCATCATGCCGTGCGAGAGGCGGAAATCACGGGTGGCCCGGCTGATCTCGGCCTGATCCGTCCCGTCTTGCGAACCTGCCGCCACCTCGCGCGTCAAAAGCAGCAAAAGCGCGTCATACCGCGCGCGGTGATAGGCCGCCGGGTTCAGGCGCAATTCGTTCAGGATGGCGTCGGCATCCGCAACCTCGTCCTGTGGCTCGGCTGAAAGCCAGGGCGCGCTGGCCCATGCCTCCGTCCATTCGAAGACAAAAGGCGCGACCGGGGCTTCGTCGCCCCGATGGCGAAGGGCTTCCAGCAGCGCAAGCGCATCCTGCCGCTTCTGGTCCACCCGACCCTTGGTGAGCCAACCGGAGAACTTCTCACGCAGGGCCGGGGGCAGGGCCGCCGCATCGAGGATCGAGGGCCAGCTCCTTTCCTGATAGAACAGCGCCTTCGCCACCGACAGGATCTGCGAGGAGGTTTCCGCATCCAGCAGCCCTTGCGCCTCTGCGCTTTCTATCGTGGCGCGGATATTGACCATCGGCTCGCTCAATCCGACGTAATCCGCCTCGGCAGGGCCATGCAGCAAGGCGACCTCGTCATCATCCTCAAGCCGGCCGTCGCGGAAATCCTCAAAGATCCGACCGACCCCGGACATGCCGAAGCCATGCAATTCGGCCGCGCGCAGCGCCCCCATGCTTGCGGCGCCAAAGACCGCGATCCCCTCGGACAGGGCCCAAAGCACCTCCTTGTGCCAGACGGCGGGCTGGCCATCGAAAAACCCGTCGATCACCCCGATCGCATGGGGACGGGTGCGCGCCGCGGCATAAAGCTCGCCCTGACGGACCGGGGGCAGAAAGGTGAATTCGGGATAAAGCAGGCGGTCCTGCCGCGGGAGCGAGGGACCGGCAAAGACGATGACACTCATTTCCGCCCCTCGATGACGCGGCGGGCGCGGGCGCCGGGCAGATAGGCCGGATGGTCGTCCGGCCCCTCCAGCCCCGGGATCACGACTTTCACTACGCTGAGGCCAAGGGCGGGCTTGCTCAGGTCGACGGCCAGAACCTCACCTATGCCCACCGCTGCCAGACGCTCCAGAAGCCAGTCGATATCCGCGTCCAGATTGTCCGAGACATACCCGCAGATCCGGCGGAAATCGCCAAGCGGACGGTGTTCCTCCTTCCAGCGCGCCGCGAGCCGCGCCTTCTCGGCCCGCCCGAGTGCGGAGTACTCCCGGTGCGACAGGTCATCCCGCGCCCCGGCGACATAGGTGGTGCGGACCTGCACCGCCTCGGTCAGCGCGCGCGACAGTGCAATCCCCGGCACCGGATGTGCGCCGGCGCCGATCCCCAGATGCTGCAACGGATCACGCCGGTCGGTCATCAGGCAGAAGAAGGCCGGCACCCCGGTATCGCTGGTGATTTCCCACAGGGTCACGTCGAAGCCAGCCGCCTCGATCTGGTCCAGAAGCACGCGGCAGGCCAGATCGTCGATGCTCTTGGGATCAAGCCCGCTCGCGGCGCGCGCCGCATTCCCTCCGGCATTCCAGAGGGTGATGGCGTCGCGTTCGATCACCTCGCAGATCGCGTGGCTCACCGCCTCGGCCATGCTGTTCCCCGAGGCGAGGCCATTGGTGCTGCAATCGAAACAGCCGCTGCCGGGCGGTGGCGGCAGGGTGAAATTCGCCCTGACCGATTCATAGGGCAGCCACCGCGCCCCGCCCGAGACGAGGTCGGTGCCCTCGACCCACAGGGTCACGAGATGGCGGTGGAAATTATCCGAGATCCGCGCCATCCGGCCAAGATCGGCGAAACGATGCGTCCCCTCCAGCTCCGCCAGGCTGCCGAGTTTCAGCGGCAGTTCGATATGCTCGGCATGGTAAAGCTCTGCCGCCTCCATCAGGCCCGAGGCACGGGCGGCATCCAGATTACAGCCCTTGCCCTGCGAGACGGCAAGCGACCTCGCATTCGGGCGGCAGACCATCACGACGGGAATGCCGATCCGGTCCAGCCCGGTGACATTGGCGACCCGGGTTATTCCCAGCAGCGGCATCAGCGCCGTGACCTTCGCCACGGTTTCGGCGGGCGCAACGATGCGATGCGTGCCGTCGCGGTGGCGCTTCGCGCTGTCATTGCCTCGAAACGGACTGCTGGGGACCATCTGCTTGGCCTTCGTGATGCGCGAAAGGGGCAACCCGTCAGGGTCAGTTTTGACCGGGCGTCCAGACCATGTCGATGATCGGGGTCGCGGCGGGATCTATGATGCGGAAACCCAGGCGCAGGTAAAGCTCGATCGCGCGATTGGTGCGGACCGCAGAGAGCGAGACGGTCTTTCCCTCGCGCGCCGCCCGGTCCAGCAATTCCCGGATGATGCACGAGCCGATGCCGCGGCCGCAGTACTCTTCGAGGATCTGGATCTGCGCGATGTTATAGTCCTCATCCCGCTCGGTCACCTGGGTCCAGCCGATGTCGCGGCCGTCGAGCGTGATGATCTGCGAATCGGCCGCCTTGAACGAGCGTCTTATCGCCGCGCGGCGCATCGGCTCGTCCCAGGCGTCAAGCTGCTCCATCAGGGGGCGCATTGCATTGATGTGGATCGCCTCGGCAAAGGCGAATTCATCGCGACAGGCGGGCCTCAGCCCGAAATTCGGACATTCGTTCATGTCGGGATTATAGGTGCAACTTTAAGCATGTCACTTCTCATTTTCGATATTTTCCCGAGGTTTAGTCTATACTACCTGCAGTGCGCCGGTTAATGAGAGGCCGGCCGTGCTTGACGGTCACGCCGCAGTGTTCATTCTTGCTGCTGGCATCACGGAATCATTCCCATGAACGACCCGGGGCAGGGGCAACCGGAACCTGACGAACAGATGATCACGCAGTCCGACCTGTCGGGACCGCGGCTGTTGACCGTGCTTTATGCCGACATCCACGGCTATACCGGCCTGATCGAGCGCGACGAGGCGGGAACGCTGGCGCGCCTGACCGCATCGCTCACCCTGATCCGCAGCCTTGCCGCCGATTATGGCGGCTCGGTCGTCAATACGGCCGGTGACGGGCTGGTCGCGGTTTTCGAAAGCGTGCAGAAAGCCCTGCATTTCGGGCTGGAGATGCAGCGCGAGCTTGCCCGCGAGGTCGCCTGGACCGATGGGGCGGAGCCGATCTGGTATCGGGTCGGGATCTCGGTCGGGGACACGTTCGCGGGCAAGGACGGGGTCTATGGCCACAGCGTCAACCTCGCCGCGCGGGTCCAGAGCTTTGCGGCCCCCGGCGGGATCTGCATCACCGACGCCGTCTACAAGATCATCCGCAATGACAACAGCCTGCGGTTGCGCTCGCTCGGCACCAAGCGGCTGAAGAACATCATGGCCCCGGTCGAGGTGTTCTCGGTCGAGCATGTGCCAGCCGCGCCGCGGCAGGAACAGGTGACGCTGCCCTCGCGCCCCTCGGGCGAGGCGTTGCCGGATGCCTCCCTCGCGATCCTGCCGATGGAGAACATCTCGGGCGATCCGGGCGACCTCTACCTGTGCCAGGGCATCGTCGCCGATCTGATCACCACGCTTTGCCGGTTCCGCAACCTGATGGTCATTGCCCGGCATTCCTCGATCATCGCGGCCGCCAGTTGTCGTTCGCTGCGCGAGATCGGGCAGCGGCTGGGGGTGCGCTATCTGCTCTCGCCCAGCCTGCGCCGCAGCGACAACCGCATCCGCATCACCGTCGACCTGATCGAAGCCGAGAGCGAGAACACCATCTGGTCGGAACGCTATGACGGTGTCATGCATGACATCTTCGACTTCCAGGACGATGTCGCCGCGATGACGGCAGCGCGCGTCGCCATCCATATCGACGCGACCGAACGGCGCAGGCTGGCCGAACAGAACCACCCCGCGCTTTATGCCTATGGCCTTGTCCTGCGCGGGCAGGACATGGGCCTGCGCTTCCTGCCCGATGCCAACCTGCACGCGCGGCGCCTGTTCGAGCAGGCCCGCGACCTCGATCCCGCCTATGGCCGCAGCTATGCCGCCATGTCGCGGACCTTCAATGTCGAATGGCGCTATAACTGGGCCAGCAATCCCGAAACCGCGCTGAACCAGGCGCTGGTTCTGGCGAAGCGGGCGGTCCAATGCGACAATCTGGACTCGCGCGGGTTTTCCGAGATGGGCCTCTCGCATCTCTATCTCAAGCAGCATGGCGAGGCGATCGCCGCCTATGAACATGCGATCAGCCTCAACCCGAACGATGCCGACCTGCTCGCCTATATGGGCGACTGCCTCGCCTATGTCCGGCAGGGCGACCGGGCGGTGCAGCTTCTGGAACGGGCGATCCGGCTGAACCCCTATCATCCCGATTCCTATCTCTGGTTCCTCGGCGACGCCTATTTCCACAATGGCCAGTACGAAAAGGCCATCGGAACCCTGAACCGGATGCGCGACCGGTCCGAGGCGCACCGCCTGCTGGCGGCAAGCCATGCCATGCTTGACCAGATGAGCGAGGCCAGCCATCACGCTGCCGAGGTCATGCGCGTTCACCCGAATTTTACGATCGAGCATTGGCGCAAGGTTCCGCCGCTCCAGCATGTCGAGGATCTGGAGCTTTACGTCGAAGGGCTGCGAAAAGCCGGCCTGAACTGACGCGCGGATTTTTCGCTTTCTGACGGATCCTGGAATCCCTTCGAAAATTCCGCGATTGTTTCCTGATATATAGCTGGGCGGAAAATTAAACGATCGCTCGTTTCGATCTGTTTTTAGACGAAGTAAAAGGCGCTTCATCCGGTTGTCGAAACGGAATCGAATTTCGATGAAGTTTTCAGACAATCATTTGATTAATCATAATAATTATATCGAAATCGATTTCATAACTTCCGACCGGAATCCTCTCCGTTATTCCGAGTGGACTAACGCCGATTTCACGGACATTTCACGCCCTCATGCTAATCGAAATTCAGTTGGTTTTCTCCATGTCATTGTCATGGAGAGTATGGGGAGAAGGAAAATGCCTACTGGAACCAATGGAAATGACACACTTTATGGCAATGCCCTATCCGAGGTTTTTGACGGTCTCGCCGGGAATGACGTCATCCTGACGGCGGGTGGCAACGACCTTGCCTATGGCGGTGACGGGAACGACTTCGTCTATGGCGAGGGCGGCAACGACACGCTCTATGGGGGCTTCGGCAACGACTATCTCAGCGGCGGCGACGGGAATGACAGCCTTGTCGGGGGCGGCGGGACGGATACCGTCTATGGTGGTCTCGGCAATGACACCATCACCTCCAGCGGGGCGGGCATCTATGACGGGCAGGACGGCAACGACTATGTC
>Ga0182736_1003489_pt1 | contig 10563 bp, 9 predicted proteins | sample eDN5th30CKraftBY_FD_128882 | JGI IMG/M metagenome (GOLD analysis project Ga0182736, IMG submission 128882) | Enriched backyard soil microbial communities from Emeryville, California, USA - eDNA 5th pass 30_C Kraft BY (version 2) (version 2) | ecosystem: Environmental > Terrestrial > Soil >...
TCAGCCGCGGACCGTCAGGCCCGCCTTCTGGAACTCCTTGAGGTCGGAGTAGCCGGTCTTGGCCATGGCCCGGCGCAGTGCGGTGAACAGCGCGACGTCGCCGTAGGGGCTGTCGGACGGGCCGAACAGCACCTGCTCGAGCGTGCGGTCCCCGGTGTCCTGCACGGTGATCTCCGAGCGCGGCAGGGAGGGGTGCGCGGCGGCCGAGGTCCAGTACAGCCCGCCCGCGGGCGACTCGACCGAGGCCGCGAGCGACTCGCCGAGCATGACGGCGTCGGCGCCGCAGGCGATGGCCTTCGCCATGTCGCCCGAGCCCACCATCCCGCCGTCGGCGATGACGTGGACGTAGCGGCCGCCGGTCTCGTCGAGGTAGTCCCGGCGGGCCGCGGCGGCGTCGACGATCGCCGTCGCCATGGGGACGCCGATGCCCAGCACCGAGTCGGTGGTCGTCCCGGCGGACTCGCCGTACCCGACGATCACGCCCGCCGCGCCGGTGCGCATCAGGTGCATCGCGGTGCGGTAGTCGCCCACGCCGCCGGCGACGACGGGGACGTCGAGGCCCTTGATGAAGTCGCCGAGGTTGAGCGGTTCGCCCTGGGAGACGTGCTCGGCGGAGATGATCGTGCCCTGCACGACCAGGATCTCCACCCCGCCGGCCAGGAGCGTCGGCGTGATCTCCCGGGCGCGCTGCGGGCTCACCCGGACGGCGACCGTCACGCCCGCCTCGCGGATGGTCTTGAGCGCGTCGGTGAGCAGGTCGGGCTGGATCGGGGCGGCGTGCAGCTCCTGCAGCAACCGGATCACGGCGGCCTCGTCGCCGCTGTCGGCGACGTCGACGATGCGGGCGAGCGCGGCCTCCGCGTCGCCGTGCCGGGCCCACAGGCCCTCGGAGTTGAGCACCGGCAGGCCGCCGAGCTGCCCGATCCGCACCGCGCTGGCGGGCGAGACGACCGCGTCGGTCGGATGCGTCACGAGCGGGATGTCGAAGCGGTACGCGTCGAGCTGCCAGCCGAGCGAGACCTCCTTCGAGCTCCGCGTCCGCCGCGACGGGACGATCTCGATCTGCTGCAGGTCGTAGCTGCGACGGGCCGTCCGGCCCATCCCGATCTCCACGAGGTCACGCACGGGTGACCAGCGTAGGGGGTGTGCGAGAGGGCGCCGTCGATGGGCTCGGTGATCGGGCCGGCGCGCGGCCGGTCGGAGCCGCGATCGCCGGCGGAGAACCCCTCGCGCTACCTCGACGCGTAGTTCGGCGCCTCGACCGTCATCGTGATGTCGTGCGGGTGGCTCTCCTTGAGGCCGGCCGCGGTGATCCGGACGAGCTGGGCCTGCTGGAGCTCGGGAATCGTCTGCGCGCCCGCGTAGCCCATCCCGGACCGCAGTCCGCCGACGAGCTGGTGCACCACGAGCGACAGCGGCCCGCGGAACGGGATGCGGCCCTCGATGCCCTCGGGGACGAGCTTGTCCTCACTCAGCACGTCGTCCTGCGCGTAGCGGTCCTTCGAGTACGACTTGGCCGGGCCGCGCGACTGCATCGCACCCAGCGAGCCCATGCCGCGGTAGGTCTTGTACTGCTTGCCGCCGACGAGGATCAGCTCGCCGGGGGACTCCGCGGTACCGGCCAGCAGGCTGCCCAGCATGACGCTCGACGCGCCGGCGGCGATCGCCTTGGCGATGTCGCCGGAGTACTGGATGCCGCCGTCGCCGATCACGGGGACGCCCGCGGCGGCGCAGGCCTGCGCGGCCTCGTAGATGGCCGTGATCTGGGGGGCGCCGACGCCCGCGACCACGCGCGTCGTGCAGATCGAGCCCGGCCCGACGCCGACCTTGACCGCGTCGGCACCGGCCTCGACGAGCGCCTGCGCACCGGCGCGGGTCGCGACGTTGCCCCCGACGACGTCGACCCCCTCGCCCACCTCGGCGCGGAGCTTGGCGACGGTCTCGAGCACGCGCCGCGAGTGGCCGTGCGCGGTGTCGACCATCAGCACGTCGACACCCGCCTCGACCAGCTGCATCGCACGGGCGTACGCGTCCTCACCCACGCCGACGGCCGCCGCGACGACGAGCCTGCCGTCGGGGTCCTTCGTCGCGAGCGGGTACTTCTCGGTCTTGTTGAAGTCCTTGATCGTGATGAGGCCGCGCAGGATGCCGTCGCCGTCGATGATCGGCAGCTTCTCCAGCTTGTGCCGGCGCAGCAGGCCCAGCGCCGCCTCCGCGGTGACGCCGACGCGGGCGGTGACCAGCGGGGCCGGCGTCATCACCTCGTGGACGGGCCTGCCGTGGTCGACCTCGAAGCGCATGTCGCGGTTGGTGATGATGCCGACGAGCTTGCCGTCGGCGTCGGCGACGGGCACGCCCGAGATGCGGTACTTCGCGCAGAGGGCGTCGACCTCGGCGAGGGTGGCGTCGGGCGAGCAGGTGACGGGATCGGTGACCATCCCCGCCTCCGACCGCTTCACGACCTCGACCTGTGCGGCCTGCTCGTCGGGCGACAGGTTGCGATGCAGCACCCCCAGCCCGCCTGCGCGGGCCATCGCGATCGCCATCCGCGACTCGGTCACGGTGTCCATCGGCGACGACACGACGGGCACCTGGATCCGGACACGCCTGGTCACCTGGGTGCTCGTGTCGGCAGAGCTCGGGATCACGTCGGACTCCGCGGGCAGCAGCAACACGTCGTCGAACGTGAGACCCAGCATCGCGAACTTCGGCGGCAGTCCGGTGGTCTCAGTGGTCATCGCAGGCCTTCAGCCCCTCACCGGTCAGCTCGGCGGACGGCCCGGGCGCCGCCCTCCCCCATGGTATCCGTGGCCGTCGACCGGGCCGAGCCGGCGAGTCCGGGCCCACACCCACACAGGTCACGCACGTCGTGACGCTGCTCCACCGACGACACGCGGCGGGTCGCGGAAGGGTACGGTGTGGGCGTGTCGGCCGAGGCGATGCCACCGGATCCCTTCGCGGGCGATCCGCACGATCCCGCCCTGTCGTTGGACGGGCCCGCCGACGAGCGCGACGACCTGAGCGACGAGGAGCGCGAGGAGGTCGTGGCGGACCTGGCCGATCTGGCCGTCTACCAGGCCCTGCTCGAGGGTCGCGGGGTGCGCGGCATCGTCGTGGACTGCGGCGACTGCGGCGAGCAGCACTTCCACGAGTGGAGCCTGCTGCGCGCCAGCCTGCAGCAGCTGCTCGAGGAGGGCCAGATGCGCCCGCACGAGCCCGCCTTCGACCCCGACCCGGCCGACTACGTGACCTGGGAGTACTGCCGCGGCTACGCCGACGCCGTGATCGGCGACGGCTGAGCGGTTCCCCGACGCGCCGCGGGCCCCGTCCGGATGTCGGACGGGGCCCGCGGCGTTCTCGGCCGGTCGTGTGCGCGCCGCGCGCTCAGCTCGGTTGCGTCACCGGCTCGGAGCCGGTGGTCGTCGTCCCCATGCCCGAGGTGGTGGACGACGGATCGGGCTTGCCCTCCGACGTCGGCTTGGGAGTGCCGGACGTCGGTGCGGACGACGAGGTCGGCGACGAGGTCGTCTCGGGCGGCTGGGTCGTCGTCGAGGTCGGGGGCGGCGTCGGGGTCGGCGTCACGGAACCGGCGGGCGCCGACGGCTCCGTCGGCTGGCTGGGCTTCCCCGGGATCGTCGGCGGCGCGGGGGCCGGGGTGCCGTCGCGCAGCGGGGCCTCCGGGTCGGCCTTCTGGCCGGCGGGGGTCTCCTGCAGCTTGGCCGACAGGAACTTCTGGTTGGCCTCCAGCGACGGTGCGCCGTCCTCGGGCTTGACCTTGGCCATCAGCTGCTCGACCTGGGTCAGCTGCTGCGCGGCGGCGCTCGTGTCGCCCTGGGCGAGGGCCTGCTTGACCTGGACGAGGCCGGCCTGCGCGTCGACGGCCGCCTGCCGCGACTGCGCGGTCTCCTTGTAGAGGACCTGCGTGACCCCGAAGAGCGTGTCGCCGGGCTGCGCGTCGCCCGCCCCGATCGAGACGCCGGTGACGGCGACGATGATCAGCGCCGCGGCGCCCGCGAGCGGGGCGAGATGACGGGCACGCTTGCCGGAGCGCCTGCGGCCCCGCATCGGGGTGACGACGCCCTCGCCACCGTCGTCGGTGCCTGCGGCGGGCTCGGGCCGGACCGCCTCGAACTGCGTCGTCGGCACGTCGACCGGGCCGCCGGTGACGGCCATGATCGTCGCGAGCGCGGTGTCGACGTCGACGAGCTCGGGGATCGGCTCCGCGTCGACCTCGGCCTTCCAGGCGGCGAGCATCTCCGCGATGCGGTCGTCGTCCCCGCCACCGCCACCGCCGGAGTGACCACGCGCCAGCGCGTCGAGCAGGGCGTCGTCGGACTGGACGGCGAGCAGGTCCGGGGCGTCCTCGCCCGCCGCGCCGGTCGGGATCGCCGCGGCCGGCCGCAGCAACCTCGGCGGCACCAGGGGTGCCGCACCGCTCTCACCCGGCGTGCCGTTGACCTGCCGGCCGTTCACCTGCTGACCGTTGACCTGCTGGTGGCCGTCGAACTCACGGCCGTTGACGTGCTGGCCGTTGATCTCGTGACCGTTGACCCGGTGGCCGTCCCCGGCGTGGGCGTCGAGCGAGCGGCCGTTCGGCGGGCGGCCGTCGGCGCGCGGCCCGTCGACGGGACCGACGCCATGGGGCCGACCGTTCACGGGCCGTCCGCCGGGCGGCGGCTGCTGCCAGCCGGACGGGGGCGGGCCCGGGTTCCAGGCGTCCTGCGGGACGAACCACGGGTTGGGGCCGTCGGGCCCGGCGCCCTCGGGCCGGCGGTGACGCCCTCGGCGGGGGGCCTCGTCGGGACCGTTCTCCTCACGATCGCTCATCTAGACCACCTCCTCCTCGGGCATCGACTTGCGCAGTCTGGCGAGTGCACGGTGTTGGGCGACGCGGACGGCGCCCGGTGTGGATCCGACGGCCTCGGCCGTCTCCTCCGCGGACAACCCGACGACGACCCTCAGCACGAGGATCTCCCGTTGTTTCTCGGGCAGCTGTTCGAGCAGCCTGCCCATCTCGCCCGAGAGCTCGACGCGCAGCGCGCGCTGCTCCGGGCCGTCGGCGACCTCGACCGCGTCGGGCACGTCGGCGACGGGTTCGGATCGGTTGCGGGTGGCGGCTCTGTGGGCGTCGATCACCTTGTGTGACGCGATGCCGTAGACGAAGGCGAGGAAGGGCCGCCCTTGGACCCGGTAGCCGGGCAAGGCCGTCAGCACGGCCAGACACACCTCCTGCGCGACGTCGTCCGCCGAGACGGACGATCGGTCCACCCGACCGAGCCGCGCCCGGCAGTACCGGACGACCAGCGGCCGGATGATGGCCAGCACACGCTCGACTGCTCGCCGGTCACCTGCCATCGCAGATGCCACGAGTTCGTCGAGAACGTCTGTCGGTTCACTCATCGCAGGCCGTGCTCCGGGTGTTACGCAACATGGTCGACATCATCCGTTCGGCAAGAACGACTACGGAGAGTGTCGCAATCAGTCCTCGACACCGAACACGGTAGCGAAGGCCGGGCCGCGGGCGCGGACAAGGCCTCGATCGTGGGAACGAGTGACCGCGGGTAGAGGTCACGCATCAGAACGGGAAGGACCCGGACGGCCGAGCTGCGCCGGACGCCGGTACGGGATCGGCCGAACGACCCATCGTGAGAGCCCGTCGACGGCCGGGGCAGGTCCTGAGCAGTGGGCACCGCGGCGGCAGGCCGGACGCGGCGGGACGGGCGGCGCAGCCGGGAACGCCGTGCCCGTCGGACGCGGGTGGGCCGGCGGCCGAGGCACGCGGGCCGCGACGGCGCGTCACCGAGCGAGCCGGCGGTGACCTCGATTCGCGCGCGAGCCGCTCGGGACGCCGAGGACACGTGCCGCGCCCGTCGCCGAGCGAGCGGCGCGGCAACGGCGTCGACCCCGGTCGCGCGGGCGCCCGGACGGGCCGGGTGCGCGGCGCGCGACGGGACGAGGCAGTGACGTCGCAGCGACCTCGGCAACCGGTCGCGCGCGCCGACCCGACGGACCGACGGTCGAGGTACCGGGCCCGCGGCGGCGCGTCGCCGACAGAGCGGGCGCGGGCCCCGGTCGCGCGCGGGCGCGGCCGCAGCGGGCAGCGGACGTCCGAGCGGGCGGCGGCACCGGGAGACGGTCGTCGACGGCTCCGGGGAGCGGGAGCGGGCCGGTGCCCGGCACGAACCGCGGGACGCCTACCGCACCGCGTCGAGCCCTCTGGGACGGGAGCTCGGGGCGGGCGCGGGACGTCGTCGGGAAGCAACCCGTGCGGGACGGGGGCGTGCGAGGCCGGGTGCCAGATCCGGAGGCGCCGGCAAGCGGGGAGCGGGCCGGCGCCAGGACGAACCGGGGGACGCCTGCCGCGCCGGGTCGAGCCCTCTGGGGCAGGAGCTCGGGCCGGGCGCGGGACGTCGTCGGGGAGCGACCCGTGCGGGACGGGGTCGTGCGAGGCCGGGTGCCGGTTCGGGGCGGCACTCGACCCGTGCCCGGCAAGGGGGAGCCGGGCGGTCGCCGTCGGGCGACGAGGGTTCAGGACACCAGACCGCGGCGGAAGCCGTGGGCGACGGCCTGGGCACGGTCGCGGACGCCGAGCTTGCGGAACAGCCGCCGCGCGTGCGTCTTGACCGTGTCCTCCGACAGGTAGAGCTCGCGGCCGATCTGGCCGTTGCTCTTGCCCTGGCTCATGCCGCGCAGCACCTGGAGCTCGCGCTCGGTGAGCTGCACCCCCGGGTCGGCCGGGGTACGCGGCGTCGGCACCGCGGTGCTGGCGAGCGTGTGGGCGAGCGCGGCCACCAGCTCGGGGCGCGAGGCGTCCCAGCGGAGGTAGCCGCGCGCACCGCCCGCGATGGCGGCAGCGATGCTGCCCGCGTCGTCGGGGGCGCCGAAGACGATCACGTTGGCCTGCGGGTGGGCCGCGACGAGCCGTCGCGTCGCCTCCACGCCGGTGGGAACCGCACGCTGGGTCCCGACCAGTACGACGTCCACGGGCTGCCGGGAGAACCGGGCCAGCAGCTCGTCGCCATGGGCCACACAGTCGATCCGGTGCACCCCCGGCACCGCGGACATCACGCGGGTCAGACCTTCGCGGACGCTGCGACGATCGTCGCAGATGAGTACCGTCGTCACGACGATTCCTTCCTGCAGCTTCCTGCAGCCGGGTGATGTGTCACCCTCCGCATCGGCGGGTGACAGCCTCACCTTGACACGATCAGGGCGAGTTTGTGCCCTCCATTCGAGCGCGTTTCGCCGAGTGGCACTCGTCATGTGGGTGACGAACGTCCGAACGGAGTAATCAGGTTACCGCGTGCCACCCCGGAATCCACGCCGACTCCCCCATCAGGCGCCTGCCGGTCGGGTCCGATCGGGAGTAGAGGACGCTCAGCGTGCGAGCCGCGGCGTGTCGTCGGCGCGCCGCGTCGCTCACCGTGCCGTTCGGCGCATCGGAGGAACGATTCCGATGTCGATCGTTTGCGTTCCGGGCCGCGTCACGGTCGACCGGCGGTTGTCGTGGCGGGTCGGACGGCAGGGCCGTTCGAGTGGCGTCCGGAGAGCCCGTCGATCGGCGGGTCGAGGGGTGTTCGCCGCCGTCCGGGGGATGTGAGGCAACCCGACCGTGGCTCGCGGGTCCCTGCGCATCGGCCCAGATGCGGGGCCCCTCGGGGCCTCCCTCCGGGGCGCCGTACGCGGCCTGCACGACCCCCGGGCGGTCGGCGAGATCGGCGGCGGCGAGGGCCGCGGGCCAGTGCAGCGGGAGCAGTCCCAGGCGGGTCGCCTCGGCCGCGAGGGCGTCCAGCTCGACCAACGCCGCCGGCGCCGTCGAGGGCTCCCACGACGCGCGCGACACGCCGGCCACGATCGCCGACTTCACCCGGTGACGCGACGAGCGGCCTCCGCTCGCCCGCCGATCGGCGTCCGCCGCGGCCCGCACCGCCGCAGCGGGGTCGCCGCCCGCCAGTGCCAGCTCCGCGGCGACCCAGCCGAGGCGCACCGGCAGCCGCCAGGCGGCGGCGTCCTCCCGGCACCGGCGTCGGGACAGTTCGGCGTCGGCCCGGTCGAGGAGCCGTCGGGCACCTGCGAGGTCTCCGGTGCCCAGCGCGTCGGCCGCCAGCCCGACGAGTGCGTCGACGTGAGCAGCCGCGGCCGTCAGCAGACCTCCGGGCACCACGACCGACGGCGGCCCCGCGGCCGCCCGGGCGAGCGCCTCGGCGTCGAGCCGCCGGGCCGCGGCGTGCCCGCCGAGCTGGCGACGGTGCGACGCGAGCGTCACCGCGGCGTGCGCCGCCACGACGGGCGCGACGGCGGGGTCGCCGCGCAGCCCGTCGAGCAACGTGGCCGCGGCGGCGTAGCGGCCCTGCCCGCCCAGGGCGACGGCGGCCGCCCACCGGTCGGCGGCACCGGCGTCGGACGGGACCCTGACGGTCGCGCCGGGACGGGGACCGAACGCGATCTCCCACGGACCGTCCGCCGGCGCGGCAGGCACCGTCAGCTCGTCGCCACCCGGGTCAGCAGGTCGGCCGCGTCGACCAGCGTCGACAGCCGGGTGATCGCGGGCGGCAGCAGGGTCTCGTCCCAGCCGACGCCGCCGACGAGCAGGCGGTGCCGGGGCCGGGTGCGCGGCAGCCCGGTCACGACGTCCGCGTCCGCTGTCTCCGGGACCTGCGACCACAGCACGACGGCCGCAGGGGCGGTGCGGCGCACCGCGTCGGCGAGCGCATCGGCGGGGAGGTCGGCGCCGAGCGGGCGGCAGGGGATCCCGCGCTCGGCCAGGACGGCCGCGAGGACCGTCAGCGGCAGGACGTGCTGCTCGCGGGGCATGCCGGCCAGCAGCACGGGGCGCAGCCCGGCCCGGGCCGGCGCGAGGACGGCGCGGGCGTTGAACACCGCCGTGACGCAGTCGCTGACCAGGTGTTCGATCTCGACGCCGCGGCCGGTCGACTCCCAGCGCTGCGCGACCGCGACGAGCACCGGGCGGGCGACCTGGTCCCAGGACACGACGAGGCCGTCGGCGGTCACGGAGTCCAGGAGGACCGCACGGATCCCCTCGGCGTCCATCGCCGACGCCGCGCGGGCCAGCCCGCGCGCCCTGGGTGTCGCGCCCGGCAGCCGCAGCACCCGGCCACCCCGGCCCGCCGCCGGACCCGGCCGGTCGTCGTCGAGCTCGGCGGCGACGGTGTCCTCCCGCAGCCCCGTCGCGGCGGGCCACGACCTCGCCGGGACGTGCGGGTCGGGCGCGAGGTCGAGACGGGGCGCCATCGCAGGACGGGGCGCGGGCACCGTCGGGAGGGCCTCGACGGGTGTCGTCAGTGCCAGCCTCGCGGCCTCGGCCGGACCGCTGCCGTGGGTGAGCGCGCGGTGCATGACCTGCAGGCGGGCGAGGTCGGTCGTCGTGTAGCGGCGGTGGCTCCCGGGTACGTGCCCGGACGGTTCCAGCCCGTACCGGCGGGCCCAGGTGCGCAGCGTGGCCGGCGCGACGCCGAGCCTGCGGGCGACGGCGGCCACGGGCAGGGACAACTCGTCGGTCGCCGCCCCTGGGGACGGGCCCGCCGGATGGGCGGACGCGGGCCCCGCGTCGCCGTACATCGGGCAATCGTCGCCGCGCGACCGGTCGCCGGTCAAGCCGAGACGCTCATCGAATTCTCTTGTTGAACCAGGTTTGACGCGATTGACTGAGGGTATGTCGCCTGCGATGGCGAAGTTCGAGCAGACAGGCTGGTGAGGGTCGTGGCGGATATCCGACGGCTTCCCGTCCCCGTGTCGGAGACGTGGGACTGGCAGATGCGCGGCGCGTGCCGCGGCATGGACAGCGCGTTCTTCTTCCATCCCGAGGGCGAGCGCGGCCCGGCGAAGGTCAACAGGGAGGCGCGGGCGAAGGCGGTGTGCCGGACGTGCCCCGTCGTCGAGGAGTGCCGTCGGCACGCGCTCGCGGTGCAGGAGCCCTACGGCGTGTGGGGCGGGCTGTCCGAAGCCGACCGGCTGGACGTGCTGCAGGCCCGCGAGCGGAGCGTCCGGCAGCCACGGGAGACCGCGGTCCGGTAGCGGCGCCGGGCCGGGATCGGCGCGGGCCGGGCGCCACGACGACGCGAGTGCGGGTGCGAACACGAGGTTCGCACCCGCCCTCGGCGGTACTGCGTATGGCGTACTGCGGGTTACGGGAGCGTCAGTGCCCGTGACCGTGGCCGTGGCCACCCGCGGCAGCGGGCGCCGGCGGCTCCGGCTTGTCGACGACGGCGCTCTCGGTGGTGAGCACCATCCGCGCGATCGACGCGGCGTTGACGACCGCGGAGCGGGTCACCTTCACCGGGTCGATGACGCCGTCGGCCAGCAGGTCGGAGTAGGTCAGGGTCGCGGCGTTGAAGCCCTGACCCCAGTCCTGCTCGGCGACCTTGGAGGTGACGACCGCACCCTCGAGACCGCCGTTGGTGGCGATCCAGAACAGCGGCGCCGACAGCGCACGGCGGACGATGGCGACACCGGTCGCCTCGTCACCGGCCAAGCCGATGCCGTCCTCCAGCGTCTTGGCGGCCTGGACGAGCGCCGAACCGCCGCCGGGGACGATGCCCTCCA
>Ga0182736_1003491_pt1 | contig 10561 bp, 9 predicted proteins | sample eDN5th30CKraftBY_FD_128882 | JGI IMG/M metagenome (GOLD analysis project Ga0182736, IMG submission 128882) | Enriched backyard soil microbial communities from Emeryville, California, USA - eDNA 5th pass 30_C Kraft BY (version 2) (version 2) | ecosystem: Environmental > Terrestrial > Soil >...
GATTTCCAGCGGACGTTCGGATTCGCCGCGCACGTTGGTTCGCTCCGGAACGGTATAGCGATAGCGGCGCTTGATGATCGGTTTCGGTTTGGTCTGATACGGGTCGTACAGGTGCTCACGGTGCTGCCGACCGATTTCGATGGTGTCGCGAAAACCTTCTGTCGTAATGAAGGCTGCGTCGGGGTAGCTGCGCTCGATCAGGGCATTCGTGGCAGTGGTCGTGCCGTGCATGAGATGCGAAATCTCGGCAATGTCGATGCCTGCTTTTTCGATAGCTTCCAAGACAGCGATCGAGCGGTCTTGTTTGGTAGTCAGCACTTTCGCCGTTACCTGCTTGCCCGTTTTGTCATCCCAGGCGAACAGGTCGGTAAAGGTCCCACCTACGTCAACGCCAACTCTCCACATACGATGTTCCTCCAGCAATCGGTTTTTGTTTTGTACTTGAGAACCGCCTCCTTAAATTCTTACGAACGGGTGATGCGCTCAATCAGACGGAACCAACAATCGGCGACAAGTGCTCATACCTTCGTACTATCGGAGGCGTCATGCTGTTCGTACGTAAAGTCCGTACGGCGCGGGATGGAGCCAAGGCTAATCGGCTCCTGGGCATACTGCTTGCCGCTGAGGCATAAGATGAGAATAGGTGTGACCTGAAGGGTCGCAGCCCTTGCCCAGGCCGCATTTCCAATCCCGTGTTGGGAAGAGCGGGGCTAGTGGTGCCTGTTGGCCGGTGATTTAAGCGGTCTTCATACGATCGCATGAAGAGACAAGGCATTTTCCTAATTGTGATTAATTGTCCTGCCCCGGACGCCTCTCGAAACTGGCCCCATCAGATTCCATCACCCGGGGCTATCACAATGAAACTAACACCCACCCCTCCTTTGAAGCGCAGCTACTGGATGGAGTCGTCCGAAGCAGACGCTGCCTTTTCACCACCTCTGCACGGCCATCATGTGGTCGACGTGCTGATCGTTGGCGGCGGTTTCGTTGGCTTATGGACGGCACTTACGCTCAAACAATTGGAGCCAGACGCACGGGTCATGATTCTGGAACAGGACGTTTGTGGGGGGGGGGCCTCTGGCCGCAACGGAGGCTTCGTCATGTCCTGGTGGCCGAAGATTGGCACGCTGCGCAGCTTCTGTGATGAGCGTCAGGCACGGTTTCTTGGCGAGAGCGCGGAGCGCGCGATCTATGAACTCGGCGAGTTCTGCGCCGAGCACGGAATTGATGCCCACTATCAGCAGAGAGGCTGGTTGTGGACGGCCACCACGCCTCAGCATATCGACACTTGGAATGGCACCTTGGCGGCCTGCGAACGTTTGGGGGTGCGGCCTTTCGAGCGACTTAGTGCCACGGAGGTAGCGCGCCGTACTGGTTCCGACGTTCATCTAGCGGGCGTTTTTGAACGAAGCAATGCCACTGTGCAGCCTGCACTGCTGGCCCGTGGCATGCGGCGAGTGGCCCTTGCTCGCGGCGTCGAAATTCATGAACGCTCAGGGGTGACCGAAATCGAGCCTGGACAACCCACGCGAGTCACCACCAGCCAAGGCGAGGTGGAGGCCCGCCATGTCGTATTGGCCACGAACGCCTGGGCTGCGCAACTGCCGGAGCTGGCTCAACTGATTGTGCCGGTGAACAGCTCCATTGTGGTTACCGAAGCGGTTCCCGCTCGCCTGGAGAGGGCCGGATGGAGCGGCGGCGAGGCTATCACTGACTCACAGTTGATGGTGGATTATTACCGTACTACTCGTGACGGTCGCATCGCCTTCGGCAAGGGCACAGGGGCTATTGCCTTTGGCTCTCGCATTGGTCCGGTGTTCAGCGAAGACCCTGCCAGCCTACTGCTCACCGAGACGGATCTTCGTCGCACCTATCCTGCGTTCGACGACGTTGGTCTGACTCATGGATGGTCCGGCCCCATTGACCGCACCTATGACAGTCTGCCGGTGTTCGGGTGCCTTGAAGGGCATGCCAACATCCATTACGGGGTTGGTTGGAGCGGAAACGGTGTGGGCCCGAGTCGACTGGGTGGACGCATCCTCGCCAGCCTCGCCCTGGGGCGGAACGACGAATGGGGCTGTTGCCCCCTGGTGGAGCGCAGCTGCCGTCGCTTTCCGCCCGAACCGTTCCGCTATCTCGGTGGATCGATGGTTCGAAACGCAGTTATCCGCAAGGAGCGGGCAGAGTTAGGCGGTATTGCGCCGTCGACCGTCGACCGCTTTCTTGCACGTTTTGCCCCGGCCGGTCTCGAAGACAAATCCTAAGGAGAAAGACATGTCCCCTGTACGCGTTCGCTTGCACGACGAAGGCAACTTCACTTCGGCTGCGCCAGTAGGCCAGCCGATTGGAAATCCTATCGCCATGTCCCGCACTGCCGAGCATCGGGCTCTGGAGGACCGAAACGCCACGACTGGCATCTGGGAATGCAGCCCTGGCCAGTTCCGCCGTCAGGTGGCCGAAGCAGAATACAGTTACATCGTGAGCGGGGAGGGCAGCTTCACCCCGGACGACGGTCACCCGATCGAGTTTCGCGGGGGTGATGCTCTGTACTTCGAGGCGAACAGCCAGGGGGTCTGGGATATACGCCAGACCGTGCGTAAGACCTACCTGATTCTGAGCTGAACGCCGAGTACTTCAATTGCTGTCCCCGGCAGTGGCGCAGCCATGGGGGACGCAAACTTACGGCTCAGGACGAGTCCTGCCTTTCGGCTGATGCCCAGTGATTACCGAATCAAGGGGCATCAGCGGCGCGTTAACAACAGTCCAGTTATGCTCCGCATGGATTGGCCAGCGGTCATCCACTGATCCCGGCAATGTCACCTGCACGTAGCGCAATCCAGAGCACCGCGACGTCCTCGGTACTGTCGAGGGAGCGGCCTGTAATTTCCTCGATCCGATGGACCCGGTACACCAGCGTCTGTTTGTGGACGTTCAGATGCAGAGCAGTTTTCTGCCAGGAACGGTTCTGCTCAAGGAAAACGCGCAACGTGTGGTGCAGTTGCGTGCTTTGCTGCTCGTCATAGTCCACCAGCGCCCCCAGAACGGTTCGGTGAATCCGCTTCGCCTCGTCGAGGCTGTCGGGCAACCATGGCTGTTCGGTGTGGGCGCTTCCATAGGCCACCAACGGACGATGGGTGGATGTATGTGCGAATGCGAGACGAGCCTCGCGCAAGGCTTCCAGCGCACGGGCGGGATGTCCAAGGGGATTGCTAAGCCCTAATGGGCAGCCGACTTCGGCCTGCACGCGCGACGCCGCCTCTGGGGCAGCTAGAAGGAGAATCAACTCATCCCCCTGCCTCCGTACCAGGAATTCGACACCCTGGCGGCGCAGGTGCCGTTGCCAGTCTGCCGGCATTTCAGCGGCCGGTCGGGCGAGGGCGACCACTGCCGGCTCCACTGGACAGCGCATTTGTTCCAGGCGTTCCCTCGCCGCACGTTCTACAAGGCGCTGTTGGAGAAGATCGTCCAACAGCTCTGAACCCAGGCGCTGTTGCCGCTCTTGCTCCGCCTGTAGGCGTTCCAGTTCGATGCCGAGCACGGCGCCAACGTGATGCAGCAGGCCATAATCCAGAAGCTCGCCACCGCTGGCGAGGATCTCGCAGGATGGTTGCGTGGGGAGGGACATCACCAAGGCTTCATCTTCGGCGTCGGCACGGGTACAGCGCAGCACCGCCGGCATCGTTCCGCGAATCTCCTGGCGACGAGCGAGAACTGCCAGGCGCCATGCGTCAGGTAGCGCCTCCAGACCCTGAAGCCAAGGTTCCAGGCTATGAGTGTCGAACAGATAGAGGTGTGCCCGAACGTCCTTCTGCAGTCGCTCCAGCAACGCGCCAACGCCGATACCTCGTAGCCCCATCCGAGCGCTTTCGTACACTTGGCTGATCGCATTGCGGCGTTCGAATTCTTGCTGTCGGCCCGCATCCAAAATTGCCCGCGTCACTGCCGAAAATGGCACCGAGTAATGGGTCATCAGCAGGGGGAATCCTTGCTGCTCGGCAGCGTCACATAAGGCTCCAAGATCGGCCGGCGCTTGCATGTTCTCGCCAATCATCAGTCCTGCCACTTTCGCATGCGCCAATCGCTCCAAATACTGGCGCTGTGCGGCCGGTTCACCTGGAATGCCGATTCCGGTTGTCATCAGCAGATCGCCGTCACCCAACCACTCGGTGGGGTCTGCCAGTTCGCACACGTGAGCCCAGCGAACCTGACGGGAAAGGCCGGCCTCACCATTAACGAGGCGTGTCCTTAAAGAGCCGTTTTCGATGATGTCCTGGATGCTGAGCGTCATGCTTGGAACCCACTGGTTAAGGGCGCAGGAGGGACAGCATGGCATCAAAAGGTACGCCGTGTCGTGCAAAAAAACACTCTCTTATACAATCGTATGAGAAGGCCTGATCGATTCAGTATTCCGTCTATTTGTGCAGTCGAGGCGCAGCCGCAATCCTCTACCAGCAATCTTCATTAGAAAGCTGCCTTCGTCATATTTTCAGACTTAGCTGCACGCGGTGTCCTAGGAAAGCCATCCCGGACATTTCAGATCGTCCGGCTGGTAGCCATATTCCAGATAACAGTAGGTTTCCGAGCGAAGTAGGGCGTCACGTACGAATCCTGCTGACAATCGTCCTTTTCCTTATAGGCGAGGAAGTTCACCCGTCCCAGAATCGACTCACACGTTGGAGAGTCGATCGCCATGAAAATACAAGAACTCCCGGCTTACGATAATTCCTGTGGCGGGTTCCCCTTCACGAACCGTCCCGTCTGTCCCTCGCATGAAGACCGCCGTCCGGCCCATTGGGCGTTGAGGAGCGGTCACCTCGCTGACCTGGTGGCTCGTTTCGGCAAGTTCGTAGAGTACATCTGCGGAACACCCGGCTATACCAGCGACTGCTCATATACGGCCATTTGCGGTGCTCCCGCGACCGGTTGGTTCGCTGAAGAGTACCGAGCGCCGAATGACCTCCCCCTTCTCTCGGCAGAGCCGAATTGCAACCCGCTGGAACCGCGCTTTTCGCTTGGCATGAACGCCAAATCGCAATGGGGCATTACAGGGTTCGCTGAGACAGTTAACAAGAACAGGCAGGTGATCTGATGAAGACTGTCGGTGTGCTCGGTGTGGGCGAACTTACCGAAAAAGTCGTGAGAGGCTTGCGTAGAGGAGGGTATTACGGCCCTATCTACCTGAGCCCGCGCAATCAGGAGAAAGCCGAGAAACTCGCGAAAGAGTTCGGCTGCAAGATATTGGTGGATAACCAGGCGGTGGTCGACGCCGCGCAGATTCTTCTCCTCGGAGTGCGGCCCGACAGCCTGGAATCGCTGGCCCATAGTGTCGACATCGGGCCCCAGCACTTGCTGGTTTCCTTTGTCGCGGGCGCATCCCATCGCGAACTGATGCAGTTGTTCGGGACGGACAAGACAGTTCGCTCGATGCTGTCCTATGCCGCCGAAACCAACAACGCAACCGTGGTCCTGAACCCGCCCCTGGCGGAAGTCGAGGCGCTGTTCAGCTCGCTGGGCACGCTGGTTCCAGTGGATCAGGAAGAGCAGTTCGAACTCGCGACTGTCGCCGCCTGCGTGAACGGTTGGTTGTATTTCCTTCTGCACGACCTGCATCGCTGGATCGCGGAAAAAGGGCTGGATCCCGACCAAAGCCGAAAGTTGGTTATCGGCAGCCTGAGCGATTGCATTGCATACGCCAAAGCCCACGAAGACCGGTCCTTTGCAGAGCTCGGCAATTCCATTGCTACACCAGGAACCTTTACGGCGCTCGGTCTCGAGATGCTCGGATTGCACCAAGCGAATGCCGCTTGGAGTGCCGCTTGTGAAGTTGTTTTAGATGCCTTACTGACAAAAACAAAAGAGGGTGATCGCAAATGAAAGAAAAAACCCATGTTTCCGTGACCAAGCTGTTCGCCGCCACACCGCTGGTGCTCGGCCTGGCTTTGGGTGCGGCCAACGTCAATGCCTCGGAATGCGGGGCTGTCACGATCGCAAGCATGAACTGGGCGTCCGCAGAGCTTCTTGCAGAAGTGGACAAGTTCATTCTGCAGAACGGCTACGACTGCGATGCCAGCGTCGTACTGGGTGACACCGTGCCGACTCTGACTTCCATGGCTGAGAAGGGTAAGCCGGACGTGGCGCCCGAATCCTGGACCAGCCTGCGGCCGCCGATCACGCAGAAGAACATCGCGGAAGGGAAGCTGCTGATTGCCAGCAAGTCCCTGACCGAGGGGGGGGTGCAGGGCATCTACATTCCCAAGTTCATTGTCGACGAGCATCCCGAAATCAAGACGATCGCCGATGCATTGAAGCACCCCGAACTTTTCCCGGATCCGGAAGACCCGTCAAAAGGCGCATGGTCCGCGGGACAGCAAGGTTGGGGTGGCACGGTCATCGCCAGTCAATACTACAAGGCATACAACGCAGAGAGTGCAGGGTTCAACCTCGTTGATACTGGCTCGGCGGCCGGTCACGACGGTTCTCTGATTCGCGCCTACGAGCGGAAGAAAGGCTGGATCGGTTACTACTGGGATCCCACTTCGCTGCTCGGAAAGTACGAGATGGTGCGCCTCTCCTCGGGTACTGCTTATGACGAAGCTGAGTGGAATCGCTGCAACAAAGTAGAGAAGTGCCCCGACCCCAAACCTAATGAGTGGCCGTCTGATGAGGTCAATACGATCGTGACCAAATCGTTCGCGGATCGCTCCGGGCCGGCATATGAATATCTGAAAACCCGCTCCTGGCCCAATGCACTGGTAAGCCAAATGCTCGCATGGATGGCGGACAACCAGGCAACGGGGGAGGATGGTGCGAAAGAGTTCTTGAAGAAGCATCCGGACGTATGGGGCAAGTGGGTTTCTCCGGAAGCGTCTGAAAAGATCAAGTCGGCCTTGTGATTTGCTCGTGGCGCGGTGTGTTGCTACGCACTGCGCCAGTGCAACCGGGATGCAACAAGAACGATCCCGGCATATTGATGAAGGTAACAAAAATGAGCTGGTTTAATGAATTTCCCCATATGGAAGACGACTCCCTTCGTGCACTCAAGCAGACGATCGACGAGGGATTTCGGTCATTCACTCGCGGCTACGGCGATAGCATTGAAAGTTTCTTTGCCCCGCTGCAGAAGTTCCTGCTCCTGTCCGAGCGCCTGATGACCCAGACTCCGTGGCCGATCATTGTTCTGATGATTCTGGCCATAGCCTGGGCCGCCAGCAGGAGCATGAAGGTGGTTCTGGGAACGCTCTTCACCCTGCTCGCCATCGGTTACCTCGACATGTGGGACGATTCAATGCGGACGATCTCGATGATTTTCGTCTGTACCGTCCTGTCGATCGTCATGGGGTTGCCTATCGGCATACTCATGGCACGTTCGGAACGCTTTCAGCGGGTGGTCAATCCTATCCTCGATGTCATGCAGACCATGCCGAGCTTCGTTTACTTGATTCCGGTGGTCATGCTGCTGGGCATCGGTAGAGTGCCCGGGCTGATCGCCGTGGTCATCTATGCGATCCCGCCGATGATCCGCATGACGAACCTCGGCATCCGACTGGTCGACAAGGACGTGCTCGAGGCAGCTGATGCCTTTGGCTCCTCGCACTGGCAAAAGCTCAAGAATGTTCAGCTGCCGCTCGCGCTGCCGACCATCATGGCTGGCATCAACCAGACGATCATGATGGCTCTCGCAATGGTCGTCATTGCCTCGATGATCGGGGTCCAGGGACTCGGCCAGCCCGTCTTGAAGGCTATCGCCAATCAGTACTTCACGCTCGGAATCTTCAACGGTCTTGCCATCGTCGGCATCGCCATCATCTTTGATCGAGTCAGCCAGGCGTATGGGCAACGGCTCCAGAAACACCGGGAGATCGTCCATGGCTAATCAGCACTTCGATGGCATCAAGATCCGCAACCTGTACAAGATATTTGGTCCGGACGCCGCGAAACACGTGGAGGCCGTGAAAAATGGCCTGACGAAGACCGAGTTGATGGAAAAATTCGGCCATGTCCTCGGCCTGAAGGACATCAACCTGGAAATGCCTGCCGGATGTATCCAGGTCATCATGGGGCTGTCCGGGTCGGGCAAGTCGACGCTGATCCGGCACATCAACAGACTGATCGATCCGACGGCGGGCGAGATCCTGTTCAATGGCGTAGATGTCGCCAGGATGAGCCAGGACGATCTCCGCGAGTTCCGCAGACAGAAGACGGCGATGGTCTTCCAGAAGTTTGCGCTGCTCCCCCATCGCAATGTGCTCGAGAACACCGTGTACGGCCTGGATATTCAGGGCATCGCTCGGTCGAAGAGCACCGACATCGCGATGCGCTGGCTCGAACGGGTCGGCCTGAAAGGCTTCGAGAAGCGATACCCCAACCAACTGTCCGGCGGCATGCAGCAGCGCGTGGGACTGGCTCGTGCGCTTGCCAACGACGCACCCGTGCTACTGATGGATGAAGCCTACTCTGCGCTCGACCCACTGATTCGGGTGGATATGCAGACGGTACTCCTCGATCTGCAGAAAGAGATCAAGAAGACCATCGTGTTTATTACCCACGATCTCGATGAGGCCTTGCGTCTCGGTGACCAGATCGCAATCTTGCGCGATGGCCAAGTCATCCAGCAGGGCACTAGCCAGGATATTGTCCTGCGCCCCGCGGACGAATATGTCGCGAATTTCGTGAAAGAGGTCAATAGAGGGCGAGTGCTTCATGTCGAGGCTGTCATGATGCCATCGTCTTCCGCCCCCGTGGGCGGGATGACGATCGCAGCGGGAACTACGGTCGAAGAGGCGGTGCGCATGCTGTCGTCAGTGCCGGACGGCGACGTGACAGTGGTCTCGCCGTCGGGGAAATCGTTAGGTGTCGTGACCTTCCGGCGTCTTGCAGAGGCCATGGTCAATTCACAAGAGGTTCCGAACCGGCACGGTCGAACCCTTGCGGTGGCCCATTGAGAGTCTTTTAACCGCGCCATCACCTTTTGCTCAGGCCGCACGGCCTGGGCATTCACTGTAAGAAGCGAGTGAAAGAGTGAAAGACAGTACGCCTGACGGTGATCAAGCATGCCGAATGCTGCGCACTCGATGAGCAACCCCCAACCAAACTGCCGATGGGTAATGTGATCGTGGGGTAGCGCCAGACCTTCGTGGATTCTGCGGCTTTGATCGGTGTCGGGGAGTGCAGTCCGGGCCTGCATTCTCGCCATACGAGCTGCGGGTTCTGCCACATCAGCTAGTGCATCCTCATCGCGGGCTCGTAACATCGCCGAGAGCTCGCGTGCTGATCAAGGTCGGCGACCGGAATGGGGTTCCGGCCTAGCCGTCGATGATTCGCTGAGCTTCTATCGTCGATTAGATTCGGGATGTTCTGCCTCAGCGTGTCCAACTCCTCATCGAGACTCCTGAGGGGCATTTACCGCGGGTTTCCATGTTCTGCGCGGAAGCCCGACCCTGAACGCTCTGCGTCTTAGGCTGGATATCGTGGGAGCGATTAATAAAAACAATTCAAGCGAACGGGAAGATCCATGATGAGAACTCTGAAAATCAGCCTGTTGTTCGGTCTCCTCTTCAGCGCCTTTGCGGCCCATGCCGAACTGCCCAATGGCTACAGAGTGGTGTTGCTGACCGTTAATTTTCCACCCTTTAGCATGTCGATCGATGACAAGAACTTCGCCAGGGATGGGGGTATCGATGGCATCAGCACAGACATTGTCCGGGCGATGTTCAAACGCGCCGATATCGACTACAACCTGACCCTGCGCTTTCCCTGGGATCGGATCTATAACCTGACCCTGGACAAGCCCAGCTACGGACTGTTTCCCACGACCTTCACCCCCGAGCGGGAGCCGCTGTTCAAATGGGTGGGGCCGCTTGGCAGCACTTCCTGGGTACTGCTCGCGGCGCCGAACAGCGGAGTCAAGGTGGACTCTCTGGAGGAAGCGTCCAAGTTCAGAATCGGCGCTCTCAAGAGCAACGCGCTAACACAGCACCTGGAAGCCAAAGGCATTCCATTGGTGATAGCCCTGCGGGACCAGGCAAATACGAGCAAGCTTGCCAAGGGGCAGATCGACCTGTGGGCCACCGATGATCCTGCTGGCCGTTATATGGCCCGCCAGGAAGGGATCAGCGGCCTGCGGGTGGCGATGACGCTCAACAAGGCAGATATGTTTTTGGCGCTGAACAAGGACACTCCGGACGAAGTAGTTCAGCGTCTGCAGAAGGCCCTAGACGAGTTGCGTAGCGAAGGCTTCGTCGATGACATTACCAACAGCTACCTGTAGCGCTCGCGTCCGGCGTACAGGCGGACTGGTCGCGGCATCACTGCATAGATAGGAGATAGGCATGAAAGGTTACTGGATCATTCTCGGTACTGCGGTTAAAGACCTGCAGTCGCAACAGCAATACGCTCGCTTGTGGCAGCCCATCGGCGAGAAATATGGTGCCGTAGTCAAGGTGCTGGATGCAGGCTCGCTCAAGGAGTTCTGTTACAGCAGCCGTGTGCTGGTCGTGGAGTTCGCATCTCTTGAGCTTGCCAACGCCTGCTACGACGACCCGGCTTATCAGGAGGCGAGGGA
>Ga0182736_1003492_pt1 | contig 10553 bp, 7 predicted proteins | sample eDN5th30CKraftBY_FD_128882 | JGI IMG/M metagenome (GOLD analysis project Ga0182736, IMG submission 128882) | Enriched backyard soil microbial communities from Emeryville, California, USA - eDNA 5th pass 30_C Kraft BY (version 2) (version 2) | ecosystem: Environmental > Terrestrial > Soil >...
AACTGACGAAGATGGGCTGCCACATCGGCACCGGCTCGCCATCCAGCGTGGCCGCGCACGACGCGCCCGTCAGCGCCACGACGGCATCGCCGTGAAAGCGCAGCGTCGGGCCGATCAGCGTGGCCTCGATGCCGGCCGCGTCCGGCGCGTTGCCGACGATGCGGTTGGCCACGCGAAACGCGTAGTCGTCCATCGGACCGGAGGGCGGCACGCCAATGTCCCAGTAGCCCGCGCGGCCGGGATAGTCCTGCACGCTGGTGTAGGTCCCCGCCTCCAGGACCTCGATGGCTGCGGGGCGGTACGCAAAGCCTTCCAGAAACCGCGTGGACAGCTGGCCGGCGCGAAAGCGCGCATCGGCCACGATCTGGCGCAGGTAATCCAGGTTGGTCGCAATGCCGTGCAGGCGCGTGCGCGCCAGCGCGTCGGCCAGCTTGTCCAGCGCAGCCTCGCGCGTGTCCGCATGCACGATCAGCTTGGCCAGCATCGGGTCGTAGAACGCGGGCACGTCGGTGCCGGTCTCGACCCAGCCATCGACGCGCACGCCGTCCGGGAACGACACGTCGGTCAGCACGCCGGGCGATGGCTGGAACTGGCGCAGCGGATCCTCGGCATACAGGCGCACTTCGATCGACGCGCCTTGCGGGGCGCGCGACATGGCGGCGTAATCCAGCGGCTCGCCCGCGGCAACGCGCAGCATGCACTCCACCAGGTCCAGGCCGGTCACGGCCTCGGTCACCGGGTGCTCGACCTGCAGCCGCGTGTTGACCTCCAGAAAGTAGAAGCTGTCGCGCGCCGGATCGTAGATGAACTCCACCGTGCCCGCGGAGCGGTAGTTCACGGATTCGCCCAGCTTGACGGCGGCATCCAGCAGCGCGGCGCGCGTGGCGGCCGGCAGCAACGGCGCCGGGGTTTCCTCGATGACCTTCTGGTTGCGGCGCTGCACCGAGCAGTCGCGTTCGCCCAGCGCCAGCACGCGGCCCGCGCCGTCGCCAAAGATCTGCACTTCGACGTGCCGCGCGTTGTCCACATAGCGTTCGATGAACGCGCCGCCGTCGCGAAAGAAGTGCTCGCCCATGCGCTGCACGCTGTCGAACGCGACGGTCAGTTCGGCCTCGTTCTCGCAGCGCGAAAGTCCAATGCCGCCGCCGCCCGCCGTGCTTTTCAGCATGACCGGATAGCCGATGCGTTCAGCCTGCGACAGCGCCTCGCCCAGGCTGGACAAGAGTCCGGTGCCCGGCGTCATCGGCACACCCGCCTCAGCCGCCAGTTCGCGCGAGCGGTGCTTCAAGCCGAATTCGCGAATCTGCAGCGGCGTGGGGCCGACAAAGGCAATGCCGGCGGCCTCGCAGGCTTCGGCGAAGTCGGCGCTCTCGGACAGAAAGCCGTAGCCGGGGTAGATCGCCTGCGCGCCGTGCGCGCGCGCCGCCTCCAGCAACAGGTCCATGCGCAGGTAGCTGTCGGCGGCCTTCTCGCCGCCCAGCGCCACGGCCACGTCGGCCTCGCGCACGTGCGCGGCATTGCGGTCCGGATCGGAATAGACGGCCACGCTGCGGATGCCCAACCGCTTGAGGGTGCGGATGGCGCGGACGGCGATCTCGCCGCGGTTTGCAATCAGAACGGTATCGAACACGATGCGACTCCCTGGGGTAAGGCGGGGTTATCGGGTGGCGGCGTTCAAGCTGGCCAGGTAGGCGCGCCAGCCGCCGAATTCGGTGATGTCCCGCGCCCCTTCCAGGCCGCGCGGTTCGCAGATGAAGCCCTTGACCAGACGTCCGTCGGCCAGCTCCAGCGTGCCGATGCCCAGCGGCGCGGGAATCTCGGCCACGAACGCGCCAAAGGCCGTCACGGGCACATCCCACAGCTCGACTTCGATGGCGGCGCCGCTGTCCATCTTCACCAGCCCCGGCTTGGGCGGCGTGGTGTTGGCCAGCGCGAAGAGCCGGTAGTCGCCGGCCGTCGCGGTCTTCTCCACGAACACTGCGTGGCGCGAGGTGAGCTGATGATTCAGCGGCATGCCGGTCAGGTGGGCGCCCACCACCGCGACGCGCACGCTGTCCGCGGACGGCGCGCCATCGGCGGCCAGCGCGGGCAGCGGCGCACCTGTCGCGCCCAGCGGCAGTCCGCGGCGCGCCTGCCATTGCCTGCCGAACTGCGCCAGCGCGCGGTCCTGCCACGCCATCCCGATCAGCGTGATGCCCGAGGGCAGGCCATCGGCGCGCATGCCGACGGGCACCGCCAGCGCGGACAGGTCGGCCAGGTTGGCGAAGTTGGTGTAGACGCCCAGGCGGGAATTGAGCGTGACGGGGTCCGCTTCCAGCTGGGCGATCGTGTAGATGGACGGCGAGGTCGGCACGACCAGCGCGTCAAAGCCTTCGAGCGCGCGGTGAATCTGGCGGGTCAGCTCGGCGCGGCGGTACTCCGCCTTGAACGCGTCCAGCGCGCTGTAGTTGGCGGCCTGCTCGACGATGCCGCGCACGACCGGATTGATGGCGTCGGGGTTCTCGTTCCACAGCGCCTGGACCGCGGCAAAGCGCTCGGCCACCCACGGTCCCTGGTACAGCAATGCCGCCAGTTCGCTGAACGGCGCGAAGTCGATCGCTTCGACCTGGGCGCCATCGGCACGCAGCGCGCGCACGGCGTCGTCGAACACGGCGGCGGCCTCGGTGTCGCCAAAGAATTCCAGCGACGCCGGCACGGCCAGCCGCGGCGCCTTGGGCCACGGGCGCGCCGCGCCCGCCGGCACGCTGCGCGAATAGGGATCGGCGTCGTCATACCCGCCCGCCACCTGCGCGACCTTGTCGGCATCGTCCACGGTCAGCGCGAAGATCGACACGCAGTCCAGCGTGCGGCACGCCGGCACCACGCCCGCGGTGCTGAGCCAGCCCTTGGTGGGCTTGAGGCCGACGATATTGTTGAAGCCCGCCGGCACGCGACCGGAGCCCGCCGTATCCGTGCCCAGCGAGAACGCCGCGATGCCGCGCGCGACCACCGACGCGGAGCCGGAACTGGAGCCCCCGCTCACGTAGTCGGGATTGAACGTGTTGGCCACGGCGCCATGCGGCGAGCGCGTGCCCACCAGGCCGGTCGCAAACTGGTCCAGATTGGTCTTGCCGATAAGGATGGCGCCGGCCGCGCGCAGACGGCGCACGACGGTCGCGTCTTCCTGCGGCGTGTAGGCAAACGCGGGACACGCCGCGGTGGTGGGCCAGCCCGCCGCATCGATGTTGTCCTTGATGGCAAAAGGCACGCCATACAGCGGCAGGCGCGAGATGTCGCCGCCCGCCGCGGCCAGCAAGAGACGCAGGCCGTCGAGTTGTTCATCGAGCTGGACGCGGTCCACGCGCCGGATCCAGGCGTTGTCCTTGTCTGCGTGATCGCCGGGCTCGGCGGCGTAGCCGGCCAACAGCGCCTCGGGCTGCGCCCCGCCGCGATAGGCGGCCTGCCATTGCGCGATGGTCCAACCGGCGGGTTGCTTCTGCGTTGCTGCGGCATTCATGCTGGAATCCTTTCTTGTATACAAGTACGGATTCCCAAGCAATCTGCGTGCCATGTTGGCGGCGCGCGGCGCTTTCCCTCTGACGCGCGCCCAGACCGCACGCAAGCCGCCGGCGCCGGTCCCCGCATCGGCCCGTTCGCCGCACCGGGATCGGGCGCATCGCGCACCGCTTTTGTGCAGACGGCACCGTTCTGAACGCACGCGCGCCACGCCCCGGCCGCCACGCGCCTTCGCGTAAACCCACCCCCTTCATACAGCAGCGTGCAGCGTTGCCAGCACTTGGCACACGTTTTGCTTTTGACTCCTGTGCGACTGCTTTTTCTGAACGTTCTCGCCGGCCCGGCCGGCCTATTCCATCCAGGAGTCACCATGAAACGCAGACTAGCCCTTAAGCAACTGACCGCCGTGAGCCTGTTGGCCATGACCGGATGGATGCCGCAGGTTCACGCCGCCGAGGACACCATCAAGGTCGGCATCCTGCATTCGCTCTCGGGCACCATGGCCATCTCGGAAACGTCGCTCAAGGACGTGGCCCTGATGACCATCGACGAGATCAACGCCAACGGCGGCGTGATGGGCAAGAAGCTCGAAGCCGTGGTCGTCGACCCCGCGTCGAACTGGCCGCTGTTCGCCGAGAAGTCGCGCCAGCTCCTGGCCCAGGACAAGGTGGCCGTGGTCTTCGGCTGCTGGACCTCGGTATCGCGCAAGTCGGTGCTGCCGGTGTTCAAGGAACTGAACGGCCTGCTGTTCTACCCCGTGCAATACGAGGGCGAAGAGCTGGAGAAGAACGTGTTCTACACGGGCGCCGCGCCCAACCAGCAAGCCATTCCCGCCGTCGAATACCTGATGAGCGAAGACGGCGGCGGCGCCAAGCGCTTCGTGCTGCTGGGCACCGACTACGTCTACCCCCGCACCACCAACAAGATCCTGCGCGCCTTCCTGCATTCCAAGGGCGTGAAGGACAGCGACATCGACGAGGTCTACACCCCGTTCGGCCATTCCGACTACCAGACCATCGTCGCCAACATCAAGAAGTTCGCCACGGGCGGCAAGACCGCGGTCATCTCCACGATCAACGGCGACTCGAACGTGCCCTTCTACAAGGAACTGGGCAACGCGGGGCTGAAGGCCACCGACGTGCCGGTCGTCGCGTTCTCGGTGGGCGAAGAGGAACTGCGCGGCGTGGACACCAAGCCGCTGGTCGGCCACCTGGCCGCCTGGAACTATTTCCAATCCGTCAAGAACCCCGTCAACGACGCGTTCATTGCCAAGTGGAAGGCCTACGCCAAGGCCAAGAACCTGCCCAACGCCAACACGGTCGTGACGAACGATCCGATGGAAGCCACGTACATCGGCATCCACATGTGGAAGCAGGCCGTCGAACAGGCCAAGACGACCGACGTCGATAAGGTGATCGCGGCGATGGGCGGCCAGAAGTTCAACGCGCCCGACGGCTACACCATCGAGATGGACAAGACCAACCACCACCTGCACAAGCCCGTCTACATCGGTGAGATCAAGGCGGACGGCCAGTTCAGCGTGGTCTGGAAGAGCAAGGGCCCGATCCGTGCCCAGCCGTGGAGCCCGTACATCCCGGGCAACGAAGGCAAGCAAGGCCTGTAGTCTCAACATCAAGGAAAAGGCAGCCATGCGCATCGCGGCAATCGCACACTTCTTGCGTCGTTTCCTTCTGGCATGGCTGCTGGCCGTGCCGGCGATGGCCGCGCCCGCGGCCGCCGCCGGCGTGGACCCCGCCCTGCTTGCGCCGCTGGCCGGCGACGACACCGACGCCAGGCTGCAAGCGATTGCCGCGCTGGGCCAACTGCCCGATCCGGGCGCCGCGGCGGTGCTGCAGGCGCTGGGTAGCGACCAGCTCTACGCCACCGCCGACGGCCGCGTGCTGATCGGCACGAGCGGCACGCGCGCCACCGATCCGTCCACGGGCGCGGCCGTGGACCTGCCTGCGGATGCAGGCACGATTTCCATCAACAACCGCCTGCGCCGCGCCATCGAGGCCGCGCTGGCGGGATCGCGTCTGTTCTCCGACAACGCCAATGAACGGCTCGCCGCGGCGCGGCGGCTGCAGCAGACGGGCGACCCCGCGCGCCTGCCCATGCTGGAAAAGGCGCTGGCGGCTGAAAAGAACGAGGCCGTGCGCGACGCGCTGCTGATCGCGCAGGCCAATCTGGAACTGAAAAGCGAAGACCCCGCAAAGCGCCGCCACGCCGTGCAAGTGCTGGGCGACACCCAGAACGCCGCGTTCCGGCCCACACTGGCCGCCCTGACGCAGGAGCGCGACGGCACGTACGCAGAACCCGATGCCGGCGTGCGCGAGGCGGCGGCCAACGCGGTCAAGCAGATCGACCGGCACCTGGCCACGATCGAATGGGCGGGCAATCTGTTTTATGGCGTCAGCCTGGGCAGCGTGCTGTTGCTGGCCGCGCTGGGGCTGGCCATCACCTTCGGCCTGATGGGCGTCATCAACATGGCGCACGGCGAGCTGCTGATGATTGGCGCCTACGTGACGTATGTGGTGCAGACGCTCTTTCGCGCGTGGTTGCCGGGCTGGCTGGACTGGTATGTGGTGGCCGCCCTGCCGCTCGCGTTCGTCGTGACGGCGCTGGTCGGCATGGCGCTGGAGCGCACCGTGATCCGCTGGCTGTATGGCCGTCCGCTAGAGACGCTGCTCGCCACCTGGGGCATCAGTCTGATGCTGATGCAGGGCGTGCGGTCGCTCTTCGGCGCGCAGAACGTCGAGGTCGGCAATCCCAGCTGGATGTCGGGCGGCGTGACCGTGCTGGGCGGGCTGGTGCTGACGTACAACCGGCTCGTCATCATCGGCTTCGCGTTCTTTGTGGTCTTCCTGGTGTGGGCGCTCTTGAACCACACACGGCTGGGCCTCTTTGTGCGCGCCATCACGCAGAACCGGCGAATGGCCGACTGCGTGGGCGTGCCGACCGGCCGCATCGACATGCTGGCCTTCGGCCTGGGCTCGGGCATTGCCGGGCTGGCGGGCGTGGCGCTCTCGCAGCTTGGCAACGTGGGACCCGACCTGGGCCGCGGCTACATCGTGGACTCATTCATGGTGGTGGTGCTGGGCGGCGTGGGCCAGCTGGCCGGCACGGTCATCGCCGCGCTGGGCCTGGGCGGCGTGAATAAATTCCTGGAGCCTTACGCGGGAGCTGTCATGGCCAAGATCACCATCCTGGTGCTCATCGTGCTGTTCGTCCAAAAGCGGCCGCAAGGCCTGTTCGCCCCCAAGGGCCGGAGCGTCGAATGAAACAGACCGCGCTGACCGACCTGAACCTGCTTGCGCGCCGCCCGCTCTTCTCTGGCCGGGTGTGGGCCGCGCTGGCTGCGGGAGTTGTCCTGCTGGCCCTCCTTCCGCTGATGAATCTGTGGTTTCCGCCGGGCCATACGCTGCACGTGTCGGCCTATGCCGTGGCTTTGCTCGGCAAATTCATGTGCTACGCGATGGCGGCGCTGGCGCTGGACCTGGTGTGGGGCTATGCGGGCATCCTGTCGCTGGGCCACGGCCTGTTCTTTGCGCTGGGCGGCTACGCGCACGGCATGTACCTGATGCGCGCCATCGGCCGCGACGGCGTCTACCAGAGCGACCTGCCCGACTTCATGGTGTTCCTGGACTGGAAGACTTACCCCTGGTATTGGTCCTTCACCGAACACTTCTGGTACGCGATGCTGCTGGTGGTGCTGGTGCCCGGCGTGCTGGCCTTCATGTTCGGCTACTTTGCGTTCCGCTCGCGCATCAAAGGGGTGTACTTCTCGATCATCACGCAGGCGCTGACCTTTGCCGCGATGCTGCTGTTCTTTCGCAATGACACGGGCTTTGGCGGCAACAACGGCTTTACCGACTTCAAGCGCATCCTGGGCTTTGACATCACCGCGCCCGGCACGCGCGCCACGCTCTACTGGGTGACGCTTGCCGCGCTGGCCGGCGCGCTGATCCTGGCGCGCGCGGTCACGCAAAGCAAGCTGGGGCGCGTGCTGACCGCCGTGCGCGACGCCGAGAGCCGCGTGCGCTTCATCGGCTACGACCCGCTGGGCTTCAAGCTGTTCGTGTGGACGCTGTCGGCCGTGCTGTGCGGCATCGCGGGCGCGCTGTACGTGCCGCAGGTCGGCATCATCAACCCGGGAGAGATGTCCACCGAGAACTCCATTGAAATGGTGATCTGGGTGGCCACGGGCGGGCGCGGCACGCTGATCGGTCCCATCATCGGCGCGGGCGCCGTCAACGGGCTGAAGACCTGGTTCACCAGCGTGCTGCCGGAATACTGGTTGTACGCGCTGGGCCTCATCTTCGTCCTGGTGACGCTGTTCCTGCCCACCGGCATCGTGGGCCTTGCCCGCCGCATCGCGGCCCGCTTCCAGGAGAAGAAGGCATGACCACCACGCACACCGAATCGGCCATGCTGGACGGCGGCCCCAGCGGCGACGCCGGCTACGGCCGCGTCAGTCCCAAGGGCCTGGACACCAGCCACGGCGCGATCCTGTACCTGGAAGGCATCACGGTCAGCTTCGACGGCTTCAAGGCGCTGAACGACCTGACGCTGGACATCGGCGTGGGCGAGCTGCGCTGCATCATCGGCCCCAATGGCGCGGGCAAGACCACGATGATGGACGTGATCACCGGCAAGACGCGGCCCACGTCCGGCACGGCCTACTTTGGCCAGAGCATCGACCTGACCACGCTGAGCGAGGCGCAGATCGCGCACGCCGGCATCGGCCGCAAATTCCAGCGCCCCACGGTGTTCGAGCAGCACACCGTGTTCGAGAACCTGGAGCTGGCCATGAAGACGGACAAGCGCGTGCGCCCCACCCTGTTCTCGCGGCTGTCCAGCGAACAGGCCGACCGGATCGGCGAGACGCTGGACCTGATCCGGCTGCGGCCCGAGGTCTGGCGCCCCGCGGGCCTGCTGTCGCACGGGCAGAAGCAGTGGCTGGAGATCGGCATGCTGCTGATGCAGGAACCGCAGCTGCTGTTGCTGGACGAACCCGTGGCGGGCATGACCGACGCCGAAACCGAACGTACCGGCGAGCTCTTGAACGAACTGCGGGGCCGCCATTCCCTGATGGTGGTGGAACACGACATGGACTTCGTCAACCAGATCGCTGGCGACGGCAAGGTCACCGTGCTGCATGAAGGGTCCGTGCTGGCCGAGGGGCCGATGAGCCGCGTGCAGGCCGACCCGCGCGTGATCGAAGTCTATCTGGGGCGCTGAACATGCTGGACGTAAGCACGATCGACCAATACTACGGCGGCAGCCACACCCTGCGCGGCGTGTCGCTGTCGGTGCGCCAAGGCGAATGCCTGGCACTGCTGGGCCGCAATGGCGTGGGCAAGACGACGCTGCTCAAGTGCGTGATGGGCGTGCTGCCCGTGGCGCGCGGCGGCATCACGTTCGACGGCGCCGACATCACCCGCCTGGCGCCGCATCAGCGCGCCGCGCGCGGCATGGCCTATGTGCCGCAGGGCCGCGACATCTTCGCGCGGCTGACGGTCGAAGAGAACATCCTGATGGGCATGGCGACCAAGCCCGCGGCCCGGGCCCGCCGCATCAAGGAAGAAGTCTTCGAGCTGTTTCCCGTGCTGAAAAGCATGTTGTCGCGGCGCGGCGGCGACCTGTCGGGCGGGCAACAGCAGCAGCTGGCCATCGCGCGGGCGCTGGTGGCCGAGCCCAAGCTCATCATCCTGGACGAGCCCACGGAAGGCATCCAGCCGTCCATCATCAAGGACATCGCGCGCGTCATCCACATGCTGCGCCAGCGCGGCGACATCGCGATCCTGCTGTGCGAGCAGTATTTCGACTTCGCGCGCGAATTGGCCGACCAGTTCGTGGTGCTGTCGCGCGGCGAGGTGGTGGCCCGCGGCGGGCGCGATGCGATCGACGGCGAGGACGTGCGGCGGCATCTGTCGGTTTGAGGGGCGGCGCGGCGCTAATCGTCGGGCGCCGCGGATGAACTATGCTCCGGGTCTTGCAGCGTGCATTGGCATCGCGCATCGGCATTACGCAACACCCGAACAGGAGCCCCTCATGTCCGACGTCACCATCTACCACAACCCCAAGTGCGGCACCTCGCGCAACACGCTGGGCCTGATCCGCAACGCGGGCATCGAGCCGCAGGTCGTGCTGTACCTGGAAACGCCGCCTTCCCGCGACACGCTCAAGGCGCTGTTCAAGCAGGCCGGCATCAGCGTGCGCGATGCGCTGCGCGAAAAGGGCACCCCGTATGCGGAGCTGGGGCTGGATGACACGTCGCTGTCGGATGACGTGCTGCTGGACGCCATCGAGCAGCATCCCATTCTCTTGAACCGCCCGTTTGTGTCGACGCCGCTGGGGGCAAAGCTGTGCCGGCCGTGCGAACAGGTGTTGGATATTCTTCCGTCGCCGCAGCAAGGCGCGTTCGCCAAGGAAAGCGGCGAGCCCGTCATCGACGCCCAAGGCAATCGCATCCAGAAGTAAAAGCGGCCGCATCGAAGCGCATTGCAAGGAAACTGACGGGTACGGTCATTACCATCGCGGCAACCGAATTATTACGCTGCAATGACGTGTCATGGATTTCCTGGAAAGCTTCAACCAGTCCCTTTTTCTTTTGATCAATGCCGATCCCGCCACGCCCGCGTGGCGGATCCACGCCGCCATGCTGGTGGCAAACAAGCTCATCCTGCTGGTTCCGGGTGTCATGGCCGCCGTGTGGCTGTGGGGCGGACAAGCGCAGCGCAGCCTGATGCTCAAGGCGCTGGCCAGCGTCGCCGTGGCCCTGGGGATCAGCTACGTGTGCGGCGCGCTATGGCCGCATCCGCGTCCCTTCGTGATCGGCCTGGGCCACGTCTTCTTCGCGCACAAGCCCACGTCGTCGTTCCCCAGCAATCACACGATCATCATCGCCGCCTTCGCCTTCGCGCTGATCCTGGACCGTCGCTGGGCGGGATGGGGCTGGCTGGCGTTGGCAGGCGCCTTGCTGGTGGGGACGTCGCGCGTGTATCTGGGCGTGCATTTCCCGCTGGATATCGCGGGCGGATTGCTGCTGGCGCCCT
>Ga0182736_1003494_pt1 | contig 10544 bp, 7 predicted proteins | sample eDN5th30CKraftBY_FD_128882 | JGI IMG/M metagenome (GOLD analysis project Ga0182736, IMG submission 128882) | Enriched backyard soil microbial communities from Emeryville, California, USA - eDNA 5th pass 30_C Kraft BY (version 2) (version 2) | ecosystem: Environmental > Terrestrial > Soil >...
ATCTCGAACCGCATCAACTACATCGCGAGCCTCTTTCCGTCGGAGCTGCACATATTCGTTCGCCCCGAGATCAAATCTCTCGACGATCTCCAGGGCAGGCCGGTCAACTTCAATACACAAGGAACGGCTGCCGCCTACTCGGGCCCGATCATCCTCGAGCGGCTCGGCATCAAGGTCGATGCGAAATTCGATCCTCATGCCACCGCCATGCAGGAGATGAAGAAGAGCGACAAGTACGCTGCCACCGTCTGGGTATCGTCGAAGCCGCTGGCGCCGTTTCTGAAGGGCCAATGGCCGGAAGGGTTCAAGTTCCTTCCCGTGCCCTACACCGACGCACTCGAATACTACCTGCCGACCTACCTCGAGCACGACGACTACCCCGCCATCATCCCGAGGAGCGAGCGCGTCGCGACGATCGCCGTTCCCGCCGTTCTGGCCGTCTACGACTGGCCCGCCGACACCGAGCGTCATCGGCGGATGGTCCGCTTTGTCGATTACCTTTTCGAGCGGCTGCCCAAGTTGCAGGGCGAAACCGGCTATCACAAGAACTGGAAGGACGTGAACCTGGCCGCCGCCGTCCCGGGATGGCGACGCTTCCAGCCTCTGACGGAGCGCCTCGAAAAAGCAGAGCGCGAGCGCCGCGAGGTCACACCGGCCGCGCGTGCCGGCACGGCGGTCATCTCGTCCGGCGACGAGGACGCCGTGCGCCGGCAGGCCGCCCGAGCCGCACCCGGCAACGCCGCCGAGCAGGAGCGCCTGTTCCGCGAGTTCCTGGAATGGCGTCGTCGCCAGCAGCCATAAGCGGGAAGACATCAGATGCCGGGGGGCAGATCATCGAGCGTCAGGGGATCGATCGCTCACGGAACGCCGCACAGGAATCCCGCTCATTGGCGGCCCCGGCTGCTGACCGCGGCATGCGCCGCCACGCTGGCGATCGCACTTACCTCGATCGCCATGGCGCAGCACCGCGCCGGCGGCACGCAGCCGTCCGCTCTCGGCGCCACGACCGTCATCGGCCCGTCACCTCGTCTCGAAGCACCGTCCGTCATCATCAGCGCGCCCGCCAGCGAAACCGGCCTCGGCATCACCCTGGGCCAGGAAGGTGCCCTGCCCGCCAACACCTACATCCGCATCCGCGGCATGAGCCCCGACATGTCACTCACCAGCGGCCACGTCATCGCGCCGGGCGCCTGGGCCGTTCCGATCGGCGCCTTGCCGAGCCTCCGCATCGTCGTGCCGTCGGGTGCCAGCGGCAAGACCGACATCCATGTCGCCCTCGTCGCCATTGACGGCGGCGTCATCGCCGAAGCCCGTATGTCCCTGGTTGTCGCTGCCGCTGCACTCGGCGCATCAACGCAGGAACGGACGTCGTCCGAACCCCTCCCGTCCGCGCCGCCACGACCGGCCGCATCGCCGGCCGCATCGCCGGCCGCCCCATCGCCGCCCGTGACGTCTCCACCGCCCTCGGCACAGACCCACCGCCCGGCGAACGGCCCTTCCCCGGCTCTGTCGGCGGCCGATCGCGAACGAGCCGAGGGCTTTCTCGCGCGTGGCCAAAAGCTTCTCGCCTCAGGCAACATCGCCTCCGCCCGCCTTTTCTTCCAACGCGCTGCCGAAGCGGGCTTGGACTCCGGTGCGCTGGCGATGGCCGACACATTCGACCCGGTTGAGCTCCGCCGCCTCAACGCGGTCGGCATTCATCCCGATGTGGACGAGGCACGCCGCTGGTACGAGAAAGCCCGCGAGCTCGGCGCCGGCCCCGCCGTGGATCGACGCATCGATCGGCTCGGCGGACGATAACTATACAAAAACAATATAGTTTTTCTGGCCGGCCGTCATGGCACCCTGCTTGGACCGGGGCCGGACACCCGGTCCAAGCGGCCAAGCTTTTGGACTACCGCAGCTTTCCGCCGCAGCCCTTTGCCTTGGATTGTGCCCTCGCACCGCTTGCGCATCCAACTCGCACCTGAAAATGTCCCACCGATGATTCGACGGCTGCCGGCTGCGAGTCGCACGCACTTGCAGATGATGGGGATGGACGCTTGACGGAACAGGAACGCACTGTGGCAGCACGCCCGATGAGCGAGCGCGAACTTGTCAACGCGCTCCAGGAATTCGCCAAGCCGGACTGGCGACGGAGCCTCGTCGAGATCGCCCTTACGGTCGTTCCGCTGGCTCTCCTCTGGGTCGGCGCCTGGTGGGCGCTCTCGGTGAGCTGGTGGCTGACATTGCTGCTAGCCGTGCCGACCGCCGGCCTTCTCGTGCGCCTCTTCCTCATCCAGCACGATTGCGGCCACGGCGCCTTCTTCGAGAACCGGCATGTGAACGACTGGATCGGCCGCGTGGTCGGCGTCTTCACGCTCACGCCCTATGATGTCTGGCGTCGCGCCCACGCGCTGCACCACGCATCATCCGGCAACCTCGACCGCCGCGGCATCGGCGATCTCGATACCCTCACCATCACCGAGTATCGCGCGCTGAGCTGGCTGCATAAGCTTCGCTACCGCCTCTACCGCAACCCCATCGTCATGTTCGGCCTCGGCCCCGCGTGGCTTTTCCTTCTCGGGCACCGCGTCCCGACGGGTCCGCTGCGCAAATACTGGGACGCATGGCTCAGCGCCATGGCGACCAATGTTGCCATCGCGATCTTCGCTGGCGTCATGATGTGGTTCATCGGCATCCCAGCGTTTCTCATGGTGCACTTGCCGATCGTCGTCATGGCCGCATCGATCGGTGTGTGGCTGTTCTATGTCCAGCATCAGTTCGAAGAAACGTATTGGGCCGCGGCGCCAGCGTGGTCAGTTAAACACGCGGCTTTGCATGGCAGCTCGCACTATGACTTGCCGCAGCCGATCCGGTGGTTCTCGGCCAACATCGGGATTCATCACGTCCATCACTTGACCAGCCGGATTCCCTACTACCGCCTGCCCGACGTTCTGGCGACCTATCCGGAGCTCGCCGGCATCGGTCGCATAACCTTGATGGAGAGCTTCCGCACCGTGCGCCTGAAGCTCTGGGACGAGGATCGCCGCCGCCTCGTCTCGTTCCGCGAGGCACGCGTCTAGCATCGGTTTCGCGCATCCCGGACACGACGCCGTCGCACAGTCTGGCGGCGGCTCGGTCGCGGCTACTCGCAAACGCGAATGACGAAGACGATTGGCAGTGCCGAACCTTCGTGGTTCAATCCTCCTGCTCGAAGGTTCACTCCCGTGCGACTTCGGCGTTCCTAACCGAAGGAATACGGCGCCTTCTGGCCAACGAGAATGCACGACACCGCGAAAAGCGGGCGTGCTCGTTCGGAGGAAACGACATGCGCCGTAACCGCATGACACGCCGCCGCTTTGTCGTCGGCACCACGGCCGCGACAGCGGTCGCGATTGCCGCCCCTTATGTTCGCACCGCTTCAGCCGCCGGCAGCCTCACCCTCGGTCTTTGGGATCACTGGGTGCCCGGCGCCAACGACACCTGCACCAAGATCATCAACGAATGGGCCGAGCGCGAGAAGGTCGACGTCAAAGTCGATTACATCACCGCGCAAGGCAACAAGCTCCTGCTGACCGTCGCTGCCGAGGCGCAAGCTCGCGCCGGCCACGACGTTCTGATGATGAGCAACTGGCTGCCGAACGAGCACGCCGAGCGGCTCGAACCCGTCGACGACGTCATGTCCCGGCTGATCGAGGAGCATGGCCCCGTCTATCCCGCGATCGAAACGTTCGGCAAGGTGGATGGCCACTGGGTCGGCGTCCCGTCCATCCGCGGGACGCTGGCCTATTGCTGCGCCACCCGCATGGATCATCTGAAGCAGCACGCCGGCATCGATGTGCAGGCGATGTATCCCGCCTCCGCTCCGCCCGACAAGACGCTCGCCGACACATGGACGTACGATGCCTTTCTCGCCGCGGCCGAGAAATGCCACAAGGCCGGCGTCCCGTTCGGCCTGCCCATGGGATCCACGCCCGACACGGTGCAATGGGTCGGCTCCATGTTTTCCGCCTTCGGCGCCGTCCTCGTCGACGCAAAAGGCAACATAACGGTAAAGTCCGACGAGGTGCGGCAGGTCCTCGACTACACCAGGCGCCTGCTCGCCTTCCTTCCCCCGGAGGTGCCCTCATGGGACGACGCCTCGAACAACAAATGGCTCGTCTCCGGTAAAGGCGCGCTGATCATGAACCCGGCCTCGGCTTGGTCGGTCGCCAAGCGAGACGCCCCCAAGATCGCCGAGCAGATCTGGCATCATCCAATGCCGAAAGGCCCGAAGGGTCGCTTCATCGGCGCAACGACTTACTATTTCGGCACCTGGAATTTCTCGAAGAACAAAAGCGCCGCCAAAAGCCTGATTGCGCACTTGTCGACCCGCGCGTCGGCCGAGCGCCTGATCCGTGCCAGTAACGGCTACGATCTCCCCTCATTCGACAGCATGAACGATTTTACGATTTGGGACGAGCAGGGGCCACCTCTCGGCACGTCCTCTCATTATCCCAACCGGAAAGGCGGCGACCAGCAGTTCTCGCTCGCCGCCGCTCCGGCGCCGGCAGGCATCGCCGCCCAAATCTACAGCCAGGCGACAATGCCGAAGATGATCCTGCGGCATGCCCAGGGAGAAAGCGTCGAAAAGACGCTCGCCTGGGCCACCAGCGAGCTCGAAGGCTTCTCTCGCTGAACCGAGCGGATACGTAACGAAAATAAGCATATTCTGGAGGAAACGTATGAAACTCCGCAATATCTCCCGTCGCCGTTTCATAGTGCAGACCGGCGTCGGCGCGGCCGCGGCCGCAACGGCCAATCTCGCGGCTCCATTCGTCCATACCGCCCATGCCGCGGGCAGCTTGACGGTGGGCATGTGGGACCACTGGGTGCCCGGCGCCAACGCCGTCACCGAGAAGTTGATCAAGGAATGGGCCGAAAAGGAAAAGGTCGACGTCACGGTCGACTTCATCACGTCGCAAGGACAGAAGCTCAATCTCACCGCTGTCGCGGAAGGACAGGCCAAAGCCGGCCACGACGTGCTGTTCCTCACCGCGTGGATGGCGTCCCGGCAGGCTGAGCTGCTGGAGCCCGTCGACGACATCATGGCCGACCTGATCAAGGAGAATGGCGAAGTCTCCCAGGTCGCGAAGTATCTCGCCCATATCAAAGGCACCTGGCGTGCAACTCCGTCGACCTTCGGCGCCCAGATGAAAGGCCCCGCCTCGCGGATCGATCTTCTCAAGAAGCACGCGGGCATCGACGTCGTGGAGATGTACCCCGCGGGCGCCGCGCCGAAATCGGATGGCTGGACGTTCGACGTGTTCCTGAAGGCCGCCGAGGCTTGCCACAAGGCGGGCGTGCCCTTCGGCATCGGCCTCGGCACGACCGCCGACTCCGTGGATTCGATCGGAGCGATTTTCTCCTCGTTCGGCGCGATCCTCGTCGACAACGACGAGAAGATCACGGTCAAGACCGACAACGTCCGCCAGGTGCTCGACTACTGCAAGCGGCTCTATCCCCTCCTGCCACCGGACGCGCCGTCGTGGGACGACGCCTCGAACAACAAGGCGTTCGTGGCCGGGCAAGCGAGCATGATACTTAACCCGCCGAGCGCCTGGGCCGTTGCCGTACGCGACGCGCCGAAGATTGCCGAGCAGACATGGCATCATTCGATGCCAAAAGGGCCCAGCGGGCGCTACGCCTCGTTCCTTCAGCCGCATCTCGGCATCTGGTCGTTCTCGAAGAACAAGAGCGCCGGCAAAAGCCTGCTGCGGCATCTGTCGTCCAGAGCCTCCGCCGAGACGATGGTCGCGGCCAGCAAGGGCTACGACATTCCGCCCTACGCCAAGTTCAAGACGTTCAAGACATGGGCGGAAGTCAGCCCCCCGAAGGGCACGCTCTATCACTATCCTGATCCTCACCAGGATCAGATCCTGGCCGTCGCCGCCATGCCGAGCCCCCATGACGTCGCCTCGCAGATCTATGCGCAAGGGACCATGACCAAGATGGTCGTGCGCCATGCGCAGGGTGAAGCCATGGAGAAGACGCTCGCCTGGGCGGAGAGCGAAATCGAGGGTTTCATGCGCTGACGCTGGCGCATGCGATGGGCTCGTCGAACCCGGCGGGCCCGCCCCCGGATTTCATACAAGGCCTCGCCTCTGACAGGAGATCGGTCCCATGGCCGACGTAGCCGCAAGATCGGACGCGCTGAGCTCCGAGCAAAGGCGCGCTCCGAGCCGACTGCGCGCGTTTCTGCATCGCAAATCCACCATCGCCTTTCTGATGACCCTGCCCCTGATCGTCCTGATCGCGGTATTGGTTATCTACCCGGCATTCTATGCGCTGCACCTCGCGACGCTCAACAAGCGCATGACCCAGTTCGTCGGCGTGAAAAATTTCACGTTCCTGTTCACGCGCGAAACCTTCTGGATGGTCGTGCAGCAAAGCTGCATCTTCGCGCTGACGGCCGTGTTTTTCAAAGCGGTGATCGGCTTCATCGTCGCCCATTTGGTACACAATGTGCCGAACGACAAGCAGCGCAAGTGGCGCGGCATGCTGCTCATACCCTGGGTCATCCCGCCGGCCATGTCGACGCTCGCCTGGCTGTGGCTGTTCGACCCTTCGCACTCCGCCTTCAACTGGCTGCTGGCCCACATCGGCATCGACCCCGTACCGTGGATCGGCAACGCAAACTGGGCTCGCTTCTCGGTCATCCTGGTCAATGTGTGGATCGGCTCGCCGTTCTTCATGATCATGTATCTGGCGGCGCTGAAGTCCGTGCCCGACCAGCTCTATGAGGCCGCCAAGATCGATGGCGCCACGTGGTGGCAGACGATGCGCTACGTCACGCTGCCGATGATGCGCAACATCATCGCCATTACCGCACTGTTTTCGACCATCGTCACATTCGCGAATTTCGACATCGTTCGCGTACTCACGCGCGGCGATCCTCTCGACAAGACGCACGTCTTTGCCACGTGGGCCTTCCGCGTCGGCATCGAAGGCGGCGACATTCCGCTCGGCGCAGCCGTCTCTCTGTTCATGGTGCCGATCCTGACCGTCGCTGCCATCTTCATCCTGCGCGACATCAACCGGCGGGGGAACGAGGCATGACGACCACCACAACTCCTGCGGCCATTCCTGCGTCCCGGTCGCGTTACGGCAGCATGCAGCACGATCGCGTCTGGGCGCTCCGCTGGTCGTACTTCTTCCTGATCCTCTTCGTCATATTTTTTCTGACGCCGCCGATCTATATGCTGATCACGTCGCTCAAGACGAGCAACGAGATCTCCTCGCTCACAAATCCCTGGTGGGTCTTCAATCCGACGCTCGAAAACTACATCGAATTGACGACGTCGCCGCAGTTCCAGACGTTCTTCATCAATTCGGCCATGGTCTCGGTCTTCGTGGTGACGACCACCATGCTGATCGCCGTGCCCGCCGCCTTCGCCCTCTCCCGCATGAAATTCCTGGGCTCGGCGACACTGGCGACGGGCGTCTTCCTCACCTACCTCATTCCTGAAACGCTGCTCTTCATACCCCTCTTCAAGATGATGGCAGTGTTCAACGAGCTGACCGGCATCCAGCTCATCAACAAGTGGTGGGTGAACCTGATACTTTACCCAACACTTACGGTTCCGTTCTGCACGTGGATCATGATCGGCTACTTCGCATCGATACCGAAAGAACTCGACGAGGCCGCCATCATCGACGGCGCGACATGGATGCAGACCCTGACGCGCATCTTCATCCCCGTCGCTCTGCCGGGGCTTATCGCCGCGACGATCTTCGCCTTCACCGTGAGCTGGGCGCAGTTCCTCTACCCGCTGGCCTTCACCACGTCCACCGACCAGCTCGTGCTCCCGGTCGGCATCATCACAACGCTGATCAAGGGCGACATCTTCAACTGGGGGCAGATCATGACCGGCGCGCTTCTCGGCGCACTGCCGCCGCTGGTCATCTACGCGTTCCTCATGGACTACTACATTGCCGGCCTGACCGCCGGCGCGACGAAAGGGTGAGTCACCATGGCAGACGTTTCGATCCGCAAGGTGGTCAAGAAGTACGATGAGGTTCTCGCGGTGCGCGGCATCGACCTGGACATCAAGGACCACGAGTTCGTCGTTCTGGTCGGACCCTCCGGCTGCGGGAAGACGACCACGCTGCGCATGATCGCCGGCCTGGAGGACATCACGGACGGCGAGATCCTCATCGGTCCCGACGTCGTCAACGACGTCCCTCCGAAGGATCGCGACATCGCGATGGTGTTTCAGAACTATGCGCTCTATCCGCACATGACCGTGCACGAGAACATGTCGTTCGGGCTCCGCCTGAAGAAGTTTCCGAAAGCCGAGATCAACGCGCGTGTCGATGAAGCCGCGCGCATCCTCGACATCTCGGAGCTTCTCGACCGCAAGCCCAAGCAGCTCTCCGGCGGCCAGCGCCAGCGCGTCGCCATGGGGCGCGCCATCGTGCGCAACCCGAAAGTGTTCCTGTTCGACGAGCCGTTGTCGAATCTCGACGCCAAACTGCGTGTGCAAATGCGCATCGAGATCAAGAAGGTGCACCAGAAAGTGCGCACCACCACCGTTTACGTGACGCACGATCAGGTGGAGGCCATGACGCTCGCCGATCGCGTCGTCGTCATGAGCAACGGCATCATTGAACAGGTCGGCACACCATCCGAGCTGTACCACAACCCGAGAACCCGCTTCGTCGCGGGGTTCATCGGCTCACCCGCCATGAACTTCGTCCCATGCCGGCTCGAGGCGAACGGACAATCCCTGGCTCTGCGCCTCAACAACGACATCGTGCTTCCCGTACCCCCCGCGCGGGCGCAACGCTACCTTCCGCATGCCAACAACGGCAAGCTTGAGCTCGGCATTCGACCGGAGCATCTGACCGAGGCGAAGACTCAGCCGGAAGCGGGTGTCGCGCCGCTGGAGGCAAGGCTGGACGTCACAGAACCGATGGGTATGGAAACATTCGTCTACTTCGACCTGGCGGGCGCCCCCGCGTGCGGTCGTGTCAGCCCGAACGCCGGTGCCCGGGACGGCGCCAAACTCCCGATGGCGGTCGATCTCAATAATATGCACCTGATCGATTCAGCCACCGGCCGCGTTCTCTGAAAAAGGAACTCGGGATCGAGAACGCGGCGGCGCAATGGTGGACGCAAAAAAAGCGGGAGGGCAACACGTGCCCTCCCGCCTCGTTCGATCGCGTCTGACCGATTACGGGCAGAACCACACCGGCCCGACGGTGACGCATCCACGGCGGCGCCAGTCGCCCGGGCGGCGATGCTGACGATGCCATCCCGGCGGCGAGCGGTCGTAACGGCGCCCAGGCACCCACCGCGGCGGCGGCGCAGGGCGGCGCGCACGATTATGACGGTCGCGATCCCGATGCTGCACCTCGACGATGCCTGACGCAGAAGCGCCGGAGAAATCGGATTTCGGAAGCGCTGCCGCGCTCGCACTGCCAATTCCCGCAACCAGCAGCACTGATGCCGCCAAAGCAATTTTCATCATTCCTCGGTCCTCCTGTCGCCACGGGTGTACCCCGAAACTCGGTAGTCGACGCTGTTGTTCCACCGGATAGCGGCGAGCGCGTGGCAATTCTGGGTGCCGCGAGCATATCTGTTGATCGGATTTTGCAGGGCGGATTGAGCGCATACGCGCGCTCGGGCACGTCGACGTCGCGGTCGACCGAAACGTCGCACCACTGGAAAAAGCGCATTCGCATATGAAAAAGCCCCGTCGACGACGTGCCGACGGGGCTCCACCCGCTGCCGAGACCGGTGTGGCCTTGGTCATATTGAGATTGGGACGCTCAGCTTTCTTGGCAAGTCGGACGAAGAAAAAAATCCGTTCCGCCACGTGTCGCGTGCCCCGCGCCGCAGTCGTGCCTGCGGCACGGAGCCCTCAACCGCGCTTGCTCGAAAGCCATCCCATCATGATCCGATTGAAGACATCCGGATGCTCGACGTTCGGGAAGTGGCGCGCATCGGCGATGTCCTCATAGCATGCGCCCGGAATGAGCTCCGCAATCTTCTTGTTGCCCGCGGGAGGCGTTCCCTGGTCGTCATCACCGCAGACGACGAGCGTCGGCACGGTGACGCCGGGCAGCTTGGGAAGAAAATCGAAGTCGAGGAGCGCCGCCGCACATCCGAGGTATCCCGCCGGCGTCGTGTTGACGATCGTCGAACGGATCTCCGACCAACGTCCCGGGCGCCTCGGCCTGAACGCATCGGTAAACCAACGCTCCATCGTCGCATCGCCGAGAGGCTCCAGCGAGCCGGCTTGCTTTACCGTCTGGATACGAGGCGCCCATGCCTCCTTGCCCCCCGGCGGCGTCCCCGGAGCCGTATCGCACAGCATTGCGGAGTGGAGCCGGTGCCCGTGGCCGATCGCGAGCGCCTGCCCGATCATGCCGCCGATCGAAAGACCGACCAGATGAACTTTCTCGAGACCGAGCGCGTCGAGCGTCAGAACCACGTCATCCGCGAGCGCCGCCATCGAGTAGTCGCCGTCCACCGGATCGCTGCCGCCATGCCCCCGCATGTCGACCCTGAGAACGCG
>Ga0182736_1003495_pt1 | contig 10542 bp, 9 predicted proteins | sample eDN5th30CKraftBY_FD_128882 | JGI IMG/M metagenome (GOLD analysis project Ga0182736, IMG submission 128882) | Enriched backyard soil microbial communities from Emeryville, California, USA - eDNA 5th pass 30_C Kraft BY (version 2) (version 2) | ecosystem: Environmental > Terrestrial > Soil >...
ACCGGCTGGCGCGGCAGCTCGGCGGGCGCCGGCAAGGAAATGTGCGACAGGGCCGCCACGTCGATCTCGAACACGACCGGCGCCTGCGGCAGCTCCGCCTGTTGCGCCCAGCGCGGATGCAGCTCGCCCAGCCAGCCCACATGGAGTCCGTCCAGCACCAGGCGGGCGCTGCGCCCCGGATGCAGGGCGGGATGCGGGGCCGGCTCGCAGCGCAGCCCTCCGGCCCGGCTCCCCAGCAAGGTTTCAATATCTTTCTTGACGTCGTAGAAATCGACCTGGCGTGTGGAGATGCCCCATTGCTCCGGCACGGCCGGCCCCCAGGCCGCCGCGCCCAGGCGCTGCGGCTGACTGACGCCCGCCACGCTCAGGTCCCCGTCCGCGACGGCCGGGTCGCGCTCGAACACGCGCCCCAGTTCAAAGACGCGCACGCGGGTCTGCCTGTGATTGACGTTGTGCCGGATGTTGGCCACCAGCCCCGCGATCAGGCTCGAACGCATGACAGCCAGCTGGCTGGCGATCGGATTGAGCAGCCGGATGGGGTCGTCATTGCCGGCATAGTCGCGCTCCCACGCCTGCTCGACGAATGTGAAATTGATGACTTCCTGATAATCGAGGCCGGCCATCTCGCGGCGCAAGGCGTGGGGCCCGCGCACGGTCTCGGCGGGAACCCTCATCCGGGCACGGGCCACGGGGGGCAGATCGGGGATGCGCTCGAAACCATAGATGCGCGCGACCTCTTCGATCAGGTCTTCCTCGATGAATAAATCAAAGCGGTACGACGGAGGAGTGACGATGAACGTATCGTCCTCGACCGTGAACGGCAGGCCCAGGCTGGAGAAAATATATTCGATTTCCTGGCGCTCGACGGCAATACCCAGCACGCGGCGGCAGCGCGCGGCCCGCATTCGTACCGGCTCGCGGGCGGGCAGGCCGGCGATCTGGTCGTCGACCGGGCCGGCCCGCCCCCCGCATATGTCGGTGATGAGGCGCGTCATGATTTCCAGGTGCTCCACGACCGGCCCGAAATCCACGCCGCGCTCGAAGCGATGGCTGGCTTCGGAACTGATTTTGTAGCGCCGCGCCCGTCCCATGATCGCTTCGGGCCGCCAGAACGCCGCCTCGAGATAGATGTCCGTCGTATCCAAGGTGACGGCACTGGCCTGCCCGCCCATGATGCCGGCCAGGCTTTCCACGCTGTCGCCGGCGGTGATGACTCCCACGTCCGGCTCAAGCGTAACGGTCTCGCCATTCAACAGTTCCAGCGTTTCGTCCTGCCTGGCCCAGCGCACCGTGAGGCCGCCCTGGACACGATCCAGATCGAAGACATGAGTCGGGCGCCCCAGTTCCAGCATCACATAGTTTGAAATATCGACCAGGGCGGAGATGCAGCGCTGGCCCGATCTCTCGAGGCGGCGCCTCATCCAGGCCGGCGTGGCCGCCCTGGCGTCGACGCCGCGTATCACGCGGCCCGCGAAACGCCCGCACAAATCCGGCGCCTGGATCGAGACCGGCAGCCGGTCGGGGATCGCGGCCTGAATGTCGTGGGCCTCGGGCACGGTCAGCGCCGCGCCCGTCAACGCGGCGACCTCGCGCGCCACCCCGAGGATGGACAGGCAATCGGCGCGGTTGGGAGTCAACTTCAGCGTGAACACCGTATCGTCCAGATCCAGCGCCTCGCGCAGCGGGCGGCCGACCGGCAGCCCCGCGTCCAGTTCGAGCAAGCCGCCATGGTCCTCCGACAAGCCCAGCTCGCGCGCGGAGCACAGCATGCCCGAGGACTCGACCCCGCGCATCGTGGCCGGCCCAATCACCATGTCGCCCGGCAGGCGCGCGCCCACCCTGGCCAGCGGCACCTTGAGGCCGACGGCGGCATTGGGCGCCCCGCACACAATCTGCAAGTCGGCGCCCGAACCGTCCTCGACCCGGCATATGCGCAGTTTATCGGCATTGGGATGCGGTGAAACCGCCGCGATGCGGGCCACCACCACGCCGGAAAACGCCGGCGCGACGGTGCGGGTTTCTTCCACTTCCAGCCCCGCCATGGTCAGGCGATGAGATAGCTCCCCGGTATCGAGATCGGGATTGACGAAAGCGCGTAGCCAAGATTCTGGAAATTGCATGGTAGGTTGTCTGATTCGGTTGACAGCAACGGGCCGGCCGCGGCGGCTAGCGGTTGAACTGGCGCAGGAAGCGCAAGTCGCCCTCGAAGAATTGGCGCAAATCGTTGACGCCGTAGCGCAACATGGTCAGACGCTCCAGGCCCGAGCCAAACGCGAATCCCATGTACTGCTCGGGATCGAGCCCGAAATTGCGCACCACCTCCGGATGCACCTGCCCCGATCCCGAGATCTCGAGCCAGCGTCCCTGGTTCGGCCCCGACGTGAACATCATGTCGATTTCGGCCGATGGCTCGGTGAAAGGAAAAAACGACGGGCGAAAACGCACCGACAAATCATCGGTTTCAAAAAACGCGCGCAGGAAATCGGTATAGACGCCTTTCAGGTCGGCGAACGAAATATCCTCGGCGATCCAGAGCCCTTCCACCTGGTGGAACATGGGGGAATGGGTGGCGTCGCTGTCGACCCGGTACGTGCGCCCCGGCGCAATGACCTTGATGGGCGGCTGGTGCATGCGCGCATAGCGCACCTGCATGGGACTGGTGTGCGTGCGCAGCACCAGCGGCAGGCCAGCGCTGTCCCGCATGTCGACATAGAACGTATCCTGCATGGAACGGGCCGGATGATTCTCGGGATTGTTCAATGCCGTGAAATTGGTCCAGTCGTTTTCGATTTCGGGTCCGTCGGCCACATCGAAGCCGATAGAGCGGAAAATAGCCTCGACCCGCTGCCAGGTCTGAATCACGGGGTGAATGCCGCCCGCGCCCCGGCCTCGCCCCGGCAGCGAGACATCGATCTTCTCAGACGCCAGGCGCCTGTCGAGATCGGCCTGGGCCAGCTGGGCCCGGCGCTGGTTCAGCAACTCTTCTATGCGCTGCTTCAGCTGATTGATGCGCGCGCCCTCGCTGCGCTTGTCTTCGGCGGACTTCGTTCCCAGGGCTTTGAGCATGGCCGTCAGTGTTCCCTGCTTCCCGAGAAACTTCGCCTTGGCATTCTCGAGCGACGCCGTGTCCCCGGCCAAGGAAAACTGTTCTGTTGCCTGAGCAATCAGGTCTTCGTCCGCAGCAGTCATGAATTCACGCTTTTTCTAAATGAAAACGGAGCCCGCGCAGAGCCCCGTTTTTACAGCACGACAGAATCGGAAACGGTTACGCGGCCAAGGCTGATTTGGCTTGGGCAACCACCGCCGCAAAACCGGCTTTGTCATGAACGGCCATATCGGCCAGCACCTTGCGATCGAGATCGATGGAGGCTTTTTTGGTGCCGGCGATGAACACGCTGTACGATACGCCCAGCTCGCGGCAGGCCGCGTTGATGCGGGTGATCCAGAGCGCCCGGAAGGTGCGCTTCCTGTTGCGGCGGTCGCGATAGGCATATTGCCCGGCGCGCATGACGGCCTGTTTGGCGATGCGGAACACATTTCCGCGGCGGCCGCGATAACCCTTGGCGGCTTTAATGACTTTTTTGTGACGGGCGCGGGCAGTGACGCCGCGTTTTACGCGAGGCATAGCAGATCTCCAATAATCAAGCGAAAGGCATCATTGCCTTGACCGAGGCGGTGTCCGACTTGTGCACCGCCGTGGAACCGCGCAACTGGCGCTTGTTCTTGGTCGTTTTCTTGGTAAGGATATGGCGCTTGAACGCTTGACCCCGCTTGATGGACCCGCTACCGCGAACCTGGAAGCGCTTGGCGGCGCCCCGCTTGGTTTTCATCTTAGGCATGTTGACTCTATTGATTTTTATGGCGGAAGGTGATTGCCCCACATGCGAGCAATACTTGCACGACCCTGCGGCCACTTATTACCGATTCCAGATATTCCCAGGCCCGCAAAACCCCGGCGCGAAATCCGCGCCAGACCCGATTCCGGATGGCCCTGCACCGAAAATACTAGAAAAGCCCTTGATTATATGATTATTTGTGGCCCTTTGTCTAACCATAGTTTTCTTTGGCCAAAGTGCTGGCGATAGCCCTGGCCCGCCGGCCATTGTCCGGTCAGGACCAGGCTGCGGACCACACCGTGCTCCACGATGTGCTGGCCGGCCAGGCCCTGCAGCGGGATATGCAGGTTCAGGATGCACTGGGCCGTGATCGGCGCGGCGGGATACCGCACGGCGTTGATCAGGTCGGACAGCAAATGGGGGTGCCGGCTGAACAAGACCTTGAAGACCACGTCGTTGCACAGCGACATCATGGCCGCGTGAGCGGCGGGCGGCCGTCCCAAGGCTGCCGGTACTGTATGGCCTCAGCAATTTGCGCGTCGCCTATCGTATCGTGCGCGGCCAGGTCCGCCAGGGTCCGCGCCACGCGCAGCACCCGGTGCACCACGCGCGCCGACCAGCTCCAGCGCGACATGGCCTGCTTCAGCAGCTTTCCGGCCGCCGGTTCCATAAGGCAATAGCGATCGATTCCGTCGGCGTCCAGGCCGGCATTGAGCCCTGGCTGGCGCAAGGCCTGTCGGCCGCGGCAGCGCTCCACCCTTTCCCGCACGGCCTCGGACGTTTCCCCCGGCGGGCTGTCCATCCAGTCGGCATCGACCGCCATGAGCGTGATCTGAAGATCGATCCTGTCCAGCAAAGGCCCCGACAGGCGCGAACGATATTTTTCGATGCGGTCCGCGCCGCACGAGCACTGCATCGACTTATGGCCGAGCCAGCCGCAAGGACATGGATTCATGGCCGCCACCAGCTGGAACGCGGCCGGAAACATCAACGTGCGGGACGCGCGGGCAATTGAAACCCAGCCGGTCTCCATCGGTTCGCGCAGCGATTCAAGCGCCCTGCGCTGGAATTCCGGCAGTTCGTCCAGAAACAATACACCCCGATGGGCCCGGCTGATCTCGCCCGGCCTGGGCGTCGCGCCGCCGCCCACCAGCGCCGCCGTCGAGGCCGTGTGGTGGGGAGCGCGAAATGGAGGCAGGCGGCTCAGACGGGGCTCGCGCCCGTCGACGCTGTAAAGCGCGGCCACTTCCAGCGAATGCTCCAGGCTCAGCGGCGGCAGCAGGCCCGGCAGGCGATGCGCCAGCATGCTTTTCCCCGTGCCCGGAGGGCCGCTCATCAGCAGGCTGTGGCCGCCCGCCGCGGCGACTTCCAGCACGCGCCGCGCGCCGGCCTGGCCGCGCACCTGCGACAAGCATGTCGTAAAGGGTTCGTCGATGTCCGGCGCCATCGGCCGGGCGGAAGGCAGCCGGGCCCGCCCGCAAAAATGGGCGGCCACGTCCAGCAGCGTGCCCGCGGCCAATACGTCGAGCCCCGGAACCCGGGCCGCGCCGGCCGCACACGCCGCGGGCAGCACAAGGCGCGCCGACGGTTTGTCGCGGGCTACCGCCAGGGCAATGGCCAGCGCGGCGTCGATGGAAACCACCGCTCCGGTCAGGGACAGCTCGCCGGCGAATACATAATCCGCCGGATCGGTCGACGCGAAAGACCGGGCCGCGGCATCGGAGGCGCCGTCGATCTGGCCCGATGCGAATAAAATCCCCAACGCGATGGGCAGGTCGAAGCGGCCGGACTCTTTGGGCAGATCGGCGGGCGCCAGATTGACGGTAATGCGGCCGGCCGGAAACTCGAGCCCGCTGCTGAGGATGGCCGAACGCACCCGCTCCCGGCTTTCCCGCACGCCGGTATCGGGCAGCCCGACAAGATGGAACGCGGGCAGCCCCGGCCCCACATGGACTTCAACGCGAACCGGAAACGCCTGCAGGCCGCAAAGCGCCCGGCTGGCCACCACCGCCAGAGACATGCCCCCTCCGTGCCGTGACGCTATGCGCCGTGCAAAACACCAGTATGTCTTCCTATGCGTCGAGACGGGAGCCGGAGTGCCTGTTTCAACCAGCCGTATTGATACTCACGGCCCCGGGCGCGACAGAGGCCGTGGCGCTTGCGCCTACTGGACGGGGGTGTCCGCTCCGCTCTCCCGCTCGCGGAGCTTGGCTTCCAGCGCGTCGATCCTGCCCAGGGCATTTCTGAGAAGGTCGACCTGGATATCGAACTCCTCCCGGGTGACAAGATCCAGCCGCGAGAACGTCTGGGCCATCATGGCCTTGACGTTTCGCTCTATATCGGCGGCGGGGCTTTTGGCGATGAGATCGGACAGGTTCTTCTGAAAATCTTCGAACCAGTCGCTGCGATTGATCATGATCCGTCTCCGGGAAAGTTCAACATACTCCCAGTGTAATAAAAACAGGCCGGGGCGGCCTGGTTTTATTACGTGGAGACCGGGCGGCGTGACGCGACCGGGCAGCCGGCCAGCGGCGGAACCACGGATTGGTCCGCCGGGCGGGCAGCGCCGTCAGGCTCGGCGCCGGCCTTCCGGACCTTCCGGGCGTCAGAGCCGTGAGGGCCGTGAGGGCCGTTTGCCGCCGGGACATCCGCCGGGTTAATTGCCCTTCGGCACCGGCTGTTTCGAAATATCGCCCGAATCCGAGCCATTTCCGACCTTGTCCTGAATGGCGCTGTCGGCCTTGGCGGCGCCTTCCTTGATGGCGTCGCCGATTTCTCCCGCTTTGCGCGACGCACTGTCTTTCAGCTCACCGGCTTTTTCGGCGGCCGTATGGCCCGCCTCTTTCGTGGCATCGGCGGCCTTGCTGGCGGTCTCTTTACCCGACTCCACCGCCTGATCGACAGAACTGCTGCTAGATTCGGGCGCGGGCGGCGGCGGCGGAGGTGCCGGCTCAGTCGGCGGCGGAGGGGGCGGAGGCGTCGGCGATGGGCTGGTCATCGGCGGCGGCGCCTCGGTCGCGGGCGCATTCGCGTCTTCCCCTTTGGAGCATGCGGCCAGCAAACTCATTGAAGCCACCGCGGCGATGACTCCCAGGTGCATACGTTTGTTATTCATACTAATCCTCACTTGTCCAGAGTCGCGTACTGCAAAAATACTGAACTCGGTGCGACGGACGGTTCAGCAGCGAGCTTGTTACAACCTGCCTGGTAACAATTCTATCTGCCTCGGACAAAAATGGCCGGGACTAGTGTAAATCCTAATTACAATCCAAAAAATTATTACCGCGGTTTTTGACGCTAAAGCATTGTCCTGTATGCGGTTCGCGAAATCCAGGCATTTTCCATCCCTACACTAAGACACAACTCCCGGGTCATAGGCGACTTTTGTTACAAGTCTCTGTGCAAAAAACAAACTATATGGTTCGCCCCGGACTATGCCCGCCTTTCCCGGCGCCGCGACGGACGGGTTTCCCGGCCGGCATGACGAACGGTGCAACCTGGTGCGCCCGGCACGGGCCGCCGCACCGTAGCGGTGCTTCCGGCCGACCGGATGCCCGCCCGTGGACCCGAACATTGCGCCTTTTCCTTTTTTTTGCAGCGCCGGCAAGGCAGAGCCTTGAAACTGGCATGAACTTTGCTTTACTCCGGTTGCACCTTCTTCAGGAAAACAGACATGAAATTGATCACCGCGATTATCAAGCCGTTCAAGCTCGACGAGGTCCGGGAAGCGCTGTCGGAGATCGGCATCCAGGGAATGACCGTGACCGAGGTAAAAGGGTTCGGTCGTCAGAAAGGCCACACCGAGCTCTATCGGGGCGCGGAGTACAGCGTGGACTTCCTCCCCAAGCTGCGCCTGGAAATGGCCGTGCCCGAGTCAATGCTGGAACTCGCTCTGGAAAAATTATGCGCGGCGGCCCATACGGGAAAGATAGGCGATGGAAAAATATTCATCACTCCCATTGACCAGGCCATACGCATCCGCACCGGCGAATGCGGCGAACAGGCCCTCTAGCATGGAACGGCACAGCATGAGGAATCGCCGCGGCGCCACCAACGCCCCCTTCTTTCCCCACCATCGCATTACTCGCGGAGTTGAAAATGGATAAAACAGATTTGGCATGGGTGAGCCTGTCCACCTTGCTGGTATTGCTCATGGCCGTACCGGGACTGGCCTTGTTCTACGGCGGCCTGGTCCGCAGCAAAAACGTGTTGTCGGTGCTGATGCAGGTGCTGTCGACCTTCGCGCTCGCCATTCTCATCTGGTTCTGCTACGGATATTCCCTGGCATTCACGCAGGGTTATGCCTTCATCGGCGGATTCTCGCGGCTGCTGTTCAGCGGAATGGTCGATACGGCGCACCCGGAATACGTGCTGGCCGGCTCCATTCCGGAACTGAGTTTCGCGGCATTCCAGGCCACATTCGCGGGAATCACCTGCGCCCTCATTGTGGGCGGATTCGCCGAGCGCGCCAAGTATTCGGCGGTCCTGGTCTTTACCGCGATCTGGATGAGTCTGGCCTATCTGCCCATCGCCCATATGGTCTGGTCGCCGGGCGGCTGGCTGTTCGAACGGGGGGCGCTGGATTTCGCCGGCGGCACCGTCGTGCACATCAACGCGGGCGTGGCCGGACTCGTGGGCGCGTACTACATAGGCAGCCGCATGGGCTACGGCCGAGAATCCATGCAGCCGCACAACCTTCCCATGTCCATGACCGGGGCCTGCCTGCTCTGGGCCGGCTGGTTCGGATTCAATGCGGGGTCCGCGCTGAGCGCCAACGAAACAGCGGCGCTGGCATTCTTCAATACCTTGCTGGCCACCGCGGCGGGCATCGCGGCCTGGGTGGCCGTCGAGTGGAAGCGCAAGGGAAAGCCCTCATTGCTCGGCGCGATCTCGGGCGCCATCGCGGGCCTGGTCGGCATTACACCCGCGGCCGGCCTGGTGGGCGCGGGCGGCGCGCTGATCATAGGCGCGGCGGCCGGCGCGCTCTGCGTCTGGGGGGTCAACGGGCTGAAGCGCAGGCTGGGCGTGGACGATACTCTGGATGTATTCGGCATTCATGGCATCGGCGGAATTGTCGGGGCGCTGTTGACCGGGGTGTTCAATGCCCGCGCCCTGGGCGGGCCGGGCCTTGAAACCCTGGGCGCGATACCTTACCAGCTATGGCTGCAGACCGAAGCCATCCTGACGACCCTCGCCTGGTCCGGACTCGTCGCCTGGCTGGCCTGCTTCATCGCCGACAAGTTATGCGGCTTGCGCGTCAGCCCCGAGATCGAGCGCGAGGGCCTGGACATCCACTCGCACGGCGAGTCGGCCTACCAGCGCTGACACGACGGCCTACGCGGCCAGTGACGCCAGGTCGATCCGTTCGGCCCGGTTCAGCGCCGAGGCCACTTTGACGCGCAATGCGTTGGAGTGGGCCAGGCGCACCTCTTTCTTGACGTCGAGCAGCTGCTGCGAATGCATCGAGAACTCCTTGAGTCCCAGGCCCAGAAGCATGCGCGTCATGCGGGGGTCGCCCGCCATTTCGCCACAAACGGCAACGGGCTTGCCCGCCCGCTCGCCGGCATTGATCGTGTGGGCGATCAGCCTCAGTACGGCGGGATGCATGGGATCGTACAGGGAGGCCACGTCGTTGTCGCCCCGGTCTATGGCCAGCGTGTACTGGATCAGGTCATTGGTGCCTATGGACAGAAAGTCCAGGTTCTCGACGAACGGCTCGATCGCGATGGCGATGGCGGGAATTTCGACCATCGCCCCCAACGCGATGTTTCTGGCGTAGCGCTGGTTGCGCGCGTCGAGTTCGCGGCATGCCGCGGCAATTGCCTGGCGCGTCGCGTAGACCTCGTGCATATGGGAGATCATGGGAATCAGGATGCGGATCCGTCCATGCAGGGAAGCGCGCAGCAGCGCCCGCAGCTGAGTCGAAAAAATCTCGGGATTGGCCAGACAATACCGGATTGCCCTCAGGCCCAGCGCGGGATTGGTGGCGACCGTGGCCTCGCCGTCGAGCGCCTTGTCCGAGCCCAGGTCCAGGGTGCGTATCGTGACGGGCCGCCCCGCCATGGTTTTCGCGACCAGGGAATAAGCCTGGTATTGCTCTTCCTCGCCCGGCAGATCGGAACGTCCCATGAACAGGAATTCCGTGCGGAACAGGCCAACGCCGTCCGCGCCCGACGCCAGCGCGCTGGCCGCTTCTTCGGGCAATTCGATATTGGCCTCGAGCTTGATGACGACCCCGTCAAGCGTGACGGCCTGCGCATCGCGCAACAGCCCCAGCTCGGCCCGTTCGTCGGCATAGGCCGCCTGCCGCCGCCGGTACTCGCTCAGCACGGATTGGGAGGGATTGACCAGCACCGCCCCCGTCATGCCGTCGGCGATCAGGATGTCGCCGTCGCGCACCAGCGCCCTGATATGCCCGAGCCCGACGACCGCCGGCACATTCATGCTGCGGGCCACGATCGCCGTATGCGAGGTCGGGCCGCCCAGGTCGGTCAGGAACGCGCCGAAGCGGCCGCCGCGCAGGCGCAGCATGTCCGCCGGTGAAATATCGCGCGCCACCACGATGAGCGGGTCATCCGATTCGACGGCGTCCAGATCGGGCAATATGGCCGTGGATCCGGACAACATCCGCAGGACACGCTCTATGACCTGGCGAATATCGGCGCCCCGCTCCCGCATGTACTCGTCTTCCATCGAAGCGAACTGC
>Ga0182736_1003497_pt1 | contig 10539 bp, 12 predicted proteins | sample eDN5th30CKraftBY_FD_128882 | JGI IMG/M metagenome (GOLD analysis project Ga0182736, IMG submission 128882) | Enriched backyard soil microbial communities from Emeryville, California, USA - eDNA 5th pass 30_C Kraft BY (version 2) (version 2) | ecosystem: Environmental > Terrestrial > Soil >...
CGGCGGATATCGGCGCGGACGGGCTCGTCGTCTCCAACCATGGCGGCCGCCAGCTCGATGGCACGGTGGGCACGGCGGAGGCGCTGCCGGCCATCGCGCAGGCGGTGGGGGATCGCCTCACCGTGCTGGCCGATGGCGGCGTGCGCAATGGCCTCGACGTGTTGCGGATGCTGGCGCTGGGCGCCCGCGGCGTGATGATCGGCCGGGCCTGGGCCTTCGCGCTGGCGGCGGGCGGGCAGGACGGCGTCTCGCGCATGCTCGCGCAGTTTTCCATGGAGCTGCGCGCCGGGCTCGCGCTCACCGGCTGCGACAATATCGCCGATGTCGGGCCGCATATTCTCGCGCAGCCGCCAGCGGGTTGAGGCCGGCCGGGATCAACCCCGCGCGGCCCCGGTCATCAACGGTCACCAGTAAGCGCGGCGGTTCAGCTCATGGCCGAAGGCGAGCAGCAGCACGCCTGTCACCGAGTAGACGATCTCGCCCGGCGCGCCGTGCGGCATGCTGAGCGATCCGGCCATGACGCCAAGCCCGAGCGCGCCCACCGCCAGCGGCAGGAGCAGGCCATGTTTGCGCGCGCCGTTGCCGAGCGCCAGCGCGCCCAGCAGGATGGCGATGGCGAGCCCGCCCTCATGGATGATCGGCGCTTCGAGCAGCCCGGCGAAGGAGGAGAGCAGGCCGACCGCGACCGCCGTCGCCAGGCAATGCAGCGCGCACAGGCCGGACAGGCCAATGGCCAGTCTGTCCAGATGCATGAAGCGCGAGGCGGGGAGAGTCGTCATGGATGAGGCCTGCTCTACGCCTCACGACATGAGGTTACAACATAACATTTGAAAAAATATGCCCGGCCGATGCGGCGGGTGTCGGATCGGGATATTGCGGGTCGTCCGGTGCCGATCAAATGGCCGCACCAGCGGACTATCTACCCCGAAGGGCGCAGCGCCCATCCCCGTGCGCCGTCAGGGCGGGTGGGGCAGCACGTCGGGCAATGAGGCCGCCACCGAGTTGTGTGAGATGCGATGCGCGGGCTCATGTCTTGCCGGATCGGCCGTTCGCCCATCCCATGTCGCCGCCCGGACCGAAAGGCCCGCCCTTCACGCCCCGTCGCCGCTCTCCCGGTAACGGTGCAGCCCCGCGCCTTCGCGGCGCAGCCATTGCCGCGCCGCCTCCGGGTCGGCGAGCGAGATGGCGCGGACCAGATCGTGAAATGCCGGGCCATGATGCATATGCCGCAGATGCGCGACCTCATGCGCGACGGTCGCCTGCCGGACGGCGGGCGGCGCGAGGATGAGCCGCCAGCTATAGCGGATGTCCCCGCGCGCCGAGCAACTGCCCCAGCGCCCGCGCGGATCGCCGATCGAGACGTGGCGCAGCGGCAAGCCATGCGCCGCCGCGAGCGCCTGCGTTTCCGCCGCCAGCACCGCCTTCGCCCGCGCCCGGAGCCAGCGACCGACGCGCGGCCCGGCATGGTCGGCCGGGCCGCCGACGAGCAGCCGGTCATCCTCGCGCCATATCCGCCGGCCGGGCGTGCCGGTCGCCACGATCCGCAGCATCTCGCCTTCCACCGGCACGGCGACGCCATCGCCCAGCGGCACGATGTCCGGCGCCCGGCCGCGCTGCGTCTCGATCCAGCCGGATTGCTCGCCCGCCCAGTCGAGCGCGCGTTTCAGCGCCGCGCGGGCCGGGATGGTGAGCAGCGCGCGGCCGGCAATACCGTCGAAGCGCAGGCGCATCTGCCGCGCGCGGGCATGGCGCTGCACGATGAGCGGCACCGCCTCGCCATTGGCGAGCAGGAGCCGATGCTCAGAGCGCGCGCTCGACAATGTGATTTTCCAGATCGCCCGCCAGCGTTTCGGAGATCGTCCAGCCGCGCACGGAGATGCCGGCGCGATGCACCGCCTCGCGGTCGCCGCAGACGAGATAGTGCCATTCCGGCAGCGGCAGCCCTTCGGCACGCAGTTTGTAGGCGCAGGTCTGCGGCAGCCATTCGATCGTCTTCAGCCGGCCCGGCGTCAGGCGCAGGCAATCGGGCACGAAGGCGCGGCGATGGCGGTAATTGCTGCATTGCGCTGTGTTGCGATCGAGCAGACGGCAGGCGACATTGGTGGGGTAGACGCGGCCGGTCTCGCTATCCTCCACCTTGTGCAGGCAGCATTTGCCGCAGCCGTCGCACAGCGCCTCCCACTGCGCGCGGTCGAGCGTTTCCAGCGGCTGTTCCCAGAAGCTCATTTCACGAAGCGGATCAGGAAATCGCGCACCGTTTCGGCTGATCCGCCATCCTCGCCCGGCGTGCCGTCATCCACCGGCACCAGCGCGATCGGGTCGCCGTCGGGGCCGAACAGATAGGGCGTGCGGCTATGGCCGACGAGATAATCCTGCGTGGCATCCGGGTCGCCTTCCTTGCCCGCCACGACGACGAACGCCTTCTTCACCGCGTCGATCTGCTCGGGCGTGCCGGTGAGGCCGATCAGCCGGGGGTGGAAAGCGGCGACATAGGTTTTGACGACCTCCGGCGTGTCGCGCTGTGGGTCGACGGTGATGAAGATCGGCTGGATTTTCGCGGCGGTTTGCGGCGCGGTCTTTTCCAGCTGGCGGAAGCCGGCCATGATCTGCGTGAGGTCGAGCGGGCACACGTCCGGGCAATAGGTATAGCCGAAATAGACGATGCGATATTGCCCGGCGAAATCGGCCCAGCGCACCGTTTTGCCGTCCTGATCGGTCAGCTCGAAATCGCCGCCGATGCGCGCGCCGACAAGATTGCCCTCGTCGCTCTGCGCCGGGCCCGGCTGGGTCGGCTGGCAGCTCGCCAGCAGCAATGCGGCAGCGGAAAAGGCGAGAATCCGGATGGTTTTGTTCATAGCGCAGCCAGCCATGCCTTGCTATTGAAGCGGGTGCAACTGCATTGGTCATGTGGGTGGCTGCACAACAAAAGGGGAACGGGAACGTGTTGGAGCATCGCGGGGATATGCGGGGCCGGAGCGGGCGGGAGCACGGGCGCGCCCGATGGCTGACGCTGGCGCTGGCCGTGCTGTTCGGCCTGTTCGCGGTCCAGCCGGCGGCGGCGCAATTTTCCGATAGCTACAAATTTCTCGAAGCCGTGCGCAAGAGCGACAATGACGCGATTTTGAAAGCGCTCGAACAGCCCGGCGTCACCCCCGTCAACACCAAGGACAAGACCACGGGCGAGACCGCGCTGCTGATTACCATCGGCCGGCGGGATGTCGCCTATACGCGCTATCTCCTCTCGCGCGGGGCCCGGCCGGAGTTGACGGATAATCAGGGCCGCAGCCCGCTGATGCTGGCGGTGGAACGGCGCTTCATGGAAGGCGCGGAGATGCTGCTGGGGGTGAAGGCCAACCCCAATCAGGCGAATAACAGCGGCGAGACCCCGCTCATCCGCGCGGTGCAGATGCGGGACCTGCCGATGGTCCGGCTGCTGATGACGGCCGGGGCGGACCCCAACAAGCGCGACGCGCTCGCCGGCCAGTCCGCCCTCGACTATGCCAAAAAGGGCAATCCGGTGCCGGGCATGGTGGACGCGCTGACGGCCGGGCAGAAAGCGCCCCCGAGCAAGGCGGTGCAGGGCCCCACGCTGTAATCCGCCTGTCCGGCCACCAGCCGTTCGTCCGGCTTGATGGCGCGCGAGTCACGGATGGCGCACGAGTCGCGGTCAACGCGCCGGCGTTGCTTCATCCGCTTCGGGTAAGTTCATCTGCATCGGTCAGGCCGGTTCCACGCCGGCCCGCTCATCGCCACCCGCTCCATTGCAGCGTGCGGCGGGCGTGAGCATCGGCCGCACGGAGAGCGCCACTGGCCGGTCGCCAGGGTTGAACCTCGATCCGTCCTGACCCCGCCCGGCACGGCGGCCCGCCGGCCACATTGGGGCGGCCGCCCCATCGGGCGCTCACGCAGGGGAACACCCCGGTGTTGGACAGCCCGCCGCCACGCCCTGCCGTGCTACGGGAACCAGTCGTCGCGGCCGGCGTTCGTTCAGGATGAGCAGTTCCGCCCCCGCGATCGCGCCGGACAGGCCGGGAAAAGGCGGGCGATGGCGGTTGCCGTCGCGGCGCATCATGGCCCTGTCCGCCGGCGGCGTGGCCCTGCTGCTCCTGCTCGTCCTGCTGCTGGTCGCGGCATTCCCGGCCAGCTGGGCCAGATCATGGGCGGAGCGGACGCTCACGGCGAGGCTGGGCGCGCCGGTCACCATCGGGTCGCTGTCGCGCACGCCGGCCCTGTCCTTCACGCCCACGCTGGTGGTTCACGATATGCGGGTCGCGCAGCCGCGCTGGGCGGGCGAGGGCGCGCTGCTCTCCATCGCGGCGTTGCGCCTGCGCATGCCGCTGCTGCCGGCCCTGATCGGGCGCGACCTTCAGCCCGACTCGATCGCCGCGCAGGGACTGAGCATCGCGCTGGTGCGGGATGCGGACGGGCGGTCGAACTGGCAGGGCCGCGGCGAAAGCGCTCCGAGCGACAAGGCCGGCAGCGGCGGCCTGCGCCTCGCCAGTCTCACCATTGCGGATGGCCGCTTCAGCTTGCGCGATGCGCGGCGGCATCTCTCGCTCACCGGCACGCTGGCGGCCAATGCCGCGACCGGGCTGGTCGTGAAGGGCGAAGGGCGGTTCCACGATGCCCGCGCCGCCCTCAGCCTGACAGGCGAGCCGATCGCCGCGCGCGATCGGGCCAGCTCCTATCCGTTCACGCTCACCTTCGCGTCGCCATTGCTGGATCTGACGGCGCGGGGCGAGACGCAGGGCGCGCTCAACATGGCGGCGATGAACGCCGATGTGCAGGCGCGCGGCCGGTCGCTCAAATATCTGGACGATCTCATTCAGGCCGGGCTGTTCGGCACCCAGAAGATCGACCTTGCGGCCCGTGTCCGCCATCGCGGCCGCGACTGGTTTATCGACAGGATCGGCGGCAGCATCGGCCGCTCGCGCTTCACCGGCAAGGCGGAGATTCTCAAGCGCGCGGGGCGCTCGAAGATCGATGCGGACCTCGATTTCCCGCAATTTGATTTTGACGATCTGGCCGACGATGCCGGGCTGGCCGAGGCAGCGGCGCTCACCGCCCGCATCGGCCCGCGCGTGCTGCCCAATACGCGCATCAACCTGGCCAAAATCGGGCCGACGGACGGGCAGATCCGCTTCAACGCCGGGCAATTGCTGTTCCGGCGGCCGTCGGTCTTCCGCTCGCTGAGCGGCGTCATCCGGCTCGATGGCAAACTGCTCACCCTCGACGATGTGAAAGCCGGGCTCGTCAACGGGCAGATGACCGGGCGCGTGGTGGTGGATCACCGGGAAGGCACGTCCCCCCGGCTCGATGTCGATCTGCTGCTGCGCGATGGCCGGCTCGGGCCGCTCGTCAGCGCGGCGGACAAGGTGGATGCGCCGTTTCGCGCGCGTATCCGCCTGGCGGGGCGGGGCGATACGATCCGCGCCGCGCTGTCCCGCGCGGATGGTCATGCCGGGCTGGTGGCGAGCGACGGTCAGGTCCGCAAGCTTGCCGCCGCCGTGCTGGCGCAGGATGTCGGCCGGGCGCTCGGCGCGGCGCTGGGCGAGCGCAACGCCATGGTGCCGCTGCGCTGTCTGGCGCTGGATTTCACCGCGCGCGCCGGCGTGCTGTCGGCCGGCCCCTTCGTCATCGATACCGCCATCGCGCAGAGCCGGGGCAGCGGCACCATCCGGCTCGATGGCGAGGCGATCGCGCTTACCATCAGCGGCGCGGCGCGGGACCCCAGCGGGCTGCGGCTGGCCGATCCGATCAGGGTTGGCGGCACGCTCAGCCATCCCGCCTTGCACATTGCCGATATTGACGGTGACAAGCCGGATGTCGGCTCCGTGCTCGGCGCGGTGGCGAAGTCCGTCGGCGGCGCGCTCGGCCTGCGCAAGCAGGACCCGCCCCCGGCGGCCGCGCCGGCGCCGGCCGATTGCGCCGCTCTCTCCCGGCAGGTTCTGCGCGACCGTCCCTGATGAGCGCGCCTGATGACGGGCAACCGCGCCTGTCAGCCGGGCATCAGCCCCAACCGCCGATCCGCCCGCTACGCACCGCTCACGCCTGCCACGCCCCTCGTCAGCAGCCATCCCATGCAGCCGCTCTCGGAGCCACCGCGTGAACCCGAGAGCGCGCCCGCCCGCCTGCCCGATGCCACACGCCCCGCTCCGCCAGCCTCTTCGCCCGGCCGGCTGCCTCAGCCGAACGCCAGCCGCAACTGCCGGTCCTCCGCCGCGCTGCGCTCCGCGCCATCGGCATCGCTAAAGTTGGAGAGGCCGAGGCCGAGCAGGCGCGCGCCGATCGGCAGGGGCAGTTGCGCGCGCAGCAGGTCGGCGGCGATCGCCAGCAGCTCCGCCTCACTGCCCGGCGGCGCGGCGAGCGTGCGCGAGCGGGTGAGAATGCGGAAGTCGCCCAGCTTGATCTTCAGCGTCACGGTGCGCCCCACCGCATGAGCCTTGCCGAGCCGGCCCCACAGCCGCGCCGCGATCTTCTCCAGTTCGCGCAGCAATTGCGCTTCGGCGCCGATATCGCTGGCGAATGTATCCTCGACGCTGATCGACTTGCGTACCTCATGGTCGCGCACCGGCCGCTCGTCCAGCCCGCGCGCCGCGCCATGGTAGAAAGCGGCGGATTTGCCGAAATGCCGCCGCAGCGCGTCCAGCGTCCAGCCCTTGAGGTCCGCGCCGGTGCGGATGCCGAGCGCCGCCATGCGCCGCGCGGTGACCGGGCCGACACCGTGGATGCGCGACACCGGCATGGCGGCCATGAAGGCTTCGGCCTCTTCCGGCTTCACCACGCACAGGCCGTCCGGCTTGTTCTGGTCCGAGGCGAGCTTGGCGATCAGCTTGTTCCACGAGACGCCGGCCGAGGCGGTGAGGCCGGTCTCCTCGCGGATCAGCCGGCGGATTTCCTGCGCGATATAGGTGGCCGAGACGATGCCGAGCTTGTTATGCGTCACGTCCAGATAGGCTTCATCCAGCGAGAGCGGCTGGATCACATCCGTGAACCGCTCGAAAATCGCTCTGATCTGCGCGGAGACCGCCCGATAGGCATCGAACCGGGCGGGCACGAAGAGCAGGTCCGGGCACAGCCGCCGCGCCTGCCCGCCGGGCATGGCCGAGCGCACGCCGAACAGGCGCGCCTCATAGCTCGCCGCCGCCACGACGCCGCGCGGCCCCGCCCCACCGACCGCGAGCGGCTTGCCGCGCAGCGCCGGGTCGTCCCGCTGCTCCACCGAAGCATAGAAGGCGTCCATATCGATATGGATGATCTTGCGATGCTGGCCGGATCTGTCCGTCATAGCCGGTTAATGCCACGAGCGGGCGGCGAACGGAAGGGGAACATGATAGCGCCTGTCTGCGACCAGCCGTTCACCGCATCGGACCAGTCAAAGATTGCACCGCCTGCGAAAGCCGGTAATGCTGCTCGGCTGATGTTGACTGCCGCGCCTCTCTCCGCTGAAACGCTGGCGTCCATTTTCGCCCGGAGCGTGGATTGCGTAACGCTTGTCGATCTCGATGGTCGGCTGCTCTGGATGAACGCCGCCGGCCAGCGCGCGCTGGAGATAGAGGATTTCGCGGTCGTCAGGGGCCGGCCCTGGGCCCGCCTCTGGCCCGAGGAAGCGCGCGGCCCTGTCGCGGACTGGCTGGCGCGGGCGGCGCAAGACGGCACAATCGGGTTGGATGCCGCCTGCCCCACCATGAAAGGCGCGCCGCGCTGGTGGAGCGTGACGATATCGGCCGTGACCGATGTAACGGGGGCCAGGATCGGCTTCATGGCCATCTCGCGCGATGCCACGGCGGCGCATACAGGCCGGCAGGCGCTGGAGATCGGATCGGCGGAACTGCGGCACCGGCTGCGCAATACCTATGCGATCGTCGGCGCGCTCATCGGCGGCTTCGCGCGCGGCAATGCCGAGCATGAAGCGTTCGCGCGTGATATGCAGGAGCGGCTCATCACGCTCAGCGTCGCGCAGTCCCTGTTCGCCACGGATACGGCGCCCTGCGATCTGGCGCAGCTCATCCCGGCGCTGGTCGATCCGTTTGCCAGCCCGGTCTGCGGCGTGACGATTGCCGCGCCGCCCAACATCCTCGTCGGGCAGGATCAGGCCAATGCCATCGCGCTGGTGGTCGGGGAGCTTTGCGTCAACTCGGTCAAACATGGCGCGGCGGCGTCAAGCGGCACGATTCGCATCACCGTCACGGCGCATGATGATCGCTGCGAGATCGTCTGGGCGGAAAGTGGCGCGCGGCCGATCGGCGACCGGGACCGGCCGGGCGCGCAGGGTTTGCGGCTGATCGCGCTGATCGTGGAAGCGCGCGGCGGCACGCTGGATATCGACTGGCAAAGCCACGGACCGACGGTGACGATCGGCTTCCCCGTGCTCGCGCCCGATCCGGACTGAGCAGGCCGGCCGGATCATCGGGCCATGGAGCATATCGGCGCGGCCAGCTCGCCGCATCGCCTCAATCGCCGCTTTTCTGCCCGATTTTCAGGCCTTTGAGCGCCGCGAACGGACCGGCCTCGCCTTCGCTCAGCACCCCCATTTCGCGCAGTCTGGCGTCGGCATCCGGCACGCGCGGATAGGGATCGAGATTGAGCGCCAGCGTCTGGGCGACCACTTCGCCAAGGTCGATGCGCTCATCCTCCAGCGGCAGCAGGTCGCAATCCGCCTCGCTCAGCTCCAGCTCCTCCTCGTCGATGGCGTCGAGGCCGCGCAGGAAGCGCACGGAAAACTCCGTCTCGATATGGGCGGGCACATCCTCGGCGGTCGCGGCGCAGGGCTGGACGAGATCGGCGACGATCGTGCCGGTCACCAGACAGCCGGCGGCTTCCGGCATGATCCGCACGCTGGCATCCAGCAGGGTCAGCGCGCGCAGGCCGAAGCGCCGGGCCAGCGCTGCGCGCTCCGCCGGCGTGGCGCTCAGGCTATGCACGCGGCTGCCATTGCCGAACTCGCTGACCCGGACGATGCGCGAATATTCCGGGCCGGCGGCGTCGGGCGCAGCGGGGGAGGCGGGCGTGGAAGGATCGGTCATCGCAGCAGCCGCGCTCAGGCTTCGGCCGGCGCGGCGATCAGGCCGGCAAGGTCGCGGGTCGCCAGCAGCGCGGCGAAGGCGCGCAGTCGCGCCGTGACATGGGCCAGTTGCGCCTCGCTCGGCGCGCCGCCGCGATAGAGGTTGCGCCGCAGCGCATCCTCCAGCGGTGCCTCGCCGGCAAATCCCGCGCGATAGGCCGCGAGCCGGCCGCCCAGCGCGCCGACCATATGGCCGATCTGCTTGCCGACGACGACATCGCCAAAGCCGATCTGCCGGATCTGGCCGTCCATATCCTCGATGAACAGCTCGGTCAGCCGGGCCGATTCGGCGCGCGCGTCGAGCGCTTCGAGCCGCAGCAGCACCACGGACAGTACGGCGGCGACCATGTCGAAGCGCCCGTCGATCGTATCCGCCACGCCCCCTTCCAGATACCAGTGCTCGGCGCGGGCATGGGCGACGGCGGCCGCATAGAGGGGGCGCAGCGCGGCGTCCTCATCCTTGCGGGCGAATAATCTCGAAAGGAAGCTCATGCTCGGTTCAGCTTTCCTGCTGCACATGTCGAAGGGTCGGGTCACGTCCGCCATTTCCGGCGCGCGGCCGATTGCATATTGATTGCGGCGGCCGGCAATGCAATGGGCGAGAGGCTGGCGATGATGGTTTCACGAGGATTTTGCAGGAGATGGGCATGCAGCGTGGCATAAGGCGGCCGGTTCTGGTCGCAGGCGCGGTGGCCGTTCTGCTGCTGGCGGGCGGGTGCACGCGGGTGCGCACACATCAGGGCTTCCTCGCGGATCAGATCATTGTCGATTCGGTGCTGCCCGGCGTGGATAATAAATCTTCCGTCGAGGGCTCGCTCGGCCGGCCCACTTTCGCTTCCCAGTTCGGGCCGGAGCGCTGGTATTATGTCTCGCGCGATACGCGCGCGCTGGCCTTTGCCTCGCCGCGGGCGACGGATCAACTGCTGGTGACCATCCAGTTCGACGATGCGGGCAACGTCGCCAGCGTCAATCGCGATACCACGCTCGATCAGGTGGCCAATATTTCCCCGGTGGGCAGCAAGACGCAGACGCTCGGCCGCAAGCGCAGCCTGCTGGACGAGATTTTCGGCAATATCGGCGCGGTCGGCGCCGGGGGCATGGGCGGCGCCGCCGGCCCATCCGGTCCGGGGCCGAACGGCGGCTGATTTGGGGCGCGGGCCGGGATTCTCTCCGGGCGGCCCGGTTTCCCTTGCATTGACCATATATTTGGCATCACATTGCGCGCCGATGGAGGGCCGTGATGCAACATAGCGGCGATTTACAGCCGTTCAGGCCGCCGGATTACATGGTCGAGCATGCGCCGCACGGTCGTTACAGCGCCCGGCGGAGTCGCTGGCGCTTCGCCATCGGCTCGCTCGAACTGGGCTTCGACCGCGCCAGCGAACGGATCGAGACGCAAACGCCGCGCCCGGCGCCGCCCGCGCCCCGGCCCGATTTCGGCTGGCGGCTGATGGCGCTGGTCGGCACGCTCGTCA
>Ga0182736_1003498_pt1 | contig 10537 bp, 8 predicted proteins | sample eDN5th30CKraftBY_FD_128882 | JGI IMG/M metagenome (GOLD analysis project Ga0182736, IMG submission 128882) | Enriched backyard soil microbial communities from Emeryville, California, USA - eDNA 5th pass 30_C Kraft BY (version 2) (version 2) | ecosystem: Environmental > Terrestrial > Soil >...
CAGCTCGTTGTTGAGCAGGAAGCCGCTCTTCGTCATCAGCCGCGATCCGAAGCCGTCCTCGATGGTCGTCGTCATCGAGACCGCGTTGCCGTTGCGATCCACGATGGACATGTGGCTCGTGCCGAACTCGATCCCTTCGGAAGGCCCCCACAGGAAAGTCTTCTGGAACGGCGGATCGCCGGGCTTCGCCTTGCCCATGGACTTGTTGGGATCGATCAGCGCGGCGCGGCTCTTGAGATAGCCGGGATCGGTCAGGCCCTTGACCGGTACGTTCACGAAGGCGGGATCGGCCAGGAAGAGCGCCCGGTCGGCGTAGGCGAGGCGGCCCGCCTCGGCGATCCAATGCACCGCATCCGGGCCGGGCTTCAGGGAGGCCATGTCCTGCGTCTCCAGGATGCCCATGATCTGCTGCACGGCGACCTGACCCGAGCTCGGCGGGCCCATGCCGCAGATCCTGTAGGTCCTGTAATTCCCGCACAGGGCGTCGCGCTCCTGGACCTTGTAGCCTTTGAGATCGTCCAGGGTCATATCGCCCGGGTTGGTGGCGTGGCCGGTCACGGTGGTCACGATGTCCTGGGCGATCTCACCCGTGTAAAAGGCATCGGCGCCTTTCTCGGCGATGGTCCGCAGGGTCTTGGCGAAGGCCGGATTCTTGAGAACCGTCCCCACGGCTTTCGGCGTGCCGTCAGCCTCGTAGAAATAGGCTCGCGCCACGGGATCGTTCTGGAGGTATTTCTCCTGGGTCAGGAGTCCGTTGAGGCGCGGTGAAATCGCGAAACCCTCCTCGGCGAGGCGCGCGGCCGGTTCGATCACCTGCTGCCAGGAGAGCTTGCCCCAGTTCCTGTGAGCCGCTTCGAGCAGCCGCAACGTGCCCGGCACGCCCACCGAGCGGCCTCCGACCACGGCATCGTAGAATTTCATCGGCTTGCCGTCGGGGCCGAGAAAACGCTCGGGCTTGGCTGCGGCCGGAGCGGTCTCACGCCCGTCGAGGGTCGTCATGGTCTTTCCATCCCAGAAGACCATGAAGGCGCCGCCGCCGATGCCGGAACTCTGCGGCTCGACGAGATTGAGAACAAGTTGAACGGCGATCGCCGCATCGACGGCGCTGCCACCGGCCGCCAGGATCTCCCGGCCCGCCTGCGCGGCCAGGGGATTGGCGGCGGCAACCATGTCTTTCGTCGCCGTTCCGACCGACTTGGCCGTGCGCCCCGTGGGAGCCTCTGGCGCAGGGGCGAGCGCCTGCGCGAAAACCGGGCCAGGCAGAGCGATGCCCGCGAGAAGGCCGAGGCTCAGGAGATTTCGTCGAAGAGCGTTGCGAGTGATCATGCGGCGGGCTTCCTCTCTGGTTCTTCGTTTCCCAAGGGAAGGATCAGCCTAACAAAGGATCATCCCTTTGCGCCACTTCCATCGAACCGGCCGAAAGAAGAAGATCCGCGCTTGCTGCGGTGCAATAACACACTCCTGTCACTCTTTTCGGGCAGGGTGCGATTCGTGATGCGAATAATGGAGCAGGACATGTACTCATATAATCTGTTCCGAAGCACCAAACCGGACGGGCTGGTTTGTGCCGTCCCGGAAGAGCGTTCCGTTCCTTCGTTCGTCGTCGAGCCACATTGGCAATTCGGCGGGAGGCTTGAAAGCCAGGACGCGCCGCTCGGATTCGACCGGAAGGCGGCCATGGAAGGCGTGCGCTTCAACGGTTTCTATCTCTTCGCGAGCTTTCAGAAAGACCGCCCGGACCATTAAGTCCGGCGGTTTCCCCCGCGTGTCCGGCTGGTCCGGTCGGGCATGCCGAACCGACTAAAGAACACCCCTCCAGTTCCGATCGAAACTTGATCTTGAGCGGCACCTGTCTTCTATCTGACTTTTGCGCCTGCCGCCTTTCATCCCCGATTCGATTGTGAACTCCTCCCTCGCCCTCATCTGGACCATCACGGCCGCAACCACCCTGCTGCAAGCCGGCAACGGTCTGCTTCAGGCGCTCATGCCCCTGCGGATGCAGGCCGAAGGGATCTCGGTCGCTTCCATCGGCGTCGTGGCGGCCGCCTATGGCCTCGGGTTCTCGACGGGCTGCTTCCTGGCTCCGAGCTTCATCCGGCACGTAGGCTACATCCGGGCCTTCGCCAGTCTCGCGGCGGTGGTGGCTGTCCTGATCCTCGCCATGACCCAGGCGCATTCGACCTTGGCCTGGATCGTTCTGCGCGGGCTGACCGGTGTCACGCTCGCCTGCATCTTCACCGTGACGGATGGTTGGATCAGCGCCCGAGCCACGTCGAGCCATCGCGGGCGGATCCTGTCGATCTACATGATCTGCACCAAGGTCGCTCTGATGCTGTCTCCCCTTGGGATCGGCTTCGGCGATATCCGCACGGATGGCCTGTTCATGACCGTGAGTGCCCTGATCACGCTGTCGCTCCTGCCCATCGCCGCCACGACGACGACGGAGCCGTCCGCCCCTCAGGGCGTGCGGATCGAGGTGCGGAAGCTGTTCGCCACTGCACCATCCGCCGTAGTGGGCTCGTTCGTCGTCGGGTTGGTCAATGGCCCTGTCATTGCCATCACGCCGGTCTTCGGCGTCAGCATCGGATTGAGCCAGGATCAGGCCGCAGCCCTTCTGTTCGCCTTGCAGGCGGGCAGCCTCGCCATGCAATGGCCTCTTGGATGGCTCTCCGACAGGGCGGACCGGCGCTACGTGATCGCGGGACTGGCCGCGGGGACGAGCCTCGTGTCGCTCCTGATCCTATGGGCCAGCGCTCAGGGCGCCAATCTGCTGGTCCTGTGGTCCTTCGCAGCCTGGGGCGGTCTGGCCCTCTGCATCTACTCGGTCTGCGTGGCCCATGCCTGCGATATCGTGGAACCGGGACAGATCGTGTCCACCGTCGGCACCTTGCTGTTTTCCTGGGCCACCGGCGTCACCGTCGGGCCCCTGATCGGCGCGGCGGCCATGGAAATGATGGGGCCGCAGGGGCTCTTCATCTATTCGGCCGTCGCCTCACTCGGCCTCGTCGTCTTCATCGTGGTACGGATTCTTCAGGTCGACCGCTCTCCTGCCAAGGGAGGCTTCGCGGACATCGCACCCACCAGTTCTGCTACGGCAGTCTTGACGCCTCGCGCGGACATCGATGCGATCGACGATCAGGCAACCGCAGCGAGCGTCACGTCTGAGGGAGACGATCAGAAGGCCGAGCCGTCAGCCACGGCCTCATAGCGGTTGAGGCGCTTGTCGATCATGCCGTCGATCTTGTCGTAGACCTCGGCCACGCTGAGCTGGCGGGTCTTCTTGCCGTCCTTGGTGAAGAACAGCGACTTGTTGGACTTGGCGGCGGCCGGAAAGGCGTCGCGAGCGCTCTTCTTGGGAGTGTCGTCCACCAGGGCGATAAACCGGCTCGCGCTGTCGACCCCGAAGAAGTGGGAGAGATAGAACTCCGACCGGCTCAGCTGCCGCCCGAGCTTGGCCTCGATCTTGGCCTTGTCGCGTTTCATCATCTCGGCCGCCATGAGGGCCGAGATGTAGGGGTTCCGGCGCAGCCCGAGAATATGCTGGCGCATCGTCGCATCCGCCACGTCGATCTTGGCTCCCGCGCCCGATATCGCCTCGGCTTCGGCTGTCAGTCCATGCAGGGGGCCGAACGAGCGGACCGCATCGAGCCACGTGCTGGTGATGAACTGGAACAGGCCGACGGCGGAGGAGGTCGAAGCCTTGTTGCCGGGCAGAAAGCTCGATTCCTTATCGGCCAGGGCCATCATATAGACCGGATCGGCTCCCGTGGCCTTGGACGCCCGCATGATCGTGTCGACGATCCAGACGGGAACGCGCATCTCTTCGAACTCCATGAATTCCGTGAGTTCGCGGGAAACAGGTTCCTCGTCCTTGGCGCCGTCCGAGGCCGGTGCCTCGGTCAGGGGAATGGACAGGATGATCTGCTTCTGCAGTTCCGCCGCTGACGCGGTGGCTGCTGCGACCGGAATGATGGCGTCGAGCGGATCGGCCGGTGCGGCTTCCTGAGCGGGCATGGAGAAGGGCGCCGTCGAATGAGAGGGCGGCAGCCGGATGGCATCGGGACCGGCGTCGAGGCTCGGCGGCAGGGCCGTCCACGCTTCGGCGGCCGAGGCGGAATGCGTGTGGATCGCCGTGCCGATGCCGATCGTCAGGCAGGCGCTCAGCCCGAAGCATTTGGTGAGGTCCAGCAGGGTTTTCCCTCCCTGCGAGGGTGCGCGGCAAGCGTCGATGAGGAACCGGAGGCCGGTCTTCCTCTCGTTCTCAAGGCAAATGGCCGTCTGCTGGCACGCGTCCTGAGACGCTGTCAGAGCGATTTGCATATGGATAGGTCCCCACAAATGCACCGTTTCTCCGCCACGGACAGCGGATGCACGGTCGTTCTTCGTTCGACGGGGCAAGTATGTGATAGGCGGTTATGTCCAGAATAGGTCAGCTTGGCGTTAAAAATTCGATTGAGTTCCCGGGTGCGACCATTTGTATGAGGTTATTAATAATCATTCATCTTCGAAGAAGCCTTGTTTTCCAACGAAAAGCTTTGTCTCTCACGGGTATGATTGACGGCGAGATGACGCAGGGTGAATTATACGATGTGATGAGATGACAATAGCTTAATAATCTTAACCTTGGGTAAGGTAATACTGATCTGCACGAGCATCGATGGTTCCGGCAGATCGGAGCCGCAGGCGTTCTCGTCGGTCTGCCCCGCATGGTAGAGGGTAGGCGTGCCGGAGATCGAACGCCTCTCATGCTCCACCGCTCATTCAGCTGCCATGCGGCCCTGGTTCTGCTGTCGTTCCTGGCCACCGGGGCCGTCGGGGCGCAGGCTCAGACAAAGCCGTCGCGGGTCGCCTCGCTCAATCTTTGCGCCGACCAGCTTCTTCTGGCTCTGGCCGACCGGAGCCAGATCGCGTCCCTGAGCCGACTTGCCGCGGATGCGTCTCTCTCGTTTCTGGCCGGCAGGGCCGCCGGGATTCCCCGGAACGAGGGTGGCGCCGAGGCGGTCCTCTTCGCCGATCCGGACCTCGTGCTGACGGGCACCTATGGCCAGCAGGAGCAGGTTGCTCTGTTGAGACGACAGGGGCTGGAGGTGCTGGCCCTCGGGCCCTGGACGAGCCTGGAGGACGGACGCGGGCAGATCCGCGCCTTGGCCCGCATGCTCGGGCATCCGGAGCGTGGCGAGGAGCTGATCGCCCGCATCAACGGGAGCCTGGAGAGGGTGAGGGGGATCGTTCCAAGGGGCCGCAGCATCCTCGTCTATGAGCGGGGCGGCTGGGTCATGGGAGCGCGGTCGCCGCTCGGCGAGATCCTGATCCATATGGGCTTCAGGCTGCATCAGGAGGCCCTGGGACTGACTCAAGGCGGTGTAGCGAGGCTGGAGGCCATCGTGACGAAGCCACCCGATTTCATGCTCGTCGATGCGGCGTCGAGCCAGGCGGTCGACAACGGGACGGCCCTCTTCTCACACCCGGCCCTGGCCGAGGCGGTGCCCCAGAATCGCCGCCTGACGCTTCCGGGGAGGCTCACCCTATGCGGCGGTCCCTCGACGCCCGCCGCCATCGATGCGCTGAGCGCTGAGGTCCAAGCCAGGATCCGGTGACGGACGGGCTAGTCCAGCCTCAGCTGCAGGGGAGGGGACGGCTTGAGGAGGATGGGGCAGCCTGCCGCGATGAAGACAACGGCGTCACACGCTTCGGCGATCCTCTGGTTGAGGCGGCCCTGCTCGTCACGGAACCGGCGTCCCAGGGGCGTCGCGGGCACGATGCCCTGACCGACCTCGTTCGACACCAGGATCAGCGGCCCGGCCGCATCCCGCACGGCCTGAACCAGCCGGTCCGCCTCATGGGCCGGATCGCGCTCGGCCAGGACGATGTTGGAGAGCCAGAGGGTCAGGCAATCGACCAGCACGGCTTGCCCAGGAGCAGTCTGGGTCCGAACGGCTTCGACGAGACCTAGAGGCGCATCGACCGTTCGCCAGGATCCGTCGCGCTCGGCGCGATGCTGCGCGATCCGCTCACGCATTTCCTCGTCGTATGCCTGGGCCGTGGCGATGTAGGTCCGCTCCGCCGATGCGCTCTCGGCGAGCTGCAGCGCGGTGCGGCTTTTCCCGGAGCGGGCTCCGCCCAGGATGAGGACGCGGCGATAGGTGGACATGGTCGATCAGCCGGTCAGGCGGTTGAGCGGCAGGATCATGTGAACGCACAGGCCTTCCGGACGCCAGTCCCGGTCGAGCGTGCCGCCGAGCTGCCCCGTGATGCTTCGCTGCGACAGCTGGGTGCCGAAGCCTTCGAAGGTCGGAGGCGCCTCGATGCGGGGGCCGCAGGACTCGGTCCAGTGAAAATCCACGTTCTCGTCCTGCAAGCTCCACCGGAGCGACAACTCGCCCTCCGGGCAGGACAGGCAGCCATATTTGGCCGCATTCGTCGCGAGTTCATGCAGGACGAGGGCGAGGCTCGTGGTCGTGTTGGACCCGACGAGGACGTTCGGCCCCTCGATGGTGATCTTGTTTTGACCGGCCTGCCGGTAGGGCTCGAGAACCGCCTCGATCAGCCGCGCGAGCTCCACGTCCGACCCTTTGCCCGGCTCGCCCGCCGAGACGGGCTGCACCAGTTCATGGGCCCGGGACAGGGCGCTCAGGCGCCCGCGCAGGGCATTGGCCATGTCCTTCGTGTCCTTCGCCGTGCGGGCGGTCATCGAGACCATGCCGTTGGCGATGGCAAACAGGTTCTTCACGCGATGATTGAGTTCACGGGTCAGAAGCTTCTGCGCCTCTTCCAGGGCATGGCGCTCGGTGATGTCGCTGACCACGCCGTAGAGGCTGATGGCCTGATGGTTGTTGTCCCCGTTCGCATAAACGGCCTGTCCATGCGAGCGGAACCAACGCAGCTTCCCGTTGGGCAGGATGGCGCGATACGCGCTGTCGTACTTGCCGTCGGATCCGGGAGCCCCCGCCGCTGCGATCCGTTTCTTGACACCCTCCAGATCCTCCGGATGGATCATTGCCCAGGCGTCTTCCAGGGTCAGGCTGTACAAGCCGTTATGGGGGATGTGGTAGAGGGCGCATGTGCCCTCGTCCCAGGTGATCAGGTTCTTTTCCAGGTCGATCTGCCAGGTCCCGAGATCGGCGGCTTCGAGGGCGAGCCGGTACTGGCTCTCGAGCAGGCGGATGGTCTCGTCGGCCTTCTTTTGGGCATTGATGTTGGTGCTCGTGCCGAACCAGCGGGTGATTTGTCCCGTCAGGTCCTGGATCGGAATGGCCCGGCTGAGAAACCATTCGTAACCGCCCGCAGCCGTCCTGACCCGGTATTCCCATTCATAATCCTGCCCCGCTTCCAGGGACTGGCGCCAATGCTGCTGGACGTCGGGCAGGTCGTCGGGGTGGATGGCCGCTTCCCAGCCGTTGCCGAGGAGCTGCTCGCTGGAAAGCCCCGTGAACTCACGCCAGCGGCGGTTCACGTAATCGACGGTTCCATCGGGGCGGGACGACCAGACGAGTTGAGGCAGCGACTCCGCCAGAACTGCAAATTGCGTTTCCGTTTCCTTGAAATCCACTCAAAACTCCCAGGCCCGCCCTGCAGCCAAGTCTCCGATGCAAGGGAAGCATTGTTGTAGGCCTTTTTCGAGGCTGACAACCCACATCGGCCGACCGCGGCGATTTCTCCGGCGAAAGAGTAGCTCCAATGTCTCGAAACCTTATGCGCATCGTGCGGAAAGTGGCCCCGGTTTTCCGCACGAACGATGCGCTCCTCAAAATCTGGAGCATCGGCTGAGTCCCAAAAGTGCATTCCACTTTTGGGTCCGATGCTCTAAAAGGCGCCCGACGTCTGGCGGTTCCTCCGGCCAGAGCATAGATGCAGGACAGCCCTCATACCCGATGCGATCTTGTCCACGCTGAGGCTGATAGACCGTTTTCATGAATGATTTGAGCCCCCGTCCGGTGTCCGAGCCGGAGATGTCGTCTGCCGAGGCCCTTCATCCGAAGGAGCGCCGGTCCCGCCGGTTCGCCTGGATCGGCATGGCGGCGAGCGTTCTCCTGTTCAGCGCCTCACTGGTGGTTCTCTGGCACATCGTTTCGGAAATCGATGTCAACGAACTGAAAGCGGCTTTCACGGCCGCCAGCCTGCGCCAGATCGGTCTCGCGGTCCTCCTCACCGCCGTCAGCTACAGCCTGCTGACCTGCTACGACGCCATTGCCCTGCGGCAGCTCAAGCTGCAGGTTCCCTACCGGACGACCGCGCTCGCCTCCTTCACGAGCTATGCGGTGAGCTTCACGCTCGGCTTCCCCCTGCTGACGGCCGGCACGGTCCGCTACTGGATCTACTCCCCCAAGGGCGTCAGCCCGGGGCGGGTGGCGAGCCTCACGGTGATCGCCGGGGTGACCTTCTGGCTCGGCATGGCGCTTGTCCTCGCCTGGAGCCTGATCAGCAAGGCGGACGAGCTGGCGAGCCTCGTCTACACTCATATCTGGATGAACCAGCTGCTGGGCCTGGGCGCCGCCATCTTCGTCATCGGCTACATGGTCTGGGTCTCGATCAAGCGCCGTGCCGTGAAGATCCAGGGCTGGAAGCTGGAGCTGCCGGGCTTTCGCCTGTCCCTGGCCCAGATCCTGATCGGCGCGGGCGACGTCTGCGCCGGCGCCGGGGTGCTCTTCGTGCTCCTGCCCGGCGGGCATAATCTCAGCTTCGAAACCTTCCTGGCGGTCTATATCTTCGCCGTCATGCTCGGCGTCGCGAGCCATGCGCCGGGTGGGCTCGGGGTCTTCGAGGCCACCATTCTCCTGGCCCTGTCGAACTATCCGCGCGAGCAGGTCCTGGGAGCGCTGCTCCTCTACCGTCTCTGCTACTACCTCATTCCCTTCATGGTCGCGCTTGCGATCCTCGGGGCCTACGAGATCCGCAATCGCATCCGGGCCGCCCGGCTGTCCTTCAAGCCGGACGACGACCTCGCGGGCGAGGTCGAGCTCGGCGGGAGATGACACCGGAGCCTGCCTCTCCTAAAGAAGGCAGGCCGCGCCTCCGAGACATCCCCCATGAGCGATCCGGACACCCTCCGACAGAGCGCCTCCCCGATCCGTGACGCCGCCCTGCGCGGGACGGTCGTGACCGGTTTCGTGCTGGTCTTCGTTGCATGGGTGCGGGGTCAAGCGGACGGATGGCTCCTGGTCTGGACCGCGATCGCCGTCCTGGCGGGTTTCCTCGTCGCCGGCCCCAGGCGCGGCCTCGGGCTCGGAGCCGGGATCGCGTCGCAGCCGAAGGCGAGTTCCCGCTCCAGCGTGGCCGAGGCGGTTCTGGCCCAGATTCCCGATCCGGTCATCCTGGTGGACCAGCGGGCCGTGGTGATCGAGGCGAACCGGGCCGCCTACGATCTTCTGGCGGGGCTGAAGACCGGCCACCCCCTGTCCTTCGCCCTGCGCACCCCGGACGTGCTCGACGGCATCCAGGAGGTGCTGGACAGCGGCCAGGCCCTCAAGGTCGAGTATTCGGAGCGCATCCCGACGGAGCGGACCTTCGAGGTCCATATCGGGCCCCTGCAGGACGATGTCGCCGAGGCCGAGGTCAAGGCGGGCGTCGTCCTGTTCTTCCGCGATCTCACCGCGGCCCGGCGGCTGGAGGCCATGCGGGCGGATTTCGTCGCCAATGCGAGCCACGAGCTGCGTACGCCCCTGGCCTCGCTCTTAGGGTTCATCGAAACCCTTCAGGGGCCGGCCCGCGACGACGCCAGGGCCCGGGAGCGGTTCCTCGAGATCATGAAGGGGCAGGCGCAGCGCATGAAGCGCCTGATCGACGATCTCCTGTCTCTGTCGCGCATCGAGATGCGCGCCCACCTGTCGCCCACCGGGACCGTCGATCTCGCGGCCATCGCGTCCCAGATGGCGGAAACCCTCTCGCCCCTGGCGAAGGAGAGGGGCGTGGTCATCACGGCGATCCTGCCGGATCGGCCCGCTCTCGTGCTCGGCGATCGGGACGAGCTCCTGCGCATCGCCGAGAACCTGATCGAGAACGCGGTGAAATACGGCGAGAGCGGCGGAAAGGTCGATGTCGAGGTGGCCCGGTCCAGGGAGCCCACGCCGCAGGTCGCCTTCTCCGTTCAGGATTACGGCCCCGGCATCGCGCCCGAGCACCTGCCGCGCCTGACCGAGCGCTTTTATCGGGTCGATGTGGCGCAGAGCCGGGACAAGGGCGGAACCGGTCTCGGGCTCGCCATCGTCAAGCACATCGTCAACCGCCACCGCGGCCATTTCGACATCGCCAGCGAGCCCGGGCAGGGCGCCCGGTTCACCGTCCGGTTCCCGGAGGCGGGGCCGCGTCCGTAAGGGGCGCGGCAGTATTCTCTCCTCCGGGCGGGAGGGGACGCGGCGGGTGTGAGTGGATGGGTCGGATGTCAAAGAGCCAGCACCGTGGGGCCCGGAGCCGTGAGGCTCCGAGCCTTGTGGTGGATCGAGGGTGGCGCGAGTGGCAGCCCGGCTCGATTGCTATGTGTTGATGGAAGAGCCGGACGGCCGCTTCGCGCACGGTTTGTTTCAGCGGACCTGGGACAAAG
>Ga0182736_1003500_pt1 | contig 10531 bp, 9 predicted proteins | sample eDN5th30CKraftBY_FD_128882 | JGI IMG/M metagenome (GOLD analysis project Ga0182736, IMG submission 128882) | Enriched backyard soil microbial communities from Emeryville, California, USA - eDNA 5th pass 30_C Kraft BY (version 2) (version 2) | ecosystem: Environmental > Terrestrial > Soil >...
CCCGGGATCGTCGCGCTGTTCCAGCCCAACGAGTTCTATCCCGACGAGGACTCCTACCTCACCGCGATCGCCGAGACCATGAAGACCGAGTACGACGCGATCGTCGCCGCCGGCTTCGCCCTGCAGATCGACGCGCCGGACCTCGGCATGGGCCGGCACAACAAGTTCAAGGACCTCTCCGACGCCGACTTCCTCAAGCGCGCCGAGGTCCAGGTCGAGGTCCTCAATCACGCCCTGCGCGACGTCCCGGCCGACCAGGTCCGGATGCACCTGTGCTGGGGCAACTACGAGGGCCCGCACACGTTCGACGTCGAGGTCGAGAAGATCGCCGACGTCGTGCTGGGCGCGAAGCCCTCGACCCTGCTGTGCGAGGCCGCCAACCCCCGCCACGGCCACGACTGGGCCGGCTGGGCGGCGGCGAAGATCCCCGACGACAAGATCTTCTGTCCCGGGGTCATCGACACGACGACGAACTTCGTCGAGCACCCGGGCCTGGTCGCGGAGCGCATCCTGCGCTACGCCGACATCGTCGGCCGTGAACGGGTGATGGCCGGGACCGACTGCGGTTTCGGCACGTTCGCGGGCTGGGGCGGGGTCGTCCCCGAGCTCGCGTGGGAGAAGATGCGCTCCCTCGTCAGGGGAGCCGAGATCGCGACCGAGAAACTCTGGTGATCAACGCGTGAGCACGTTCGTTCTTCTGCACGGGGCCTGGCACGGTGGGTGGGCCTGGCGGCGCGTCGAGCCCTGTCTGCGCGAGGCGGGGCACGACGTGCTCACGCCGACGCTGACCGGGCTCAGCGACCGGGCCCACCTGCTGAGCCCGGCCGTGGGGCTCGACACCCACATCCAGGACGTCGTCGCGCTCCTCGACGCCGAGGACTGCCGCGACGCCGTCCTGGTGGGCCACAGCTATGCGGGGCAGGTCGTCACCGGGGTCGCGGACCAGCGCCCCGACCGGCTCGCCCTGCGGGTCTACCTCGACGCCTTCGTCGGCGGCGACGGGGACGCCGCGATCGACCTGCTGCCCGAGGAGGTCGCCGGGCACTACCGCGAGTCCGTGGCCACGGCCGGGTTCGGCTGGCTGATCCCGCCGCGGTCGCTGCAGGTGCTGGGCGTCACCGACGAGGCGGACCTGGCCTGGCTCACGCCCCGGCTCACCCCGCACCCCTGGCGCACCTACACCCAGCGGCTCGACCTGCGGGGCGACCACGCCGACGTGCCCGCGCACTACATCGAGTGCACGGACTGGATGCGTGCCTTCGCCGGTCATGCCGCGCGTGCCGAGGCGGGCGGGTGGCCGGTGTCGACGATCCCGACCGGGCACGAGGCGATGGTCACCGCACCCGAGGCGCTGGCCAAGGCACTGATGGCCGCGGCCCTCGGCGTGGACAAGGGCTGACGGCCGTACGACCGCGACGCCGCGCGCTCCTGTCTGCGCGCGGCGCTTTTCTGGAGGCGAACGAACGATGGAGTTCCTGGTCCGTGCCGAGAACCGGCTGCCGGTGGAGACCCCCGACGAGGAGCGCAACCGGCTGAAGAAGGGTGAACGGGCGCGCGCCGACGAGCTGCGCGCCGCGGGCATCCTCAAGCGGCTCTGGCGGGTGCCCGGCCGCAACGCGACGATCGGCCTCTACGAGGTCGGCGACGCCACCGAGCTGCACGACGTCCTCGCGTCGCTGCCGATGTTCCCGTGGATGGACATCAGCGTCGAGGCGGTCGCCACCCACCCGCAGGAGCAGTGAGCGTGCAGAACGCCGAGACGGTTGCGGAGGCCTACCTGGTCGCGCTGCGCGAGCGCGGTGTCGACCGGCTGTTCGTCAACGCGGGCACCGACTTCGCGACGATCGTCGAGGCCTACGCCCGGCAGAAGGAGTCCGGTCTCGACCTGCCGCAGGTGATCGTCTGCGCGCACGAGAACCTCGCGGTGTCGATGGCGCACGGCTCCTACCTGGGCGACGGCCGGGTGCAGGCGGTCATGCTGCACACCAGCGTCGGCTCGGCCAACGCGGTCTGCGCGGTGTCCAACGCCGCCAGCGCCCGGGTGCCGGTGCTGCTGTCCGCCGGCCGCACCCCGCTGTTCGAGGACGGCGTGCTCGGCGCCCGCGACTACGGCATCCACTGGGCCCAGGAGATGTTCGACCAGGCCGGGATGCTGCGCGAGCTCGTGAAGTGGGACTACGAGCTGCACGACGGGGGCCAGGTCCGCCAGGTCGTCGACCGGGCGCTCGACCGGGCCCGCACCGAGCCGCCCGGCCCGGTGTACCTGTCGCTGCCGCGCGAGGTGCTGGCCGCGCCGACGTTCGGCATCCCCGCGACCCCGGCACCGCCCGTCCCGACGTCGGCCCATCCCGATCCGGCGGCCGTCGAGACGCTCGCCGAGCACCTGGCGACGGCGCGGTTCCCGCTGATCGTCACCGGCGACTCCGGCGCCGACCACGGCTGCGTCGCGCTGCTGGCCGAGCTGGCCGGGCGGCACGGCATCGGGGTCGTCGAGAGCGGCCCCCGGCACGTCAGCATGCCGGCCGACCACCCGATGCACCTGGGCTACCGGCCCGCTGAGGTACTCGCCGACGCCGACGTCGTCGTCACCCTCGACCTCGACGTGCCCTGGCTGCCCTCGGCGGTCTCCCCCGCCGACGACGCCGTCGTCGTCCAGGTGGGGCCCGACCCGCACTTCGCGCGCTACCCGATCCGCTCGCACCGCTCCGACCTGACGATCACCGCCGGGTGCGGGCCGCTGCTCGCGGCACTGGGTCCGGCGCTCGCGGCCCGGGCCGAGCGCATCGACCCGGGCCGGGCGGCGCGGCTCACCGAGCTGGGCGGACGCTGGCGCGCGCGCCGGCAGGCCCTGCTCGACCAGGAGGCCGCCGCGACCGACGGCCCGATCACCAAGGCCGCGATGAACGCGGCGCTGGCGACGGTGCTCGACGACGGGTCCGACACCGTCGTCGTCAACGAGTACTGGGCGCAGGCCGAGGTGCTGGCGCCGACCGTCCCCGGCTCCTACCTGGGCACCCCGCCCGCGGGCGGCCTCGGCTGGGGGCTGCCGGCGGCGATCGGGGTCAAGCTCGCCCGGCCGGGTGCGACGGTCGTCGCCACCGTCGGCGACGGCGCGTACCTGTTCGCCAACCCCGCGGCCTGCCACCAGGCGATGGCGATGCACGGGCTGCCCGTGCTGACCGTCGTCTGCAGCAACGACCACTGGGGCGCGGTGCAGGCCTCGGCGCTCAAGGTCCACCCCGACGGCCACGCGGCCGCGTCGGCGGACCTCTCACCGCTGGCCCGGCTCGACCCGGTGCCCGCGTTCGCCGCGTACGCCGAGGCCTCCGGGGGCCACGGCGTCCGCGTCACCGAGCGGTCGGAACTGGTCCCGGCGCTGCGGAACGCGCTGCGCGTGGTGCGTGAGGAAGGCCGTCAGGCGCTGGTCGACGTCGCCTGCACCTGACCGTGCGTGGCGATGGTCGCTATCGCGACCATCGCCACGCACGACGGCTGTTGGATGGGGTCGTGCACGTCGCGCCCCCGCTCCCGGTCCCGTCGTTCCTCACCACCGCCGACGGCGTGCGGCTCGCCTACCGCGAGCTCGGCGCGGGCCGGCCGACCGTGCTGCTGCACGGGTTCTCCTCGACAGCCCTGATCAACTGGGTGACGCCCGGGCACGCGGCGGCGGTCGCGGCGACCGGGCGCCGGGTGATCCTCCCCGACCTGCGCGGGCACGGCGACAGCGACCGCAGCCACGATCCCGGCGCGTACCCCGCCGACGTCCTCACCGACGACGTCTTCGCGCTGCTCGACCACCTCGGCCTCGCCGACGGCGACTACGACCTCGGCGGCTACTCGCTGGGGGCGCGCACCTCGCTGCGCGCGGTGGTGCGCGGAGCCCGGCCGGGCCGGCTCGTCGTCGCCGGCATGGGTCTCGCCGGGGTGGTCCACATCCGTGGCCACTCGTTCGCCGACGTGTTCACCCAGGTCCTCGACGACGCCGCCCCGCCCGCCGGCACGTTCGCGCCCGCGAGCCCGCAGCGGCGCATCGCCGACTTCGTCGAGCGCATCGGGGCGGACCGGACGGCGCTGCGGCTGGCGCTGGGCACGGCCGTCGACACCCCGGCCGTCGAGCTCGCGGGTGTCGTCGCGCCCACCCTGGTGGTGTGCGGCGACCGCGACGACCCCGACGACGCCCGCGCGCTCGCCGACGTCCTGCCGCACAGCACGTTCGCGACGGTGAAGGGCGACCACATCAGCGCGGCGAACCGCTCCGACGCGCTGGGCGTGGCGATCGCGTCGTTCCTGACCTCGCTCACGGGCTCTACACCGGGACGCGCCCCAGGGTGGTCATGACGGCCGACCGGATCTCGGCGGCACCGGGCAGGTAGGCGTCCTCGAGCGGCGGGCTCAGCGGGATCGGCTGGAACGGCGCGCCGACGCGCTCGACCGGGGCGTCGAGGTCGTCGAACGCGGCGTGCTGCACCGCGGCCGCGACCTCCGCGCCGAACCCGCCGTGCCGCACCGCCTCGTGGGCGACGACGAGCCGGTTGGTGCGCCGCACCGACTCCACGACGGTGTCCAGGTCGAGCGGGACGAGCGTGCGCGGGTCGATGACCTCGACCTCGATGCCCTCGGCCGCGAGCTCCTCGGCCGCAGCGAGTGCCTCGCCGACCATGCGGGACAACGCGACGACGGTGACGTCGCGGCCGCGGCGGCGCACCGCGGCGCGGCCGAGCGGGATGGGCTCGACGGGGTCGGGCACGGGCTCGCGGCGGAAGTACAGCACCTTGTTCTCGACGACGACGACCGGCCCGGGCGCGGTCATCGCGGCGGCGAGCAGGCCCGCCGCGTCGGCGGCCCCCGACGGCATGACGACGGTCAGCCCCGGCACGTGGGTCAGCCACGCCTCCAGGCTCTGCGAGTGCTGTGCCGCGGCCCGCTGCCCGGCGCCGCCCTGCGTGCGCAGCACCATCGGCACCGTCAGCTGGCCGCCGGACATGAAGTGCGCCTTGGCCGCCTGGTTCACCAGCTGGTCGAGCGCGAGCGTGATGAAGTCGACGTACATGATCTCGAGGACGGGCCGCAGCCCCGACTGGGCGGCACCCACGGCGACGCCGCAGATCGCGGCCTCGCTGATCGGGGTGTCGATCACGCGGGCCGCGCCGAACTCCTCGACCAGGCCGGCAGTCGTCGTGAACGGCCCGCCCGCGCTGACGTCCTCGCCGAGGACGAACACGTCGGGGTCGGCCCGCATGGCCTGCGCGATCGTCGTGGAGATCGCCTTGGCGTAGGTCAGCTCACGGGTCATCGCGCACCACCGGACTCGACGAGCGCCGCCGCACGCGCGACGGCGGGGAACGGGCTCGACCGGGCCCAGGCGACGGCCTCGTCGACCTCGGCGCGGGCGGCGGCCTCCAGGGCGGCGGGCTCGTCGGCGGCCAGCCAGCCCGCGTCGTGACCTGCTCGCTGGAGCCGCAGGATGGGGTCCTTGCGCTGCCAGTCCTCGGTGGAGACGGCCTCGCGGTAGCGGTCGGGATCGCCCTCGTAGTGCCCGCGCAGCCGGTGGGTGAGGCACTCCAGCAGTGCCGGACCCTCCCCCGCCCTGGCCCGCGCGAGCAGCTCGGAGAACGCCGACCAGACCTCGCCGACCTCGTTGCCGTCGACGGTCGTGCGCGGCAGCGGATAGGGCGCGACGACGTCGCTGACCCGCTCGACGGTCGTGTGTGCCGAGCGCGGGGTGAACTCGGCGAACCCGTTGTTCTCGCACACCAGCAGCACCGGCAGCCGCCACAGTGTCGCCAGGTTGACCGACTCGGTGAACAACCCGGCCTGCACCGCGCCGTCGCCGAAGAAGACGACGGCCACCGCGTCGGTCCCGCGCTGCTTCGCGGCGAGAGCCGAGCCCAGCGCGAGCGGGATGTTGCCACCGACGACGCCCGTCGCACCGAGGAAGCCGTGCGCGACGTCGACCAGGTGCATCGAGCCGCCCATGCCCGAGCACAGGCCGTCCTCGCGGCCCATCAGCTCGGCCATCGTGCGGTCGAGCGGCGTCCCCTTGGCGACGGCGTGCCCGTGCGCGCGGTGTCCGCTGTAGACGGCGTCGCCGTCGCGCAGCTGCCGGCACACCGCCGCGGCCACGCCCTCGCCGCCGATCGAGAGGTGGATGAGTCCGTGCACCTCGTCGGCGCGCTTGAGGGCGCCCACGCGTTCCTCGAACGCCCGGATGCGCCACATCGTCGTGAGGAGGTCGCGCAGCACGTCGGGCGTCGGCGCCGCCGTCGACACGTCCCGGTGGACCGACGCGGTCACCGCACGGCCGTAGCGGCGTCGTGCGGGACCGTCGCGTCGACGGCCCGGCGCACCCCGGCGACGATCTTGGCGACGTCGGGCAGCACGAAGTCCTCCATCGGCTTGCTGTACGCGATCGGCGCGTCCAGGGCCGTGACCTGCACGATCGGGGCACGCAGCGAGGCGAAGCCCGCCTCGGCCACCTCGGCGGCGATGATCGCCGACACCGACGCGTGCCGGGTCGCCTGGTCGACCAGGACCAACCGCCCGGTCCGCTCCACCGACGCCAGCACGGTGTCGACGTCGAGCGGCGCGATCGTGCGCGGGTCGATGACCTCGACCGACACGCCGTCGGCCGCGAGCTCCTCGGCGGCCTCCAGCGCGCGGTGCACCGTCCAGCCCGTCGCGACGAGCGTCACGTCGGTACCGGGCCGCACGATCGCGGCCTGGCCGAAGGGCACCAGGTGCTCGCCCTCGGGCACGTCGCCGGTCTCGAGCGTCAGCAGGTAGTGGTGCAGGAACAGCACCGGGTTGTCGTCGCGGATGGCGGTGGCCATGAGGCCCTTGGCGTCCGCGGGCGTGGACGGCAGCGCGACCTTGAGCCCCGGGACGCCCATGAACATCCCGTAGATCGACCCGGTGTGCTGGCCTGCCCAGCCCGCGGTGAAGCCGTAGCCGGCCTTGAGGACCAGCGGCGCGGTCACCCGGCCGCCGGACATGTAGTGGAACCGGTTGGCCTCGTTGACGACCTGGTCCATGGCGACGAGCAGGAACTCGGCCATCGTGCAGTCGACGACGGGCCGCTTGCCCGCGAGCGCCGCCCCGGCGGCCATTCCGATCTCCGCGGTCTCCGAGATCGGGGTGACGCGCACCCGGTCGGGTCCGAAGGCGGCGACGAACGGGTCCTCCGGGCTGCCGCCGACGCTCTGCCCGATCAGCAGGACGTCCTCGTCGCGGGACATCTCCTGATGGATGCCCTCCATGATCGCGGCGATGTAGGTGATCTCGCGGGCCATCTGGTGCTCCTGGGCTCGTGCAGCTCGGAGGGGGCCTCGTGCTGCTCGCAGTGGTGGGTGGTCAGGCGTGGACGAAGCGCAGCGCGTCGGCGGGCTCGGGTTCGGGACCCGCGAGCGCGCCGTCGACGGCCCGCTGCATCTCGTCGGCGGCCTCGGCGACGATGGCGTCGGCCCGGGCGGCGTCGAGGACCCCGCCGGTGACGAGCGCGCCGCGGAACCGCGGCACCGGGTCGCCGCGCTTGGCGGCCTCGTACTCGGCGACGTCGCCGAACACCGTGACGGCCTCGTGCTCGGGGTAGTGCAGGGGCACCCCGGGCGGGGCGATGGAGTTGCCGTGCGCCGAGAGCCGGTAGACCAGCGACTCGACGAGTGTCGGGCCCTCGCCCGCGCGGGCCCGCGACACGGCCTCGGCGACGGTCTCGTACACGACGTCGGGGTCGCCGCCGTCGATCGTCACGCCGGGCATGCTGTACGCCTTGGCCTTGGTGGCCAACGGCTCGCCCGCGGCGGCGTTGGCGTCCTCCTGCTCGACGCGCACCGACACGCTGTAGCTGTTGTTCTCCATGACGAACACGATCGGCAGCTTCCACAGCGACGCGATGTTCAGCGACTCGTGGAACGCGCCCTGCTTGCTCGCCCCGTCGCCGAAGAAGCACAGCACCACCTCGCCCGCCCGCCGGACCTGCGCGGCGTAGGCGGCGCCGGTGGCCTGCGGGATCGACTGTCCGACGATGCCCGACGTGCCGAGGAAGCCGCGCTCCGGGTCGGCCAGGTGCATCGAGCCGCCGTAGCCGCCGCACAGCCCGTTCGACCGGCCGTAGATCTCGGCCATCATCGCCGTGGTGTCGGTGCCGAGCGCGATCGGGTAGCCGTGGCAGCGGTAGGTGGCCATGACCTGGTCGCCGGGCCGGATCGCCGCGATCGACCCGACGATCGACGCCTCGGCGCCGTCGGCGAGATGCGTGTGCCCGCGGATGACGCCCGGGTGCTCGGCGAACGTCCGCTTGACGCGCTCCTCGAACTCCCGGATACGCACCATCGTGCGGAACATCTCGACGCGGTCCTGACTGTTCGTGCTCACGGTCGCTCCTGCCCCGCCGCGACGCCGGCGCCGAGTGCAGCCGACGTCGTGTCCGTGGTTCGCTGGAAGATCTCGTCGATCGGCAACGCGCGCAACGCGTCCGAGAGCACCTCGACACCCCACGGACCGTCGTACCCGAGCTCGCGGAGCACGGCGACGTAGCCGGGGATGTCGAACTCGCCCTCGCCGGGCAGCCGGCGGTGCCGCGTCGTCTCGTGGCTGTGGTCGGGCATGTTCGCGACCGTGCCGTCGGAGAGCTCGACGTGGACGAGCCGCTCCGGCGGGATCACGCGCAGGTCCTCCGCGGTGATCCCGAGCTTGCCCAGGTGCCACGTGTCGATGGCGATGCCGCCGTGGGCCGGGTCGGACGCCGACACGATCTCCAGCACCCCCGCCAGCGAGGGCGCGTTGACGTCGAACGGCATCAGCTCGTAGGCCATCGGCGGCACCCCGCGGCCGGCGGCGTCGGCGCACAGCGCGGCGAACCCGTCGGTCAGCTGGGCCGTCGAGGCCGGTGTGCGGCGCAGGTTCCCGAGCTTGACGTGGTGGGCACCCAGCTCGACCGCCGCGGTGAACAGCAGGTCGCGCTGGGCGTCCGACGCGGTGCGCCGGTCGTCGCCCTCCTCGACGAACCAGTCGTTGAGGAACTCGATCTCCAGGTCGCGCAGCCCGGCGTCGACGAAGATCGTCCGGAGCTCGGCCATCGTGCGGCTCTCGAGGAGGTGCTCGAGGTCGGTGTGCCACAGGCCGAGCCCGGTCATGCCGACGCGGGCCGCCTGGGCGCAGCGCTCCGGCCAGTCGAACAGGCTCCACTCGCGGCCGGTCCCGATCTCCACCGGACCGGCGACGGTCCAGTAGGAGCCGAGGACGTCCGAAGAAGTCACGTGTCGTCCTTCCCAGGGGCGGCGTCGTCGCCGCGGTCGAGCAGCAGGGCGTGCGGTCGTTCGAGCAGCCCGACCAGGTCGCGCAGGAAGCGCGCGCCCGCGGCGCCGTCGAGGACGCGGTGGTCGCAGCTGAGGGTGAGCGTCATGACGGTCCGGCCGGTCCCGGGCTCGGCGCGCACCGCGCCGACGGCGAGGATCGCCGCCTGGCCGGGCACGACGACGGCCTCGAACTCGCGGACCCCGAACATGCCGAGGTTGGAGACGGTGAACGTGGCGCCGTCGAGCTCGGCCGGGGCGAGCCTGCCGTCGCGGGCCCGCGCGACGAGCCCGCGGGCCGCCGCGGCGAGGGCGCCGAGCGAGCGCGTCGCGACGTCGGTGACGACGGGGACGACGAGCCCGGCCGGGGTCTCGACGGCGACGCCGATGTTGACCCGCGACCAGCCGACCGGATCGGCTGCCGCGTCGCCACCCTCGGCGATCCCGGCGTTGACACCGGGGTGGCGGGCCAGGGCACGGCCCGCGGCGGTGACGACGACGTCGGTGACGGTCGGCACCGCGGCACCGGGAACGTCGTCGGCGACGGCCGCGAGCGCCGCGCGCAGGTCGAGCGCAGCGGTCATGTCGGCGTCGGCGGTGAGGGTGAAGACGGGGATCTCCCGCGCCGACCGGGTCATCCGTTCCGCGGTGAGCCGCTGGGTCCTGGTGCGCGCCAGCACGGTCCCGCGGCCGCGGGCGCCGGCGGCGGTCCCGACCCCGGCGGGAGCGGGGGCCTCGGCCCCCGGAGCGGCGGCGAGGCGTGGTGCGACCCCGTTGGACGACGTGACGTCGGCGTGCGCGGCCCGCGCCGCGGCCTCGATGTCCGCCCGCACGACGCGCCCGTTCGGGCCGGTGCCGGTGACCGTCGCCAGGTCCACCCCGAGCTCGCGGGCCCGCCGTCGCGCCAACGGCGACGAGGGGATACGCACCCGGGCGGTGCCGGGCTCCGCCCCGGACACCGCACCGGGTGCGGCCGTCCCGGGTGCGACGGTCGCAGGCCCCTCGCCCGCTCCCGTCGCACCGCGGTCCCGGACGGCGACCGGACCCTCGCCGTTCGCCCGCGGGGTCTCCGCGGACGACGGCTCGGCCACCGCCGGAGCTTCTGCGGCGTCCACCGACGCCGGTACGGCCTGGTCCGCCACACCCGCCTGGGTCGCCCCGGGGGCGACCGTCCCGCCGACGTGCGCGATCACCGCGCCGACCGGGACGGTCTCGCCCTCACCCGCGAGGATGTGCAGGAC
>Ga0182736_1003502_pt1 | contig 10525 bp, 11 predicted proteins | sample eDN5th30CKraftBY_FD_128882 | JGI IMG/M metagenome (GOLD analysis project Ga0182736, IMG submission 128882) | Enriched backyard soil microbial communities from Emeryville, California, USA - eDNA 5th pass 30_C Kraft BY (version 2) (version 2) | ecosystem: Environmental > Terrestrial > Soil >...
GTTGCTCCTATGTCAAGCGGCGACCGGTTGGGGACCGGTCGTTGTGCTTGTGGTGGTGTGCAGGAGGTTGAACACGACGCGGGCGAGGCGTCGTTTGAGGGCGCGCAGGGCTTCCATCTTCGTGTTCCCCATCTCGAGCCGTCGCTGGTAGTAGGTGCGGCCGGGAGTGTCGGGCAGGCGGGCCTGGGTGACCGCGATCCGGTGTAGCGCAGCGTTGAGCTGCCGGTTCCCGCCGCGGGCGAGGCGGTGACGGTTCGTGCGCCCCGACGATGCCGGTATCGGCGCCACGCCGGCGTGCATGGCGAAACAGGCCTCGGACCGAAACCGGGACATGTTCGCCACCTCACCAATGATTTTTGCCGCGGTCAGTCCGGCCACCCCGGGCACGGCCTGCAGCTGCGGCGCGACCTGCTCGACCAGCCGTGACAGCTCCCGCTCCAGCGCGTTGACCCGCACCGTGACCGCGCGGATGTCGGCCAGCAGCTCGGCGGCGATCCGCGCCACCATCTGCGACTGCGGCGCCGGAGGGTGCTGGCCCAGCCAGGCCAGCAACCGGTCCAGCACGCGCAGCCGGTCCAGGCCGCGGGAGGGAATGTCGAGGTCGGGGTCGAGCTCGTGCAGGTGCCAGCGCACCCGGTTCTGCATCCGGGTCCGCTCGGCGACGAGGTCCTCACGATGGTCGACCAGCAGCTTCAACTCCCGCGAGGTCCGGTCGTGCTCGGCGGCGGGCAGGTCGGGCTCGCGCAGCGCGGCGCGGGCGATGGCCAGCGCGTCGATCGGGTCGGACTTGCCCCGGGTGCGGGCAGCGGCCCGGGCTCCGGCCATCAGCTTGGGCGGGACCCGCACCACCCGCTCACCCGCGGACAGCAGCGCCCGTTCCAGCCGGGTCGAGACGTGGCGGCAGTCCTCGATCGCCCACATCCGCCCGCCCGGGTGGTGTGCCCGGGCCCAGCGCACCAAGGCGGCATGGCCGCGATCGCGGGCGGGTACGGTCTTCTGCCCGATCTCGCGGCCGATCTCGTCGACCGCGACCGTCGTGTGGGTGTCCTTGTGGACGTCGACTCCCAGCACCACCATGGGTGGCGTCACCTCTTCTCATCTCGGAGGGACGGCTGGGCCGGCCGGCGGACACGTCTCAGTGGGGGCGCGGCCACGCTCCTATCAAGTCACGCCGGTCGGCCCTGACCAGCGGTGATCGGCACAACGCATGCACTCCAACCCCACACAGGGGCGGCACCGACCGTAGGAGCCAGATCACCACCGGCCAGGATCCCAACCACCGCAACAGCGGCAATCCCACCCTGACACTGACTCGACCGTAGGCCGGTGACGGTTCGTCGACCGGCGAAATGACGTCTCCATTTTCGAACTTGACGTCGAGGTCAGATATCAATAGCGTCGAGCCGCCCCCCAGTCGAGCGGAGGACGACGCGGATGTCGATCTCGGACCAGTCGATCTCGGAGCCCGCCGTGGCACTGCCTGCGGCCTCCTACTGGCCCGCCACCACGGACGTCGATCTCGATGTGACGACGGTCGGCGCGCTGCTGCGCCGCGTCGCCACCGAGGTGCCCGACCGGATCGGGCTGGTCGACGGGCCGGCCGATCCCGCGCAGCGCCGTCGCTGGACCTACGCCGAGATGCTCGGCGCGGCCGAGTCTGTCGCCGCCGCGCTGCTGGCCCGCTTCCGGCCCGGGGAGCGCGTCGCGGTCTGGGAGTCCAACCGCGCCGAGTGGGTGCTGCTGCAGATGGGCGCTGCGCTCGCGGGCATCGTCGTCGTCACGATCAATCCGCAGTACCGCACCGAGGAGCTGCGCTACGCGCTGGGCCAGTCCGGCAGCGTCGGGATCGTGCACGGCACCGAGCACCGCGGGGTGTCGATGACCGGCATCGTCGAGAGCGTCCGCGACGAGCTGCCCGACCTGCGCGAGACGATCTGCTTCGCCGACTGGGACGCGTTCGTCGCGAGCGGCGATCGTTCGACGCCGCTGCCCGACGTCTCGCCCGACGACCCGAACCTGATCATCTACACCTCCGGGACGACGGGATTCGCCAAGGGCGCCCTGCTGCACAACCTCGGCGTCGTCAACGCCTCGCGGCTCTCCGCCGAGCGTGCCGGCTTCCGCGACGGCGACGCCTGGATCAACCCGATCCCCCTGTTCCACACCGGTGGCGGGGTGCTCGCGAGCATCGGCACGCTGGCCCGGCGCGGCGTGCACGTCGTGGTCCCGCAGTTCGACCCGGCACTGGTGCTGGAGCTGATGGAGACCGAGCGGGGCGCGCTGATCCTCACCGTGCCGACGATCCTGCTCGGTCTGCTCGACCATCCCGACCGGCCGGCGCGGGACGTGTCGGCCCTGCGCACGGTCATGTGCGGCGGCGCGAAGGTCCCGGCCGACCTGGTGCGGCGCACCAAGTCCACCTGGGGCTGCGACTTCTCGATCCTGTTCGGGCAGGCCGAGATGCACGGCGTGCTGACCCAGACCTTCCCCACCGACTCCGACGACGACCAGGCCGAGACGCTCGGGCGGCCGATGCCGCACGTCGAGGTCAAGATCGCCGACCCCTCGGGCGCGCCGGTCGCGGTCGGTGCCGAGGGCGAGATCTGCGCCCGCGGCTACCAGAACATGATGGGCTACTGGAACATGCCCGACGCGACGGGCGCGACGATCGACGCCGACGGCTGGCTGCACAGCGGCGACGTCGGGACCATGGACGAGCGCGGGTACCTGCGGATCGCGGGACGGCTCAAGGACCTCGTGATCCGCGGCGGCGAGAACATCCATCCCCTCGAGGTCGAGGAGCTGCTGCTCGAGCACGAGAAGGTCGCCGAGGTCGCGATCATCGGGATCCCGGACCCGAAGTGGGGGGAGCAGGTCGGCGCGGTCGTCCAGCCGGCCGACCCGACCGACCCGCCCACCCCCGACGAGCTGTTCACGTTCTGCCGCAGCAGGTTGGCGCCGTTCAAGACGCCGAAGCTGTGGTACTTCGTCGACACCTTCCCGCGCACGCCCTCGGGGAAGATCCAGAAGTTCGTGCTCCGCGACCGGGTGGCGTCCGGCGAACTCCGTGAGTGGCAATAGTCGCCGGAGCGACTATCGCCACTCGCGAGCTTTCAGAACGTCGCGGCCCGCTCCGCCGGCATGACGCAGGTCAGGTTCGTGTCGGCGCGCAGAATCTGCGGCATCACGGGCGGTTGCCCCACATGTCGGCGTTCTTCGCTGCCTGCGCCACCAGGTCCGGCACGACCTCGCCCAGTTCCTCGGCGTCCCAGCGGGCGCCCTTGTCGGCCGACGGTCCGGCGCTCCAGCCCTCGGCGACGCTGATCCGCCCGCCCCAGACGTTGAACACCCGGCCGGTGATCCCGGCCGACTGCGTCGAGCCGAGCCAGACGACGAGCGGGGCCACGTTCTCGGGTGCCATCTCGTCGAAGTCGGAGCCGGGCCCGGTGACCCCGTCGAGCACCGCGAGGTTCTCGGTCATCCGGGTGCGCGCACCGGGCGCGATCGCGTTGACGGTGACGCCGTAGCGCTGCAGCTCGGTCGCGGCGATGACGGTCAGCGCGGCGATCCCGGCCTTGGCCGCGCCGTAGCCGGTCTGGCCGACGTTGCCGTAGAGCCCGGACGGCGACGACGTGCTGATCACGCGCGCGTCGACGGGGTCGCCGGCCTTCGACCGCTCCCGCCAGTGCCGGGCCGCCGCCCGCGTGCACGCGAAGACGCTGCGCAGGTGGACGCGCAGGACCTCGTCCCATTCCTCGTCGGCGGTGTTGACCAGCATCCGGTCGCGCAGGATGCCCGCGTTGTTGACGAGCACGTCCAGTCCGCCGAACTCGCGCAGCGCGGTCGCGACCGCGGCGTCGGCACCGTCGGTGGAGGCCGCGTCGGAATACGACGCGACAGCCGAGCCGCCCGCCGCGCGGATCTCGGCGACGACGGCGTCGGCGGGCTCGGGGGAGCCGCCGGTTCCGTCGACCGCCACCCCCGGATCGTTGACGACGACGCGCGCGCCCTGCCGGGCGAACTCCACCGCGTGCGCGCGGCCGATGCCGCGGCCCGCGCCCGTGACAAGAACGGTCCTGCCTGCGCAGAGGTCTCCCATGGCGTGCCTTCCGAGAGGGGGTGTCAGCGGGGCGACCCGTCGAGGTACTCGTCGAGCCGGGTGATCAGGCCTGTCTCGTCGACGCGGCCCACGACGCAGACCGCGTACTCCGCGGTCGTCGTGCCGGCGGCGTCGTGGAACCGGACGGTGTGCTGCTCGCAGAAACCGTCGGGTGCGACGAGCCGCCGCACGTCGGCGTAGGAGAACCCGCCGGTGCGCCGCAGCTTTCCGGTGTAGCGGATGACCTGTTCGACGTCGCGTTCGCCGCCGTCGACGTTCTGCCAGAACACCGCGCCCTCGGCGACCGCGGCGCGCATGCCGTCCCAGTCGCCGGCCGCGGCAGCGGTGAAGAACGTGTCTGCGGCGCGCGCGGCGGCCGGTTCGGACGTCGTGGTCACGAGCGGACGCTAACCGAACTTGACGTCGAAATCAATTAGTGCGTAGCCTCCGGCCCGTGGAGGACCACTCGTGACCGCGACGATCCGTGAGGAGATCCGGGCCGAGCTCGTCGCCTCCGTTCTCGAGGTCAGCGCGACCGCGGGCGTGCGCGTCGCCGGCGGGCAGGCCATCGTGCTCCTCGAGTCGATGAAGATGGAGATACCGGTGGTGAGCGAGACCGGGGGCACTGTCGTGTCGGTCGCCGTCGCGGTGGGCGACGTCGTGCAGAGCGGTGACCTCATCGCGGTCGTCGACGCCGGCGAGCCCGAGGAGAGCTCTCGATGAGCTACCGCACGATCCGCTACGAGACCGTCGACCGGGTCGGCTGGCTGACCCTCGCCCGCCCCGAGGCGCTGAACGCCTACACGACCGTCATGTGCGACGAGATCGTCGACGTGCTGACCGGCTACCAGGCCGACGACGACACCCGCGTACTGGTGATCACCGGCGAGGGCCGGGCGTTCTGCGCGGGCGGCGACGTCCGCAACACCGACGAGGTCGAGGAGGCGCACCGCCGCCAGCTGGGCCACGCCATGGTGATGCGCGAGGGGATGCACCGCGTCGGGCGCCTGCTGCACGGCCTCGACAAGCCGACGATCGCGATGGTCAACGGCGTCGCCGTCGCGGGCGGGCTCACCCTCGCGCTGCTGTGCGACCTGCGCGTGGCCGGGGCGAGCGCCCGGCTCGGCGACACGAGCGGGCGCGTCGGGCTGCTGCCCGACGAGGGCGGTGCGTGGCTGTTCCCGCGCGCCATGGGCATGGAGGCCGCGCTGCGGATGACCCTGCTCGGTGAGATCTACGACGCCGAACGTGCCCGCGAGCTGGGCCTGGTCGGTGAGGTCGTGCCCGACGAGACGCTGCGCGAGCACACCGCCGCGCTCGCCGCGGCGCTGGCGGCCAGGGCGCCGCTGGCCGTGCGGGTCGCGAAGAAGCTGATGCTGCGGGCGGCGGGCACGTCGTTCGACCACGCGCTGGGGGACGCCGAGTTCGCCGTCGACGTCGTCAACGGCAGCGCCGACGTCGCCGAGGGCGTGGCGGCGTTCGTCGAGAAGCGGCGGCCGCGCTTCGAGGGCCGGTGACCCGGGTCTTCGCGACGGCCGACGAGCTCGTCGCCGCGGTGGGCCGTGACCTCGGTGCCGGCGGTTGGATCCGGATCGACCCCGACCGGGTCCGGACGTTCGCCCGCGTCACCGGCGACCGTGCCTGGGACGGCGGCGTTCCCGGCACGCTCGTCCTCTCCTACGCCGCCGCGTCGCTCACCGAGCTCTTCGCGGTCCCCGGCGCGTCGACGGGTGTCAACTACGGCCTCGACGACGTCCGGTTCGGCGACCCGGTTCCCGTCGGCACGCGGGTGCGGCTGCACGCCCGGATCGACGACGCCACGCCCGGACGCGCAGGCGCGGTCCAGGTCGCGGTGGCCGTCGCAGTCGAGCGCGCCGACACCACCGAGCTCGCCTGCGGCGCGCGGTTGTTGGCGCGCTTCCACTTCGACCCGACGACGCAGGAGGCAGCGCGGTGAACGAGGAGCCCGCAGAGGTCGCGGCCGTCCGGCCGGGCGAGGAGCTCGACTGGGCCGCGCTGGAGCGCTACCTGCGCGGGAACGTCGAGGGGCTGGCGGGGCCGTTCGCGGTCGAGCAGTTCCCCAACGGCTCGGCCAACCTGACCTACCGGGTCACGGTCGGCGAGAGGCGGCTGGTCGTCCGGCGGCCGCCCTTCGGCGAGATCGCACCGGGCGCGCACGACATGCGCCGGGAGCACACGACGCTCGCGTCGTTGTGGCGGGCGTTCCCGCGGGCGCCACGCGCGCTGGCGTTCTGCGACGACCACGCCGTCATCGGCTCGGACTTCCTCGTCGTCGAGTACCGGCCGGGTGTCGTCGTGTGGGGGGCGGTGCCGTCGTCGATGGCGGACCAGCCCGACGCAGCCCGGCGGATCGGGTTCGCGGTCGTCGACGCACTGGCCGACCTGCATCTCGTCGATCCGGCGGCGTGCGGCCTCGACGGCCTCGGCAAGCCCGACGGCTTCCTGGAGCGCCAGGTCGCCGGGTGGCGACGACGATGGGAACGCGTCGGTGGCGACGCGGGCGCGCTCGCCGGCCGCATCGACGGCATCGGCGAGCACCTGACGTCGACGATGCCGACCTCGTCGCGGACCGCGGTCCTGCACAACGACTTCAAGGTCGACAACTGCCAGTTCGCGGCCGGTGAGCCCGACACGGTCGTGTCCGTCTTCGACTGGGACATGGCGACGCTGGGCGACCCGATGGTCGATCTCGGCATCCTGCTCAACTACTGGCCCGACCCGTCGGACCCGCCGGACGCCCGCGCGGTCACCCCACCCGGTCTGGAGACGATCGGACTCCCGACGCGCCGCGAGATCGTCGACCGCTACGCCGAGCGCACAGGTCACGACGTCGGCGACAGCGCCTGGTACGAGGCCTTCGCCGCGTGGAAGACGATCGTCGTGCTCCAGCAGCTGCACAGCCGCTGGTTGCGCGGGGAGAGCACCGACCCGCGGATGGCAGAGCGCGGCGAGCTGATCCCCCCACTGGTCCGCCGCGCGACGTCGATCCTCGCGGGAGCCGCCGGCTGAGGTGGGCCGCGAAGATCCGCCGTGCCGGACCCGCACCGGGACCGGGGCAGATCGCGGTGTTCGCGTCCGTCGTGCCGATCCGGCCTCGGCGGGCGTAACGCCCCGCTGATCCGGCGCGAACGACGGAGGTCGTCTCCCCACCGACCTCACCTGGAGCGGTCATGTCCGTCGATCCCGGTCAACAGGCCGTCCCCCCGGGCGGGCCGCCGACCACGGTGCCGATCCCGGGGCAGGCCCCTCCGGTGTGGTTCGGCGGTGCTCCCACACCACCACCGATGCAGCTGCCGATGCCGCCGCAGATGGCCCCGCCCCCGGCACCGAGAAGGAGCCGCGCGTGGCTGCCGTTCCTCGTCATCGGCGTCGTCCTCGCCGCGATCGCGGCCACGATCGTCGTCGTGACGACCGCCGGGGGCCCGGCCGCGGGCGGACCGGACGCGCCGCGCGCGTCGTCGGCCACGGTGCCGAACGTCGTCGGCATGCGCGCCGACCAGGCGGTCGCGGCGCTGAACTCCGCCGGGTTCCGCAACGTCTCGACGTCGTTCACGGGCGAGCTGTGGCAGCGGACCGTGCTGCTGCAGAACCCCGCCGCGCTGACGACCGCGCCGCGCGACACCTCGATCGCACTGTCCGTGAGCGTCCCCGCGCCCACCCGCGCGCCGGTGACGACGACGGTCAAGCCCCCACCCGCTCCGGCGAAGGCGATCACCGCGCGGGAGTGGGCACTGATCGCGCGGAGCCCGGACGCGCACAGCGGCGAGTCCGTCGTCGTCTACGGGCAGGTCACCCAGTTCGACTCGGCCACCGGGCCGACGGGGTTCCGGGCGAACGTCGACGGGGTGGCGCACAAGGTCAGCTACGGGTACGCGGACTACGACACGAACACGGTCCTGACCGCGGACACGGCGGCGACGCTGGGCGACCTGGTGAACAAGGACCTGTTCAGGGCCGAGGTGACCGTGCTCGGGTCCTACACCTACGAGACGACGATGGGCGGGTCGATGACGGTGCCGAAGCTGGCGGTCCAGAAGATCACGGTGACGGGTCAGGCGAAGTAGCGGGACGCCGGGCAGCGCCCGGGCACGCCGGCGGGGCGGGTGCGCGGGCGGGCTGCCGGGGGCCGTCGGCGGTCAGGGCGTCGGGATGCCCAGCGCGTTGGCCCACAGCAGGCTCAGCTGCTGGGCGGCCCGGTCGAGCTCGAAGTCCTCGTCGCGCAGGCACCAGCGGTAGGCGAAGTTGCTGATCATCCCGGTCAGCGCGGTGGCGGCGTAGCGGGCGTCGATCGCGGGGGAGACCTCACCCGCGGCCTGCATCCGCTCGATCGCGCGCACCACCCGGGCGACGGCCCGGTCGGAGGCCTGGCTGCGCAGCTCGGCGACCTCGGGGTTCAGCGTCGCCGCCTGCTCCCAGACGACCATGATCCCGCGGTTGTCGTAGTAGGCCGTGAGGTACTCGGTGTTGGCGCGCAGGATCCGCGCGTAGGCGTCGTCGCTCGCCGCGCTCTCCCCGCGGCCGCTGACGCGCAGGTCCTCCTCGAGTTCCTCGATGAGCGCGAGGAAGATCTCGTCCTTGGACTTGAAGTAGGTGTAGAAGCTGCCGTGCGCGGCGCCGGCCTGGTCGGCGATGTCGGTGATCCGGGCGGCGGTGAACCCGTCGCGGGCGAACACGATGCGGGCGGCGTCCAACAGCGCCTGGCGGCTGCGACGGCCGCGGGCCGTCGCAGGCACCGCTCTCCTGGCAGGCGGCGCTCCGGCATCGGCCGCCGCGGTCTCGGCCGTCTCGGTCATTGGCTGGCACCTCTCCCCCGACGTCGGCCGTTGCGGGGCGTGTGGCCCCGCACGGGCCGCGTGATCGTATCTCCGGCCCCCGTCGACGGGCGGGCTGCGCGGCTGCCACCGATATTGACTTCGACGTCGAGTTCATGCAAGGTCGGATTCGTCGGAGTTGGCTCGAGGACATGGCTCGGCGGAAGAGGTTCGGCATGGAGCAGGTCGCCATCACCGGGGTCGGGATCGTCTCTCCGCTCGGTCAGAGCGCGGACGACTTCACCGCCGCGATGCAGGCCGGACGCGTCCGGATCGTGCAGGCCCCGTGGGCCGATCCGGACTCGGGCCGCTACGCCTGGATCTCGACGATCCCCGACTTCGACCCGACGGCCTGGATGGACGACCGCGTCGTCGACGGCACCGACGTCTTCGCCCAGTACGCCATCGCGGCGGCGGCGCAGGCCGTCGCCGACCACGGTGCCGAGCTCGACCCGATCCGGACCGGCGTCGTCCTCGGGACGACGATGTCGGGGGTCCAGTCGCTCGCCGAGGCCCAGCGTGCGCTCGATCTCGAGGGGCCGCAGGCCATCCATCGCAAGCTCAACATCAAGGCCTGGCCCAACATGGCCGCGGGCCAGCTCGCGCTGCGGTGGAAGCTGCACGGCCCGCTGCTGACGGTGTCGTCGGCCTGCGCGTCGGCCAACGACGCGATCGGCACCGCCGCGCAGATGATCGAGGCGGGCCGGGCCGACGTCATGATCGCCGGCGGCACCGAGCACGGCCTGTGCGAGATCCTCTACCACGCCCAGACGTCGTACGGGATGTCGCAGGGCACCCCCGATCCGGCGATGGCGATGCTCCCGTTCGACCGGCGGCGCACCGGCATCGTCGAGGGCGAGGGTGCCGCGGTGCTCGTGCTGGAACGGCTCGACCGGGCCGTCGCGCGGGGAGCCCACATCCACGGGATGGTCCGGGGCTACGCCTCGCTCTCCGACGGTCATCACCCGTCCTCGCCCGACCCGAGCGGGCGCTGGGAGGCCGAGGCCATCCGCCGGGCCCACTCCGACGCGGGGATCGGGTCCGACGCGGTCGACGCGATCGTCGCCCACGCCACCAGCACCCCGAAGGGCGACACGGTCGAGATCGCCGCGATCAACGAGGTGTTCGGCGACCGCGGCGACTCGCTGCTCGTGACGTCGATCAAGGGCAGTGTCGGGCACACCGGGGCCGCCTCGGCGGCGATGGGCGTCCTGGTCGGGCTCCAGGCGATTGAGGTCGGGGCCCTGCCGCCGGTGGGTGGGACGGCCGAGGTCGAGGACGGCCCGCTGTTCCGGGTCGTCGTCGGCGAGCCCGCGAAGGCCGACATCGGGATCGTCCAGGTGAACGCGTTCGGTTTCGGCGGCCAGAACAGCTCGCTCGTCGTCAGCCGCGACTGAGCGCAGCCCTGTTGTGACCCCGGGCGACGTCACCGCAGGCCGGGGCGGTCCGGCGTGGGCGTGGGCGGTGCGGCCCCGCGGCATAACTCGGACTTGACGTCGACTTCAACATCTGTTTGCATCCTCCCAGCGTGAACCGCATCGACGCCCGGGTCGTGACACCGACCGACCGGAATCGCATGCGGGACCCCCTCGGA
>Ga0182736_1003504_pt1 | contig 10524 bp, 9 predicted proteins | sample eDN5th30CKraftBY_FD_128882 | JGI IMG/M metagenome (GOLD analysis project Ga0182736, IMG submission 128882) | Enriched backyard soil microbial communities from Emeryville, California, USA - eDNA 5th pass 30_C Kraft BY (version 2) (version 2) | ecosystem: Environmental > Terrestrial > Soil >...
CGACATGCCCTCGTGATCGAGGATGTTCGGACGCGGCCCGATGATCGAGACGAGGCTCATCACCAGTTCTTCGCGGATCGGATCGATCGGCGGGTTCGTCACCTGCGCGAAGTTCTGCTTGAAATAGGTGAACAGCGGCTTCGGCTTGTCCGACATCGCCGAGATCGGCGTGTCGTTGCCCATCGAGCCGATGGCTTCCTCGCCGGTCGCACCCATCGGCGCCATCAGGATCTTGATGTCTTCCTGGGTGTAGCCGAACAATTGCTGGCGATCGAGCAGCGACAGGTTCGACTTTGCCGCGCCATTGGCGGTGCCCGGCAGTTCCTCGAGCACGATCTGCGTGCGGTCGAGCCACTCACGATAAGGATGGCTCTTGGCGAGCGTCGCCTTGAGCTCTTCATCGGGAATGACGCGGCCTTCGGCGAGATCGACGAGCAGCATCTTGCCCGGCTGCAGGCGCCACTTCTTGACGATGTCCTTTTCCGGAATCGGCAGCACGCCCATTTCCGAGGCCATGATGATGCGATCATCCTTGGTCAGGAAATAGCGCGCCGGACGCAGGCCGTTGCGGTCGAGCGTGGCGCCGATCTGGCGGCCGTCGGTGAAGGCGAGCGCGGCCGGGCCGTCCCACGGCTCCATCAGCGCGGCGTTGTATTCGTAAAAGGCGCGGCGCTCTTCATCCATGAGCGGGTTACCCGCCCAGGCTTCCGGCACCATCATCATCATGGCGTGGGCGAGCGAGTAGCCGCCCTGCACCAGGAATTCGAGGCCGTTGTCGAAGCAAGCGGTGTCCGACTGACCTTCATAGGAGATCGGCCACAGCCGCTTGATGTCCTTGCCGAACAGCGGCGACGACACCGAAGCCTGACGCGCCGCCATCCAGTTGACGTTGCCGCGCAGCGTGTTGATTTCGCCGTTGTGCGCCAGATAGCGGTACGGATGCGCCAGCGACCAGGCCGGGAAGGTGTTGGTCGAGAAGCGCTGATGCACCAGCGCGATCGCGGATTCGAAATCCGGGTCGTGCAGGTCGGGGTAGTAGCTGCCGAGCTGGTCGGCGAGGAACATGCCCTTGTAGACGACGGTGCGGCACGAAATCGAAACCGGATAATAGCTCGAGGTGCGGCGCTCGCGGCGACGATAGATCGCGTTCGAGATCGACTTGCGCAGGATGTAGAGCCGGCGCTCGAACTCGTCTTCGGTCAGCTTCTTCTGGCCGAGGCCGATGAACACCTGCATGTGCACCGGTTCGGTCGGCTTCACCGACTCGCCGAGCGAGGCGTTGTCCTTCGGCACGTTGCGCCAGCCGAGCAACGTGAGGCCCTCGCGCTCGATGACGTCCGCGTAGATGTCGCGGATGATTTCCTGCCAGTTGGTCTCGTGCGGCATGAAAAGCTGGCCGACGGCGTATTGGCCGGGGGCGGGCAGCGTGAAGCCGAGCTTTTTGGCTTCCTTCGCGAAGAACTTGTGCGGGATCTGCACCAGGATGCCGGCGCCGTCGCCCATGCGCGGATCGGCGCCGGTGGCGCCGCGGTGCTCGAGATTGCACAGGATGCGCAGGCCGTCCTGGATGATGCTGTGCGACTTCTGGCCCTTGATGTGCGCAATGAAGCCGACGCCGCAGGCGTCCTTGTCGCGCGCGGGATCGTAAAGGCCCATCGGCGCGGGCACGCCCGGATCGGCGGTCGAGCCCAAGAAAGGTCCCATGAAGGGTTCAGCCGAGTCGCCGACGGACGCACGTTTGTCGCGCAGCGATGTTTCCACCGTGCGTCCGCCAAACCTCGTGCTCTTCGTTCCGTGGCTCATTGTCATCCTACCCCTGCCGGATTTCGATCCCGGCGCACCTGTCTTGACCCCGGCCCTTGTCGCCAGGCTGCATCTTGCAGCCTTGAAGGGGCCCGCTGGCAAGCGTAACCAATCTAAAGAAGGCGCATGCCCCTTGCCCGATTGCCGAGCGCGGCTGCTCCCGTTGGGCGCCCGCAGTCCCCGCCCGCTTTCACTCAGCGGGCACCGCGGCGGCACCATTAGGACAGCATTGCTGTCCTAATGGACCATGCCAAATTTTGCCCCGCCGCACAAGGCCGGTCCACGCTGGAATCGCTTGAACCTTGCGATTTGTTGCGGCCGGGCATCTGCCCCAAGCAAGAACAAGACCACGGCCGGGGCCTTCCGCGCAATGCCGTTGCGTTGCCGGTACTCCACGCGGGAATCGCCGTCCGATTAACCGTTTAATAGTGAAAACGAGAATGAGGGGCGCGGTTTTGGCGCCCCGATATGGTGTGTCCGGAACTTCGGAGATCACCATGTCCAATACCAGTGCGCAGATGATGGCCGACCGCACAGCGGGCGCCGCTGCCATGGAGCGCCTCGCCGACCGGCTCACCGCGATGGCGCCGGCGCCGCTCGATCTGTCCGCCAACCACATCGTCCGGCAGTCGCCGGCAGTCGCCGCCGGGTTGTCCGCCAGCGCCGCGATCGCCCGCCGCGCCCATGAGCGAGCGCGCCGCTCGCAGCGTCCGATCCTGGTCGGTCTGGTCGAGAGCTTCGTCTCGGCCTGCGCCGCCGTGCCCTACGCGGCAGTGGCCTTCGTGCTGCGCCTGATGATGGCGCGCGTGTTCTTTCTCGACGGCCAGACCCGCATCGACGGCATCCGCCTGCCGGTCAACGTGGCGGAACTGTCCCACTACTACCTGACCGGCTGGAATTTCTCGGTCACCGTCCCGACCGCGGTGCGGCCCGAAACGTTCTCCGCCTTCGCCACGCAATATCCGCTGGTGCCGGTACCGGCCGCGGTTTCGGCGTACCTTGTCAGCTATGCCGAATTCATCCTGCCGATCATGCTGGTCATCGGCCTTGCCACGCGCTTTGCCGCGCTCGGCCTCCTGGTCATCACGGCGATGATCCTGGCTTTCGTCGCGCCCGATCCCATGGCGACGGCGCAGATCTACTGGGCCGCCATCCTGCTGGTGCTGATCTCGCAAGGCCCCGGCGCGGCGTCGCTCGATCACCTGATCCGCCGGTTGGTGAGGCGCTGATTGAACAAGCTCCGCACCATTGCACTCGGTGCCGCGGTTACTGTCGCCGCCGGCGCGGCGGCGTCGGCGGATAATTCCAACACCTATTACGCCTTGAGCGCGCCGCGCGTGATCGTGGTGCCGCAGCCGGGCGACGAGGCGCGGCATACGCAGGCCAGCCTGCGCGCGCCCGACGGGGACGACGACCAGGAGGTCGCGGCGCCGCAGCGGCCGCGCCGTGTCGACAAGGCTGCTCCCGCGCGTGCGAAACCGCAGGCGAAAAAGGTCGACCCCCGCGAGCGCCGCCGGCCGTTCAATGTCTCGCTGCCCGCGCCGCCGGCTCCGCCCGAGCCCGAGCCGGAAGCTGAGCCGACCGGGCCGAAACGCGCGCTCCTGAGCGCGCCGCCGCCCCCGCCGATGCCCTCTTTGCACGACGGCCCGACGCCGCTGAAACCGACGCCGCGTTTCGGCCAGCCCTTGCCCGAACAGCCGCCAGCGCTCACCACGTTCACACCGCCGCCGATGCCGGCGCCGGCTGCCAGGCCTGTCGCGGCGGCGCCGCCGACGCCAGAACCCGCACCTGCCCCTGCGCTCGACGACAACGACGATCATTTGCCGCCGCCCGGCGATCCGCGCCTCGCGCCGCCGGAGCCCAAAGACTGACATAAAAAAGGGCTGAGCCCGTCAGGACCCAGCCCTTGATTTCGTCATCCGATTGAACTGTCCGGCTTATGCGGCCGGTTCAGACCTGCGGCGACGATGTTTGACGCCGCTTAGAAGCGGTAGTTGATGCCGCCGCGCACTTCGTTGGTGCGGAAGCGGCTGGTCGACCCAGCCGGCGCGCCGGTGTTCTGCAGATCGACGTAGAGATATTCGATCTTGGCCGTCCACGGGCCCGAGATCGCGGCTTCGACGCCGCCGCCGAGGGTCCAGCCCGCCTTGGTCGAGCTGGTCGAGCCGAGGCCGTCAGCTGAGGTCTTTACGCCACCGTAAGCCAGACCGCCGGTGAAGTACGGCAGGATCGTGCCCGAGGCGCCCATGGCATAGCCGACGCGGCCGCGCACGGTGCCAAGCCAGGTGTTCTTCACTTCGCAGGAGACGCCGACGGCGCAGGCGGCCGAGCCCTTGATGTTCGACCAGTCGAGGTCGGTTTCAAGACCGAGCACGGTCTGGTTGATCTGGTAGTTGTAGCCCAGCGTACCGCCGATGAAGCCGCCCGAGTTGCGGAAGTTGCCGCCCGTCGACAGCGGGCCCGTCACCGAGGAACGCCCCCAGGCGCCGCCGCCGTTGAGACCGGCATAGAGACCCGACCAGTTGTAGAGCGGGCTGACATAAGCCGGCGCCTTGGTCGGCATCGCCGCCGGACGGCGGCCGAGGTCAGCCGCGTTGGCCGCGCTGAAGGAAAGGACCGCGAGGGCGGCGGCAAGAGAAATACGCTTCATTTTCCAATCTCCGAAAGCGGGGCAGGGGCCCCGAAACCTGAGGCGGACAGTATTCGCTTTCGGAATTTCGTCTAGTGTAATTATGCAACACATGAAATGAAGTTGTATTTGAGCAATCAGCGTTTTTTTGAAAGGATAAAGGCTGTACGTCAGGAGTTCATCGACAGTAACGCGGTAAAAATCGTAAATGAATACTTAAGTAGATAAAATTGTATGTTTTTTTACTATATCATCTAGCGCGGATACGTTCTGTGATAATTTAAAAGCCCCGGACCACTTGTGGCCCGGGGCTTTGCTCATGCGGCCAAGCGAACCCGGCCGCAGGGGGGCATTGGTTAGAAGCGGTAGTTGACGCCAACGCGGATCAGGTTGTTCTCCAGGCCGTTGCCGACACCCGTGATCGAATAGGTGCGGTTGGAGAGGTCGGCGTAGAGGTACTCGATCTTGGCCGACCACTGCTGGGCGAGGCCAAACTCGACGCCGGTGCCGAGCGTCCAGCCGACATGGGTCTTGGATTCGGACAGCGCGCCGCTGTCGCCCTTGAGGCCGCCATAGGCGATACCGCCGGTGACGTAGACGAGGATGTTGTTCCAGGCCATGCCGACGCGGCCGCGCAGCGTGCCGAACCACGGATTCGAGAACTTGTACGGCGCAAACGTGTCGTCGGCGCCCGAGATCTGCAGGTCGGTTTCGCCGCCAAGCACGAACTGGCCGCTCTGCCAGTTGTAGCCGCCGGTCAGGCCGCCGAGGACGCCGCTCGGCTTGGTGTTGGTGCCGGGCACCTTGCCCCACTGGTAGCCGACCACGGCGCCCGCATACCAGCCACCCCAGTTGTAATAGGAGCCGGGCGCGGGCTGCGAGTAGTAGTTGTTGCGCGGCAGATCGGCGGCGGAAGCGGCAGTCGCCGCAGTTGCGGCCGCCAGCACGGTCATCGCCAGAATTTGCTTTTTCATTTTACTCTCCACCTACTCACGCACTCCGCAATTCGCGGAAAGCCTCACTTGTCGTTGGCTTTGGGTTGCCAAACTTGGACAATAATTGGTGGACGAGTTATCGCGCTTTGTCGGTTAAGCGGTTATTACCTGCTAACCCTGACACCCTGTTATCCCTAAAGAACGGTTGCGCAATATGCTTTCCGCGGCGTTTACCATGACGGCTTGCGGATCTTCTTAAATCGGTTTCAGTTGAGCGGCGATGGACTTGAAGACAGAACAATCACCTGTTGCTCTGATCACCGGCGCGGCGAAGCGCATCGGCGCCGCCATTGCGCGCAACCTGTCGCGCGCCGGCTATGGCGTCGTGCTGCACGCCAATCATTCGCGCGCCGATGCGGACGCGCTCGCGCAGGAGATCGAGCGCGATGGCGGACGAGCGTCGGTGGTGACGGGCGATCTTGCCGACGCCGATGCATTGCGCCGCATCGTGCCGGCGGCATCTGCGCCTGCGCCACTGACGTTGCTCGTGAACAATGCCAGCCTGTTCGACGAAGACGACGTGACGTCGATGACGCGCGCCGGCTTCGAGCGCACCATGGCGGTCAATCTCACGGCGCCACTGTTTTTGGCGCAGGCTTTTGCCGCGCAGGCGCCGCGCAACGCTGGCTCCTCGATCATCAACATCGTCGATCAACGGGTATTGCGGCCGACGCCGAAGTTCTTTTCCTACGCGCTGAGCAAGGCCTCGCTCCATGCGGCGACGATGACCCTGGCGCAGGCCTTGGCCCCGCTGCGCGTCAATGCGGTAGCGCCGGGGCCGACGCTGCCGAGCCCGCGGCAGAACGGCGAGCAGTTCGCCGAGCAGGCGGCTCTGGTGCCGCTGGGGAAGGGGCCCTCGCCGGCGGATATCGCGGCGGCCGTGGTCTATCTCGCCGGAGCGCACAGCGTCACCGGGATGACGATTGCGGTGGATGGCGGCCAGCATCTGGCCTGGCGCACCCCGGATACCGACATTGTTGAGTAGGTCGTCGCCCGAGTAGCCAAGACGAGCCGCGCGCTTATATTCGTCCCATGAACGGCGCCAAAAAAGACATCGATCCGGACAGCGAACTGCGCGACGAACCCGACGACGCGCCGACCCTGCCCGAGCTCGATCTTACCGAAACCGAGGCGGATCCCGGCACGCTCGCTCACGGCCGCGCCGCGATCGCGCGCGCCGTCAAGCATGCGCCGGCCGGGCCGGGCGTCTATCGCATGATCGACGCCAAGGGCGACGTGCTCTATGTCGGCAAGGCGAAGAGCATCAGAAAGCGCGTCGCCAATTATACGCGGCCGGTCGCCTATGACGCGCGTATCGCGCGGATGATCTCGGCGACGGTGTCGATGGAGTTCGTCTCCACCGCGACCGAGACCGAGGCGCTGCTGCTCGAGGCCAACCTGATCAAGCGCCTGCGGCCGCGCTTCAACGTGCTGCTGCGCGACGACAAATCGTTTCCCTATATCCTCATCACGTCGGATCACTGGGCGCCGCAAATCCTCAAGCATCGCGGCGCGCGCACCCGGCCGGGGCGCTACTATGGTCCCTTCGCCAATGCCGGCGCGGTCAACCGCACCATCAACGCGCTGCAGCGGGCGTTCCTTCTGCGCAACTGCTCGGACTCGTTCTTCGAGTCACGGTCGCGGCCGTGCCTGCTGTACCAGATCAAGCGCTGCTCAGGGCCGTGCACGCAGGAGATCGATTTTGCCGGCTATCAGGAGCTGGTGCGCGAGGCCAATGCCTTTCTCGACGGCAAGAGTCGCAACGTGCACAAGCAGCTCGCGGACGAGATGGATCAGGCCTCGCACGCCCTCGATTTCGAGCGCGCGGCGATCTACCGCGACCGTCTCGCCGCTTTGTCGGCGATCACGACGACGCAGGGCATCAATCCGCGCACCATCGAGGAAGCGGACGTCTTCGCCGTGCATCAGGAAGGCGGCTACACCTGCGTCGAGGTGTTCTTTTTCCGCACCGGACAGAACTGGGGCAACCGCGCCTACTTCCCGAAGGCGGATCGCGCGCTGGGGCCGGGCGAGGTGCTCAGTGCGTTCCTCGCGCAGTTCTATGATGACAAGCCGCCGCCGCGACTCGTCATCGCTTCCGATGATTTCGACGAGCGCGCGTTGCTCGCCGAAGCGTTGTCGGCCAAGAGCGAGCGCAAGATCGAGGTGGCGGTGCCGCAGCGCGGCGAGCGCAAGGAGCTCGTCATGCATGCGCTCGCCAATGCCCGCGAGGCGCTCGGCCGCAAGCTCGCCGAGACGGCGTCGCAGCAGCGGCTGTTCAATGCGCTCGCGGAAGCTTTCGGTTTGCCGAAGCCGCCGCGCCGCATTGAGGTTTACGACAACAGCCACATCGCCGGCACCAATGCGGTGGGTGGCATGATCGTCGCGGGGCCGGAGGGCTTCCGCAAGAACCAGTATCGCAAGTTCAACATCCGCTCGACCGACATCACGCCGGGCGACGACTTCGGCATGATGCGCGAGGTGCTGCAGCGCCGTTTCAAGCGGCTGCTGGAGGAAGCGCCGCGTGCTTCCGTTGATGTTGCCGCGGCGGCGGCAATGGCGGGGGCGGCGCCGATGGACGTCAGCGAAGAGCCCGCCGACTCCCCTTGGCCCGATCTGTTGCTGATTGACGGCGGGCAGGGGCAGTTGAACGCGGCGCAGGAGACTTTGGCCGAGATGGGCGTCACCGATGTGCCGCTGGTCTCGATCGCCAAGGGGCGCGACCGCGAGGCCGGGCGGGAGACCTTCTTCATGCCCGGCAAGACACCTTTCAAGCTGCCGCCGCGCGACCCAGTGCTCTATTTCGTCGAGCGGCTGCGCGACGAGGCGCATCGCTTCGCCATCGGCTCGCACCGCACGCGCCGCAAGAAAGATATCCGCGAAGCCGGGCTGCAGGAGATCGAGGGCATCGGGCCGACGCGCAAGAGCGCGCTGCTGCGCCACTTCGGCACCTTGAAAGCCATCGAACGCGCCAGCGTGGCCGATCTGCAGCATGTGGCGGGGATCAACGCGGAAATGGCGCGCAAGATCTATGCGTTCTTCCACGACAAGGCGCCGGCGAAGTAGCGGCTGACAAAAACAAAGCGGGCAGGAAGCGAATACGATGATCATCAAGTCGCAGGCCGACGTCACGCCGGCCGTACTCGAGGCCTACAGCAAGATCGACGATGCGCGCTTGCGCGAGATCGTCGCCGCGCTGGTCAAGCACCTGCACGCCTTCGCGCGCGAGGTGCATTTGACCGAAGAGGAATTCCACAAGGGCGCGGCTATCGTCGCCAAGCTGGGCCAACTGACCAACGCCTCGCACAACGAAGTCGTGCTGATGTGTGGCTCGCTCGGCTTCTCGGCGCTGGTGTGTCTGCTCAACAACGGCAATAACGGCCAGACCGAAACCACGGCCAACCTGCTTGGGCCGTTCTGGCGGCTGAACTCGCCGCGCACGGAGAATGGCGGCTCGATCGTGCGCTCGCCGACGCCGGGGCCGGTGCTGTTCGTCAACTGCACGGTCAAGGACACGAACGGCAATCCGGTCGCCGGCGCCGAAATCGATGTCTGGCATTCCTCGCCGGACGGTCTCTACGAGCAACAAGATGAAAATCAGGCCGACATGAACCTGCGCGGCAAGTTCACCACCGACGCGCAGGGCCGGTTTTCCTTCCGCAGCGTCAAGCCGGCCGGCTATCCGATCCCGATTACCGGCCCGGTCGGCGATCTGCTGCGCCATGCCGGCCGCCACAATTTCCGGCCGGCGCATCTGCACTTCCTCATTTTCAAGGAAGGCTTCAAGACCCACATTTCGCAGATCTATGTCCAGGACGACGACAAGCTCGAAACCGACGTGCAATTCGGTGTTACCCGGGCCCTGATCGGCGATTTCGTGGCGCATAACGGCCCCGCGCCAGCCGCGGATGTCAGCGGCGAATGGTTCTCGCTCGATCAATCCTTTGTCATGGAGCCCGGCGTCGCCAAGCTGCCCAAAGCGCCGATCGAATAAGGTCGATCGGGTATTCCTATGACCACGCGGCGCGCAGGCGGTTGACCTGACGCCGAGCGCCGTGTTCCTTGTGCCCTGCATGAATCCCAGCCGCATCCCCCGTCTGCCGGCGCATCCGCTGGCGCTGCCGAATATCCTGACCTACGCCCGCATCGCCGCGGTGCCGGTCGTGGTCGGGCTGCTGTTCTGGCAGAGCATTTTCGCCGGCGGGCTGTGGCTCCGCTGGGTGGCGCTCGCCGTGTTCATCGCCGCCGCGGTCACCGATTTCTTCGACGGCTATCTGGCGCGCGCCTGGGGCCAGCAATCCTCGCTCGGCCGCATGCTCGATCCGATCGCCGACAAATTGCTGGTCGCCGCGTGCCTGCTGATCCTGGCGGCGGGAACCACGATCCGCGGCTGGGCGCTGCTCGCTGCCGTTATTATATTGTGCCGCGAGGTGCTGGTGTCGGGTCTGCGCGAATATCTTGCGGAACTCCGCGTCGGCGTGCCGGTGACGACGCTGGCGAAATGGAAGACGGTCGGTCAGCTCGTCGCCATCGGCTTCCTGATCGCGGGCGAGGCGGGCGAAAAGGTGCTGCCCTACACGATCGAGATCGGCATCACGCTGTTGTGGGTCGCCGCGCTCGTGACCTTGTACACCGGCTGGGACTATCTGCGCGCCGGTCTGCGCCATATGATCGACGAATGAGCATGACGTTGAAGCTCCGTTATTTCGCCTGGGTCCGCGAGCGCATCGGCAAGCCCGAGGAAGACGTCGAAATCCCCGCGGCTGTCACCACCATCGCGGAGTTGATGACTTGGCTGGCGGGGCGAGGCGAGGAATATGCCCATGCCTTCGACAATCCCAAGGTCATCCGCGCCGCCATCGACCGCTTGCACGTCAAGCCGCAGGCAGGGATCGCCGGCGCCCGCGAGATTGCCTTTTTCCCGCCGATGACAGGTGGATGACGTCAGTCCGGGGGGTGCCCTCGGAATGACGTCGTGCGATTTCCGCACTATATTGCCCCCATGAGCCCGACCATCGCGGTCAAAGTCCAGAGCGAGCCGTTCGACGCCTCCACCGAGGCGGCGGCGCTGTCGCGCGGCCGCACCGATGTCGGCGC
>Ga0182736_1003505_pt1 | contig 10518 bp, 7 predicted proteins | sample eDN5th30CKraftBY_FD_128882 | JGI IMG/M metagenome (GOLD analysis project Ga0182736, IMG submission 128882) | Enriched backyard soil microbial communities from Emeryville, California, USA - eDNA 5th pass 30_C Kraft BY (version 2) (version 2) | ecosystem: Environmental > Terrestrial > Soil >...
CAGGTACTCGGACCGCAGCGCCAGCTCCACCTGCAGCACGGAGAGGCGGTGCACGTAGTCGGTGGTGCTGTTGACCGCCGCGTCGACCTTGTCCCCCAGCTCCTTGTCCGAGATGAGCTTGCCGAGGGCGCCCTCCCCCCGGTCGATCCGGCCCGTGATCGACTCGAGGTTGGCGAGGGTGCGGTTGAGGTTCGCGAGGCTCCCCTCGACCCCGTTGGCGCCGGCCTCGAGCTCGCCCTGGTGCTGCCCGACGATGCTGCGGATCGAGGCCACCACGTCGCGGGCTTGCTCGGTGATCACCCGCACGTTGACGATGATCTGCGAGACGTCTTCCTGGTGCTCGGTCGTGAGGGTGCGCACCTGGCTCGTGATCACGTCGATGTTCGCCAGGGCGCGATCGAGCTGCGCGGAGGAGCGCGCGATGGTTGCATCGAGGGTGCCCGAGGCGTCGGCGAGGTTGCGGACGATCTCCCGAACGGTTCCCTTCTCTCCCTCGATGAGGTCGCGCACGGACTTCGTGACGGACTCGATGTCCCCGCCCACCTGCCCCAGCGATTCGAACACCTGCTCCATCCCCACCGCTTCCTGCACGTTGGTGATCTCGCTGCCGGAGGGGAGCGGCTCCGTGAAGCGATCGGTCCCCGCGATCGGCTGCGGAAAGCCCGGCGCGACGTCCAGCAGGTAGTCGCCGAGGATCGACGAGCTGCGCTTGGACACCACGGCGTTCGGGAAGATCTGGATGTCCTTGGCGATGACGAAGTCGACCCGCGCCCTGCCGCCGACGAGGCCGATGGAGGTGACGCTCCCGACCTCCACGCCGGCGACGCGCACCATCGACTTGGGGGCGAGGCCCGAGGCGTCGTCGAAGAGCGCCCAGTACCGGTTCGCGTTCCCCGACGAGACCTTCCCGCGGATCAGCGAGAAGAAGATCACGAAGGCCGCGATCCCCAGCACCACGAGGATGCCCACCTTCACTGGTGTCACGACGTTGCGCAAGGGATCCCCAAGTTAGGAACGCTGGAACCACGTCTGCAAGAAAGCGCGCACGTGTGGATGGGTCGTGTGTCGAAGTTGCTCGGGGGTGGAGTTCTCCACGATCCGCCCCTCGTAGAGCACCGCCACCCGGTCCGCGATGCGCAGGGCGCTGCCGATGTCGTGGCTGATCACCACGCTCGTGACGCCGAGCTTCTGGCGGGCGTCCTCGATCATGTCGTTGACCGAGTCGGTCGTGATCGGGTCGAGGCCCGTGGTCGGCTCGTCGTAGAGCACGATCTTGGGATCGCGGGCCACGGCGCGGGCGAGGGCCACTCGCTTGCGCATGCCGCCCGAGAGCTCGGCGGGGAAGAGGTGCGCCGCGTTCTCGAGGCCCACCAGCCCCAGCTTCGCTTCGACGGTCCCGCGGATCTGCTCGTCGGTGCGTCCCTCCCGGTGCTCTACGAGGGGAAAGGCCACGTTGTCGAAGACGGTCATGGAGTCGAAGAGCGCGGAGTTCTGGAAGACCATCCCAAACTTCCGCCGGAAGAGATCGAGCTCGCGGTGCGAGAGGTGGCCGACGTCCTCTCCGTCCACGCAGACCGTCCCTGAGTCCGGATGCAGCAGGCCGATCATGTGCTTGAGCAGCACGGACTTCCCCGAGCCGGAGCCGCCCAGGATCACCACGGTGGTCCCGGCCTCCACCGTCAGGTTCACGCCCCGCAGGACCTCGTTGTCGCCGAAGGACTTGTGCAGGTCGCGGATGACGATCATCGGCGCCATCGTCAGTCCTGCCACCATGGGAGCATCAGCGTGGTGAGGGCGTAGTCGAGGACGAAGACCATCACCGAGCCGAGCACCACGGCCTTGGTGGTGGCGACGCCCACGCCCTTGGCGCCCCCTGCGGCGGTGAAGCCCTTGTAACAGGCAGTGATGGAGATCACGAGGCCGAAGGCCGCCGACTTGATCAGCCCGCCGAAGATGTCGGCGAGGTCGACCCAGAGGTGGACGCGGCTCCAGAAGTCCGCCGAGCTGATCCCCTGGAGCGTGGTCGCCACGAGGTACGCGCCGACGATCCCCACCACGTCGAAGACCATCGTGAGGAGCGGCAGCGTGACCAGGGCCGCGAGGACCCGCGGCACGAGCAGGTAGTGGAACGGGTTCACCGCCATGGTGGCCATGGCGTCGATCTGCTCGGTGACGCGCATCGACCCGAGCTCCGTGGCGATCGCCGAGCCCGCCCGCCCCGTCACCATGAGCCCGGTGAGGACGGGCGCGAGCTCGCGGGTGAGCGAGAGCGCCACCGCCGCTCCCACCAGCGACTGCGCGTTGAAGAGCTCGAAGGCGATGGTGGTCTGCATGCTGAAGACGCCGCCGGTGAAGGCGGCGGTGATCACCACGACGGCGATGGAGCCGGTGCCGATCGACTCGCACGCGACGAGGAAGGTGCGGGCGCGGAACGGCGGACGGAACGCCTGGACGAGGATCTCGAAGGCGAAGATCGCCAGGCCGCCGAGATCGGAGAGCGCGTCGAGGAGCCCCTGCCCGATCCCCCCCAGCGCCCACTCGGCCGCGCGCCTGCCTTCGACGTACCAGGGGACCATACGTGCCAAGGGCCTTCCTCCGGCCCCGGCGATGGTCAGCCGACGAAGATCCGGGGCACCCGCGGCCCGATGCCGCAGAAGATCTCGTAGTGGATGGTGCCGCAGGCCCGGGCCAGCTCCTCCGCCCGGATCTCGTCGGCGCCCTGTGCGCCGATGAGCACGGCTTCGTCACCGACGTCCACGCCGGCGACGTCGGTCACATCGACCATGACCTGATCCATGGTCACGGTCCCCGCCACAGGCACGCGTACGCCGCGAAGCAGCACGACACCGCCGTTGGAGAGGCGACGATCGAAGCCGTCGGCGTACCCCACGGGGAGCGAGGCGATGCGCGAGGGCCGCGCCGCCACCCATCGGGAGCCGTAGGAGACGGGCGTACCTACGGGCACTTCCTTCACGTGGGTGACGCGGGTGGTCCACCGCAGCACGGGGCGCAGATTGATCGCGCCGCGGAAGTCGTCGGCGGGGTGGGCGCCGTAGAGGAGGATCCCCGGCCGCACCAGCGTGCTGTGGGCGTCGGGGCGGGACAGGAGCCCCGCGCTGTTGGCGGCGTGAAGCCAGCGAGGCTCCCCCATGCGCGAGGAGACGAGCGCGACCGCGTCCCGCCACGCTTCGAGCTGGCGATCGGTGAGGGGATGCTCGTGCAGGTCGGCGGCGGCCAGGTGCGTGGCGACGCCCTCGAGCTTCACGCCCAGGGTCTGCGCGGCGTCGAGGAACGACGAGAGCTCCTCCGGGCGGACACCGACGCGGCCCATCCCCGTGTCGATCTTCAGGTGGGCGACGGCGGGGAGGCCGAGGGTGCGCGCGGCGGCGGCCAACCCCTCGAGGTGCTCCTTGCGGAACACGAGGGGCGTGAGCGACTCGGCGAGCATGAGGTCGAAGCGATCGCCGAAGGCGCCATCCACCACGAGGATCGGCGTGCGGATCCCGGCGTCGCGGAGCTCGAGGCCCTCCTCCACCAGCCCCACGCCGAAGAAGGTGACGCCCTCGTCGGCGAGGACCCGGGCGCACGCGACGGCGCCGTGTCCGTAGGCGTCGGCCTTCACGACGGCGAGGACCCCCGCCGATCCCACCAGGGCGCGCACTTGCCGGAAGTTGTGGGCGAGGGCCCCGAGATCGATCGTCGCGACGGTGGGGCGCAGGGGGCGCCCATCCCAGGCGGGTCTCGGGGAAACGGCGGCCTCGGACTGTCGCGACATCGTGTTCCTTCCGGTGTTCGAAAGAGGGCGTACCGCCGCGCGGGGCGGCGCGTCAAGGAGCGGCGACCTTGCGGTCGGCCGCTTCGCGCGCGCAGCTTGCGCGAGCCTTCGCCTGCGTCCCGCGGATCCGCGAGAACGCTCGTTGTGGCCCGCGGGCCGATCCCTTATGGTGCGCGCCCTTTTCGAGATGGAGCGAGCAGTGAGAGGACACAAGGTTGGAGGCGAGGTCGACGCGTACTGCACGAAGTGCAGGATGATGCTCGGCCACACGATCGTCGCCATGGTCGGCGATCGGATCGCGCGCGTGCGCTGCAACACCTGCATGGGCGACCACGCCTTCAAGGCGAACCCGCCGGGCACCAAGGCGGAGAAGGCGCGGGGCGAAGGCACCGTGCGGCCGCGCGCGCAGGCGGCGCCGCGCGCCAAGGTGGAGACCCTCCCCTTCGAGGCGCTCTTCGAGGGCCGCAACGCGGGCGAGGCCCGCCGCTACTCGCCCAAGGAACGCTACGGCGAGGGCGACGTCCTCGAGCACCCCACCTTCGGCCTCGGCCTGGTGACCGCCGTGCGGCAGGACAAGATCGACGCGACGTTCCGCCAGGGACCGAAGACGCTGATCCACGGCCTCGCCGGACCGGTCTCCTTCGAGAAGGCGCCGCGGGCGGGATCGGTGCCGCCGCCTCCCGCCGACAAGCCGCCCCCGGGCGAGCCGCACGGGCTCCACACCGTCCACGCCGAGCCGCCCACCGAGCTGCCCGGCCGCGAGGACTGATTAGGACTTCCTCTCGAGGACCTCCTCGTAGAGGCGATCGAACCCGCGCGACATCACCTCGATCCGCAGGTTGCGCTCGGCGAAGGCGCGCGCCTCGCTGCCGAGCGATCGCGCGAGGTCCGGATCGGACAGGATGCGCGCCAACGCGTCGGCGATCCGCTCGGGCGATCGCGCGGGGACCAGCAAGCCCCGCGATCGCCCGTCGATGAGCTCGGGCGTTCCCCCCACCGCCGTGGCGACGACGGGGAGCCGCGCGGCCATCCCCTCGATCACCGAGTTGGACAGCCCCTCCGCGCGGCTCGACGACACGAGGACGTGGCTGCGCGCCAGGATCGCCGGGACGTCCGCGCGGTGCCCGACGAGGTGGACGCGGTCCTCGACGCCGAGTCGCCGCGCGCAGTCCACGATCACCTGTCGCTTCTCGCCCTCGCCCACCAGCAGCAGGTGGAGCGACGGGAACGAGGGCGCGAGGTTCGCCACCGCCCGCACCGTGTCCTCCTGACCCTTGATCGGGTGGAGGTTGGCGATGGTGGTGATCACCTGCGCGCCGGGCGGCACGGGCAGCGGCGCGTCCAGCGGGCGATCGGCCCGGGCGTCGAAGCGCGCCAGGTCGATCCCGTTGTGGACGAGGGCCACCTTCGCCGGATCGATCCGCTCCTCGTCGACGAGCTGCCGGGTGATCGCCATGGCGTTCACCTGCACGCGATCGGCGGCGCGGGTGGCCAGCGCCAGGGCCAGGCGCCGCGCGGAGCCGTGCCAGTGGGCGAGATCGAGGCGGCTCACGATCACCTTCGCGCCGGCCAGCCGCGCCGCGGGGACCGCGAGGAGGTTCGTGTAGAAGTCCTGGGCGTGGACGAGGGCGACGTTGCGCCCGCGCATCCACGCGGCGAGGCGTGCGACGATCCACGCGGTGGTGGGGTGCGCGAACGACGGCCCCAGCGGGAACGAGACGGGCTCGATGCCCTCCGCGCGCAGCGCCTCGAGATGACGGCCGGAGGCGTCCAGCGCAGCGACCAGCGGACGGAAGCGGCCGCGGTCGGTGGTGCGGACCCTCTCGACGAACTGCCCCTCGGCGCCGCCGACGCCGAGGATGTTCACGAGGTGAAGGACGTTCATCGGCTTCATCCGGCCTCCGGGCGCAGATCGATCGGCCGCCCGCGGGCGGCGCGCTCCACCCGCTCGATCCGCTGGGCGGCCGTGGCCATCCCCAGGAGCAGGAAGAGGAAGAAGCTCAAGGTGAAGCCCGCGAACATCTGGCAGACGAGGTAGCCGCCGCCCGCCGCGAGGATCCCGCGGGCCTCGATCCGCACCGGCGAACGGTCGTCCGTCGCCAGCCAGGCGCCCCGCAGGCACGCGAAGAGCAGCGACAGGAAGGCGACCAGCGTCGGGACGCCGAGCTCCGCCGCCACCTCGAGGAAGAGGTTGTGGGCCACGTAGGGGTGGAGGCCCGCGTCGTCCGGCGCGTAGGTCGCCCACGCCGACGTGAACGCCGCCGCGCCGATGCCGGTGAGGGGCCGCCGCTCGAGGATGTTGCCGGCGGTGCGCCACGCGTCGATGCGACCCTGCGCCGAGAGATCCTCCTGGTACGCGGCGATCGTCTCCGTGCGCGACCAGAAGCGCGACGGCGCGAGGGCGAGGAGCGCCACCACCACGGCGCCCACCACCGCCATCGAGCGGGCGCGGTTGCCCCGCCCTGCGAGCACGAAGGCGACCAGGCCCACGCCCAGGCCCAGCGCGGCGCCGCGGCTGTAGGTGACGATCACGCCCCAGACCTGGAGTCCGAAGAGCCCCAGCACCACGGCGCGCGCGAAGGTGTTGCGCAGGCGCGTGCGGAGCGAGAGGAGGAGCATCGAAGAGATCACCACCGCCATGGCGAGGCGGTTGGGATCGTAAAAGGTGCCCAGCCACCTGGCGCGATAGCCCTCGAGCAGATCGATGCCGTTCAGGGAGTTGTACACGGCGTAATAGGAGGGCACGCAGCCCGCCAGGGCGATGGCCCACGCCACCTTGCGCAGCCGGCCCGCCGAGTCGAGGAGGCTCGCCGCCGACAGGTAGACGAGGCCCATCTTCAGCGCCTCGCCCGCGGCCCAGTGGCTCGAGGCGGGATCCACGCTCCAGAGCTGCGACGCCGCCGCGGACGCCACGAAGATCGCGAGGCCCGCCACGCGCCAGCCGCCGGCGGTGGGGGCCGCGCCCCCCAGGAACCAGCGCAGCGCGAGGCCCCCCGCCATCAACCCCGCGGTGAGGACGCCGACCCGCATCGGCTCCAGCGCCGGAAAGAGGTACTGCGGCAGCGACCAGATGGTGATCGCGAAGACGCCCACTCCCAGCGCGCCGATCTTCGCGGCGAAGGAGGTGGATCGGTTCGCGAACGGCGCGAGGCGATCCCCGGCCACCCAGATCTTCGGCGTCGTCGTCCCGTCGGTTCCCGGCATGTCCCAGGGCGCTCGCGCGCCCCCCTCCCCTCTTGCGCGCGAGCGCCTTCCCCCCGGCGCCGGATCACCTTGCGCCCGGCGTGCCGATCCCGCCCGCGCCAACGGCCGGCGCCGAAAAACCGCAGAGAACCCGCGACGAATCGGGCGGGCGCACGCCGGGCGGGACGCCTCCGCGGTGCGTCCGTTCCCGCCCGCGATGGGAACTCGCCTGCCTGTCCTGGGCGCCCGGCTTCCCGTGGCGCGAGGGGTGTCTCCTCCCCGTTTTCCGCGGTGAAGCAGGCGTGCGCCCGTCCCTCGCTGGCACGGGCCGCGAGGGGTCGGAGGGGAAGAGGCCATCCCCCGATGGGGTTGGACCGCCCGAAGCACAGACCCCAAACGCCGGGCGCCTCCCCCGAGGAGTGCCCCGCGCAGGAGGCCTTCCCCTTGTTCAGAACCACCCTCGCGGTCGCCGCCGGCATCGTGCTGGCGGCTGGCACCGCAAACGCCGCCGCCTCCGGTTCACCCGGCGTCACGGCGACCCACACACTCATCAAGCTCCAGCCGACGGACAATCCGCCCGCCGACACCTCCGCGCGCATCGGCGCCGCCGCCAACGAGATGGAGGGCTTCCAGGCCGTCGTCTCCGGCGGCTCGTCCGGCGTGAGCGGCGTCTCCGCCAGCGTCACGGATCTCAAGGGCCCCGGCACCATCCCCTCGTCCAAGGTGGTCCTGTACCGCGAAGGCTACATGGACATCCGCCTGCCCTCCGACGACAACGGCGTGCGCGGCGCGGTCCCCGACGCGCTGATCCCCGACGTCGATCCCTTCGTCGGCGAGAAGCGCAACGCCTTCCCCTTCGACGTCCCCGCCGGCGAGATCCGCACCATCTGGGTGGACGTCCACGTCCCCCCCGGCACCAAGGCAGGCACCTACAAGGGCTCCCTCGAGGTGAAGGGCAACGGCATTCAGCAGTCGCTGCCGATCGAGCTCGAGGTCTTCGGCTTCGAGCTCCCGTCGACGCCGAGCTACGCCACGGCCTTCGGCCTCACGTGGAACGGCACCTGCCAGGCCCACTTCGGTGAGGCGTGGTGCAACGGCGACGACGAGACCTTCGATCGCCTGCGCCAGCTCTACGGCATCGCCGGCCTCGACAACCGCATCTCGTTCTCGGCGGTGGTCGGCGCCCCCGTTCCGGGGAGCGGCGGCAACCTCGACTTCTCCCGCTACGATCGCACCTACGGCCCCTTGCTCGACGGCAGCGCGAAGACCCGCCTCGCCGGCGCCGCCCTGCGCGCGGTGGAGGTGTGGCAGCGCGACCCCGACACGTCCGACTACGGCGCGTGGGCCCGGCACTTCAAGGACAAGGGCTGGTTCAACAAGCTCTTCGACTACACGTGTGACGAGCCGCCCCTCACCTGCTCGTGGAGCGACATCGGTCCCCGTCAGGCGAGGGTCCACGGCGGCGATCCGAAGCTCAAGAGCCTGGTCACCACCACCGTCGCCCACCTCAAGGACCACGGCCTCTACGAGTCCACCGACATCATCGTCCCCGTGGTGAACTTCGTCGAAGGCAAGAACGGCGAGTACGCCGGCGATCAGACGGCGGACTACCGCCAGGCCGCGAAGGACGGCAAGACGGTCTGGGTCTACTCCTCTTGCATGAGCCACGGCTGCGGCAACACCGTCACCGGTGAGTACGGCGGCGACGCCGACCTCGCGGGCTGGCCGAGCCTCGTGATCGATCACTCGGCGCTGCGCAACCGCGCGATGCCGTGGGTGGCCTACCGCTACGGCTTCACGGGCGAGCTCTACTGGGATTCCGCGTACTCGTTCACCACGAAGAGCGATCCCTGGAACGACCTCTACGACTTCACCGGAAACGGCGACGGCACGCTCTTCTACCCCGGGCGTCCCGACAAGATCGGCGGCAGCACCCACATCCCCGTGGAGTCGATCCGCATGAAGGAGGTCCGCGACGGCGTGGAGGACTACGAGTACCTCGCCATCCTGGACGCCTTCGATCGCAACGCGGCGGAAGGGGCGGCGAAGAAGCTCTTCCCGCACGCCTGGAGCGCCGGCGACATCACGCCGGACCAGCTCCTCGCCACCCGCCGCGACATCGCCGGGCAGATCGCGCAGAAGCTCTCGAAGAACGGTGGCCAGGTGCCCTCGTCCGAGCTTCGCCCCGAGGGCGGCGGCATCTCCGGCGGCGGTGGCGGCGGCGGTGGAGACGCCGCGTCCGGCTGCAACGCGGCCGGCGGCGCGGCGGGCTTCCTCCCGCTCTTCGCTGCCGTTCCCTTCCTGGCGCGGCGCCGCAAGCGCGACTGACCGATCCAGCGAGTGAAGCAACTCGAGGGCGCCGGGCCGAGAAGGTCCGGCGCCCTCGCCGTTTTCGCGTTACTCCATCTGCTCGATGGGCACCACGCGCACGTCGCCCTGCACGTCCGCCTCCTTCAGCCCCTTGCGGATCGCCTTCTCGTCGCCGACGAGGACGATGGCGAAGGGCTGGGCGAAGAACCACTCCTTCGCGGCGGCGTCCACCTGCGCTGGGTCGGGGGCGGCGAGGTTTTGGCGGTAGGTCTCCACCCAGTCTTCGGGGAGCGCGTACAGGTGCGCCTCCGCCAGCGCGGAGGCGATCTGGTCGTTGGTCTCCAGGCGCAGCGGGTAGAGGCCGGCGAGGTAGCTCTTGGAGCGCGCGATCTCCTCGGGGGAGAACCCCTCGGTGCGGGCGCGCTGGCTCTCGGCGAGGGCCACGCGCAAGAGCTCGCCGATGGTCTCGTTGCGGGTGAAGGACGAGAACGTGTAGAAGCCCGCCCCCCTGAGCTGCACGAGGCGTGATCCCACCGAGTACGAGAGGCCGCGGTTGACTCGGATCTCGTCGACGAGCCGGCTGGTGAAGCCGCCGCCGAAGGCCCCGTTCGCCACCACCGTGGGGAAGTACGCGGGATCCGTCTTGCGGGTGAACGCCGCCCCCACGAAGCGCACCTGGGCCTGGGTGGCCTCGGCCTTGTGCACGATGAGGATCCGGTTGCGCCGCGGCGCCTGTGCCGCCGGGATGGCCGGCACCTCCGCTGGCCGGGTCTTCCAGGCGCCGAAGTGCTTCTTCGCCAGGCGCATCACCGCTTCGGGCTCCACGTCGCCCACCACGAAGAGCGTCGCCTTCGACGGCGCGTAGCGGGCCGCGTGGAACTTGCGCACCTGCGCGAGCTGGAAGGTGGAGACCGTCTTGCGCGTGCCGCTCGACGGGTTCGCGTACGGGTGCTCGGGGGGGAGGAGCGCGCCGAGCATGGCGCGATCGGCAACGGTGCCGGGATCGTCGAGGGCCTGGGCGAGGAACGCGATCACCCGCTTCTTGTGGATGCGGTACTCGCCCTCCGGAAACGACGGGTGCAGGGCCACGTCGGCGACGAGGTCGATGGCGAGCGGCAGGTTCTCGCTGGTGACGCCGGCGGAGATCGAGGTGGCGTCGGCCCCCGCGCCCGTGTCGAGGCGGCCGCCCACGAACTCGATGGCGCCGTCGATCTCGCCGGCGGAGCGGCTCTGGGTGCCGCGGCGCAGCA
>Ga0182736_1003507_pt1 | contig 10514 bp, 9 predicted proteins | sample eDN5th30CKraftBY_FD_128882 | JGI IMG/M metagenome (GOLD analysis project Ga0182736, IMG submission 128882) | Enriched backyard soil microbial communities from Emeryville, California, USA - eDNA 5th pass 30_C Kraft BY (version 2) (version 2) | ecosystem: Environmental > Terrestrial > Soil >...
GACGCTGCGCGCCACACCGCGCAAGGTCAGCGAGCGCTTGAGCGTCGCCGCGCTCGCGAGCGCCGCCGTGATGCCCGGCACCACTTCGAACTCGATGCCCGCAACTTCGAGCGCGCGCATTTCCTCGTCGGCGCGGCCGAAGAGCATCAGATCGCCGCCCTTCAGACGCACCACGACACCGTGTTCCAGCGCGGCATCGACGATCTGCTTGTTGATGAAGTGCTGCGCCGTCGAACGCTGTCCGCAGCGCTTGCCGACAGCAATCTTCTTCGCGTTGGGCGCGTAGTCGAGCATCGCCGGTTCGACGAGCGCGTCGTGCAGCACGACGTCCGCCTGCTCGAGCAAGCGCATGCCGCGCACGGTGATGAGATCCGCCGCGCCCGGCCCCGCTCCGATCAGATAGACCTTACCCATTGCAATCATCCGTCGCTAAATGTCGATCAAGCCGCGATCGAACGAATCATGCCGGCGGCGACCGTGTGATGCGTCGCTTCATCGATCAGCACGAACGCGCCGGTGCCCTGATGCGTATCGTACTCGTCCGCGACGATCGGCTTCTGCAACGTGAGCGCCACGCGGCCGATATCGTTCATCGCGAGCGTGCTGCGATCGACCGAATGCGACAGCGTATGCACGTCCAGCACCTGCTTCACCGCGCCGATGCGCGCGAACACCGTGTTCGTCGTCTGTTTCAGCAGATATTTGCGCTGCGGCGAAAGCGGCTCTTCGTCGAACCAGCAGAGGTCCGCTTCGAGCTTCTTCGCCGGCTCGACCTTCGCCGCGGCGGGCACGAAGGTATCGCCGCGCGACACGTCGACGTCTTCCGTCAGGCGAATCGTCACCGTCTGGCCAGCGAACGCGCGATCCACCGGCGCGACACCACCCGGCACCGGCGCGATGATCTCGGCAACCGTCGCTTCGCGGCCGGCGGGCAGCACGGTCAGCGCATCGCCGACGCGCACTTCGCCCGCTTCGACGCGGCCCATGTAGCCGCGGAAATCGTCGGCTTGCGAGCCGTCCTGACGCGCGACCCATTGCACCGGGAAACGCAGCGCCTGATCGTTCGGCTGCGCGACCGGCAGCGATTCCAGCAGATCGAGCAGCGGCTCGCCTGCGTACCACGGCATGCGCTCGCTCGCCGTCACGATGTTGTCGCCCTTCAGCGCCGACACCGGCACGAAGCGCACGTTCGACAGCCCGAGCTGACGCGCGAGCACGACGTACGCATCGCGAATCTCGTTGAAGCGCGCTTCGCTGTACTCGACCAGATCCATCTTGTTGATGGCGACGATCACGTGCTGCAGACCGAGCAGCTTGACGATCGCGCTGTGGCGCTTCGTCTGCGGCAGCAGTTGCGCGACGCCGTCCTCGAACGTGACGCGCGTTGCGTCGACGAGAATGATCGCCGCATGCGCCGTCGACGCGCCCGTCACCATGTTGCGCGTGTACTGCTCGTGGCCCGGCGTATCGGCGATGATGAACTTGCGCTTCGCCGTGGCGAAATAGCGATACGCGACGTCGATGGTAATGCCCTGCTCGCGCTCGGCTTCGAGGCCGTCCGTGAGCAGCGAGAGGTCGATTTCATCGCCGACCGTGCGCTTGTTCTTCGCGCGCGAAATCGCCGACAACTGATCCGACAAGACGGCCTTGCTGTCGTACAGCAGACGGCCGATCAGCGTGCTCTTGCCGTCGTCGACGGAACCCGCGGTGATGAAGCGCAACACGCCCAGATCTTCAGCTTGATAGATGCTCATGACTCGTTTCTTCCTGTGGCGTGATGCTTAGAAATAACCTTGCTTCTTGCGCTGTTCCATCGCGGCTTCGGAAGCCTGATCGTCCATGCGCGTCGCGCCGCGTTCCGTGATTTCCGTCACGGCCGTTTCCGCGATGATCTTCTCGACGTCATCGGCATCGCTCGCGACCGGGCACGTGCAACTGATATCGCCGACGGTGCGGAAACGCACTTGCGCGATCTCGGCGGTCTCGCCTTCGCGCACCGGCGTGAGCGGCGTTACCGGCACGAGCAGGCCGTTGCGGCGCACGATCTCGCGGTCATGCGCGTAGTAGATGTTCGGCAGTTCGAGCTTTTCGCGCGCGATGTACTGCCACACGTCGAGCTCGGTCCAGTTCGAGATCGGGAACACGCGCAGATGCTCGCCGTTGTGCAGACGCGCGTTGTAGATGCTCCACAGTTCCGGACGCTGCGCCTTCGGATCCCACTGGCCGAATTCATCGCGGAACGAGAAGATGCGCTCTTTCGCGCGCGCCTTTTCTTCGTCGCGGCGCGCGCCGCCGATCATCGCCGTGTAGCCGTATTGCTCGATGGTTTCGAGCAGCGTCACCGCTTGCGCGGCATTGCGCGAATCCGTCTCGCGACGCAGACGCACCGTGCCCTTCTTGATCGAATCCTCGACATGACCGACGACGAGCTCCGCGCCGATCTCGGCCGCGCGGCGATCGCGGAAATCGATCACTTCCTGGAAGTTGTGACCCGTGTCGATGTGAACCAGCGGGAACGGCAGCGTCGTCTTGCGGCCCCCGCCGAGGCCGAACGCCTTGAGCGCGAGCGCCAGCACGACGACCGAATCCTTGCCGCCCGAGAACAGGAGCGCGGGCTTGCTGCATTCCGCGACCAGTTCGCGAATGATGTGGATCGACTCGGCTTCGAGCCAATCCAGGTGATCCATGCGAGTCGCCTTGTTGACGACCGGTGCGGTGACGTTAGAGTCGAGCGTCGTGCTCATGTTCGTCGATCCTTTTTCTAGCGGCGCTTCTATGAGCGCCGCGTTCAGTGACAGGGGGTAGTGCCTTAGATCGCGGAGCTTGGTGCTGCTTCGACGATCTTGATATTCGTGATGTGCAAGCCGCATTCCTTCGTATCGCGCGATTCCCACCACCAGCGTCCGGCGCGGCTGTCTTCGCCGGGGCGCACCGCGCGCGTACAAGGCTCGCAGCCGATGCTCGGATAGCCGCGAGCGTGCAGCGGATTCACGGGCACATCGAAGGCTTTCAGGTAATCCCACACATCGGTTTCGGTCCAGTCCGCGAGCGGATTGAACTTGGCGATGTTGCGCGGCTCGTCGCGCTCTTCCTCGTGCAGCTCGGCGCGCGTCACCGATTGTTCGCGGCGCTGTCCCGTCACCCACGCGGAGACATCGGACAGCGCGCGATTGAGCGGCTCGACCTTGCGGATATGGCAGCAGCTCTTGCGCAAATCAATGCTTTCGTAGAACGCGTTCAGACCGTGATCGCGCACGTAGGCATCGACCGCGTCCTGTTGCGGATGAAACTGCTCGATGTCGTAGCCGTAGCGCGCTTTCACGGTATCGAGCATGCCGAGCGTTTCCGCGTGCAAACGGCCCGTATTCAGCGAGAAGATGCCGATCTTCACACCGCGCGAAAGGATGGCGTGCGTCAGCACCATGTCTTCGGCGGCGAGACTGCTGGCTAGCTTGACGTTCTGGTGGCGCGCCGCGATCGAATCGAGCAGCGCATCCAGGCGTTCAACCTTGGCTTGCAATTCAGGCGTCATACATCAGGCTCCGAGCGCTGCGACGAGCGCCGCGCGACGACGGAACAGCGGTTCCGGATTGTCGGTCGCGCCCTGATACAGATTCGTGAACTCGGTGAACGCGTTGAGCGCGTCGTTGATGTCCTTGTCCGCGCGCACGGCGAACGCATCGAAGCCGCAGCGCGCGTGGAATGCAACCTGATCGCGCAGCACGTCGCCGATTGCGCGCAGTTCGCCCGTCCACTGATAGCGCTCGCGCAGCAAGCGGCCGATAGAAAAGCCGCGGCCATCGCGGAACACCGGGAAATCGACGGCGATCACCGAAATCTGCGCGAAATCCGCGACGATGTCGGCGGGTTCGTCGTCCGGCGCGAGCCACACGCCGATGTCTTCTTTCGCGCGCGACGCGACGATCGCCGGCTTGTGCTCTTTCCACAGCGCAAACGGCACGATGATCTTGCCGGCCGGCAACGCATCGACGGCGGGCAACGTACCGTCTTCGGCGGCGCGCACAACGGTGAAACTGTCTTCGACGACCGCGCAGTTCTTGATAATCAACGTCATTTGCAGATCCTTAAGCGTGAGCCTGGCGCGATGCGTACACGCGCTCCTTGAACGGCGCCATGCCGATGCGGCCGAACGTCTCGATGAAGCGCTCGCCTTCGACGCGGTTATCGACGAAAGTGTCGATCACTTGCGCGATCACGTCGGGCATCTCTTCGGCCGAGAACGACGGGCCGATCACCTTGCCGAGATGCGCGCCGGTCGCGCCCGAGCTTTGCTCGCCGCCGAGCGTCACCTGATACCACTCCGAGCCGTCCTTATCGACGCCCAGAATGCCGATATTGCCGACGTGGTGATGACCGCACGCGTTGATGCAGCCCGAGATGTTCAGCGAAAGGTCGCCGAGGTCGTGCACGTAGTCGAGATCGTTGAAACGGTCCTGAATGGCGAGCGCGATCGGGATCGACTTGGCATTCGCGAGCGAGCAGAAATCGCCGCCCGGGCACGCGATGATGTCCGTCAACAGGCCGATGTTCGCCGTCGCGAAACCGAGCGCCTTCGCGCGTTCCCACACCGTGTGCAGATCACGCTTCTTCACGTTCGCGAGAATCAGGTTCTGCTCGTGCGACACGCGGATTTCGCCGAACGAGAATTCATCGGCGAGCGCGGCGACGTCGTCCATCTGCTGATCGGTGGCGTCGCCCGGCGCGATGTGGCGCTGCTTGAGCGAGAGCGTCACGGCGGCGTAGCCCGGCACCTTGTGCGGACGCACGTTGCGCTCGACCCAGCGCGCGAACGGCTTGCTGTCGATCAGATGCTTTTCATAGGAAGCGTCGGTGTCCGCGAGCTTCTCGTAGACGGGCGGCGCGAAGAACTTCGACACGCGATCGACTTCTTCCTGCGTGAGCGTCGACGGGCCGTCCTTCAAGTGTTGCCACTCTTCCTCGACCTGCTTGCTGAACTTCTCCGGCGACAGCGCCTTAACGAGAATCTTGATACGCGCCTTGTACATGTTGTCGCGACGGCCGTAGCGGTTGTACACGCGCAGCACGGCTTCGCAATAAGTAAGCAAGTGTTGCCACGGCAGATCGCGCTTGATGATCGCGCCGACGATCGGCGTGCGGCCGAGGCCGCCGCCCGCGAGAATGTCCATCACGACTTCGCCTTGCGCGTTCTTCTTCAGATACACGCCGAGATCGTGGACTTGCACGGCCGCGCGGTCTTCCGCCGAGCCGTTCACCGCGATCTTGAACTTGCGCGGCAGCCACGCGAATTCCGGATGGAACGTCGACCATTGACGCAGAACTTCCGCCCACGGACGCGGATCGACCTGCTCGTCGGGCGCGACGCCCGCGAACTGATCGGCGGTGATGTTGCGGATGCAGTTGCCCGACGTCTGGATCGCGTGCATTTGCACCGACGCGAGCTTGCGCAGGATTTCCGGCGTCTCTTCGAGCTCGACCCAGTTGAACTGGATGTTGGTCCGCGTCGAGAAGTGACCGTAGCCGCGATCGTGCTCGCGCGCGATGGTGGCCAGCATGCGGAGCTGGTCGCTGCGCAGGTTGCCGTACGGGATCGCGATGCGGTGCATGTACGCGTGGCGCTGCATGTACAGGCCGTTCTGCAAACGCAGCGGACGGAATTCTTCTTCGCTCAATTCGCCCGACAAACGTCGGCGGACCTGGTCGGCGTACTGCGCGACACGTTCGTCGACGATACGTTGGTCGATCTGATCGTATTGGTACATTCGGGGGCCCCAAGTTCTTGTGTAAAGCGCAGCGTCCTAGGTTACGCGGCGCGTCTCGTCCATCGAATATCCATTGAGTCGCTATTGCCCGAGCCGTTCAGACTGAACGCTCATTTGCTTATGACAGATAGAGATATGGATATTGGAAAAATTGGACTGATAGTAAAGAACCTGCTATATATTGCAAACGACTGAAAAATTACTTTGATATGCCCGGTAGTAATAAACAAAGGCTATAAATGAATCTGCATCAGTTTCGCTTCGTGCGCGAGGCCGTCCGGCAGAACTTCAACCTGACGGAAGCCGCCAAGGCGCTGTATACGTCGCAGCCGGGCGTCTCGAAAGCGATCATCGAATTGGAAGACGAATTGGGCGTCGAAATCTTCACGCGGCACGGGAAACGCGTGAGGTCGCTCACCGAGCCGGGGCGCATCATTCTCGCGTCGGTCGAGAAAATCTTGCAGGAAGTGGAAAGCCTGAAGCGCGTCGGTAAGGATTACGCCGCGCAGGATCAGGGCAATCTCGTCATCGCCGCCACGCATACGCAGGCGCGTTATTCGCTGCCGTCCGCCATCGCAGAATTCAAGAAGCGCTTCCCGAAGGTCCACCTTTCGATTCTGCAAGGCAGTCCGACGCAAGTCGCCGAAATGGTCATCCACGATCAGGCCGATATCGCCATCGCGACGGAAGCGATCGCCAACTATAAGGAACTGGTGTCGCTGCCCTGCTTCCAGTGGCAGCATCTGGCCGTCATGCTGCCGGATCATCCGCTGTTGGAGCGCAAGACGCTGACGCTCGACGATCTCGCGCAATTCCCGATCATCACTTACGAGGCGTCGTTCGCCGGGCGCACGAAGATCAATCAGGCGTTCGCGCTGCGCAATCTGACACCGGACATCGTGCTCGAAGCCATCGATGCCGACGTCATCAAGACTTACGTCGAACTGGGGCTCGGCGTCGGGATTCTGGCGGATATCGCGTTCAATCCGGAGCGCGATCGGCATTTGCGCGCGATGCCGGTCGGACATCTCTTCGGCACGAACGTCACGCGGCTCGCGCTCAAACAGGGCGCGTACCTGCGCAGCTATGTGTATACGCTCGTCGAACTGCTGTCGCCGTCGCTGAATCGCAAGCTGATCGAACAGGCGCTGTCCGGCGAGCACGAGAGTTACGAGCTTTGAATATCGGCGGCGCCCGCCGCCTAGAAAATCCTGCCCATTTGGAGACCATCCGATGACGTTGTCGAAGTTCACGCGCCGGCTCGCTGCCGGCGTCGCCTTGTCCGTAGTTGCCGCCGCCGCGCACGCCCAGTTGAAGGTCGGCATCGATCTGTCGAGCACCGGTCCGGCCGCCGCCATCGGCATCACCAGCAAGAACGCGATGCTCATGTGGCCGAAAACCATCGCCGGGCAGAGCGCGGAGTACATCATCCTCGACGACGGCTCGGATCCGGGCGCGGCCGTGCGCAACATCCGCAAGCTCATCAGCGAAGATCACGTCGATGTGATCGTCGGGCCGAACATCACGCCGGCGGCGCTCGCCGCGCTCGATCCCGTCGCCGAATCCGAAACGCCGATGATCACGCTGATCGGCTCGGCATCGGTCGTGGAGCCGCAGGAAGGCAAGAAAGTGTGGGCGTTCAAGATGGCGCAGACCGATCGCGCGATGGCCGACGTCATGACGCGCTACATGGCCAATCACGGCGTGAAGACGGTGGGTTTCATCGGCTTCGCGGACAGCTACGGCGATAGCTGGCTCAACGAGTTCACCAAGTTCGCCGATCTTCGGCATATCAAGATTGTCGCGAGCGAGCGTTTCAATCGCACCGATGCGAGCGTCACCGGCCAGATTCTCAAGCTGATGGCCGCGAAGCCCGACGCGGTGCTGATCGCGGGCGCGGGCACGCCGACGGTGTTGCCGCAGCGCACGCTCGTCGAGCGCGGCTACAAGGGCGCGATCTATCAGACGCACGGCATCGCGACGCCCGAGTTCATCAAGCTCGGCGGCAAGGACGTCGAGGGCACCCTGTTCCCGACGCAGCCGGTCGTCGTCGCGCGGACGCTGCCGGCGGATCATCCGTCGAAGAAGGCTGCGCTGGCGTTCGCGAATGCGTATGAGGAGAAGTACGGCAAGGGCACCGTGACGCAGTTCGCGGGCGATGCGGCGGGCGTGTATCCGCGTCTTCAGGACGCCGTGGCGCGCGCGCTGAAGACGGCCAAGCCGGGCACGAAGGAGTTTCGCGTGGCGCTGCGCTCGGAACTCGAGCATGCGCACGAACTGGTCGTGCCGAACGGCGTCGTCAATACGAGCGCGACGGATCACGTCGGTCTGGATCAGCGCGCGAGCGTAATGGGCGTCATCAAGAACGGCGCATTTACGTATCTCGCGCAGTAATGTCCTTTGTTCTGAAAACGCTGCTGTCGATGCTTGCCGGCGACGGCGTTTTCGGTCATAATCGCCGACTCGATTGGCTCGTTGGTTCGCTCTGTTCCGCTACGAGTCGATTCAGGCCCAGGTGGTGAAATTGGTAGACGCAGGGGACTCAAAATCCCCCGCCGCAAGGCGTGCCGGTTCGATTCCGGCCCTGGGCACCAGGATTGTTGAAAAAGCCGCTCCGTTGTGAGCGGCTTTTTTGCGTTTGGGGCACGGCTTCGGCGTCATTTCGGCATCTCGCCGGGTTTCGCGGCAATCTGCGTTTGAACGTTACCTGAACCGCGCCCGACTTCGACGCACGGCTCGTCGCCCGCAGTCTTCCGATAAATCCAGCCCACGACGGGCGGAACGACGAACCTGGCGATCGCGTAAGCCAACACGACAGGCCAATACTCTCGAAAGAAACCCAGCACGAAGTTCAACATTTTTCCACCCACGCCTTCCATTCATTCACCGCGATCGAAAATACATAGTAGACCAGAGCATCCCGAAGAGGATGCATAGGCAGAATCGCCCGAACTTCCTCACTGAACGAAGCGACGAGCAAGTATATCCAGAGAAGCATCCCGATTAGAGAGGCGAAAATTCCCAGATTCGCGACAAGAAACGCCTGAGCGATTCGTCGCTCGGAGAACCATCGAGAATAGGCGCCGCGGCGAAGCTCACCCGGCAGCACCGTCAACGCAAGATTCAGACTGACGCTCGACGCGACGAGCGAAATCGGAAAGAAGTCATCCCTGCCCGGCTGCTTCAGCGCCACCCTCAAGATGTATTCGATCGCGCCCATGAATAGCGGCAGTCCGACGATCAGTTGCCGCGCCGTCGCGTCGAAGCCCTTTGATTGCATTCTCATCGTCCTTATGTGCGTGATGACACGCAATTTCGCCGATGACGCGAGCGCGCGTAAGTCGTCCGTCCGGCTATGTGCGCTCTCGCGTAGACGCGCACTGCCGCGTCAGCAAAAAATGGCCTCCATCGGCATTCGGAACCCCGGCGCGCGGAGCATCGCGGGGATGCTCGCACGCGCAGCGCCCGCATTTCGGGTTGCTTAGGACCCTCTCGATGTCGTGACCCGCTCGCGCGACGCGCCGAGCCATAACTCGAAGAAAGGTACGACATGAATCGACCTGATCACTCGCTGTCTCTCGACTCCGTCATCTGCAAGCGCTGCAACACCGTTTCCCCTGCCTCGGAAGACACCTGCCCCGCGTGCGGCGCCGATCGTCAGGGCGCGATTTTCACGAGCCGCGCGGCCGAAGCCGCCGCGGCCGCCGCGGCGCCGGTGCCCGCGCCGCTCGACATTCTCGACTGGGACGATAGCCACTGGCTGCAGCGCCTCGTGCGCCGCAGGATGCTGACGTCCTACCCGAACTTCGTCGAGCCCGATGCGCAGGATCAGCGCAAGCCCGCCCGCACCGGCATGGCGATGCTGGTCGGCGGGGTGGTCGCCAGCATCGCGGTCGGCGGATACTTCTATGCGCGTCTGGACGACAACGCGCCGTCGCCGAGCGCGGAGCCCGGTATCAGCGCGGCGGGATCGATTCGCGACGGCGCCTCCGGCGCGTCCAAGGCCGATGCCGCGCGGCACGCATCGTTGGCGCGCTCCAAAGCGGATACGCCGAGTGCGCAGCCTGTCCCGTCAGCGACGACGACAACGACGATCGCGAAGACGCCCGCGCCGATAGGGGAAACCGCGTCTGTCGCGCCGCGCGTCACGGCATCGAGCATGTTGCCGACGACGCCGCACGTTGCGGCGAACGCGGCTCCGGCGAGCAACGCGTCGCCAGCCATGATCGCAACTGCGAAGCCCGCGACGCCCGTTCCCACGACGAACGCAGCCGCAGCGACAGCCGCATCGGTCGCTGCCGTCGCGCCGCCGACCAAGCCGACGACGCCGGTCGTCGCATCGCTGCAGAAGCCTGAACCGCGCGTGGTCGCGACGATCGCCGCAGCGGCGCCGGTGCCGCCGAAACCGGTGACGCAAGCGCCCGCGCCCGTCGCTCGCGCGATCGAGCAGCCTCGAAATACCGCGCCCGTCGCCCGACAATCCGAACAGCCGCGCAGCACCGCGACGGTCGCCTCGATCGACAAACCGCCCACGCCCGCCACGCCCGCCGTTCAGCCTGCGCCGGAGCCGCTTCCCGCAGCCGTCGCGCGGAGCATCGCGGCGGCTCAGCAAGCGCTCGCCGGGCGCGACCTCGCGGCGGCGCGCCGTCACATGCGCGGCCTCTCGGCGAGCGAGCCGCGCAGTCCGGAAATCCAGCAGCTCGCGGCCGAATTGTCGCGTCAGGAACGTGCGCGCGACGGCGCGATAGCGAA
>Ga0182736_1003509_pt1 | contig 10511 bp, 9 predicted proteins | sample eDN5th30CKraftBY_FD_128882 | JGI IMG/M metagenome (GOLD analysis project Ga0182736, IMG submission 128882) | Enriched backyard soil microbial communities from Emeryville, California, USA - eDNA 5th pass 30_C Kraft BY (version 2) (version 2) | ecosystem: Environmental > Terrestrial > Soil >...
CGACCGTCGCCATGCGGGCGCGGAAACCGTGGCGGCGCTTCCGAACCAGATTGCTCGGCTGAAAGGTGCGCTTCATCGTTCATTCCTCAAATTCGAATCGGTATCTGGGCAACAGCAATGGGCCACCGCTCGCGGGATGGCCGTCTGTCCGAAGGCGGGCCGATAGGCAAGACGGGCCATATTGTCAATGGAATGGCGCGGATAGGCGCGCATCTATTCGCCCGTCTATTCCCCCACGGCAAATGGCACCGGCCCTTGATCCGGGCGCGCTGGCCGGTGCCGGCACCGGCTGCACGGAAGGAGTGGAAACGAAGCGGGAACATCGCTAGACCCGCCCGATGATCGCACATCTTAAAGGCCTGCTGAGCGCCACGGGCGTCGACCATGCGGTGATCGACGTGGGCGGCGTCGGCTATCTCGTCGGCATGTCCGCGCGCAGTCTTGCGGCGCTCGGCGCCGTGGGGGAGACGGTGACCGTCCATAGCGAGATGCTGGTCGCGCAGGATTTCATCCGGCTGGTCGGCTTTGCCAGCGAGGCGGAGCGCGACTGGTTCCGCCTGCTCACCGGCGTGCAGGGCGTCGGCGCGCGGGTGGCGCTGGCGATCCTCTCGGTGCTCGATCCGGCCGAGTTGCATCGGGCCATCGCCGCGCAGGACAAGGCGATGGTTGCGCGCGCCAACGGTGTCGGCCCCAAGCTGGCCGAGCGCATCGTGCGGGAGTTGAAGGACAAGGCCGGGCTCATCGCGACCTCGCCGCTGGCGATTGGCGGTGATGGCGCCGGGGATGGCGGCGCTGTCGCCCCTTCATCGGGCGTGCAGGCCGATGCGCTCGCCGCGCTTGCATCGCTGGGTTTCCGGCCGGGCGAGGCATCGATGGCGGTCGGCGCGGCTCTGGACGAACTGGGCACGGGCGCGACGCTCGATGCGCTGGTGCGGCTGGCGCTGCGCAAGGCGGCGAAGTGATGGGCATGCGGCGCGGCAGGGGCGAATCGACGATGGCGGATTATCAGGAGCGCTTTTCGCATGGCTGATCCTCGCCCGCTTCTCTCCGGCCAGCGCGCGGCGGAGGATGTCGATGCGGCGCTGCGGCCCAGGTCGCTGGACGAGTTTATCGGCCAGAAGGCATCGCGCGAGAATCTGCGCGTGTTCATCGCGGCGGCGAAAGCGCGCGGGGAGGCGCTGGACCATGTGCTGTTCTTCGGCCCGCCCGGCCTCGGCAAGACGACGCTGGCGCAGATCGTCGCGCGGGAGATGGGCGTAGGGTTCCGCTCGACCTCCGGCCCGGTCATCGCCAAGGCGGGCGATCTGGCGGCGCTGCTCACCAATCTCGACGAAGGCGACGTGCTGTTCGTCGATGAGATTCACCGGCTCAATCCCGCGGTGGAGGAAATTCTCTATCCGGCGATGGAGGACCGCGCGCTCGATATCATGATCGGGGAGGGGCCCTCGGCGCGTTCGGTGCGGATCGACCTGCCGCAATTCACGCTGGTCGGCGCGACCACCCGGCAGGGCCTGCTGACGACGCCGCTGCGCGATCGATTCGGCATACCGGTGCGGCTCAATTTCTATGAGGTCGCCGAGCTGGAACAGGTCATCGCCCGCGCCGCGCGGCTGCTGGGCTTGCCGATCGCGCCGGATGGCTGCACGGAAATTGCCCGCCGCGCCCGCGGCACGCCGCGCATCGCCGGGCGGCTGCTGCGCCGGGTGCGTGATTTTGCTCATGCGGCGGGGCATGATCTGGTCGATGCGCAGGCGGCCGATGGCGCGCTGACGCGGCTGGAGGTCGATCAGCTCGGCCTCGATACGATGGACCGGCGTTATCTGCGGATGATCGCGGACATTTATAAGGGCGGTCCGGTGGGCGTCGAGACGCTGGCGGCCGGCCTGTCCGAGCCGCGCGACACGATTGAGGATGTGATCGAGCCGTTTCTGCTCCAGCTCGGCCTCATCGCCCGCACTGCGCGCGGCCGTATCCTCAATGCGCCGGGCTGGAAACATCTCGGCCTTAACCCGCCCGATGGGAGCGAGGGCGGCCTGTTCGATCAGGGCTGACGTGCATGGCTGCCTTCCGCCGCTGCCGGCCGGCCACGATCCGATCAATCCTGTGGGTGGCTCTATAAACGGCGTCGCCGGCGGCTTTTCGGACGCCCGGCGCTGATTCTACCCCCGAACCGTGGCGCCGGTGAGACGATCGGAGGCGCCTGCGATCTGAATTGCGCATTTCAGGGGCTTCCCCCCGCGACTCGGCTCGATTAGGGTTTGCCGGCCATGTCGCCCCTCTCGGAACCTCTGCCCGCTTCAGGGCTTTTCACGGGTGGGGAGCATCTGTTTCCGCTGCGCGTCTACTATGAGGATACCGACCTGTCCGGCGTCGTCTATCATGCCAATTATCTGCGCTATATGGAGCGGGCTCGCTCGGACATGCTGCGCGTTGCCGGCATCGATCAGCGCGCCGCGCATGAGGCGGGTCTGGGCAGCTATGCCGTGGCGCAGGTCGATCTGCGCTATCACGCGCCGGCGCGGCTGGACGATGCGCTGATCGTGCGTAGCCGCGTCGAACGGGTCAGCGCCGTCCGCTGTGTCATTGCGCAAGCCGTCTGGCGCGCGGAGACACGGCTTGCGGACGGCGGCGTGACCGTCGCCTTCATCGATCCCGCCGGGCGTCCGCGCCGCCAGCCGCCCGACTGGATCGACCGCTTCAACCAGCTGAGTTTCCAAGGAGAAACCATCCCTTGTCCCTGACCCTGACCACCGTGCTGGCCGCCGCCGCGCCCGCCTTGTCCGGCGATCCCATTTCGCTCTCGCCCTGGAAGCTGTTTCTCCAGGCGGATATCATCGTGAAGCTGGTGATGGTGGGCCTGCTGCTCGCCAGCATCTGGACCTGGGCGATCATCCTGACGTTTTCCGCACGGCTGCGCCGGGTGGACAAGGGCTGCGATTCGTTCGAGCAGGCCTTCTGGAAAGCGCCGGATACGGACAGTTTCGTGCGGGATCGCGGCCGCGACGATGTGCCGAGCGCGCAGATTCTCAATGCCGCCGTGGGCGAATGGCGGCGCTCCACCGGCCAGCGCAAGATGCAGCCCGAGGGCACGCGCGAGCGCCTTGCTACCGCGATGAGTTCCACCATCGCCAGCGCGATCGACAAGATTTCCGACCGGCTGAATATTCTCGCCACCGTCGGCGCCGTGGCGCCTTTCGTCGGCCTGTTCGGCACGGTGTGGGGCATCATGCGCAGCTTCACCGCCATTGCCGGCGAGCAGAATACCAGCCTCGCCGTCGTCGCGCCGGGCATTGCCGAGGCGCTGTTCGCCACTGCCATCGGCCTGTTCGCGGCCATTCCGGCGGTGATCGCCTATAATCGCTTCAGCCATGGCGTGAACCGGCTGGAAGGTCGCCTCTCGCGCTTTGCGGACGGGCTTTACACCACCTTCAGCCGGGAGCTTGAATCCTGATGAGCCTGCCCCCCAGCAAACGCGGCGTCCGCCGGCGCGCGGGGCCGATGGCGGAGATCAACGTGACGCCGCTGGTCGACGTCATGCTGGTGCTGCTCATCATCTTCATGGTCACCGCGCCGCTGCTCGTCACCGGCGTGCCGGTCAAGCTGCCCGAAACGCGGGCGAAAGCGCTGGAGCAGGATGAGAAGCCCACCGTCCTGTCCATCAATGACGAGGGCGCGCTGTTCATTGGCGATGAGGGCGTGCCGGACGAGCAGCTTGCCGACCGGCTGGCCCTGCTGCGCGATCAGCTCGATCCGACCGATCAGCTTTTCCTGCGTGCGGATACCAGCCTTGCCTATGGCCGGGTGATGCGGATCATGGGCGAGCTGAATCGCGCCGGGCTGGACCGCGTGGCGCTGGTGACGACGGGCGCGACGGAGGAACGGTCTTCGTCTTCGTCCATCGACCGTTCATCGCGCGAGCCATAGGCAGCTGATGATGGATCGCAGCGAGCGCATCGGATTGGGGGTCGCGACCGCGGGGCATGTGCTGCTCTTCGGCGCGCTTTCGCTCGGCCTGCTGCGCACCACCGCGCCGCTGCCGCCGCGCCCGACGACGATCGAGGTGACGCTGGCCGACAGTATCGCGCTCCAGAGCAGCACCAATCAGCCGGTGGCGGAAAACCCGCTGGTCGCCACCGCGCCCGAGCAGGGTCCGCTGGAGCCGGATGCCGCGCCGCCCGAGCCGGCCGAGGCAGCGCCCGCGCCCGTCGCGCCGCCAGCGCCGCCCACCCCGGCACCGCCCGAACCCGCGCCACCCCGGCCAAAAGCCGTGGAGCCGGCACCGCCGAAACCGCGCGAGACGCCGCCAAAGACGCCGCCCAAAGCCGCCACCAAGCCGGCGGAGAAGGCGCCCGCCGCCAAAGCGACGCCCACACCCACGCCCAAACCGGCGCCCGCGCGCGCCTCGCGGCTGGGCAGCGACTTCCTCAAGGGGCTGGATGCCGACACGCCGTCGCCCCGCAACGCGCCTGCCACGGCCGGGTCGAACGCACCGATGAGCGCGGTCGCCGCGCGTGCGCTCAATGCGGAGATCACCCGGCAGATCAAACCTTTCTGGCGGCCGCCCTCGGGCGCCGATGCGGAAAAGCTGGTGACGTTGCTCAGCGTGCATCTCGACCAGAATGGCGCGGTGACCGGCCGGATCGAGGTGATCGGGCAGGAGGGGATCACCGCGAGCAATCGCGCGCAGGCGGATCTTCACGCCGAGCGCGCCGTGCAGGCAGTGATGCGCGCTTCGCCATTTCGCGATTTGCCGCCGGAATATTATGATCAGTGGAAGTGGCTGCGGCCGCTTCGAATTTATGCGAGTTTGGGACAATGATGCAGAGACTTCGCAGCACGACCATGTTGGGCGCCCTTGCGGCGCTGGCTTTTATCACCGCCGGCCCGGCCACAGCGCAGCTCAGTGTCGATGTGACCAACACGATCGAGAGCAATTTGCGCATCGCGGTGCCCGGCATGCCCACGCAGCAGAATGTCGAGACGCCGGCCGGCTCGACCGAACTGCTCGGCCAGAAGATCGCCGAGGTGATCGCCAACGATTTGCGCAACAGCGGTCTGTTCACGCCGATGGGGCCGAGCGGCGTGCATAAGCCGAGCGTGCCGGAAGTCACCAATCCGGGCTATGATCGCTGGGCGGGGATGAACGCCGAAGCGCTGGTGCAGGGGTTCGTCCGCTCGGCCGGCGGCGATGCGCAGATTACCGTGGGCTGCTATCTCTATGATGTCGCGCTGCGCAGCGAGCTGACGCGGCAGGGCTATGTCGTCGCGCCGCGCGACTGGCGGCGGGCCGCGCATCGCTGCGCCGACCTCATCTATTCGCGCCTCACCGGCGAGAGTCCGTTTTTCGATAGCCGCATCGCCTATATCGCGGAGACCGGCCCCAAGGACAAGCGCGTGAAGCGCCTCGCCATCATGGATAGCGACGGCGCGAATCACCGCTTCATCACCAATGGCCAGAGCCTCGCGCTCACCCCGCGCTGGTCGCCGGATTATAAGTCGATCGCCTATGTCTCCTATGTCGGGCGGACGGTGCGCATCTATATCTATGATGTCGATCAGGGTCAGCAGCGCGCGATCCTGGAGACGAGCGGCGCCGTGTTCGCGCCGCGCTGGTCGCCCGATGGGCGTACCTTGCTTTATTCCATGGCGAGCGGCGGCAATACGGATATCTACAAAATCCCCGTGAGCGGCGGCCGTCCGACCCGGCTCACCAACACGCCCGGCATCAATGTCGGCGGTTCCTTCTCGCCGGACGGGTCGCGAATCGTGTTCGAGAGCGATCGCTCGGGCGGGCAGCAAATCTACGTGATGAACACGGACGGCTCGAACCAGCGCCGCATCAGCTTTGGCGGCGGCCGCTACGCCACGCCGGAATGGAGCCCGCGTGGCGATCTGATCGCCTTCACCAAGATGGCGGGCAATTTCCGCATCGGCGTGATGAGTCCGGACGGCGGCGGTGAGCGGCTGCTCACCAATGGCTGGCAGGATGAGGCGCCGACATGGTCGCCAAATGGCCGCGTATTGCAGTTTTTCCGCACGACGCAGGGGCGCTCGGGCCGCTCGTCCATCTGGCAGGTGGACCTGACCGGCGTGAATGTTCGGCAGATCGCCACGCCGGTTGATGGATCCGATCCCGCCTGGGGACCGTTACTGCATTGACAATGCACCTGTGATAGACTGTTTTTCGGTTGACTTGTAGACAGGCCGCCCCGAGCGTGCGGCGAACTGATTTGTGACGTGGGACTATAGTAGGAGAAGAACGATGCGCATGAGAACCATCACATTGCTCGTGTCGGGCGCGGCGCTTGCGCTTTCGGCCTGTTCGAAGAAGGCACCCGAAACGCTGCCCCCGGCACCGGCCGATACCACGCCGTCTGCGCCGACCACGGCAACGCCGACGCCATCCGGCCCGGCAGCGGGCAGTCAGGCGGATTTCGTGGCGAGCGTCACCTCCGACCGCGTGCTGTTCGGTCTGGACAAGAGCGATATTGACGAGACGGCGCGCGATATCCTGCGCAGCCAGGCGGAGTGGCTGCAACGCTACCCGCAAAAGCGCATCACCATCGAGGGGCATTGCGACGAGCGCGGCACGCGCGAATATAACCTCGCGCTGGGTGATCGCCGCGCCAACGCCGCCAAAAATTATCTGGCGGCCCTCGGCATCGATCCGGCTCGCATCAACACGATCAGCTACGGGAAGGAACGTCCGGCAGCGCTGGGTTCGGACGAAGCGAGCTGGGCGCAGAATCGTCGCGCGGTGACCGTTACCATCGAGTGATGCAGGCGGCGGGCGGCGTCCATGCGCTCGCCCGCCCTTCTGGCGCCCTTCTGGCGGTCGCCGCTATGGCGGCCTGCCTATGCCATGATCGATAGGCCGTCGCGGTGCCGTCAACCGGCGCGCGGCGGCCTTATCATTGTGGTCGGCTGCAATATCCGGTCGACAATGCGCGGTGAGGCGCATGACGTCCCCGAGGCAGCGGCCATGTCAGGGCGCGGGGCACGCGCGATCGCTCCGTCACATCATCGGTGTGCCCCAAAGCAGGGGGACGCCTGCTGGCCGGTTTGCGTGGCTTGCCCCGCTGCCTCGGCGAACGACAGCGCTATCGCCACTCAGTGCATCCGGTTGGGGGCGCCAAATCCACGCATCGGCTATGTGAGAGATGCCGTCCAGCCGCTGGCGGGCGAGATCCCGAACGATGCCGATGGCGGCTCGGCTGACGCGAGCATGGCCTCACGGGGCGAGGGGCACTTTGGCGGCCCGACACTCCGGTCTCCACCCGGCGTTCCCGATCAGCCTCGCCGCGTGCCTGCCATGGTCATGGTGCCGAATGCGCCGGCGTCGATCGTGCCGGTCAGTTGCCCGTCCGTCACGATCGCCTCGCATGTGAGCGTCATCGGCATCGGCATGGTCATTTCCATCGTCCAGTTCAGGCGATTGCCGTCCACCTTGCCGTTCTTCACGTCGAGCGAGCCGAGCGGGCCGGCGTTGGTGCCGTTGAAATGCTCGCCATCGCTCACGATGGTGAACACGCTGGACTGGTCGCCCATCGGGGTTTTCGTGATGCAATCATAGGCGCCATCGACCTTGGCCATGCTTTTATCTCCTGTCAGTCTGCCTCTTATCTGGCGGCTGGCTCGGCCAAGTCAATCTGCGTCACCGGCAGGCCCAGCGCGTCGAGCTGCCCGGCGATCCTGCTCTTGTCGCCCACCACGATCCAGCTCAGCCGGGCGGGGTCGATGATCGCGCGGGCGGCGGCGTCCATCCCCTCGGGCGTCAGCGCGCTGTAGCGCTGGCCGAGGCTCTCGACATAATCGAATGGCCGCCCATAAAGCGCATCCGCCTGCATCTGGCCGAGCACCGCGCTCGCCGTCTCGAAGCGCGCCGGAAGCTGGGCGATCTCGCCCTTGATGACACGATTATATTCGGCCGGGGTCACCCCCTTGCCGTCGAGAAATTGTGCCATATCCGCGCGCATCGCGGCGATGGCCGGCCCGGTCTGGTCGGCTTGCACGGGGGCCGAGACGATATAGGGGCTGCGCTCCGCCCGCGTGGCGAGATAGGCGCGCACGCCGTAGGACCAGCCTTTCACCTCGCGAATATCGGTGTTGAGGCGAGAGAGGAAATCATCGCCCAGCACCGTGTTGGCGGCATGGAAGGGCACCAGATCGTCGCTGCCCTTCGCCTGGGTGACGAAGCCGCCCAATATGATGGACTGGGGCGATTGCGGCCGGTCGATGAGGAAGATGCCCGGCTGCGCGGGTGGAACCGGCACGGTGAAATCCTTCTGCGGCGAAGCCATGCGGTTCTGCGGCCATTGTCCGAAATGCGCGTCGATCAGCGGCCTGATCTGCGCCATGGTGACGTCGCCCGCCACGAAAATCTCCGCCTTGCCCGGCACGATCCAGCGGCCATGATAGCCTGTCAGGTCGTCGCGCGTGATGGCCTGCACCGTTGCGGTATCGCCCCGGCCGCTGGCGGAAACGCCATAGGGATGGGCCTCGCCATAGAGCAGCGGGAAGATGGCGCGGCTCGCCAGCCCTTGCGGCTGGGTCTTTTCCGCCGCGATGCCGGCCAGCTGGATGGCGCGCAGCCGCTCTATCTCACCGGGCGCAAAGGCCGGATTGCGGATCACATCCTCCAGCAGATCGAGCGACGGGGCGAGATTGGCCTTGAGCGCGTAAAGCGAGATGGATGTGCGATCCATGCTCTGCGCGGTCGATATGCTGGCGCCCAGCCGTTCCTGCTCCTCGGCGATCTCGATGGTCGAGCGGGTCGTCGTGCCCGCTTCGAGCAGGCTCAGCATGAGCGCGCTCAGGCCAAGGCGATCGCGCGGGTCGCTCGCCATGCCGGCATCGAAGCTGACCGCAACGCGCACGGTGGGCACGGTGGTCCGCCGCGCGACATGCAGCTTGACGCCGTTGCTGAGCGTCGCCGTCTCGACTGTGGGGAAGACCAGCGCCGGGCTCGGCTGAACGGGCGGCAGCGGGAGGGTCGGCGGGGGCGCGGCGGTGGCGGCCTGCGCCTCGGCCTGCGCCGCGCCGGGCGCGCTCACGGCGGCATCTTCATAGGCTTCCCGCTCGCCGGGTTCGACGCGCAGCGCATAGACCGGCCGCGTCAGCCAGCGCTGCATGGCGGCGGTGACGGCTTGCGGCGTGGCCGATGCGATCGCCTCCAGGTCCTTCTTATACTGGCCCGGATCGCCCGCATAAAGCAGCCCCTCGGCCAGCGTCGCCGCCTTGCCGCCAAAGCCGCCGACCACCTCCAGCGCGGAAATTTCAGCGGAAACCTGCCTTGTCGCCACGCGGCGCACTTCATCGGCAGTCGGCCCGGTGCGGATATAATCGGCGATCAGCGCATCAAGCCGCTTCGAGACGAGATCGGCGTCCACGCCCGGCTTCACATCCGCCGTCACCACGACCATGCCGACCTGCTCGAATTGCTGCAATCCGGCCGTCACGCCGACCGCGATCTGCTCCTTGCGGACCAGCTCATTGTCGAGCCGGGAGCTGGCCAGCCCGCCCAGCACCGCTGCGCCGACGGCGAGCAGCGGCGCATCCTTGTCGTTCCGGTCCGGCGTCACCCACATGCGGTAGAGGCGCGTAGTGGCGACCCGGTCCTTCATCACCTGATCGACCCGCGCGGGCAGTGTCGGCACGGGTGAGACGACCGGCGCCACTGCCGGGCCGGCCGGGATGGAGCCGAAATATTTCTCCACCTTTTCCCGCGCCGTCTTGAGGTCGATATCGCCCGCCAGCGCAAGAATGGCGTTGTTCGGCCCGTAATTATCGCGGAACCAGCTTTTCACATCGGCGAGCGACGCGGCGTCAAGGTCCGCCATCGAGCCGATGGTCGAGTGGGCATAGGGGTGGCCCTTGGGAAACAGCGCGGCGATCTGCGCATATTGGACGAGGCCATAGGGCTGGTTGTCGCCCTGCCGCTTCTCATTCTGGACGACGGCGCGCTGCGCGTCGAGCTTGGCCTGTGTCACCGCGCCGAGCAGATGGCCCATGCGGTCGGCTTCCATGAACAGGGCGAGGTCGAGCGCCCCCGTCGGCACCGTCTCGACATAGTTGGTGCGGTCGAACCATGTGGAGCCGTTGGTCGCGGTCGATCCGGCGGAGACCAGCGGCTCATCGAAATCGGGCACATTTTCCGAACCGCCAAACATCAGATGCTCGAAGAGATGGGCAAAGCCGGTCTTGCCCTCCGGCTCATTCTTGGAGCCGACCCGATAATAGACGGTCACCCCGACGACCGGCGCCTTGCGGTCGGTATGGACGATGACGCGCAGCCCGTTGGCGAGGGTGAACGTCTCATAAGGGATGTTCACCTGTTTGATGAGGTCGGTGAGCGGTGCCAGCCGGGTTGCCGGCGCGGTTTTGGCGGCCGGTGCCGCGGCGGCCTGCGCAAAGGCCGGCGCCGTGACGAGCAGCGATACCCCCGCGAGCAGCGCGGCGACGGAGCGGGCAAGGGAGCAGGCTGGGGAGCGGGCTGGGGATTGAGGTTGGCG
>Ga0182736_1003511_pt1 | contig 10502 bp, 8 predicted proteins | sample eDN5th30CKraftBY_FD_128882 | JGI IMG/M metagenome (GOLD analysis project Ga0182736, IMG submission 128882) | Enriched backyard soil microbial communities from Emeryville, California, USA - eDNA 5th pass 30_C Kraft BY (version 2) (version 2) | ecosystem: Environmental > Terrestrial > Soil >...
CCGGCAGGAAGGCCATGGCCCAGGCCTTCTGCAGGCCCTCGGCGACGGTCTTGACCTCGAACGCCACGTTGGCGGTGCGCAGGGGCGCGCGGGTCTGGCCGGGGAAGGCGGGCTCGTACTTCACCGCATTGCGCGGGCGGGTCTCGGGGGACGCCGCCTCAGCCGCATCGGCGCGGGCCAGACCGGGCCCCCCCGGCCCCTGGGCCAAGCTCAGGGCCGCCATCATCGGCAGGGCCGCGGCGGCGGCGAACAGCATGCGCATGAACCTCTCCATCTGTTTTTTTTCGGACCAGAGCCGGAGGGTCTTGCCAGTCCCCGGGGTCGTTCAGGAAGTTAAGGGTCCGAAGCCGCAGCCGCCACCGCATTCGGCGCCCGCCCGGCCGATCGCGCGCCGGACGGCCCCGGGCCGTCGCAGGGCTCGCCCGCGTGAAAGCGCTTGCTCTGCGTAAATGGCGGCCCCTACAGTTCGCCCAACGAACGATATAAGGAGGGGATGCGGTGAAGCTGCGGGACGTGCCCATAGAGGTGATCACCCTCATCTATATGGTCGCCTACATCCCCTACATGGTGATCACCAAGCAGCTCTCGACGACCCCTGCGGCGGTGTTGGGCCGGCCCCTCACAGGCCTGGAGATGCTCCCGGCCAGCCAGATCCTTAGCGGCTTGATGACTTTCGCCTTCGTGTGGGCGGTCGGCTGGTGGCGCTTCGCCCATCACGCACGCATCGGCCCCCTGACCACGGCGCGGCCGACCCGATGGACCTTCCTGTCGGGCCTGTGCACCGGGCTGGTGTTGTTCACCGTCCCCCTGTCGCTGACCTTCGAAGGGGTGAGCATCCCCTTCATCCAGCTCCTCATGCGCGGGGATGTGCTGATCCTCGCTCCGCTGGTGGATATCTTCAGCGGGCGCAAGGTGCGCTGGTACTCCTGGGGCGCGCTGGGGCTGGTGGCGATCGGCCTGTTCCTGACCATCCGCCAGCGGGGCGGGCTCGGCCTGCCGCCCCTCGCGATCCTGACCGTCGTTCTCTACACCCTCGGCTATTTCGGCCGGCTGGCGATCATGACCCGGGTGTCCAAGGACGGGAATCCTGCGACCCTGAAGGCCTACTATGTCGAGGAGAAGATGGTCGGCATCCCCTTCGCGGTGCTGATGCTGGCCCTCATCCCCCTGCTGGGAATCGGCGCCCAGGCGCAGGAGCTGCAGTTCGGCTTCATCGGTGTGTGGACCAGCGACCAGATCGGCGTCATCGCCATCCTCTCGGTGCTGCTGTTCGTGGTGTCGGTCTTCTCCATCATCATCCTGCTGGACCCGCGGGAGAACACTTTCTGCGTCGCCCTGGACCGCTCGGCGGCCATCGTCGCCGGGGTCGCGGCCTCCTTCGTCCTGGCCTGGCTGTTCGGTCACCCCGCGCCGACGGGGATGGAGATCATCGGGGCCGGGCTGATGGTCTGCGCCGTCCTGCTGCTGTCGTTCGGGCCTAGGCTGGGCGCCGCCAAGGCCAAGCTTCACGCCGCCAACGTCTGAGCCTAACGTGCCGCGCAAATAGGGGGGCGACCATATGCCGGGCTGGGTAGGCGCTATTCTGACATCGCGCGCGACGGGGCTGTTCGCGCGCATCCTGTTGACCCTGCTGTTCTGGTCGAGCGGGGTCTCCAAGCTGCTGGACTTCGGCGCCGCCCAGGGGGAGATGGCCCACTTCAACCTCAATCCCCCCGTCCCCTTCGCCATCGCCGTGACGGCGGTGCAGCTGATCGGCTCGGCGCTGATCATCTGGGGGCGCTACGCCTGGCTAGGCGCCGGCATGCTGGGGATGTTCACCTTGGCGACCATCCCCATCGCCCATAATTTCTGGACCATGGCCGAGCCCCAGCGCACCACGGAAATGTATTTCGTGGTGGAGCATCTGACCGTGGTCGGCGGGCTGATCGTGGTCGCCATCCTGCGCTGGAAGGAAACCAGCCGGCGCTAGTTCGGGCAGGTGGCCGTGGCGTCCGAGGCGCCGGCCGCCCGGACCGAAGCGAGGCTGGGCGGACGGCCGGACAGGTCCACGCTCACCTTGTAGAAGGCCGAGGCGCTGGCTGTGGGCGCGGCGCGGTCATAGACCGACAGGCCGAACGGGGGCCGCCCCGGCGCGCCGACCCGATAGAACCGCGTCGCCTCCCCTGCCCCCAGCGCCTGGCAAGCGACCAGGGTCACAGCGACGCCCCGCGCCTTCAGGGCCTGCGGCGCGTCATAGGGAGCGAGATCGCCGACCGCCGCCCAGCCGAAGCTCACCTGGCTGACCTGTCCTTTGCCGTCCACGCTCACGTCCAGGACGCCGAGCTTGCCGGTGGCCAGACCGCTGGCCGCGCGGGGCGCCCACCGCACCGAAGCCAGCCGGGCGCGCACCGCCGCGACGTCCCGCGGGGGCGTTCCGGCCTCGGGGATCAGGGCGAGAACCGCATCGACCAGCGGCCCGCTCGCCTGCGCCCGGCCCCAGGTCTCCTTGCATTCGCCGTCCACCCAGCGGGCGGCGGAAGGGTTCGCCGCCAGGGTCTCCTTGCGGCAGCGGGCGAGGAAGGCGGCCTGGGTCTCCAGGCTGGCGGCGGCGGCGGGGGGCGGCGGCGCAGCAGGAGGCTGGGCCGGGGGCGGCGGGGGCGGCGGCGAGCTTCCCGCTCGCGGCGACGGACTGGGCGAAGGGCCAGCCTGGGCCAGCGCCTGAGGCGGAGCGACAGGCCCCGAGGGGCCGTTGCGCGCGCCGGTGGCGATCAACGCGAACTGGCGGGCCTGGGGATTCCAGTTGAGGGTCGCGCCACACTGGGTCGCGGAGGTCGAGCCCAGGCCGCACAAGGCCCCGACGCGGGCGATCTGCACCACCCGCGGCCGGCCGTCGAGGATGCGGTAGGCCAGCAGGGGCTCGCGGAACACCCGCATCGCCCCGCCCCGGTCGTCGGCGACATAGATCTCGACGATGGCGGTGTTGTCCTTGCGAAACAGGTCCGGCCGGCCGGCGCAGCGGTAGTTCCCCTCGCTGATCAGATAGTCGTTGACCCCGTCGCCGGTGAAGTCGTGCACGAAGATGTAGGGCTCGCGCACCTGGCGCCCACCTGCCGCGGCGCAGGCCCGGTCAAGCTCGGCGATCCTGGCGGTGATCGTCGGCGGCACGGACGCGGGCTGGGCCTGAGCAGCGCCGACGATCAGGAGCGGGGCCGCCGCGGCGGCGATCAGCAGGCTGGGCGAAGGAATGGCCGGATCCTCGATTTCAGGCACAACCGATCACGCGCACTCCCTTCCACAATGCCGCCAGCTTCGCGCCTGCACAACCGCCGCCTGAAACGCAAACCGCCGCCGGGCGGGGAGCCCGGCGGCGGCCTCGTCGCGCTTGGCGCGTGGATAACTACAGGGTCTTGCCGTCGGGCAGGGTGGCCTTGACGTAGGAGCCGCCCTTGGTTCCGTCCTTCAGGGGGTGGATCACCACCGTCACCTTGTCGCCGGGCTTGAAGGAGGTGCGGCTCCAGCCGCGGCGGGCCAGGCCGTTGGGGCTCGATCCTTCGATGCTCCATTCGACCTGCTGGCCGTTCTCGTCCACCATCAGCTGCAGCCAAGTGTGCGGGTTGGTCCACTGGAATTCCTTCACCACGCCCACCAAGGTGGTGTCCTTTGTGTTGTCGAACATCGCGAAGCTGTGATGCGCCGTCGCCGAGCCGGACCCCAGAAGGGCGCCGCCCAGAACCACAGCCGCCAGCTTCACCGTGGTGCTCGCACGCTTGAACTTCATGCCCTCGTCTCCTCCAAAGGGATGAGGCTTCCAGGCCCCATCGTTGCTTTTTTTCTCACCGCCAGAGCAGCTTGCGCAGCATATCTTAAGCGATCAGCCACGCCCGATCCCATCAAATTCATCAAGCCCGGCCGACCGGTCAACTTATCACGAATTCAACATAGTTGGTTATCCACAATAAGCCAACTCCGGCCCCATGTCGCAACCGGCCCGCTTCGGTACGCAAGGGAAGGGCCGTCCTCAGAAACGCCCTCCCTGACATGAACGCAAGACAACGGGGACCTCAGACGTCGGTCAGGTAGCGCGCTGTTCAATGGCCTCATTCACCCCACCCCGGCGGTGATCGACATTGAACAACGGAGACGGACCATGAAGGGTCTCATCGTTTCTCTCGCGGCCGTCGCGACGCTGGCCGCCGCCGCTGCTCCCGCCGCCGCCCAGGACTTCGGCCGTTTCGGCGGCCGTGGCGGCGCCGGCTCCATCGAAGCTCGCATCGACCGCGGCGTTCGCGACGGGTCGCTGACCCCGCGGGAAGCCCGTTCCCTGCACGAGCGGCTTCGCGATCTGCAACGGCTGGAATGGCGCTATGGGCGCGACGGCCGGATCAGCAACGCCGAGGCGCGCGAACTCGACCGCCGCTACGCCGATCTGAACCGCCGCCTGTTCGTGGAACGGCGTGACCGCGACCACCGCGGCTACGGCTGGAACGATCGCGGCAATGGTTATGGCGGCTACGGCTACCGCTAACCGCCACCGGACAGGCCCCATCCCTTCATTGTTGGCTCGAGGGATGGGGCAAGGGGGGTGATCGCACCCCGCGAAGAGCAGGGCTTTCCCTCAGCCCCGTTCGCCGTCCGGTCGGATAGCCGGGCGGTTACACCCCCTCACTGCCCTTCCCTCGCAAGAGGGAAGGGTTTTCTTTTGAGCGGCCCGCCGCTCCAGTTCCCTCCTGGGCAAGGGCCGCCGCCGCCCGCGTGCAAGCCAGCGACGACGTTACGGCTTCATTTCCTCCCCTAGCGGCGCCAAGGCTTGTCCTTCGTCGCCGGGAGCTTTGAATGTCGCTGCAACGGATGTTGATGGTCGGAGCGGGCGCCGCCCTGCTGGCCGGCGGTTCGATCGAGGCCGCACGGGCCATGGCCGGCGACCCGCCGTCGTCGCCCAGCTTCACCCAGGCCCAGGCGACCCAGGGGGCGAGCGTCTACGCCCAGGCCTGCGCCGCCTGCCATGGCGCGTCGCTGGAGGGGGCCGCGGGCCCCGCCCTGACCGGCAATCAGTTCCGCCGGGCCTGGATCGATGCAGGCCTGTCCTTGCGCGACTATCACCAGCGCATCGTCACCACCATGCCAGTGGGGGCCCCGGGGAGCCTGTCGGAGCCGCAATACCTCGCCCTCACCGCCTATATCCTGGCGCGCAACGGCTATCCGGCCGGGGCCGGCGAGCTGCAGACCGCGGGCCTGGACGTGAAGCTGACCCCGCCCGCGGGCGCCGCGCCGACCCAGGTGGCGAGCGGACCCAAGCCGGCCGCCTACCCCGCCGCCCCGGCCAATCCGCAGCCGGCGTCCCAGCCGGCCTCCGGCCCCGACGATGCGGACATCCTGAACATCAAGCCGGCCGACTGGCTGACCTACAACCGCAACCTCGCCGGTGACCGCTTCTCGCCGCTGAAGGAGATCACCCCCGCCAACGCCGGCAAGCTGGTGGTCAAATGCCTGTATCAGCTCGGCGAGCTGGGCAGCTTCCAGGCCAGCCCCATCGTCAAGGATGGGCGGATGTACATCTCCAGCCCGCGCCAGACGGTGGCCCTCGACGCCGCCACCTGCCAGCCCCTGTGGACCCACCGCTATACCCCCACGGGGCCGGAGCACATCCCGAGCAACCGGGGCGTCGCCCTCTATCGGGGAGTGGTCTATCGCGGCACCACCGACGCCCACCTGCTGGCGCTCGACGCCGCCACCGGCAAGCTGCTGTGGGACGCCCCCGTGGCCGACGCCGACTATGGCTATTTCGTCAGCGCCGCCCCCATCGCCTTCGACGGCAAGGTGTTCGTGGGCGAAGGCGGGGCCGACCATGGCATCAAGGGCCGTCTGCACGCCTTCGACGCGGCCACCGGCAAGCCCCTGTGGTCCTTCGACGTGATCCCCACCGGCAGCCAGCCCGGCGCAGAGACATGGTCCGGCGGCCAGGAGCAGGGCGGCGGGTCGAGTTGGTCGTCCATGGCCATCGACCCGGCCAAGCATCTGGTGCTGGCCCCCACCGGCAACCCGGGGCCGGACTTCAACGCCAACGGCCGGCGGGGCGACAATCTCTACACCGACTCCGTGGTGGCGCTGGACATGGCCACCGGCAAGCTCGCCTGGCATGTGCAGCAGGTGCCCGCCGACATCCACGACTGGGACACCGCGGCCGCCCCTGCCCTCTTCACCCTGGGCGGGCGGGACTATATGGCCGTCGCCAGCAAGGACGGGTTCCTCTACCTCTACGACCGCAACACCCGCGCCACCGTCGCCAAGTCGGTGACCATGACCCGGGTCAACGTCGACGAGCCCTTCACCCCCGACAAGCCGGTGCGCTACTGCCCCGGCGGCCTCGGCCAGTGGAACGGCGCGGCCTATTCCCCCGCCCTGAAGATGACCTACGTCGGCTCGGCCGAGCGGTGCGACACCCTGCAGCTCGAAGCCAATCCCCGCTACGTGAAGGGCCAGCTCTTCTTCGGCGCCAAACTGCTGCCGGAGCCGAACCAGAAGATGTCCGGCTGGGTGCGCGGGTTCGATGCGGCCAGCGGCAAGCAGCTCTGGGCCTACCAATCCCCCACCCCCATCACCGCGGCCATGACGCCGACGGCGGGCGGGGTGCTGATGACCGGCGACACCGGCGGCCACTTCCTGGTGTTCGACGCCCGGACCGGCAAGGAGCTCTATCGCTTCAACACCGGCGGCGGCGTCTCGGGGGGCGTCTCCACCTACGCGGTGGGCGGCAAGCAGTATGTCGCGGTCTCCACCGGCAATTCCTCGCGCGGAACCTGGAACACCACCGGCGCGGCGACCATCGCCGTGTTCGGACTGCCATAACCCAAAGGGACGGAACATGGGGCTGAATCGTAGAAGCTTGATGGCGGTCGGCGGGCTTGCCGGCCTCGCAGCGGCCCCCGTGGGCGCCGCCCGCGCCGCCGCCCCGGCGGCGACCGGCCCGAAGCCGGAGACCACCGTCACCGCCCAGTACGTCAAGTTCTCGCAAGGGCTGACTTACGAGGGCCTGTCCCAGCCCGTGGTGCATGCGGCCAAGCGCTTCCTGCTGGATTCCCTGGGCTGCACCGTCGCCGGCTGGCGCACCGACAAGGGGCGGATCGCGGCGGAGACCATCACCTCCCTGGGCGGCGCGCCCCAGGCGCGGGTGCTGGGATCGAAGCTGAAGACCTCCACCGCCAACGCGGCCTTCGCCAACGCCGAGCTGATGAACGGGCTCGACTACGACACCATCCCCCACACCCCGCCGGTGATCATCCCCAGCCTGCTGGCGGTGGCCGAGCACAGGAAGCTGTCGGGCAAGCAACTGATCGTCGCCACGGTGGCGGCCCACGAGATCGCCACCCGCCTCAGCGGCGCCTCCAGCCAGATGATCTCGGCGCTGGTTGAGACGGGCTCGACCCCGCACGTGTTCGGCATCAACGACGAGGCCATCATGGCCACGGCCGCGGGCCTGTCGAACCTGATGGGGCTGAGCGCCGAACAGACCGCCTTCGCCATCGGGGTGGCCGGCTACTACTGTCCGCCCCAGGCCAGCCACGACTGGGAAACGGGCGCCCCCAAGTCGATGGTCAAGTACACGCCGGTGGGCTGGATCTGCCAGGGGTCTGTGCAGGCGGCGCTGCTCGCCGCGGCGGGCTATACCTCCAATCCCATCGTGCTGGACGGCCCGGCGGGCTTCCCCGACTTCTACGGCTGGCCGGCGTGGAAGCCGGAGGCGGCGGTGCGGGGCCTGGGGACCGAGTGGCGGATCACCAGCGTCGACTTCAAGCCCTTCGCCTGCTGCCGCTTCATCCACAGCCGCCTCGACGCCCTCTATGAGGTGATCCAGAAGAACAACCTGAAGCCCGGGGACATCGCCAAGATCCACTCCCTGGGGGTGCCCTTCACGGCCAATCCGGACCAGTACGACATCCGCACCCAGCCGGACGCCCAGTTCTCTATCCCCTACATGCTGGCGGTGGCGGCCCTGGGCATCCCCATCGACGCCTACTGCCAGGACGCGGCGCGGCTGAAAGATCCGGCCATCCACGCGATGATGAAGAAGATCACCTTCGGCCTGCACGCCGACGCCCAACGGTCCAAGACCGCCGACATGCGCAGCTATATCGCCAGCGCCGAAGTGACCACCACCGACGGCCGGGTGCTGAAGGCCGAGCGGCTCTACGCCAGCGGCACCGCCGCGGTGGGCATGGCCCTGACGGACGACCACCTCTCCCGCAAGTTCGCCGAGAACTGCGCCACGCGGCTGCCCACGGCCAAGGCCAAGCGCGCGGCGGCCATGCTGTGGGACCTGGAGAAGGTCGCCGACGTGTCGAAGGTGGTGGACACGCTGACGGTGTGATCTCCCTTCCCCCTTTGATGGGGGAAGGTTCGGGGACGGGGGTGGTGGCGCAAAGCGCCAATGCGGCGATCCACAGCGATGGTTGAGAGGATCACCCTCAACCCCTGCCCCTTCTCCCATCAAGGGAGAAGGGATTTTCTATCGCGTCGGGTTGGTCACCGTGTCCGCCGCGCCCTTGTTGGCGATGCCATTGGACTTGTATTTCTGGGTGTCCGCCGCCGTCCACTTCCGGCCCGAGCCCGGGTTGGCGTAGTGGTACGGTGGCACGTAGTAGCCGGGATAGCTGTCGTAGACTTCGGTCATCGGCGCATCGGGCGGGAACTGCTTGTTCGGGCCGTGCATCTCCTGGCCGCCCTTGACCCAACCGGTCGAATAGTCGGTGTGGTAGCTGTCGTAGTAGTGCATGCTGTCGAACTTCCACACGCCATTCTCTTTGACGTAGGTGTTCTCGTAAGGGCCTTCGGCGAGCACGGCGCTCTTGCCGAGGGTGGCCACCTGCTGCAGTGCGCGCCAGCGGCCTTTGGCGTGCAGGCCGTCCGGATCGACATCGACGATCCCCTGCAGCACCAGATGCTCGAACAGTTGGCCTTCCTTCAGGCCCACCGAGCCGCCGCCCATCACCTGGGTGAAGAAGGTGGTGACGCTCTTCTTGCCCTTGTAGAGGCCGCGGGCCGAGATCTCGACGGAGCCGTTCTCGCTCCATAGGTCGGCGATCTCGTTCCACATCTTCTTGTCGAGGTAATAGCCGTACGCGCGGGTCAGCTTCTCGATGGCCCGCACGTCCTCCTGCCGCTGCATGCGGGTCTCGAGGGCCGCGACCCGGGCGCGCAAGCCCGCCTCGGTGTCGCGGTCGGCCGCCTGGCCGATCTGGCTGAACCCGAACGCCGCGATTGCGGCGCTCGCTGCGACGCCGATAACGACGCCGGTAAGCACTCGGGAAACAGCCATCTCGTCAGGCTCCAGTCAGGTTCAGAAGCGGTAGCGGGCGCCCATCTTGTAGGTCCGGCCGATCAGGTCGAACCAGGTGTTGATGGTCGGGTAGCCGAAGTTCTGCGGCGCGATCGGGGGCTGCTTGTTGAAGAGGTTATTCACCACCCCGAACAGTTGCAGCTTCTCGGTCAGGTCGTAGGAGCCGGAGAGGTTGATGTAGTCCGCACCGTCGACGGTGTTGTCGTTGATGTTCACGCCCTCGACGAAGGTGACGTTGTAGAGGCCGCTGGAGATGTGGCGCCATTGGGCCGTCACCGACGCCTTGCCGATGTCGTAGGTGGCGGTCAGCGTCGAGGTGAAGCGCGGGGTCGACACCGTCTCGCCCACCCGCTCGATATAGCCGGCGTTGGCGATGTTGTCGCCGTACTTCAGGATGTAGTTGCCGGCGAAGTTGAGGGTCAGCGCCCCGGGGACGCCCGACAGGTAGCGGTCGAGCGGCGTGCGGTAGGACACCAGGATATCGAGGCCCGAACGCTTGGTCTGGTTCAGGTTCTGGTAGTTGGCGTTGACCGTGTAGGCCGAGGCCGAACCCGCCGCGTTCGGCACGATCAGGCCGCAATAGTACTGGTTGCCGGTGTTGCAGAAGGTCGCCACCTGCGCCGCGGTGACCGAGGCGATCGCCCCCTTCACGTTGATGTTGTACCAGTCCAGCGAGACCTGCAGGCCCGGCGCGAAGGATGGGGCGTAGGAGAAGCCGAAGGTGGTGGTGTCGGCCTTTTCCGGCTGCAGGCCGGCGTTGCCGCCGGTCAGGCCCTGCACGCCGACGTTGCCCGACGGGCCGCCGCCGATGCCCTGATTCAGGCCGATGTTCAGGATGGTCGACACCGGCAGGGTGTAGAGCTCGAACAAGGACGGGGCGCGGATGTCACGCGAACGGGCGCCGCGGATCAGGAAGCCATCGAACGGCGTCCAGGTGGCGCCGGCCTTCCAGGTGGTGACCGTGCCGCTGGTGGAATAGTCGGTCACGCGGATAGCGCCGTTCAGGTCGAACGACTTGAACAGGGTCATGTCGCGGGCCAGCGGCACCACGGCTTCCAGATAGCCTTCCTTGACGTTGAAGTCGCCGCTCAGAGAGCGGGCGTTGGTGCTCTCATAGCCCGCGCGTTCGGCGATGGGGTCGACCACCGTGACCTGCTTCTCCTTGCGCCACTCGAAGCCGGTGGCCACC
>Ga0182736_1003515_pt1 | contig 10493 bp, 7 predicted proteins | sample eDN5th30CKraftBY_FD_128882 | JGI IMG/M metagenome (GOLD analysis project Ga0182736, IMG submission 128882) | Enriched backyard soil microbial communities from Emeryville, California, USA - eDNA 5th pass 30_C Kraft BY (version 2) (version 2) | ecosystem: Environmental > Terrestrial > Soil >...
GCCTGCTCGAGGCCGAGCCGGACCAGCGCACGCCCAACCTGCTCCTCGCCGCCGTGCACGACGTGCTGCTCGGCGGTGCGCTGGAGCCGCTGGCCGGCTGGTACCCGTCGATCCCGGGCCAGAACCCGTCGCCCCGCGCTCGGAGCCGCCCGGTCGGCCGTGGCGACGACGACCCGTGGCCGCACTTCCGCCGCATGGCCCTCGAGGACCCGGTGGTGGCCGAGCGGATCCGCACCCGCACCACCCAGACCAACGAGGTCGGCCGCAGCGCCGCCCTCCTCCCGGGGCTGTACCAGGCGACCTTCGCGGCCTCGAGCGCGCCGCCCGGCGCGCTGCGCCCGATCGGGATCGTCGAGATCGGCGCCTCCGCCGGCCTCAACCTCCACCCCAGCGCCTACGGCTACCGGTACACCGTCAGTCAGCGCAGCACGACCGACGCCGGCCACACCTACGTCGCCGGCCCCACGTACACCTCGGTCGGCAGCCGCGCCCGCCTGATGCTCGACTGCGAGCTCCGGGGCGACCGCGTGCCGCCGCTGCCCGAGGGCGCCCTGCCCGTGGCGAGCGCGGTGGGCCTCGACCTCGCCCCGATCGACCTGGCCGACCCGGCCGACGCCCGGTGGCTCGAGGCGTGCCAGTGGCCCGAGCAGCTCGACCGGCTCGCCCGCCTCCGTGCCGCCATCGCCCTGTCGCACCTCGACCCGCCCCACGTCGAGCGCGGCGATGCGGTCGACGACGTCCGCCGCCTCATCGACCAGGTCCCGGGCGAGGCGCTCCCGGTGGTCACCTCCACGTGGGTCCTCACCTACCTGCCGATCCACCGCCAGCGGGCGCTGATGCAGGTCATGGACGAGATCGGCGCCGACCGCGACGTGGCGATGGTGCTCTCCGAGCAGCCCGAGCGCATCCCCGGCGTCGACGTCCCACCCCGGCCCGACGGCGCCCCCGACGGCCGGTCCACGGCCCTCGTCCGCCTCGAGTGGCGCGACGGCGAGCGCACCGCCGTCCGCCTCGCCGACCAGCACCCCCACGGCACCTGGCTCGAGTGGCTCGCTGACTGACCACCCCGCCGTCCCCCCGGCACCCCCCCCGGCACCCCCCCCGGGGCACCCCCCCCGGGGCACCCCCCCGGCGAACTTCGTATGCGAGAGCGCTCGGAGGGGTGTCCTGCCATACGAAGTTCCGCTCCGGCCGGGCAACCCCCGGCGAACTTCGTATGCGAGAGCGCTCGGAGGGGTGTCCTGCCATACGAAGTTCGGGTCTGGGTGGGGTGCTCGGGATCGGCCTGGCGGATTCGGGGGTTCTGGGGTCCCAGGGCTAGACCTGTTGGTCTTCCCAGGGGAACTCACAAGGAGCTCACATGCCCGAAGCCGTCATCGTCGCCACGTCCCGCACGCCCATCGGTCGGGCCATGAAGGGCTCGCTCAAGAACGAGCGCCCCGACGACCTCACCGCGTTCATCGTGGACGACGTCCTCAACAAGGTCCCCCAGCTGGACCGCAACGAGGTCGAGGACCTGCTCCTCGGCTGCGGCCAGCCCGCGGGTGAGTCGGGCTACAACCTGGCCCGCATCGTCGCCATCCAGGCCGGCATGGCCAACGTGCCCGGCGTGACCATCAACCGCTACTGCTCGTCGTCGCTCATGTCGATCCGCATGGCCGAGCACGCCATCAAGGCCGGCGACGGCGACGTCTTCGTGGCCGCCGGCGTCGAGACCGTCAGCCGCTTCCTGAACGGCATGGCCGACTCCGGCCCCCACAACCCGCTCTACGCCGACGCCGAGGCCCGCACCGCCGAGCGCACCAACGAGGGCTCGTCGACGTGGGCCCCCATCGAGGGCTCGCTGCCCGACGTGTACATCACCATGGGCCAGACCGCCGAGAACGTCGCCCAGTACACCGGCACCACCCGTGAGGAGCAGGACGAGTTCGCCGCCCTCAGCCAGCAGCGGGCCACCGCCTCGCTCGAGAACGGCTTCTGGGAGAACGAGATCACGCCCGTCACCACCAAGGACGACGAGGGCAACGAGGTCGTCGTGACCAAGGACGACGGCATCCGCGCCGGCACGACCGCCGAGGGCCTCTCCGGCCTCAAGCCGGTGTTCCGCCCCGACGGCACCGTCACCGCCGGCAACGCCTGTCCGCTGAACGACGGCGCTGCGGCCGTCGTCGTGATGAGCGACACCAAGGCCAAGGCCCTCGGCCTCACGCCGCTGGCCCGCATCGTCTCGTCGGCCGCCACCGGCCTGGACCCCGAGATCATGGGCCTCGGCCCGATCGAGGCCATCCGCAAGGCGCTGTCCCGCGCCGGCATGACCATCGACGACATCGACCTGGTCGAGATCAACGAGGCGTTCGCCGCCCAGGTGATCCCCTCGGCCAAGGAGCTCGGCATCAGCTGGGACAAGCTCAACGTCAACGGTGGCGCCATCGCCGTCGGCCACCCCTTCGGCATGACGGGCGCCCGCATCATGGGCACCCTGCTCAACGGCCTCCGCAAGGACGACAAGACCTTCGGCATCGAGAGCATGTGCGTCGGCGGCGGCCAGGGCATGGCCATGATCGTCGAGCGCCTCTCCTGATCCGCCAGGACTGATCGAGGCCCCGCCTCGAGCGCAGATCGGAGCGAAGGGGCGTCCCTCGGGACGCCCCTTCGCCGCGTCCGGGGTCAGCTGATGCGCTGGTCGTACTCGGGTGAGGCGAAGACCTCGGCGACGAGTGCGATCCGGTCGAGGGCCGCGGCGCCGGGCGGGGCCCACGTCGCCACCTCCGAGGCCGTCGGCACCCGGCGGAGCATGCCGGTGGTGACGTCGACCAGGTCGACCCGCGCGGCCGTCCTCCGGACGAACTCGGACGACTCGGAGAAGCCGAGCATGACCTCGCCCCGGTTCCGGGTCCGGCGGTCGAGCTTGGCGGTCCAGGAGGCGATGCCCGCCGGGTCGCCTTCGCGGCCGAGCACGTTCCGGTACACGAGCTCCACGAACGCCCGGTTGCCGAGCGACCCGTACCGGCGCTGGAACTCGCTCGACTGGGCGAACCTCTGCGAGATGGCGGCCGCCCGCAGCCCGGCCCGGCGGTGGTCGGCCCAGTACCGCAGCCCGGTCGGATCGGGCAGGCGCTCGAAGTAGGCGAGGTACAGGCGGGTCACCGGGTCCTGGATCGGCGCCCAGTCGGGGTCGTCGACCATGGCCGCGATCCGCTCGTAGATCACGGAGGTGCGTTCGTCGACCGGCGCATCGAAGATGGCCCGCTCCCAGGCGAACCGCTCCTCGACCGTCGCGGTCCGGCCGGCGAAGTCGGCGATCTGCTGCGCTCCCAGGAGCGTCAGGCTCCGGAACGGCGGGGTCAGGATCCACTGCGGCCCGGAGGTCGCGGGGCCGGCCAGGTCGTTCACCGGCCAGAGCTGCAGCCGGTACACCTTGCCGGGCACGAGGTCGTCCACGACCGCGGGTGACGTGGCGGGCCGCTCCCACGTCTCGATGGGGTCGTACCGCGGGCCCATGGCCTGGACCCGAACGCTGGTGGTACCCAGGCTCGGGACGAACGAGATGGCGACGGTGCCGCCGTCCACGGAGTCGAGGTGCGCGTCGGGGGCCCCGGGCAGGATCCGCTGGCACTCGCTGACCTCGGACGTGAGGCCGCCGATCGTGGCGGTGCCGTAGACCCACAGCCCGGCTCGGAGATCGGCGCGGGAGCCCTGGAACCGCACGCCGTCCGCCATGGGGAAGGTCGCCGTGGCGGTCGGGATGGGCTCGACGCCGTCGCCGGACATCGTGCGTGGGCACGTGTCGCCGTCGGCCGTGACGAGGTCGACCCGGACGACGGAGGACTTCGGGACGTCGACCGATCCGCTCACGGTGCCGGCGTCGGGCGGGATGCTGGACGTGCCGCCGTCGATGGTGGGTGGGGGCGGCGGGGCCGCCGCGCCGGCTCGCGGTGCAGCGGCGAGCGAGGCGGCGATGGTCGCCGTCACCAGCGCGATCGTGGTCCGTCGTCGCATCGTGCTGCCCTCACCCCCTGCCTCCGTGCCCGGTCGGGAGGGCACCACTACGACGACGCCGGAGGCCCTCGGAAGGTTCCGGCCGCTCGATCAGAGGAGGCCGGCCTCGGAGAGGGCGGCGTGGAGGTTGAGGGAGTTGGTGTAGCGGTGCGCCTGCCAGCCGGCGGCCTCGGCGGCCTTGGCGTTGTCGGCGCTGTCGTCGACGAAGAGGATCCGGGCCGGATCGACGCCCAGCCGCTCGGCGGCTCGGGCGAACGCCGCCGGGTCGGGCTTGGTGGTGCCGAGGCGCCAGCTGAACAGGAGCTGGTCGAAGGTGCTCCCGACCTCGGTGAGGTCCTCGACCAGCCCGGCCTCGAGCAGCGGCCCGTTGTTGGTGAACAGCGCGCTGGGGCAGCGGGCGTCTCGGATGAGCTTGAGCACGCGGGCGTCGGGCTCGAACGCCGTGGCCCACGCCGCCCGGGCCGCGTCGCGCAGCTCGGTGGTGGGGGAGAGGCCGAGCAGGCCGAGCAGCTCGGCGGTGAACTCGTCGAGCTTGAACCGGCCCCGTTCGCCGGCGTCGTCGAAGCCCGACTCGAACACGAGCTGGTCGATGGTCTCGGCCGGGAGGCCGCAGAGCTCGGACAGCGCGGTGAGGCGCCGATCGGGGAGCCAGCGGCAGGTCACGCCGCCGAGGTCCATCACGAGTACGTCAGGGGGAGGGGTCATGGGGGGTGTCGTCCTGGGGGTCCGCCGGGGGAAGAGCGAGTTGCATGAGTACCAGATCCAGCGGGCGCCCGTGCTTCGACCCCACGCCCGGCATGCGGGCGACCTCCACGAAGCCGTTGCGCTGGTGGAAGCGGATGGACCCGTCGTTGCCGCCGTCGATGCCCGCCACCACGACCCGGCGACCCGCCTCCCTGGCCCGGGCGATGAGCTCGTCCATGAGGGCCTGGCCGGCGCCCGATCCCCGGTGGCGGTCGTCGAGCATGATCGTCAGCTCGACCGTGGGCCAGTAGCCGGCCTTCGAGCGGAACTCGAAGATGGCGGCGTACCCGACGACGGTCCCGTCGTCGGCGACGGCCGCGAGCGCGGCGTCGGCGGCGCGGAGGCTGCGGAGCCACGCGATCCGGTCCTCGACGCTCACCGGCTCCTCGAGCCAGATCACATCGGTCTCGGCGATGAGCTGGTTGTAGATCGCGGTGATGGCCGGGACGTCCGCCTCGACCAGGTCGCGGATGATCACCCGTGCACCTCGCCCACGAGGGCGCTGAGGTCGGCGTCGTCGATCCCGCCCGGGGTGCTCATGGCGATGCGGTCGGCGAACCCGTCGTAGCGCTCGCGCAGCCGGGCGGCGACCTGGGCTGGATCGCCGCGGAGGACGACCGCGTCGAGCAGGTCGTCGTCGACCATCGCCGCCATCTCCTCCCACCGCCCCTCCCGGGAGAGGCGCCGGAGCTCGGGGTGGAGGTGCGCCCGGCCCTCGGTCTCGAGCACCGCCGCGTACGCGGGTGTCGATCCGTAGAACCCGATCATCCAGCGGGCGGCGAGGTCGAGGTCGGCCTGCTTGGCCGGGTCGGCGGTGCACGCCACGATGGCCTGGCCGACCACGGTGAGGTCGTCCTCGGACCGCTCGGCGGCGTGGAGGCCTTCGGCGATCCGGGGCCGGGTCACGCCGAGCAGGTGGCGATCCGAGGTGAACGGGTGGACCAGGAGGCCGTCGGCCTCGGTGGTGGCGAGGGCGACCATCCTCGGTCCGAGGGCCCCGAGCCAGATCGGCGGCGGACCGTCGGGCAGGGGGCCGGGGTCGAACGCCGGCGTCATCAGCGTGTGCCGGGTGTGGTCGCCTTCGAACGTCAGCGGCTCGCCGTCCTGCCAGCGGGCGGCGATGGCTCGGATGGCGGCGATCCATTCGGCCATGCGGGCGACCGGGCTGGACCAGGTGGCGCCGTAGCGGCGCTCGACGTGGGCCTGGATCTGGGTGCCGAGCCCGAGCGCGAACCGCCCTCCGCTCTGCGCCGACAGGTCCCAGGCCAGGTGGGCGAGGTGCATCGGCGAGCGGGGGAAGGCGATGGCCACGTTGGTGTAGAGGTCGCAGCCCGTGCCCGCCGCCAGGGCCAACGGCAAGAAGACGTCGTGGGGCCCCTCGAACGTGAACAGCCCGTCCACGCCGGTGGCCGCCAGCTCCTCGGCACGCTTCGCCACCTCGGCCGGAGGCGCCATCAACAGGGCATCGAGCTTCACCCGGGCGATGCTACGACCGGCCGGGCCGGGCCGGGCCGGGCGGGGTCAGGGGTCGATGGAGAGCCAGTCGAGGACGACGGCGGCCGTCCAGGACTGGGAGGGCGAGCCGAGGGGCTCGCCGCTGAACGGCTCGACGTACTCGGTGCAGCCGGTGTCGCGCAGCTGCTCGATGCCCGTGGTGCGCAGGTGGTTCGCCGTGCGCTGGTGGCCCGAGCGCCGCAGGCCCCACCACAGCAGCCACGTGATCGGCGGCCACTGCGGACCCCGCCAATACCCCTTCTTGTCGAAGCGGGGATCGGTCGTCGCCGTGGTGAGCGGGAGGGGCCACGCCAGGCCGTCCGCCCCGGCGTAGGTGGGGCCGTGCAGGCGGTCGACGAGCACCGCAGCCCGGTCGATGCTGCACCCGGCGATGAGCGGAGCGAACCCGCCGATCGTGTCCGAGCGGATCGGGCGGCCGGTGATGCGGTCCTGGTCCAGGCAGGCCTGGAGCTCCTCGTCCCAGGCGGCATCGAGGGCGGCGCGGGTGCGGTCGGCGTCGGCGCGGTGGCCCGGGGCTGCCTCGGGCCGTCCGGCGATGGGCGCCAGGTCGGTGAGGGCGTCATCGGCGGCGGCGAGGATGGCGCTGAAGAAGACGTCGGCGACCCGGAACGGGTGCTCGGCCATGGCCTTCTCCTGGTCGTAGTCGACCGCGATCAGGCAGTCGACGAGGTAGCGGTAGCGCTCGTACTCGGTGTTGGTGGGGCGCTCGCTGGGGTCGGTGACGTAGGTGAGGTCGGGCCGGGGCAGGTCGTCGATCACGTCGGGCTCGACCCGCGACAGCGGCCGGTCCCACCGTGGCGAGTTGTCGAGCCCGCTCTCCCACGGGTGGAGGATCGTGACCAGGCCCGTCCCCTCGGGGTCGCGGGCCGTGCGCAGCCAGCGGTGCCACCGCTCGAGCCGGGGGTAGAGGTCGACGATGGCGTCGTCGACCTCGTGGAGGGTCGCCGCGTCGCGGGTGGCAGCCACCTCGCGGATCCGGGCGAGCGCGACGGCGTGGATCGGCGGCTGGCAGATCCCGCTGGTCGCCGCTCCCGATGGTGCGTGCAGCGCCGTGCCCCAGGTGTTCGGTCCCGGCTCGTAGGCGCCGCGGGCCACGTTCAGGTCGAACACGATCTGCGGGATCATCCCCGTCGACCACTGGCCCCGCAGCAGCGACCACAGCTCGTTGATGGCGCGCATCGGGTCCAGCTGCGCCCAGCCCATCGCCACGAACCCGGCGTCCCAGCTCCACTGGTGCGGGTACAGCCGGGGCGACGGGCGGGTCCACGTCCCGCGGTCGTTCCCGTACAGCACCTCGATGGCACGCTTGGCGAGCTGGTCCACGGCTCGGAACCTAGGCGCCCCGATGGGGGTCACAGGGCCGGATCGCGGCCGGTTCACGGGGCCTTCACATGCCCGTCACAGCGCGTGCGGCGAGCAGCCGCCGACGGCCTCTGCCAGCATGGACACCCATGCGCTTGGGGGGAGCGGGTGAGGGGCCGGACGTGCAGACGGGTGTGGGCCGACTCACCCGGCGCGACGTGCTCCGACTGGTCGGCGCTTCCGCAGTGGCCACCGCCCTGCCCGTCGGGCTGTCCTCGTGCATGCCGACCACCACCCCGGGACCGCTCGCCCCGGATGCGTCGCTGCGGTCGCTGGGGTTCGTCGGCGGCACCGACGTCGACCTGGGGCCGGGAGCCTGGTGCTGGTTCCAGTCCCCCCGGTCGTCGATGGGGCCGAACGGGGTGCTCTGGCTCGGCACCTCGGTGGGCGTCGGGTCGACGGCCAAGGGCGCGGTCCAGGTCACCGCGTACGACACGCGTGCGAACCGCGTGCTGACCCGCCGGACGGTCGAGAACGCGCAGGTCGACGACCACACGTCGCCGTCGGTCATGACCTTCGGGGACCGGGTGCAGGTGGCATGGGCCCGCCACTGGTGGACCGACTACCTCGACATCGGGGAGACCTCGGTGACGGGGCCGTTCACGGTCCAGCGGATCCAGCGGCCCGCGGCGAAGGACCCGCCGGGCATCGGCACCTCGTACTGCTCGGCCCACGTGGTCGACGGCGTCCGGTGGGTGCTGTACCGGGGCGAGCAGTTCTCGTGGAACCTGCTCACGTCGCCGGACGGGGTCACCTGGACGCCGCGCGGGCTCGTGATCCAACCCAGGACCCCCGGCGATCGGCCGTACTTCCAGGCGGCGAGCGACGGGCGGCGCCTCTGGTTCGTGGTCACCGACGCGCACCCCAGCGACTTCGGCGGCTGCGGGGCCTACGCCGGCTCCATCGACCCGGACCTCCGCATCTTCCGCTCCGATGGGGTCGAGGCGGGCCGCGTCGGCAGCGCACCGCCGCTTCCCCGGTCGCTCACCCACCTCGCCGAGGGGGTCGACGGGCCGGGCGAGGCCGGCGACGTCGACCACTGGCTGAGCGACCTGCGCACCATCGGGAACCGCCCGTGCGGCGTGTTGATCCGCCGGGACCCGTGGCCGGCGGGCTCGGCTTCGGTGGGGAACTACCGCCACGCCTACCTCTGGATCCGCCAGCGGGGTTCGAGCTGGGTGGTCGAACCCCTCTGCTGGGCCGGCGGCGAGCTGACGCCCACCCAGCCCGACTACGCGGGCCTGGCCACCCAGGACCCGACCGATGCCAGCCGGGTGGTGGTGTCGACCGATGTCGACCCGGTGACCGGCGACCCGCTCGTGTCGAGGGCCGACGGGCTCGTGCACCACGAGCTGTTCGAGGCCCAGCGCCAAGACGACGGGACCTGGTCGTTCTCGGCGATCACGGTGGACAGCACGGCCGAGAACGTCCGCCCGCACATCGCCGCCGGCGGCACCGCCAAGACGCTGAGCTGGATGCGCGGCAGCTACCGCACCTGGGAGGACTTCGAGACGCGGATCATCGTGCGTCGGGCCGTCCCGATGCCCGCGCACCGGGCGTCGCCGTCGACCGCGACGTCGGCGGGGTCGGGGTCGGCGTCGGCCGCGTTCGCCCGGCCGAGCTGACCGCTCAGGAGCGGGGCCAGGCCCGATCGAGGATGGCGTCGAGGTCGGTGGACGGCGGCAGCGTGCCGAACGCCCGCCCGCCGTCGCCGGCGAGCCGGGTGGCGCAGAACGCGTCGGCGACGGCGGCAGGGGCGTGGCGCACGAGCAGCGACCCCTGCAGCACGAGCGCGGCGCGCTCGACGATGCGGCGGGCGCGCACCTCGAGGTCGCTGGCATCGGCCAGCTCGGCGTGGAGGTCGGACACCGCCCGGTCGAGGCGGGGGTCGGCACCCGAGGCGAGCGCGATCTCGGCGAGCAGCGCCTGCACCGACTCCGGATCTCGGGCGGCGGCCCGCAGCACGTCGAGGCAGATCACGTTGCCCGAGCCCTCCCAGATCCCGTTGAGCGGCGACTCGCGGAACAGCCGGGCCATGGGCGCCTCCTCCACGTACCCGGCGCCGCCCAGGCACTCCAGCGCCTCGTGGGCGAAGACGGGCGCACGCTTGCACACCCAGTACTTGCCGACCGCCGTGGCGATCCGGGTGAAGGCGCCCTCGCCGCGGTCGTAGCCACCGGCCAGCCGGGTCATGAGGATCGTGGCCGCCTCGGACTCGACCGCCAGGTCGGCGAGCACGTTGCGCATCAGCGGCTGGTCGATGAGCGGCTTGCCGAAGGCGCTGCGGTGCTGCGCGTGGTGGATCGCCTGGCTGAACCCGGCCCGCATCTGGCCGACGACGCCGATCACGCAGTCGAGACGGGTGTGGTTGACCATCGTGAGGATCGTGGGGATGCCGCGGCCCTCCTCGCCCACGAGCCGGGCGAGCGCGCCGTCCATCTCGATCTCGCTGCTCGCGTTGGACTTGTTGCCGAGCTTGTCCTTGAGCCGCTGGACCTCGATCGCGTTGCGGGTGCCGTCGGGGAGCCAGCGGGGGAGGGCGAAGCACGACAGCCCGGCATCGGTGTAGGCGAGCGTCAGGAACAGGTCGCTCATCGGGGCCGAGCAGAACCACTTGTGGCCGGTGATGGCGTACTCCTCGCCGGGACCGTTGGCCGACGTGGTGGCGACGGCGCGCGTGGTGTTGGCCCGCACGTCCGACCCGCCCTGCTTCTCGGTCATGGCCATCCCGGCGATCGCTCCGGCCTTGCCGGCGGCCGGGGCCGGGGCCGGGTCGTAGGTGCGCGACGTGAGCAGCGGCTCCCACACCGCGCTGAGCGAGGGCTCGGCCCGCAGCGCCGGGACGATCGAGTAGGTCATCGAGATCGGGCAGC
>Ga0182736_1003516_pt1 | contig 10492 bp, 5 predicted proteins | sample eDN5th30CKraftBY_FD_128882 | JGI IMG/M metagenome (GOLD analysis project Ga0182736, IMG submission 128882) | Enriched backyard soil microbial communities from Emeryville, California, USA - eDNA 5th pass 30_C Kraft BY (version 2) (version 2) | ecosystem: Environmental > Terrestrial > Soil >...
ACGCCAGAGGCGGTGGCGCTCCACGACCTCCTCGCCGCCGTGGCGGATCCGGACGACCGCTCGAAGCGCCTGCGAGCCTTCCTCTCGCCCTTCTTCGATCTGCAGCTGCGCGACCTGCCGGAGGTCCTCGATCTCCCAGGCACCGATCCGCTCGTCGAGAGGCTCGCGAGCTGGAAGCGGGATGCGGACGAGCGCCGGTTCGAGAGGCTCTTCGCCCGGATCCTGGACGAGAGCGGTCTCACCCGCCGTTTGATCCTCTCCGACCGTGAAGACCGGGCGCTCACGAATTACCTCCACATCGTCGAGCTGTTGCAGGAGGCGGTGGGCGCGTCCTGCCGGACGCTCCCTGAGCTCGTCCGGCTCCTCGGCAGGTGGATCGGCGAAGAGGCGAAGCCCGAGAGCGAGGAAGGGAACCAGCAGCGCCTGGAGAGCGATCGGAACGCGGTGCAGATCATGACGATGCACGCCTCCAAGGGGCTGGAGGCGAAGGTCGTCTTCGTGGTCGGGGGATTGTCCGCCTCCGGCGGGCCTCCCCGGGAGGCGGCGCTGAAGATCACGAGCTTCCATGGGGAGGGCGGAAGACGGATCGCGTGGATCGGCGACCCGCCGACCGAGGTGAAGGCGCTCGCGAAGCAGGAGGAGCGCTGGGAGGATCAGCGCCTGCTCTACGTCGCCCTCACCCGGGCGAAGGCGCGGCTCTACCTGCCGATGTACCGCGGCCCCGGCGGCGAGGGCGGCGTCATCGGCGACTGCTGCTACCGTCCGGTGGACGATCGATTGCACGCGCTGGATTCCGGTGGTGGCCTGGAGGCGTCCGGGTTCTCCCGTGAAGCGATCGAGATGGGGGCGCCGGAGGAGTCGCGAGACGACGTCGCCGCGTTGGCGGCGGAGTGGGACCCCCCTGCGTCCATTTTCCGCGACGTGGAAACGGCGGCGGCCGAAGCGCTCGTCGAGGGTCGGCGCGGGTACGCGATCACGTCCTATACGCAGATGAAGACCGGCGCATCCGCACCGGCCGCGCACGATCCTGAACCGGACGAGTTCGCCGCCGACCGGGAGCGGGCGCCGAAGGTTTCCGCCGGCGAGCTCCCCGGCGGTGCCGAGACCGGCATCTTTCTGCACGAGGTGTTGGCGAAGGTGGAGCCGTCGCTCGTGTGCCGCGCGCGATCGCCGGACGAGCTCCTGGCGATCCCGGAGGTGGAGTCCTTGCTGCGGGCGGAGGCGGCGCAGGGCGGGATCGATCCCGCCCACCTCGCTCATGCCGCGCGCCTGGTCCACCTGGCGCTCACGACGAACTTGGAGCTTCACGGTGGGCGGGTGCTCGCGGGGATCGGCGCCGCGCCCGGGCTCCTGCGGGAGATGGAGTTCCTCTTCCCGATCCCGGAGGGGTCGCATCCGCGGCTCGATCAGGGCCCGCCGGCGGAGGCCCTCGAGATCTGCCGCGGCTTCGTGAAGGGTTTCGTCGACTTCCTCTTCGAGCACGAGGGGCTGGCCTACTTCGGCGACTGGAAGAGCGACGTGCTGCCGGGCTACGGCGCCGAGGCCATCGCCGAGCGGACGGCGTCGGCCTACGGTCTCCAGGCCCGGCTCTACTCGCTGGCGCTCGTGAAGATGCTGGGGATCCGCAGCGAGGCAGCGTTCGACGCGCGGTTCGGCGGCTACCTCTACGTCTACCTGCGCGGGACGCGGCACGGCAGCGCCGACGGGATCCACTTCGCGCGCCCGACGTGGAAGCAGATCCTCGCGTGGGAGGCCGAGTTGTTGGAGCGCGGTGAGGAGCGTGTGGCATGAGGTTCGACGATCGGATCCCGGCGGCGCTGCGTGAGGCGGCCGCAGGGGGTTGGGAGCTCGACGACGGCGTGCTCTTCCTCGCCGACGAGATCCTTCGCTTCGAGCCGAGGTTGGATCCGCGTGAGCGGCGGGCGCTCTTCTTCCTGATCACCGCGGCGCTGGTGAACCAGCGGCGGGGCAGCACCCGGCTCCCGCTCTTCGACGGGACGCTGCAGCGGCTCCTGGACGATCTCGGAGCCTCGCCAGGCGATCGCGACGTCTTGGCTGCGATCCTCGGTGGGGACCGCAAGCCCGCGATCGTCGGCGCGGTGGGCGAGCGCAAGCCGCTCCTCGCGGATGGCGAGAACCTCTACGTGCACCGGATGTGGCGCCACGAGGAGAGCCTGGGGGAGGCCCTGCGCGCGCGGATGGCTGCGACGTTGGAGCCGCCAGAGGCGGGGCTCGTCGCCCGCACGATGGAGGCGCTGCGCGAGCGGGTGCCGGTTCGGGGCGGGACGCCGATCCGCCTGTCGGACGAGCAGCGCGACGCCGTCCTCTCCGCGCTGGGCCTGCCCCTCGCGGTGATCTCCGGCGGTCCCGGCACCGGGAAGACGTCGATCGTGGTGTCGATCCTGCGGATGCTCACGAGGTTGGGGGCGCCGATCGAGCACATCGCGCTGGCGGCGCCCACGGGGAAGGCCGCCAACCGGATGGCCGAGTCGATCCGGGCCTACCTGGGAGCGATCCCCGATGCGGACGGGCCGGATCGGACCCTCGCCGCGTCGTGTCCGGAGCCGCGGACGCTCCATCGCCTCCTGGGTTACTCTCCGAGGACCGACGGCTTCCTCCACCACGAGCGCAATCCGATCCCGGAGACGGTCGTGATCGTCGACGAGGCGTCGATGATCGACCTCCAGCTCATGGATCGGCTGCTCCGATCGCTGCGACCGGATGCGAGGCTGGTGCTCCTCGGCGACGCCGAGCAGCTCCCTTCCGTGGACGCCGGCGCCGTGCTTCGGGATCTGCTCCCGCCACCAGGCGTCCGGGACGCGCGGTCCAGGTTCTCGTCGCGGCTCACGAAGAGCTTCCGGATGGACGAGTCCGATCCCGCCGGGCGGAACATCCTCTCGGTCGCGGGCTCGGTGAACAGAGGCGACGTCGCGTCGCTCTACGACGGCGAGGAGCCCCTCCAGGTCCGACGCACCGCGGACGAGGTGGGCTTCGAGAAGGTCGAACTCCTCGACACAGGCTCAGGGGCCGGACTGGACGCGTTCGTGGACCGCTGGGATCGGGAGCGCGTCAGGGGCCTCGCGGGCTTCGTGGAGCTGGCGAAGCGCGAATACGTCCACGCCGAGGGCGCGTTCCTCCCCGAGGACGAGGCGGCGCTGTCGCGGCTCTTCCGGCACTTCGAGGAGCACCGCATCCTCTGCGTCACCAGAGGAGACTCCATGTCCACGGGGGCCGAAACGGTGAACCTCGCCCTGCACCGCAAGGCCCTCGCGCGGCTGGGAGGCGGGCATCGGGAGGGATCGTTCCTGCCGGGCGAGCCCGTGATCATGCTGCGGAACGACTACGTCCGCGGCCTGTTCAACGGCGATCAGGGGCTCGTTGTCCGGGTGCGCGAGGTGAACGAGGCGTCGCACCGGTTCCAGGCCGTCTTTCGTCAGGCGGGGGGCTTCGCGGCCTTCGGGCTGGATGGCCTGCGTGCCCACCTGCGCCACGCCTATGCGATGACCGTCCACAAGGCCCAGGGCTCGGAGTTCGATCGGATCGCGCTGATCCTCCCCGAGGCGCCGATGCCGCTGCTCACCCGCGAGCTCGTCTACACGGCGCTCACCCGCAGCCGCAAAGGCGCCGTCATCGTGGGGAGCCGGGCGGTGCTCGAGGGCGGCGTCGTCAACCGCCTCGAGCGCCATTCGGGCATCGCCGCCCGGATCGCCTGATCTGCCGAGCTGCGCCCGCTACCTGGCGCCGGCCTTGCCCTTCACCGCCTTCGAAGGAGCGGCGTCGAGGGCGCGCTCGACCAGCGGGCCGAGGCCCATCGGCCCCACCTGCTCGGAGATGATCGCGGGATCGCCCACGAGCACGATCTGCATCGTCGAAGGATCGAAGAAGCGACGGGCGGCGGCCTGCACCGACTCCGCCGTCGCGGCCTCGTAGCCGGCGACCAGCCGCTCGAAGCGATCGAGGGGCAGGTCGTACCAGAAGAGGTTGGCGGCGGCGTACGCCAGGCCGCCCACCGACTCGAAGGAGCCCGGGAGCGACCGGATGCGGCCCTCCCTGGCGGCGTCGAGCTCCGCAGCGGAGATCGGGCGCGCCTCGAGTCCCTGCATCTCCTTCATGAACTCCGCGAGGGCGGCGCCGGTGACGTCGGCGCGCACCGCGCTCGACGCCACGATCGGACCGACGCCGAGCCGCGAGTCCACGTAGGACGTCGCACCGTAGGTGTAACCCTTGTCCTCACGGAGGTTCATGTTGAGCCGGCTGCCGAAGGTGCCGCCGAAGACCATGCTGGCGAGGTTCACGTCGAACTCGCCGGGATCGCCCACCGCGATGCCGGGACGGCCCATCATGATCACCGTCTGGGCGAGGCCGGGCTTGGGCACCACCACGACGCGGGCGCGGGCCGCGACCTCGGGCGCCTTCGGGGCCTTGGGGGCGACGGCCTTCCCCTTCCACGCGCCGAACCACGCCTGCGCCAGATCGCGGGCCCGCTCGGGGGTCACGTCGCCGGCGAAGACGAGCGCCGCGGCCTTGGGGCCGGACGCCGCCTCGTAGAACCTCTTGGCGTCAGCGAGCTGCAGCTTCGCGACGCTCGCGGGGGTCCCCGAGCCCAGTCGGCCGTAGGGGTGGTGCTCTCCGAACGCCGCGGCGGCGAAGGCCTCGCCGGCGAGGTAGCGCGGGTTGCCGACCTGCGCCGCGAGGTTGGCGAGCTGCTGCTCCTTGCGCAGATCGAACGACGCGCGCTCGAGCTTGGGGCGCTGGATCACGTCGGCGAGGAGCGACATCGCCTCGTCGAGGTTTCGCGAGAGCACCTGCGTCCCGATGAGGGCGCCATCCTGCGTGACCGACGCGTTGGCGCTGGTGCCGATGTCGGCGAACGCGTCGTCCAGCGCGAGGGCGTCGCGCTTCCCGGCCCCCTCGAGGAGGAGCTGGTAGGTGAGCTGCGCGAGACCTTCCTTGCCGTCGGGATCGGCGGCGGAGCCGGTGCGCAGCGCCACGCCCACCGACACGAAGGGCAGCTCGTGCCGCTCGCTGACGATCACCTGGAGGCCGTTGGCGAGCTCGAAGCGCGTGAACTTCGGCGTGACGAGGTCGGGGGCCTCTGCGGGCGTCGGCGGCGTCGCACGCCACGCCTCGGGATCCGCACCGACGTTCGACTCGTCGGGGATGGTCTGGCCACCCGCGCAGCCCATCGCGATTGCGGCGATGGCCAGGAGAGCGGCGGCGAAGGGGGAGATCCGGCGCATGGTCGCTCCTTCGAAGGGAGTGAGGCGGTTCTTGTCCAAGAGTGAAGTGCGTCCCATGGCTCAGCGCCCTCCCTTTCCGGCGGGAGCGGGAGCGGGCGCGGCCGCGGGGCCGGCCTTCGCCGCGGGCGCGGGAGCAGGGGCGGCCGAAGGTCCGGCCTTCATCGCAGGCGCAGGCGCGCCGGCCTTCGCGGCGGGGGCGGGAGGAGGCGCCGTCTTCGGGCCTGCGGCGGCGGGCGTGGCGTGGAGGATCACGCGGCGGGCGGGATCGAGGACGGTGCGGGCGAACTCCTGCACGTCGGCGCTCGTCACCGCCTCGTACCGCTCGAGATCCCACTCGATCTTTCCGGGATCACCGAGGAAGTGGTTGTACGACTGGAGCTGATCGGCCTTGCCGCCGAAGCCGCCCACCGACTGGAGGCCGGCGACGGTCCCGGTCTCGATCTTGTTGCGGGCCTGCCGCACCTCCCGGGCGCTGACGCCGCGGGCGCGGACCTCGTCGAGGACCGCGTCCACCTCAGCGAGGAGCCGATCGGTGTCGACGCCCGGGCGCGCGACCGCCTCCACCACGAACACCGACTGCGCGCCGAGGCTCTGCTGCCAGGCGCTCACGCTCTGCGCGAGCTTCTTCTCCCGCACGAGGCGCTTGTACAGGCGGCTGGACTTGCCGCCGCTGAGCGCGATCGCGAGCATGTCCGCCTCGGCGTCGCCCTCGTGGTAGCCGGCAGGCGACAGCCACGACACCTGCAGCTTGGGCAGGCTGGCGATGGGCTCCTCCACCCGGAGCTCCACGGGCGAGGTCAGCGTCACGGGCGCGACGACAGGCGTCGTGGGCTTGGGCTGCGACGGCAGCGAGCCGAAGTACTTCTCGATGGTGCCGCGGATGGTGGCCGGATCGAAGTCGCCCACCACGGCCAGCGTCGCGTTGGAGGGCGCGTACCAGGTCTGGAAGAACGCGCGCACGTCGTCCAGCGTGGCGGCGTCCAGGTCCTCCATCGAGCCAATCACGCGGCCGCGGTACGGGTGCGGCGCCGGGAAGAGCGCCTGCCACGCCTTCTCGCCGGCGATGCCGTACGGGGCGGCGTCGGTGCCCTCGCGGCGCTCGTTCTTCACCACCTCCTGCTGCCTCGCGAGCTTCTCCGGCCCGAGGGTGTCGAGAAGGAAGCCCATCCGATCGCTCTCGAGCCACAGCGCGGTCTCGAGGTGATTCGCCGGCACCGTCTCGAAGTAGTTGGTGCGATCGAAGTTGGTGGTGCCGTTGAGGCCGGTGGCGCCGATGTTCTGCAGCATGCTGATGTGGACGTCGTCCGCCACGTTGCGCGAGCCCTGGAACATCATGTGCTCGAAGAGGTGCGCGAAGCCGGTGCGTCCAGGCTGCTCGTGGAACGCGCCCACGTGGTACCAGATGTTGACCGCCACGATCGGCAGCCGGTGGTCCTCCGAGAGGATCACCTCCAGCCCGTTGGCGAGGCGGTACTTCGTGAAGGGGATGGTGATGCCGGTCCCGGCCTCGGCGCCAGGGACCGGCGCGGGAGCAGGAGCCCGAGCGGGCGCGACGGCCGGCGCAGGCGCAGGCGCCGGCGCCGGTGCCGGTGCGACGGTCGGCGCAGGAGCAGGCGCGTCACCCGGTGCGGGAGCGGGCGCAGGCCCGGCGAAGGCGAGGGACGGCGCCGCTGCCAGGAGCGCGGCGTAGACGAGGGGGCGCATCGGATGGTCCTCCTTCGAGCTCGTAGGGGCCCGGTCGTACCATGGGGCGCCGCAACATTGAACCCGTGGTTTCCATTCCGATGACCGGCCGCTCGTCCGGAGGACGCAAGCGCTCGCTCTTCGACGAGCGTCGGTCTACGCCGGCACGTCGAGGCCTTCGCCGAAGCCCAGTACGCGGAAGTCCGGCGCCTCGGGGCTACCCGCGATCGCCTGCTCGATCTCCAGGGAGGGAGCGTCCCGGCATTCGTCCGCCAGGCGGAACGTCCCATAGTGGACGCCGACGCTGGTCCGTGCACCCAGCGTGACGTGTGCCTCCACCGCTTCCAGCGGAGAGAGGTGGACGGGGGCCATCACCGTTCGGGGCAGGTAGGCGCCGATTGGCAGGATGGCAAGGCGGACGGGCCCCAGGCGCCGCCGGATCTCCTCGAAGTGCGGACCCATCCCCGTGTCGCCGGCGAAGTAGATCCGGCCCGCCGGCCCGCCGACCACGAAGCCGCCCCAGAGGGTCCCGTCGGAGTCGATGAGCCCCCTCCCCGAGAAGTGCCGCGCAGGGACGCAGGTGATCGGCACGCCGTGCCCAGCGGACGCCTGCTCCCACCAGTCGAGCTCGACGACGTCGGCGAGGCCCGCGCGCCGCAGGAGCGCGCCGTTGCCCAGCGTGGTGACGATCCGAGGCCGGTGCGCCCGATCGAGGCGGCGCAGGGACTCGAGATCCAGGTGGTCGTAGTGGTCGTGGCTGACGAGGATCGCGTCGATCCGCGGCAGATCGCGGAGGCGGATCCCCGGCGGTCGCACCCGCTTCGGCCCCACGATCCCCGCCGGCCCGCAGCGCGTCGACCAGATCGGATCGGTGAGGAAGTGGAACCCCTCCACCTGCACGAGCACCGTGGCGTGGTTCACGAACGTCACCCGCAGCTCGTTGCCGTGCACCTCGCGCGGCGGCGGCGGTCCCGGCTCCGCGTCGTCGACCTCCGGCCAGGGAGGCGGGCGCCTGGTGACGAGCCAGCGCAGGATCTCTCCCGCCGTGGCGCGCTCCACGCTCGGCTGGTTGCGGAACCTGCGGCCGTCGAAGTGATCGGTCGCAGGTCCGCGCCATCGCGGCGCCGATGCCGCGACGCCGGCGCCCACCAGCACCGCGCCGCCGACGCCGCCGGCCAGGGCGATCCAGCGCAGGTGCAACTCCGGCCTCCGGTCGGTGCGTGATGCGGACGCCGCCTCGCGACGCGCGCCCGCCGTTCGCCTTCAATCTAACGACGAGTCGCGGCGATCACCCTCCGTCCCGGCCGCCCTCGCGCCGCTTCGCCCGCCTCCGCCGGATCACCTTGGCGAGGATCCACCCGCCCACGATGATCAGGAGCAAGGCCATGCTCCCCCACCCGGCGAGCTGCGACGCCCTGTCCCAAGCCGCGCCGGCGACGTAGCCGAGGGCCACGAACGCCGTCCCCCACAGGACCCCCGCGACGACGTTGGCGGCGACGAACCTGCCGTACGGCATGTGAGACATGCCGCAGACGCCAGGGATGACGACGCGGAAGGCGGCGGTGAACCTCCCCACGATCACGGCCCTGGCGCCCTTCTCCCGGAGGTACTTGCGCGCCTTGCCGAAGTGTTTGCGCTCGAGCCACTTGCCCATGCGCGTCCGCAGGAACCAGGGGCCGATCCACCTGCCCATCCAGTAACCCACCGAGTCGCCGCCGGCCGCGCCCACCGACGCCGCGATGGCCATCGGGAGGAAGTCGGCGTTTCCGAAGGAGACGAGGGCGCCGCCCAGGATCGTCGCCAGCTCGCCGGGCACGACGAAGCCGAGGAGCAGCGGCCCCTCGAGGAACGCGAAGGCGAAGACGAGCAGGTAGGCCAACGGCGCGTGGACCTGCAGGAGCGTGTCCTTCAGCCACTCGGTCACGGCGGTGCCTCTCCCTCGCGCCGGCGGGACAGGTGGCGCGACGCCCAGCGTTGGAAGCGATCGCCGTACACGAAGAACACCGGCGTCACGAAGAGGGTGAGGGTCTGCGAGAAGAGCAGCCCCCCGACGACGGCGAGGCCCAGCGGCCGGCGCGACTCGGCGCCGGCGCCCCACGCGAGCGCGATCGGCAGCGTGCCCACCAACGCCGCCACCGTCGTCATCATGATCGGCCGGAAGCGGATCAGCGACGCGCGGTGGATCGCGTCCCGCGACGACATGCCCTCCTTCTCCGCCTCGAGGGCGAAGTCGATCATCATGATGCCGTTCTTCTTCACCAGGCCGATCAACATGATCACGCCCACGAAGGCGTACACGTTGAGCTGCTCGCCGAAGACGAGGAGGGTGAGCAGCGCTCCGAAGCCCGCGAAGGGGAGCGCGGTGAGGATGGTGACCGGATGGACGAAGCTCTCGTAGAGGATCCCGAGCACGATGTAGATCACGAGGACCGCCGCGAAGAGCAGGTAGCCCAGGCCCTTGAACGACGATTGGAACGCCTGCGCCGTCCCCTGGAACCCGGTGTTGATCGTCGCCGGCAGCACCGGGCGCACGGCGTCCTGGATCGTCGCCACCACGTCCCCGAGGGCGACGCCAGGTGGCAGGTTGAACGAGATCGTCACCGACGGGAGCTGCCCGGAGTGGTTCACCGACAGCGGCCCCACCGTGCGCTCGAGCTTCGCCACCGCCTCCAGCGGGACCAGGTCCCCGCCCGGTGAGCGGACCCAGAGGAGGGACAGCGCCGCCGGATCGAGCTGGAAGCGGGGCTCCACCTCGATGATCACCTGGTACGTGTTGGTCGCCGTGTAGATGTACGAGATCTGCCGGGAGCCGTAGGCGTCGTAGAGCGTGTTCTCGATCTGCGCGAGGCTGAGGCCGAGGGCGGACGCCTTGTCGCGATCGATGGTCAGCGTCACCTGGGGGTTCTTGAGGCGAAGGTCGCTGGTGACGTCGCGGAGCTGCGGCAGGGCGCGGATGCGGGCCTCCGCCGCTTGAGCCGCGCGGTAGAGCTGATCGCGATCGGTGCCCTGGAGCGTGTACTGGTATTGGCTCTTGGTGAGCACGCCCGTCAGGCGCACCGGCGGAGGGACCTGCGCGAAGGCGTTGATCCCCACCACGCTCATCATCTTGGGGCGAAGCGCCGACACGATCTCGTCCGCCGAGCGCGCCCGCTGCGACTTGGGCACCAGCCGGAGGAAGATGACGCCGGTGTTCGGCGCCTGTCCCCCCACGGCGCCGATCGTAGACATGTAGGACTCGACGCCGTCCTCCTGCCCCGCGATCTCCGCGAGGGCCTGCTGGTGCCGGGACATCGCTTCGAACGAGATCCCCTCGGGTCCTTCGGTGAAGATGATGATCTGGTTGGTGTCCTCGGTGGGGAGGAAGCCCTTGGGGATCCCGGTGAACAGGACGAGGGTGAGCACCAGCACCAAGGCCGACACGACGAGCACGACGATGCGGTGGTCGAGGGACCAGGTGAGGCCGCGATCGTACGCGTGATGCATGCGCTCGAACACCCGCTCGGACCACTGGTACAGCCTGTTGGGCGGCCGCGAACGCACGCGAAGGAAGCGGCTCGAGAGCATCGGCG
>Ga0182736_1003517_pt1 | contig 10489 bp, 9 predicted proteins | sample eDN5th30CKraftBY_FD_128882 | JGI IMG/M metagenome (GOLD analysis project Ga0182736, IMG submission 128882) | Enriched backyard soil microbial communities from Emeryville, California, USA - eDNA 5th pass 30_C Kraft BY (version 2) (version 2) | ecosystem: Environmental > Terrestrial > Soil >...
GTAAAACGCCTCCACAAGGTGTGGGAATCGATGCAGCGTTAGGTTTGCGCTGGAAAGACGCAAAGAATCAACGTATTGCGCAAAAAGACCTCGCTCGTCAACCCGCCGCGCGAGGCAAACGTTCTACAATGATGCCTGCCCTCCGAAGCCTACTTTTCATGCGCAATATTTTCCGTTCCGGCCGTGTGCGTGCCTTCGCCGCACGCGCAGCCATCGCAACCGGCGCCGCCTTGGTCGCCTCCGCAGCACTCGCCAACAATGTCATCGTGCTCAACTCGGCGGAAGCCACGCTGAGTCTCATCGACGAAAACACGCATCAGGTCGTCGGCACCGTGCCGACGGGCAAAGAGCCGCATCACCTGATGCCCACGCCCGACAGCTCATCGCTGATCGTTGCGAATTCGGTGTCGAACAACCTGATGTTCGTCGATCCGAAAACCGGCGCGTTCCAGCGCTGGGTGCAGGACATCGAAGATCCGTATCAGCTCGGTTTTTCGCCGGACAAGAAATGGTTCGTCTCGACGGGTCTGCGCCTCGACCGCCTCGATATCTATCATTTCGACGGCAAGAATTTGAGCGTCGCGAAGCGCCTGCCGCTCGCCACGATGCCGAGCCACATCGCGTTCACGAACGACAGCTCGACCGCGTTCATCTCGCTGCAGGTGTCCGGCGAAATCGCGGCGATCGACCTGCCGACGCAGACCGTCAAATGGAAGATGAAGGTCGGCAAGGTGCCCGCGGGCGTCTGGCTCACGCCGGGCGACAAATATCTGCTCGTCGGCATGACCGGCGCGGATTACGTGGCCGTGGTCGACTGGCGCAACCAGAAGGTCGTCAAGACCATCACGACCGGCAAGGGCGCGCACAACTTCCGCTCGATGGTCGACGGCAAGCACGTACTCGTTTCGAATCGCGTGGCGAACACGATCAGCATCATCGACGAGGACACGCTCACGAACGTCGGCGACATCACCGGTCTCTTGCCCGGCCCCGACGACATGGAACTTTCCGCCGACAAGAAGTATCTGTGGGTTACGTTCCGCTTCGCGAAGCACGTCGGCGTGATCGACCTGGCGAATCGTAAGCTGATCGAAACCATCAAGGTCGGCCGCTCGCCGCACGGCATCTACTTCTACAATCGCGCGCCGGTGACGGCGCCGAACGGGGCGTAAGCAAACAGGGCGCGCATTCGCGCCCTGTACTACGATTGAGGGATGGCCGGTCCCGGACGGCCGCACGCACCACGGAGCACCATGTTTCATTCCATTCTTTCGTCGCTGGACGGTCTCGTTTCCTGGCTTCAGACGCAGCTCTACGTCGATGTCGTGCAGCCGGTCCTGTTCAAGATCGGCATGATGGACTACGACGAAGACACCTACGACGCGCTGTACTGGGTGATCGTCGGCGTGCTCGAAGTGCTCGCGATGTACGCGATCCTGCGGCCGCTCGAAGCTTTCCGCCCGGCGGAGGAGTGGAAAGACCGCAAAGGCGTGCGCGTGGACGTGCTCTACACGTGGATCGTCAAGCTCGGCATCCTCAATCTGTTTTTCTTCTTCACGTTCCAGCCGCTCTTCGATTCGATGCAGAGCTGGCTGCGCCTCCATAACGTGCCGAATCTCGAGATCGACAACCTGTGGCCCGGCGTGACGACGCAGCCGCTCGTCACGTTCGTCATCTATCTGCTCATTCTCGATCTGGCGGGATACTGGTATCACCGGCTGGAGCATCGTTTCGGCATCTGGTGGGAATTGCACGCGGTGCATCACAGCCAGCAGAAGATGTCGCTCTGGACCGACGACCGCAACCATCTGCTCGACGACGTTCTTCAGGCGAGCTTTTTCGCGTGCGTCGCGCTCGTGATCGGCGTGGAGCCGTCGCAGTTCGTCGTGCTCGTCGCCATCACCAACTTCATGCAGAGCGTGCAGCACGCGAACATCCGCATGCACTTCGGCTGGCTCGGGGAGCGCATTGTCGTAAGTCCGGCGTTTCATCGCCGCCATCACGCGATCGGCTTCGGTCACGAAGGCACGACTTACGGTTGCAACTTCGGCGTGCTGTTCTCGTTCTGGGACATCATCTTCCGCTCGGCGTCGTTCGACCGCACCGTCGAGCCGACGGGCATTCGCGACCAGCTCGGTGCGCCGGGCGTTGCGCCCGTCCATTACGGCGACGGCTTCGTCGAACAGCACTGGCTCGCGTTCAAACGCATCGCCGCGCGCCTTTCCGCTCGCCGTGCGGGTGCGTCCGCTTCCGACAACTCGGCGGCCGTCTGAACGTCTCCGGTTCGACCAGCGCCCGTGCGCGGCGCTGGTTTATCCTGTCGGTTCCTTCTTCTTTTAAGAAACACGCATGAGTGACTTGCTGCGTTCGTTCGTGCGCGCGCTTGCGAACGTCTTTCATCCGCGCATGCTCTGGCTGACGCTGATGCCCTTCGGCGTCGCCACCGTGGTCTGGGGCGCGGTGCTCTGGTTCTTCTGGCAGACGCTTACCGGCGCCGCCAACGACTGGCTCAGCGCGTGGGCGCTGACCTCGTGGATGTACCGTCTCTTCGATGCCGTCGGCTTTTCGTCGCTGCACGCGGTGATCGCGCCGTTTCTCGTCGTCATCATGACGGTGCCGCTGATCGTCGTGACGGTGCTGCTGCTCATCGCCACGTTGTCGATGCCGGGCGTCGTCAAGCTCCTCACACGTCGCCCGAAAGGTCATTACTCATCGCTCGAAGAGCGGCGCGGCGGCTCGTGGTACGGCAGTCTCGGACACTCGGTCGTGACCACGGTCGTCTGTCTCGTGCTGCTCGTCGTCACGCTGCCGCTGTGGCTCATTCCGCCGTTCTTCGCCTTGATTCCGCCGCTGTTGTGGGGCTGGCTCACGTATCGCGTGATGACTTACGACGCGCTCGCGCTCCACGCGAGCGCCGACGAGCGCCGCGCGATCGTGCGCGATGCACGCTGGCCCTTGCTTGCGATCGGCATCGTGAGCGGCCTGCTCAGTTCTGTCCCGACGATGCTCTGGGCATGGTCCGTCTGGCTCTTGCCGCTCTTTCCGGTCGTCGCCGCCGTGACGATCTGGGCGTATGCGTTCATCCTCGTGTTTTCGGCGCTCTGGTTCGCGCATTACTGCCTGCACGCGCTGGAGCGCTTGCGCGCGAGCGAGCCGCAATTCCCGGCGATCACGGTCGAATCCCGCGACGTTTCACTGTAAGCACGAAAAAAGCAAAGGGGCATTCATGGGCATTGGCGTCATCATCATCGGCGACGAAATCTTGTCCGGCCGCCGCACCGACAAGCACCTGCCGAAAATCATCGAACTGCTGGGCGCGCGCGGCCTGTCGCTCGACTGGGCCGAATACGTCGGCGATGATCCCGCGCGCATCACCGCGACGCTCGCGCGCACGTTCGCATCGGGCGATATCGTGTTTTCGACGGGCGGCATCGGCGCGACGCCCGACGACCACACGCGCCAGTGCGCCGCCAAGGCGCTCGGCGTGCCGCTGGAGCTGCATCCCGAAGCGGCGGAACTGATCCGCGCGCGCATCCGCGACACGGCGGCGCAGGCAGGCAAGCCGGTCGAGCTGGAGTCGCCGGAGAACTTGCATCGGCTGAACATGGGCACGTTTCCGCGCGGCGCAGAGATCATCCCGAACAGCTACAACAAGATTCCGGGCTTTTCGGTCGGCGATCATCATTTCGTGCCGGGCTTTCCGGTCATGGCCTGGCCGATGATCGAATGGGTGCTCGACACGAAGTACGCGCATCTGCATCACGCGACGCCGCATGTCGAGCGGTCGCTGCTCGTCTTCGGCCTGCCCGAGTCGCGCATCACGCCGCTGATGGTTTCGATCGAGCGCGACTTCGAGGGCGTGCGTGCGTTCAGCCTGCCGAGCGTCGGCGATGCTACGCGCGGGGCGCTTTACGAGCGCGCGCATATCGATCTGGGCGTGAAGGGCGATCCAGAGCAGGCGAACGCGGCGTTCGACGTGCTGCGCGAGGGCGTGATCGCGCTCGGCGGTGAAGTCGTGGAAGTGCCGCCGGAGGAAGCGAAGTGACGCTGCTGGAAGTGATCGCCACGACCGTCGCCGACGCGCGGGCAGCCGAGCGCGGCGGTGCGGACCGTCTCGAACTCATCACCGCGATGGGCGAGGGCGGACTGACGCCGAGCATCGGCCTGATCGAATCGGTGATCGAGGCGGTCGGGATTCCGGTGAACGTGATCGTGCGGCCGCACAGCCGCTCGTTCGTCTACGATGCCGACGACTACGCGGTCATGCTGCGCGATGTTCGCGCGATCGCGAAGACGCGCGCGAACGCGATCGTCGTGGGGATGCTGCGCGCCGATGGCTCCGTCGACACCGACGGCCTCGCGCGCGTGATCGAAGCAGCGGATGGCCTGCAGCTCACGTTTCACCGCGCATTCGACGAAACACGCGATCTGCTCGCTGCGTTCGATACGCTGCTGCAGTTCGGTGCCGTCACGAATGTGCTGACGTCGGGTGGCAAGCCTTCCGTGCTGGACGCTCAGGAAACGATTTCGAAGCTCGTCGAAAACGCGGCGGGAACGCGCTGCGCGATTCTGGCGGGCGCCGGATTGACCGTCGATGCGGTCGCGCCGTTCGTCGCATCGACGCGCGTGAAAGCGGTGCACTTTGGCTCGGGCGTGCGCGTCGATGGGAAGTCTCTGGCGCCCGTCGATGAAGCGAGGGTCAGGCGCGTGCGGACCTTGCTCGACGCGCGTGCTTGAGCAAAACCTTCAAGCCCCGATCCAGGGCAGCTTGCGGAAACACCATCCCGATACCGTTTTCCGATGCCCCTGTCCGTCCTTATCGCCTTCGAAGCCTTCGAGCAGGTCGTACGCCTGGGCGTAGCCTTCCTTCTGCGCCGCGACCGCAGCGAGCTTCGAGCGCGCGGCGCTGCGACACAAAAACACGACAGGCGTATCCGGGGTGGCGACCTGTCGCAATTGTTCGATAAACTCGGCGTTTGGCACGGAACCGGGGTAGCGAATCCATTCGATGTGCGCGTACTGAGCGCCATCGATGGCCGGGCGGCCGACCCAATCGAGTTCGGCGCGGGTGCGAACGTCGACGAGGCGTACGCGCGGGTCGAGTTGCAGTAATTCAAATGCTTCGGCGGGTGAGAACGCGCCCGCGTAGGTCAGATTGTTTTCGGCGGCGCGTTGGCCGGCCTGGGCATACAGCTGTTCGAGCGTGCTCATGACGTATGGGTCTCCGTAGGCGCAAAGAATCATTCTAGCGTGGCGCGCAGTTTCGACGCCGCGCGCGAAATTGGTGCAAGAAGACTCGGATGCACTATAAAAGTGCTGAAGAAATATCAGACAAACCGTGCTGCACTGATTTGGTGCTCGACGCGGAGACGGCGACACGAACGCCGCCATCGAAAGCGAAGTGGTTTCACCCAAAACGCGCGCTGCTTCAAGCGCTTAGCGCGAAGATGGTGCGCTTGGCACGGAAGCTGCTTTTCCATCCTCGATTGAATCGATGTACAGGATTGGTCGGGGCGGCGAAGCGATTCGCCGACTTTTGTTAATCAGGAGATAGGTAATGAGTAAATCCGTGGCCGACGTCATGCAACTCGTCAAGGACGAGGACGTCAAGTTCGTCGACTTCCGCTTCACCGACACGCGCGGCAAAGAACAACACGTTTCCGTGCCGGTCTCGGCATTCGACGAAGACAAATTTGAAAGCGGCCACGCTTTCGACGGTTCGTCCATCGCAGGCTGGAAGGGCATCGAAGCGTCGGACATGCTGCTCGTGCCGGACGCGAACACCGCCTTCATCGACCCGTTCTTCGAAGAATCGACGCTGGTTCTGTCCTGCGACGTGGTCGAGCCGGCCGACGGCAAGGGCTACGAGCGCGACCCGCGTTCCCTCGCGAAGCGCGCGGAAGCCTATCTCAAGAGCTCGGGCCTCGGCGACACCGCCTACTTCGGTCCGGAGCCGGAATTCTTCATTTTCGACTCGGTGCAGTGGAACACGGACCAGTCGGGCACGTTCGTGAAGATCGGCTCGGAAGAAGCACCGTGGTCGTCGGCGAAGGAATTCGAAGGCGGCAACACCGGCCACCGTCCGGGCACGAAGGGCGGCTACTTCCCGGTCGCTCCCGTCGACACGTTCCAGGACATCCGCTCGGAAATGTGTCTGCTGCTCGAGCAGATCGGCATTCCGGTCGAAGTGCATCACCACGAAGTGGCGGGCCAGGGCCAAAACGAAATCGGCACCAAGTTCTCGACGCTGGTTCAGCGCGCGGACTGGCTGCAGCAGATGAAGTACATCATCCATAACGTGGCGCACACGTACGGCAAGACGGCGACGTTCATGCCGAAGCCGGTCGTCGGCGACAACGGTTCGGGCATGCACGTTCACCAGTCGATCTGGAAGGACGGTCAGAACCTGTTCGCGGGCAACGGCTACGCGGGTCTGTCGGAATTCGCGCTGTTCTACATCGGCGGCATCATCAAGCATGCGCGCGCGCTGAACGCGATCACGAACCCGGGCACGAACTCGTACAAGCGCCTCGTGCCGCACTTCGAGGCGCCGGTGAAGCTGGCTTACTCGGCTCGCAACCGTTCGGCATCGATCCGTATTCCGCACGTCTCGAATCCGAAGGGCCGCCGTATCGAAACGCGCTTCCCGGATCCGCTCGCGAACCCGTACCTGTGCTTCTCCGCGCTGATGATGGCGGGTCTCGACGGCGTGCAGAACAAGATTCACCCGGGCGAAGCCGCGGACAAGAATCTGTACGACCTGCCGCCGGAAGAAGACAAGAAGATCCCGACCGTTTGCGCGGGCCTCGACCAGGCGCTCGACGCACTCGACGCGGACCGCGAGTTCCTGACGCGCGGCGGCGTGTTCACGGATTCGATGCTCGACGCATACATCGAACTGAAGACGAACGAGCTGCAGCGTTATCGTCAGGCGGTGCATCCGATCGAGTTCGAGATGTACTACTCGCTGTAAAGCAGCATGATCGAAGCGCGTTTTGTCGTGAGCAGTCCGATGAGGCGCGCGACGTGTGCTGAACAGTGATCCAAAGGGACGGCGCGCCGTCCCTTTTTTAATCGCTGCTCAGTGTCATGAAACGATAAGAAGATCGGTGTCACGAACGACCTCATCGACTGCACGATGGTGCTCAAGAATCTGATCAAGGCGCGCAAAGGCCACGCCGATGCGCTCTCCGACAATACGCAGCTCGCGGCAAGCGGACTGCTGCCCGGCTTCGAGGCGCTGCCCACGAACGTGCTCGTTCTGGACGTGCGCAATCTGCGGATCGCGTATGCGAATCCATCGGCCGAAGCGATGCTGGAAATGTCGCGCAAGCAGTTGACGCAGACGAACTGGCCCGACCTCTTCGCGAACGCGGACGAGCTCGCGACCACGATCGCGTCGATCGCCGAGAACCGCTTCAACGCGACGCGGCTCGACGCGGTGCTCGAGAGGCAGAATCGCGAGCCGGTGCATGTGCATGCGATCGTCGGCTATCTCGAAGCCGCGCCGGAATACGTGCTGCTCGAACTCTTCGAGAACGAGCGACATCTGCGCACGGACCGCGAAGAGCGTATCCACGATCTCACCGCGGTCAACAAGCAGCTCATCCGCAATCTCGCGCATGAGATCAAGAATCCGCTCGGCGGCATTCGCGGTGCGGCGCAGTTGCTCGAATTCGAACTCGGCGCGCGCGAACGCGACGAACTGCGCGAATACACGCAGGTCATCATCAAGGAATCGGATCGGCTGCAGACGCTCGTCGATCGCTTGCTGGAGCCGCACCGGCATCCGCATATCGTGGGCGACGTGAACATCCACGAAGTCTGCGAGCGGGTGCGCGCCGTGATCCTCGCGGAGTTTCCGCGCGGCCTCACGATCGAGCGCGACTACGACGTGAGCGTGCCCGATCTGCGCGGCGACAAGGAACAGTTGATTCAGGCGCTGCTGAACATCGTGCGCAACGCGGCCGAAGCGCTGAAGGAACGCATCTCACAAGGCGATGCGAAGATCGAGCTGCGCACGCGCATCGCGCGCAAGGTGACCATCGGCAAGAAGCTGCACAAACTGGCACTGGACTTGCATATCACTGACAACGGTCCCGGCATCCCCAGCGAAATCCGCGACCGGATCTTCTTTCCGCTCGTATCGGGCAGGGAAGACGGCAGCGGTCTCGGCCTCACGCTCGCGCAGTCGTTCGTGCATCAGCACGATGGGCTGATCGAAGTGGAAAGCCGGCCGGGCTGTACCGAGTTCGCCATCCTGTTGCCGTTCGAGAATTGACCAGCGACTTCACGCCAAGGAACGTAGTGCCGCATGCTTTGACGCCTGACCGTTTCGACGGGCTCACACCGAACCACACGAAGACTTCTCGCCGAACGATATGAAGCCGATCTGGATAGTAGACGACGACCAATCCATCCGCTGGGTGCTGGAAAAGGCGCTCGCACGAGAAAACTTCACGACGCGCAGCTTCTCCGGCGTGCGCGACGCGCTTGCCGCGCTCGAAGGAGAAAGCCCGCAAGTGCTCGTCTCGGACATCCGCATGCCGGGCGGGTCCGGGCTGGAACTGCTGCAGACCGTGCGCGACCGCTTGCCGGGCTTGCCTGTCATCATCATGACGGCGTTCTCGGATCTCGACAGCGCAGTGGCCGCGTTTCAGGGCGGCGCCTTCGAATATCTCGCCAAGCCATTCGATGTCGACAAGGCCGTCGAGCTGATCCGCCGCGCCGTGGATGAAAGCATGCGCGGCGAAGCGTCGGTCGACGAGCGCGTAACCGAGACGCCCGAGATGCTCGGTCAGGCGCCCGCGATGCAGGACATGTTCCGCGCGATCGGCCGTCTGTCGCATTCGGCGGCGACCGTGCTCATCACGGGCGAATCAGGCACCGGAAAGGAGCTTGTCGCGCGCGCCTTGCACCGACATAGCCCACGCGCAAACGGACCGTTCATCGCGCTGAACACGGCGGCGATTCCGAAGGATCTGCTGGAGTCCGAACTGTTCGGGCACGAGCGCGGCGCGTTCACCGGCGCGCAGGCGATGCGTCAGGGCCGCTTCGAACAAGCCGAGAACGGCACGCTCTTTCTCGATGAAATCGGCGACATGCCGTTCGACCTCCAGACGCGCCTGCTGCGCGTGCTGTCGGACGGGCAGTTCTATCGCGTGGGCGGGCACAATCCGCTGAAGGCGAACGTGCGCGTGATCGCGGCGACGCATCAGAATCTCGAATCGCGCGTGCGGCAGGGCTTGTTTCGCGAGGACTTGTATCACCGATTGAATGTGATTCGGCTGCGTCTGCCGGCGTTGCGCGAACGCAGCGAGGATATCCCGCTGCTCACGCGACACTTCCTGCAGAAGAGCGCGCGCGATCTGGGTGTCGAGCCCAAGCGCGTGTCGGACGATGCACTCGCGTATCTCGCGTCGCTGCCGTTTCCCGGCAACGTGCGTCAACTGGAGAACCTGTGCAACTGGCTCACGGTGATGGCGCCCGCGCAGGTGATCGAGCAGAAGGATCTGCCGCCCGATCTCACGTCGCGTCAGGAGGTGAGCGCCGAGAGTCTCGCCGTATCGACGGATGGCGCGGTCGCGCCGGTTCCCAATGCCGTGAACGGCGCCGGATCCGCGCCGATCGCGGCGGCGCCGGCGGGCGTCGCGGCGAGCGTGTGGGAGAACGGCTTGCGCACGGAAGTCGCGCGACTGTTGCGCGAGAATTCCGCCGATGTCATGGACGAACTCGCGCGCCGTTTCGAAGCGGCGGTGATCCGCGAGGCGCTCGACTTCACGCGCGGGCGCAAGGTGGAGGCGGCGGAGCGTCTGGGCATCGGCCGCAATACGATCACGCGCAAGATTCAGGAGTTGCATCTCGACGCGTGAGCGTCGTTACGACGGGATCAGCCGATCGTCGCGATCACGGGCGCGTGGTCCGACGGCTGGTCCCACTTGCGCGGCACCTTGTCGACTTCGCATGACGTGCAGCGCGCGGCCAGTTCCGCCGACAGCAGGATGTGGTCGATGCGCAGCCCCGCGTTGCGGCGAAACGCCATCATCCGATAATCCCACCACGTAAAGAGCTTCTCGACCTGCTCGAACTTGCGGAAGGCATCGGTCAGGCCGAGCCCGACGAGTTGCGCGAAGTGCGCGCGCTCTTCGGGCGACACGAGGTTCTGGCCTTCCCATGCTTTCGGATCGTGCACGTCGCGGTCTTCCGGCGCGATGTTGTAATCGCCCAGCAACGCGAGCTGCGGATGACGCGCCATGTCTTCGCGCAACCATTCGCGCAGTGCGTCCAGCCAGCGCATCTTGTAGGCGAATTTCTCGGAGCCGGGCGCCTGTCCGTTCGGGAAATACGCGGAGATGATGCGCACGCCGTCGATCGTCGCGGCGATCACGCGTTGCTGCAGATCTTCGAATCCGGGAATGTTGCGCACGACGCTGATTTCATCGACTTCGAAGCCCGCATCGGCGCGCACCAGAATGCCGACGCCGTTGTA